>Ga0307479_10003809_pt1 | contig 13790 bp, 12 predicted proteins | sample atmos_gasesECM4C_FD_203743 | JGI IMG/M metagenome (GOLD analysis project Ga0307479, IMG submission 203743) | Hardwood forest soil microbial communities from Morgan-Monroe State Forest, Indiana, United States - atmos_gasesECM4C_515 | ecosystem: Environmental > Terrestrial > Soil > Temperate...
ATCGCCCCACCCCCGATGCCTTGAGCAGTCGAGTCTGCACGGTGAGTCCCAGCGTGTTCAACACCAGGAACACGATTTCAACGATGGTGATCACCCGTTGGTTGCCCATTGCCAGGGTCGTGCCGTCGTTGACAAAGCCGAAGAGCCGCAATGCGAGGGTCACCCCCATAAAGACGGCAAGTTCCTAGTGCCCCAGCCACAACCGTTCCTCCGAAAACAGAACGGCAATCAACATGGTCAACAAAGTGACCATCCAAGCCCCAAGAATCCGAGTATCCGTGAATGCTTCGGGCGTATGCAGAGTCACGACTGGCGTAGCCTGCACCGGATTCGTGAGGAAGCGAATGCTGATGAAGCTGAAAACGAAGCCGGGTGGGAACACCGGTTGCGCCGGAGTTCTCGACGAGCAACCACCCCCAAGTTCGGTCGGCGCTCCGTCTCCATTAAGCCTAAGACCAGCGAGCGATGGAATTCGTGACACTTCTTGAGGAGGTCGGAACGGAAGTTAGGAAGAAAAGGATGTGAACGAAGGTATCCGTCTGAGCTTTTCCGGGTTGGTTATAACGTAAATACGAGAGATCCGTCCCCCACCGACATCGAGCGTGAACACACTAAAAGGTCTTGCGTCGAGAAATGTCACAATACCGGGCTGCCCATTAATCTCGTGGAATGGCCGTTGGCAATTCTAGGGCCTATTACCCCTTTTACAAGGGCGGATGGCCAACCCTTCTGTGACAGATTTCTGGTCGCGGCACACGCACCTTTGACCCTTGCAGATTCTTATGCGCTGCGCCTTAGCTTCATTCTTTGGCGTTCCAGTCGAATGAGCCTGCAGGAAATCGAGCTGGGCATCCACGTGGATGCAGCCGCACGCGGACAGCGATTCAAGACACGGTGCTCGCTCCCATTGTTGCCGCTCTCCCGCCAGACAGCCGCGGAAACGGCCATCGAACTCGTTCCACGGACCGAGGAGGTTCGTATCGATTGAATACACCTGCCGCCGGCTAGCCCCGCAAACCGACGCGATGTGCTACCGGTTGCCGAGGGCCAGCAGTATGGTCGCGCCCGTCAAACACGAGAGGCCAAGGCTCAGCAGCAAAATGGCGCGGCGCGGAGCACTCCTCCACTCGCCTGTCCACACGCCCGACAGGGTTGCGGTCATGATCATGAAGATCTGAAACAGACCCCAGCCAATCGATGTTCCGAGAGAACCGAGATACGCCGCGCTCATGCCGTACAGCGCAAACGCCCCCATCCAAAGCGCGCCCATGAGAGACGACCAGAACAGGTCCGGGCTCGGTGAACGAAATGAAGACCATGTCCGGTTCCGGGAGAGAAGATAAAGGCTGTAGGCAATGTTCGGGAGAAGCCCTCCGGCCAACCCCACTGGCCAGACCGCGTAGCCAGCGCGCGGCGCCGGATTTCCGAGGCGAATTGCTTCTTGAGCGATGCCCTGCCCAAACGCAAACGAGTAGTTCAACATCGGCGCCATAAGGCCGCAGAGAACGGCCAGCATGATTGCCGCGGTGTAACCTTGACGCATCACCACCTGACCGGAACCGGGAGTCGTCTGCTCCCGGATCTGACCGCCCCAAGCGGTCAAAGCAATTCCCGTCATCATTACGACGACACCGACGAGGACATAGCTGATCGCATGCTCTTTTCCGGACGCATGCTGGCCCACAAAAAGCGGCACCAGCGTTCCAAGAACCGCTCCCAGCCCCACAATGATGGCATATGCTAGGCCCAGCCCCAAGCGAACGACCGAGATACCGAAGAGAATTTGCGCGATCCCCCAGCCCGCCCCCAACAATACCGGGATCGCAACCTGGAACAGAGACAACGCACGATAGGTCTCGGCGAGATGGTTCACCAGTCCGACTGCCAGGGCCCAGGGGAAGACAACCAGCGAAAGGACACTGAACACCAACCAAGTGTTCTCCCACTTCCAGGAGCGTGTGAATTTGATTGGCAACATGCAGTTGCCGGACATCAGCCCGGCAATCATGGTGAGCACAATCCCGGCCAGAAGAGACGGTTGCACTTAGTGTCCTCCGCCGTCGGTGAGCTTCAAATCACAAGAAGCCCCCGCCCCTTGCGGCGTTCGATAATGGCCTCCGCTCACCTGCGCCGGAAAAGCGAATTGATCGCGCAGGTGAGGGATATGTTCGAGGAACAACACCTCGTGTCCTAATGCGATGTGGTTGAACAACACGAGATGCTGATGCAGTTGTCCCATATCTCCAACGTGTGGGGTAACAGGCAGGCCAAGCTTTCTCGCAAGGAAGCTGACTGTCAGGAACTCGCTGACGCCAGCTAATCGGGTGCAATCAGCCTGAACGTAGTGCAAAGCGCCAGCCTGCAAGAAGTTCTTGAATACAACGCGATTCGGAATGTGCTCTCCCGCCGCGATTTTCACCGGCGCAATCTCGCGAGCCAGTACGACGTGAGCGTGGAGGTCATCGGGGTGCGTGGGCTCTTCGATCCATAGCGGTCGAAACTCCGCGAGTTCCCGACACATACGAATTGCGAGTGTGAGATTCCAGGTTTGGTTGGCATCGAACATCAGAACGCCGGAATCTCCCACAAACTGGCGCAGCATTGCAGCGCGACGCAAGTCACGTTCTGGAACGGGGGATCCGACCTTGAGTTTGAAGGCCCTGAAGCCCTCGCCCATCGCCCGCGCCGTTAGCTCTCGGACCTTGTTATCATCGTAGGCCATCCAACCTACCGAGGTGTCGTAGCCCGGATAACCAGTTTGCAAAATGGGCTCACGCTCGGGACGGCTCGCCACTTGCGCACGCAGTAACTCGATCGCGTCTTCCGCCGCAAGAACATCTTCCAGATAACTCAGATCAAGGAGGCGAACGACCTCTTCCGGAGTGAGGTCAAGCAGCAGTTTCCACAAAGGCAGGCCGCGGGTTTTGGCCCAGAGATCGAAACAAGCATTTGTAATTGAGGCGAGCGCCAGGTGAATCACGCCCTTGTGCGGCCCCAGCCAGCGAAGAGAGGGATCATCTGCCAGGCAGCGTGACATTCGCCCGAAGTTCGCCATCAAATCCTCAATCGCCATGCCCGTGAGAGGTCTCGCGAGTAGCTCAATGGCCTCACAAACCAGCCGATTCCCGTCGCCAAGCGTGAGCGCGATTCCGGTTCCGCGCAGACCAGCTTCGCTCTCTAGCAGCGTTACAGCGAGGCAGTATTCAGAATCGGTATGGACAGAATCAGTGCCTGCCCCCGCGGGCAATGGGAACCTTGCGTCGCATGTTGAGATCTTGTCTATCGCGAAGGACGGCATGGCTTCTCCGTTTGTGTTATCGCCGGTATCCCAGCTCCGCCCCACCGCTGACTGGCAGAATACAGCCCGTAATGAATCTGGCCTTGGAAGAAAGGAGGAATACCGCTCCATCCGCGATGACGTCTCCACGAGGGCAGTGGCCAAGCAGGTGGATATCATCGAGGTATTGCCGGATGCTACCCGGATCCCGCTGCTCCGAACACCATCGTTCCAGCATTGGAGTCCAAACTCCCGCGGGGCAAATGGCATTCACGCGAATGGAATATCGTGCGTAGTCCGCAGCCATGGCCTTGGTCAGTGAAATCATGGCCCCCTTCGTGGCGACATAGGCTGCGTGGTCCTGCTGCCCGATAAGCCCCACCATGCTGGCGGTGTTTAGAATTGCGCCTTTACTTGCGGAGAGAGCTTCAAACGCAAATTTTGTCGTCCAATAAACAGATTTCAGGTTGATGCGCTGGAGTTCGTCCCACTCCTGCTCGGTCGTCTCATGCAGAGGCTTTGAAGGGCTGGCGATACCGGCATTATTGTGGACTGCGTCGATGCGTCCCCTGCGTTCCATCACCGCGCCGATCGCGACCCGGACCGCTTCGCCATCGGACACATCGGCGTGCAGAGCGATACTCTCACCTCCAACTTCGGCAGCCGTGCGCCGCGCGCCATCGATGTCGCGGTCCAGAATGACGACCACGGCTTCCTCGCGTCCGTAGGCCAGCGCACATTCCCTGCCAATGCCGTCAGCCCCGCCGGTCAGCACGACAACTTTCCCGGCCAGATCACCTGCCATATGAGATCCGTTTCTCCCAGTTGTCGTACGCGGTTTTGGCGAAGCGCCCCATGGCCTTTTTCACATATTGTTCTGCAACCTCACCCTCGCCCTCACGCAGAAGATCCACAATCCGTTGATGCACTTCCAAGTCTCTATCCCACGCTGAGGTTCGCTGTCCGCTCGCGGTCACTCGCATCCGCACAAATGCAAAGAAGGGGAGCAAAATGCGGCGCGCGTGCTCCAGCACGAAGGGGTTGCGTGAGATCTCGCATAGTTCGAGATGAAATCGTAGATCGTTATCGAGCAGGCTCTCGCAATTTCTCGACCTTGCCGAGTGCCGCATAGCGTCCACCGTCGCCTGCAGAGCCGTGAGATCCGAGTGCGCGCTTACCGCGAGTCGAGCAGCCAGACCCTCGACCGCCCCGCGCAACTCATAGAGTTGGGTCACCGCTCGTTCGCTTAAATGGATGACTCGCGCACTTCGACCGGACTCTTTCGTGACGAATCCGTCCTGCGCCAAAATGTTGATCGCTTCGCGAATGGAACCCTGAGCCACGCCAAATCGCGGTGCCCACTTGCCCTCAATCACGCGTGCTCCGGGGGGCAAAGCGCCGCTCATGATTTCGGCGCACAACCGTTCCGCCAGATTGTTCTTCACCAATCCATCGGTGGCAAGGGCAGAGGGTGCAGGCATTAAATGATGACTGCCAAAATGAGTGCTTAAATGCGTGATGGCCCATGGTATAGTGTCGATATTTCAGTCGTCAACGAGCGTTTTGAGCACTTATATAGGCCCGGCAACATCTGCTGAGACCACAACGCTCGGTTGTCCGGAAGCCCCGCGCCCATTGCGCTCGACGGGGCGCAAGATGGCTCCCGATGAGGGTCGGCGCATGAATCGATTCGGAATGATGATCCGGTTGAAGCCAGGAAGCGCAAGCCAGTACAAGCAGTACCACGCGGCCGTTTGGCCGGAAGTCCTGGAGAAGATTCTGGAATGCAACATCAGAAACTATTCCATCTATTTCAAAGATGACATTCTCTTCAGCTATTTCGAATATCACGGCTCCGATTTGAAAAGCGACTGGAGCAAAATGGCAGCGCACCGGAAGACGCAAGAATGGTGGGCTGTGATGCAGCCCATGCAGGAACCTCTGTCCACGCGAAAAGAGGGGGAATGGTGGGCCGAGATGGAGGAAGTGTTTCATCTCGACTGATTCCTCCGCGTATTTCGCCTGCGTGAAAGAGCTTTACCAAGGAAACAACATATGCGCTCCTATCCGACTGGCCGCCGAGGCTTCGTCAAGCTTGCTCTCGCTGCGTCTTCTTTTCCGTTGGTTCGCAGTCTGACATTCGCCGCCAGCCTCGCGGATGATCGTACCGGGTGGTACCGTAATGCAAAATTTGGCATGTTCATCCACTGGGGCCCTTACTCCCTCGCCAGCGTAGAAGCGTCCTGGCCAATCATGAGGCCGACCCCGGGCGGCATCAGCGAAGCGGAATATCGCGAACTACCCAAGCGTTTCAATCCTACAAAATTCGATCCGCACGCTTTCGTGGATCTGGCGCGCTCCGCAGGCCAGCAATACATGGTCTTTACCACGAAGCACCATGACGGCTTCTGCATGTTCGACACCTCCTACACGGATTACAAAATCACCAACACCCCGTATGGCAAGGACATTGTGGCGCAGTTGTCAGCTGCAGCCCGGCAGGCGGACATGCCGCTTGGGTTCTACTATTCCCCGCCCGACATGCACCATCCGGCCTTCCGCGACACCACCACACTCGCAAAGGACAATTGGGCGGCGAACCCACCCGGCCAGAGTGGCCTCTCTACCTGGACTACATGCAATTGCAGCTCACGGAACTGCTGACAAACTACGGCCCGGTTGCCTTGATCTGGTTCGATGGCCTCAATCACCAGGAAAAATATGGCGGGGTCCGCTTTCTGGACCTCATCCAAAAGCTGCAATCCGCTACGTTAGTGAATGATCGAATCGGGGTTCCAGGGGACTATCAGACCCCCGAGCAGTTCATCCCCAGCAAAATCCCCACGAAGGGCGTCCATATCTCGGGCATTGATCCGAATGTCCAGGACAAGCTGAAGCCGACCGTTCCTAAGCCTGAGGATTTTCAGTTGTGGGAAACGTGCATGACGATCAATAACCAGTGGGCCTACAACATGCACGATCACGATTACAAATCGGCGCAGTACCTTATTCGAGCGCTGGTGGAGGTGGCAAGCCGGGGCGGGAACTTTCTCCTCAACGTGGGCCCGCAACCCGATGGAGTCATTCAACCCGAGTTTCAGGAACGTCTCCGGGCCATCGGCGATTGGCTCACTATCAACGGAGAGTCGATCTATGGGACATCCTATGGGCCAGTGCAGGGAATGTCGTCTGCTCGCACGACGTCGAAAAGCAAGACGGTGTTTGTCCATATCTTTGACTGGCCATCGTCCGCGTTTGAGGTAAAAGGAGTGGAAGCGAAAGTCATTTCCGCGCGCTTGCTGGCAACCGGACAACCGTTGAATTTCCGCCAATCAGAGGAGAAGCTGCAGATTGATCTTCCTGCACCGGCGCCCGATCCCAATGTAAGCGTCGTCGCTCTCAAGACTCTATAGTGGTGCGCTCGGGGACCGACGCCCGCCTATTTCGCAAGATGTACCTTGGAGCCCGAAAAGCCGTAGTAGGCAATGAACAAGTACGAAACCAGCGGCACCAAGTAGGCCACGGCGAGGCTGCGAAATGTCTCGGAGATCAGGCCCATCACCGGTGTGAGTACGGCCCCGCCAACAATGGCCATAACTAGCAGCGACCCGCCTATCTTTGTGTTGTCGCCAAGACCTTTCAGACCGAGGGCAAAGATCGTCGGGAACATTAGCGACATGAAGAAGCTCGTCAAGAAAATCGCCCACAGGCCGATCCACCCCGGAACAAATACGCCGACCAAGATAAGTAGAGTGTTAATGAGGCTATAGGTGCCCATCAACTTGCTGGGTTCAACAAACTTCATTAAATACGAAGAAGCAAATCTGCCGATACCAAAAGCAAATAGCGTGCCAGTCAAAAAATAGCCCGCGACCTTTTCGGGCTGGTGAGTGTAGTCCTGAACATATTGAATGAAGTAACTCCAGGTTCCGACCTGCGCGCCCACATACAGAAACTGCGCTGCGACGGCCAACAGAAAGTGCCGATAGCCGAGCAAGTGGCGGATCTTCCCGTGTGGCTCTTGTGCGGACGACGATTCTCCCCGAATCGCCGGGAACTTCGTGACCGCAATCCACCCCGCCCACGCGAACGCCACCAGTCCGAGAACCGCGTACGGCCGGACCACCCGCAACGTCTCCTGTCGCAGATAGGCTTCGTATTGATGCGCCGCCTGCATTGTGCTGATTTGCTGCGGACTCAGCTCGATCCCAGAAAAAATAAAGACGGTCCCAACGAGTACTCCGGTTATCGATCCGATGGGGTTGAATGCCTGCGAAAAATTCAAGCGGCGCTCTGAAGTTTGCGGATCGCCGCACTGGGCGATAAACGGATTGGAAGCCGTCTCCAGAAAGGAGAGCCCGCTGGCAATCACGAACAGCGCAAAAAGGAAAAACGAGTAGCGCCCTACCAGTGCAGCCGGCCAGAACAAGAATGCACCTGCTCCAAACAGCGCAAGGCCGGTGATGAATCCGGCTTTGTAGCCCAACCGACGCATGAGCAGACCGGCCGGCATCGCAAGAAGAAAGTACCCCATGTAGAACGCCGATTGGATCAACCCCGCCTGAAATCGGGTAATGGCGAACGACTTCATAAACTGGCGGATCAGCACGTCGTTAAGATTGTTAGGAATGCCCCACAGGAAGAACAACATCGTGACCAGAAAAAACGGAAGAAAGTTTCCCGACGGAAATAGAGGGGCATCGTGCCTTTCGCTTGGGACGGCTGCCGAAGTTGCAGGAGTGGATGTCAGCATCACACCGCCTTCCTTACCGCGAGTCTTTACAGTTCAGATTCCCAGGGATCCCCGACACCAATTGCTCGATGGACGGGACATTCTACGTCAGCGAGCGGTCCAGGTGGACGTAGCCGCCATCGGCGAAAATGTGTTGCCCGGTCGTGTGGCCCGACCGGGGTGAAATCAAAAACACAGTGACGTCCGCGATCTCTTGCGCCGTGGTCATCCGCTTCTCAAACGGAATTTTCGAGAGAATCATCTTCAGTTTCTCCGCGGGATTCGGAAACGTGTCGAGCCACTGGCGGTAGAGAGGTGTCATGACCTCCGCCGGGATGACTGTGTTTACCCGAATGCTATACGGCAGCAGTTCGACAGCCCACTCCCGGGTCAACGCCATAATGCCGCCCTTCGCAGACGCATAGCCGGACGTTTCTCCCTGTCCAGTCACCGCGGTTTTGGAGCCTATGTTTACAATCGTACCCCGCGATTGCTTGAGGTAGGGCAGAGCGTAGTGGGCCATGCTGTAGTAGTGCACCAGGTTTTGCTGCAGTGACGCGACGTATTCGCTCGGGCTACCGTGCTCGAGGCCGACCTTGTCGTTGCGACCGGCGTTGTTCACCAGGGCATCGAGGCGTCCAAAACTTTTGAGAACCTCTGCCACGGCCTGCAAGCAGTTTTCTGGAGGCGACAGATCCACAGTGATCAGGCCACACTTGGCGCCGCCGTTCTGCAATTCGCTCTGCAGGCGCCTACCCGCCTCCCCGTCGCGCCCCACGATTACCGGAACCGCCCCTTCCCCGGCACACGATCGTACAATCGCTTCTCCGATCCCTTTCGCGCCTCCGGTTACGATAATGACCTTGTCTTTAAGTTGCAGGTCCATAGCTTAGGCTCTCAAGTCCCCCATCCATTGGACAGTCCACACCACGATGCGCTGGCTCGGCAAACGAAATCAGCACTTAACCACCGAACTGTCATCTCACAGCGACACGCCCCTTTTCCAAGGGATAAAATCATCCTGGCCTTTCAACTCAGCCTTCGTCCTCATCTCGCCACTGGCAACCGCGATAACCGCGTCCAAAACCCTTTCGCCCGTGTGTTCGATCGTAGTCTCGCCTGAAATAATGCCGCCCGTGTCTACGTCTATGATGTCGCTCATGCGCTGCGCCAGGCTCGTATTGCTGGAAATCTTGACCACAGGAGCGATCGGGTTCCCGGTCGGAGTGCCCAGACCCGTTGTGAACAAAACCACATTGGCGCCGGCCCCCACTTGCGCGGTGACGCACTCCACATCGTTGCCGGGCGTACATTGCAGGTTTAGACCGGGCACAAGCGCGTATTCCGGATAATCCAGCACCGCCGTGACGGGAGACTTTCCACCTTTTTTCGCTGCCCCGGCGGACTTCATGGCGTCGGTAATTAAGCCATCCCGCATATTCCCTGGGGAAGGGTTCATCTCGAAACCGGATCCAACCGCCCGAGCGCGGGCTTCGTAATCGCGAACGAGCCGAACGAATCGACTCGACACCTCTTTGCTCACACTCCGGTTGATGAGTTCCTGCTCCACGCCGCACAACTCAGGAAATTCGGAAAGAATGGTCCGGCCTCCCAGGGCTACGAGGAGATCAGCCGTGTGTCCAATCGCCGGATTGGCCGAGATACCGGAGAATCCGTCCGAGCCTCCGCATTTCAGGCCCACACACAATCGCGAGAGAGCCGCTGGCGCGCGCTTGGCTTTGTTGGCTTCGACTAATCCCAGAAATGTCTTCTGAATCGCTTCGCAGAGCATGACAAACTCTGAGCGGCTTTGCTGCTGCTCGAGGATGAACAAGGGCTTGTCGAAATGCGGGTTACGCTTGCGAATTTGTTGCCGCAGGATCCCGGTTTGGGCGTGCTGGCAGCCCAAACTCAGCACCGTGGCTCCAGCTACGTTGGGATGGTGGATGTACCCCGCGATCAGGCCGCAAAGATTATCTGAGTCCTCGCGAGTCCCCCCGCAACCGCTCTCATGCAGCAGGAACTTGATCCCATCGACGTTCTCAAATGTCGGGACCGGCGGAGGAGCGGCAACCGGCTCGGACAAACTAGAAATCCTCGATTCTTCTAGCTGCCCATCCCGATAGAGCTTAGCCAGCGCGGCAACCTGGCGACGATAAAGCTGGGGCGCGGCAAAACCAAGTTCCTCTTCGAATGCCTGTTTCAAAACGCCAATGTTCCTGTTCTCACAAAACACGAGCGGAACAACCAGCCAGTAGTTCCTGGTGCCCACCTGCCCATCGGACCGCTGATAGCCCAGGAAAGTGCGCTGCGTCCAACGCGAAACATCAGGAGCCTGCCATCTGTATTCGGCTCGATCTTCGTGAAAGACCGCGGCTGCATGCTGAACGTTGGTGGTGCTGAGCATTTCCCCCCGTCGAATGGCTTTCGACGCCTTGCCTACAAGAACCCCATACATGATCACATCCGCGCCGGCCACGAGATCTTCGGTGGCCAACTTATGCTTTGCACCGATATTGGAAGCTACAGTGCAGCTTTTATCCCGAAACTGGACAAGCTCGCCCTGATTCAAGTCGGCCAGAGCGATGAGAACATTGTCCCTGGAATCGAGCTGCAGGATCTTGTTTTGCGTCAAAGTCGAACCCACACACATTTCAGGATACCGGGCCTGCAATCTTGAGCACATAGGCATACCGTCCAGAAAGAACCGCAGGCAAACTGACCCGGATATCCGAATCCTGCCTGGACCAAACCAGCGGTTTGTCCTCGCCGATCAAGTAGATCTTCGACCCTTCTTTCAGCGAAAGAGATTTCAGGGTAACGCTGGCGGCTTTCGGCTGTCCCAGCAGCGTGGCATAAACTACCGTGTCCTTCTGGGTGAACCGCACCCGGACACCCTCTGCCGTCTCCCCGGTTGCCCGCTTCCAGGGATGGCTGCCATAGATGGCTTCACCGTTTTGCTGCAGCCACGCTCCCAGTGCCTGCAGGCGCGTCATCTGCACGGCTGGGATCGTGCCGTTGGCCTCCGGTCCCACGTCCAGGAGAAGATTGCCATTTTTGCTGACAATGTCCACCAACAGGTAAATCAGTTCGTCGGGAGCGATGGTCTCCGCTTCACCCTCAGCCCGGTTGTACCCGAAAGATCGCCCAAGACCGCGGCACTCCTCCCACTTGGTGGGGCTGATCTTGTCCAAAGTCTCGTACTCCGGAGAATTGAAGTCAGCGTGCTTGACCCCAAAGCGGTCATCGATCACTCCATCGGGCACGGCGTTGTAGTACTCCGCCATGATCTCCAGCGGGTGGCCGGACTTGGGGTAGTCGATGTCGTTCCACAGCACTGCCGGATGGTACCGCTCAATCAGTTCCCGCATGTGTGCATCCGCATATTTGCCGTAGGCTTCGCTTTGCGGTTTCACTTTCTGGTAGTCCGCCGCCTCGCGGATCGGGCCGGGCACAAACGTCCAGTCATACCCGCCAGAGTAGTACAGGCCCATGCGTAATCCCTGTTTCCGGACAGCGGTGGTCAACTCGCCAACCAGATCACGCGCCGCGTGTTGCCGGTCTGCCGGAAGGGTCGGATTGGGCGTAGAACTGGGCCACAAAGTGAAGCCGTCATGATGTTTGGTCGTCAGCACGACATACTTCGCGCCGGCGTCGTGGAAAATCTTGGCCCAGGTATCAGGATTCCATTTTTGAATCTCTTTGTTAAAGACGGGCGCAAAGTTGTAGTAGTCGTAGTCAGCACCGTAATGCTCGCGATGGTAGGCTTGGGTCGGAGAGCCATCAAGCCGCATGCTGTTCAAATACCACTCAGCATACGGGTTGTGCGCGATGTAGTCTTGCGAAGCAAAGTCATGTTCCGGATGGACTAGCGGCGCCCAACCGGGAACAGAGTAGAGGCCCCAATGAATGAAAATTCCCAGCTTGGCGTCGGAATACCACGGTGGAACCGGGTGACGATTCAGAGACTCAAGGGTCGGTTGATAATGCGTGGGCGCTTGAGCATGGAGGCTCGGGAGAACGAAAAGTACGAGAGTTACCAACAACATTCTGATTGACCAACCTTCCCGCGAAAGCATCATGCAGCGTCTCCTCATTTTCCGGCGTGGTGTTACCATCGGCGCCAAGCATCGCGGAGCCGGAACTCGCCTGGCGACGGGGTTTCCGTTTGCGCCCGGGCTAGGTTCGTTGTCTGTGATTGTCAAGAACTGTTTGAGCGCTTATTATGCCACGGAATCGCGTTATTTTACGCTAACTATGATCGTTTACCAACATCTTTGAGCGCTCACAGATGCTTGGGCTTCATTGAGACGTACGTGTTTTCAGGCATCCAGTCTAGACTCGTTTAACTGCTTTACTCTTAGAGCTGTGGACTTAACGGCCGCGGCGGATCTACGCGAGTACTGCTTTTTGACGATCGCCATGACCGAGCCCTTATTTTCGCCTTTTTTGAACACGGGTACTGGAACCGCCGTACGTGACCACTGAAATCGACGCCAAGAATTCTCGAGACGGACGCACCGAGCCACGTGGTTTGCTGAAGGAGAACCTCGCGGTTCAGCTCCGCGAGATGATACTTTCAGGCAAAATTGCGCCCGGCGAGAAGATTATCGAAGGCCGGTGGGGACGCGAATTCGGCGTCGCACAGATCTCGATTCGTGAAGCCATCAATATCCTTACGACGGAAGGGTTTGTAACCAAGGGACACGGCCGCAGCGCCCGCGTGCTCCGTTTGCGCGACTCTGACATCATCCACATTTATCATGTTCGCGGGGCGTTAGAGGGACTAGCGGCGCGACTGGTAGCAGAGCGCCAAATGCCGTTGCAGGATCTGGAACTAGCCCTTGCCCAGATGAGGGAGGCGGTCGAGAGGGACGACCTTCGGAAGGTCGTGGACCGGGTCCAGCAGTTTCACGTCTGCCTTCTTGGAAAACCTGGCAACCCGTTCATTCTTGAGTATGGTCGCCGGCTGGTGGTTCCGTTGTATGCCTTTACTCTCATGCGCGCGCTCGCCAAGAACCTCGATGCCAGTCCCTGGGCACAACAACTTCCGAACCATCAACGGATCATCGACTCGATCCAGATGGGCAATCCTTGGTTGGCTGAGCAGGTGGTCATTCATGTTACCAATCTATTTCTTGAATCGGCTTTGAAGGTGTGGGCCCACTGAGCTGAAGTCAGCACTTCTGCTTCCCCAAACCCCAACCTCAGCAGCTCACAAACACCCAGTCAATCAACTCGCGAGCAGAATACGAAAGCAGTACGCGAAGTGACCAGGAGCCGACCCGGGAAGGTGAATGTGCAGCCCGTCGGGCTGCTGGTGAAACTCGATCTTGGCATCAGACCCAAGCAGTTCGACCGACCCGACCTTCGGGACACCGGCGGCTTCGCTCCCCAGAGAATGGATGACCGCTTCCCCCGTGGAAGGCCAACCGAGTTCGATGGCGTATAGCGCGCTTCCCTTCGCAGTGAAGCGGAAGTCCTCCGGCGTGTACGTTGAGGTATCGATGTCGTGAAACGACCCGGCGGCCACTTTGGTAGGCCCCTCTCCGTAAATTCTCCAGGGCCGCGTACCGTAAATCGCGTCGCCATTCACCTTCAACCAGGCTCCAACCTCTCGCAACACCTGCTGTACTTCCTCGGGAATCGTTCCATCCGATCGCGGGCCAATATTCAACAACAGGTTTCCGTTCTTGCTCACGATATCGATGAGTTGGTGAACCACGAACTGCGGTGACTTGAAAGTATCGTTCTGAATGTAGCCCCAGGACTTGTTGCTGA
>Ga0307479_10003810_pt1 | contig 13789 bp, 11 predicted proteins | sample atmos_gasesECM4C_FD_203743 | JGI IMG/M metagenome (GOLD analysis project Ga0307479, IMG submission 203743) | Hardwood forest soil microbial communities from Morgan-Monroe State Forest, Indiana, United States - atmos_gasesECM4C_515 | ecosystem: Environmental > Terrestrial > Soil > Temperate...
TTCGGAATCAGGAATGTAACGTACCAGAAAGGCTCACTTTCTATTTGCTCACAGATTTTACAAGCGATCAGTTAACCCATTTAGTTTGAGACTGATTTACAGTTTACGGTGCGCTTGCGGCGCTCGTATTCTGTGAATCACAATGATTTCACGTGTGAGACCCTTGCCTTTATCCACAGACGGGTCGAGTATGCATGCAACTAGCGTCCTAGTATAAAACCACTAGGAACGGCAGGCATATTTTGGGGTGCTCGGTTCTGGGTCATTTACTCCGCGATTCTGCGTCCGCGTTTACCAGAGTCAAATCACGACAGAACCAGCCAAGGGGAATCCATTGAAGATACTTTTGTGCACGCTCGCGTTTTTCTTACTCTTTCCGGCCGCAAGCCTTCGAGCTCAAACTACAAATGGCGACATTCAGGGCACGGTAACTGACCCCAGTGGCGCGCCCGTCGGCGGCGTCAATGTAACCGGTCGCAATCTGGACACAGGTCTTAGCGTCGCCACCGTGACCAGCGATGCTGGCCTCTACTCCCTTGCCAACCTGCCCCCCGGCCGATACAGGGTCACGGTCGAAGGGCCCAATATGAAAAATTATGTACGCGAAGGCGTAACCGTGCAGACCGGCAGCACGGTCTCTCTCGATATTCAAATGCAGCTTGGCGGAGTCTCGGAAAACGTCACCGTTTCGGCGGACGCCAGCCAGCTCGAAACAGCTACTTCCGATATCGGCGCGACCGTCCAGCAGGTCCTGGTAGAGAACTTGCCGCTGGAAGTTTCTGGCACGGTGCGCAACCCAGTACAGTTTATTACCTTAATTCCCGGATTCGTCGGAAATGTGGGGAACGATCCGGGCAGCAACTCTACGGATGACTTCAAGGTCGACGGCGGCCAGGAAAACAGTACGGACGTACTCGTCGACGGCGTTTCCATTTCGCTGGTTTCGCCTAATACCCAGTGGAATAAGGGCATCTCCACCGAAGGCGTGCAGGAGTTCAAGGTTCTTCAGAGCAACTTCTCCCCCGAATATGGTGAATCAGGCGATGGAATCGTAAGCCTGACGATGAAATCGGGCACCAACGATCTGCATTTTTCCGTTTACGATTTCTATCGCAATCGCGCGCTGGACGCCAACAGCTGGGTCAATAACACCGCTGGTCAAAAGAAGTCGGTCAATACTCAGAATGACTTTGGAGCTACGTTTGGCGGCCCCATCCGAATTCCGCACGTCTACAATGGACGTGACAAAACTTTCTTCTTCGTGGACTACGAGGGTTTTCGCTTTCGAACCGGCGGCACTTCTTTGCAAAGCGTCCCTAACGAAGCGTTCCGAGCAGGGGATTTTTCCGCCTTGCTTCCCATCCAGCTTTACGATCCGGTCACGCATGTTCCGATCCCGGGAAACATTCTAACCAACGATCCTAATTTCACGCCCAGCAAGGTGGTGGGCAACATCCTCGCGCTCTTGCCAAAAACGAACGGCGGGCTGACCAACAACGTGATTGACACCACTGTCTCGAGCACTACGGCAAACCTGTTCGATATCAAGATCGACCATATCATCTCGGAAAGGCACAGAATTTCCGGTGGCTTCGATTACGACAACACGAACACTGGCGGCACTTCCAATCTGGGCCCACTTTTTGGTTCCACGACTCCGCAGAACACGCGCTATGCTCGCGTCAGCGACAACTATATTTTTACCCCCTCGCTCGTGAATCAATTTCTATTCGGATTCAGCCGCCGTTTCCGCGGTGAGCTCTCCAACAGCATCGGCCAGGATTTCCCGGCGAAGATTGGTCTGACCGGGGTTCAACCGACTACCTTTCCGTGCGTCAAGTTTATCGGCACGCCTTACGAAGGGCTGCTGAACAATTGCGGTGATTCGCAATTCGCGGACAACGTGTATCAATTGAATGATTCCGTCAGCTGGGTCAAAGGCAAGCACAACATGAAGTTTGGCGGGGAAGTCCGGATGCTGCAGTTTAACGTGCGCCGACTCACCCAAGCTTCGGGTGAATTCGATTTCAAGGCCCAGGAAACCAGTTTGAACGGGATCGGTGGCGATCCGGTGGCCAGCGCACTGTTCGGCTTGGTGAACACCTCAACCCTGAATTATGGCGCCTTCAGTGGCGTGCGCTACAAAGACTTTTCGCTGTACGCCCAGGACACCTACAAAATTCGGCCGCGCCTGACTTTGAATTACGGCTTACGCTACGACATCGACTTGCCCGCTTCCGAAGCATTCGATCGCTTTTCCGCGGTTGATCCCACTCTTCCAAATCCGGGCGCGGGCGGTATCCCCGGGGCCTACACTTATTTTGGAACCGGCACTGGACGAAACGGACGGACGCGCCCGCAGGACATTTATACCAAAGCGTTCGGTCCGCGCGTGGGTTTTGCCTACAGCATCAACGATAAGACTGTAATTCGCGGTGGCTATGGAATTTTCTACGAGCCACTGAAGGAAGGTTCGTTCGCCGACCAGGACGGTTTGGGATTCTTTAACAGGCAGACGATTACTCCCACCAACGGCGGACCAATCCAGATTGATAACGGCGTCACACGCATTTTTCCGCCGTCAGGGCCCTTTACCCCTGACGGTCAGAACGGCAGCAATGGCGTGATTCTGGTTCCCGCGAATAGCGGCCGCCCAGCTGATGTACAAACCTGGAATCTCGACATCCAACGCCAGATCACCTCTAACTTGATGGTCAGCATCGCCTACGTCGGTTCCAAGGGAACGCACTTGCCGGCGCTGAACATTATTCCCAACCAGGTGAATCCCTCTTTCCTTTCGCTGGGAAACGATCTGACGATGAATGCTACGTGTCTGGCGGCCGGCACTTGTCCCGCGGCCGTAGCTGCCGGTGTGACGCTACCGTACCCTGGCTTCACAGGACAGATCAACCAGGCGCTTCGGCCCTTTCCGCAATACGGTGACTTCAACCAGGAAGATAACTCCTTCACTCCCGATCGCACCGGCAACTCCATTTACCATGCGATGCAGTTGCAAGCGAACAAGCGCTTCGCAGCGGGTTTGAGCTTCCTGGTTTCCTACACCGTTTCAAAGAATCTTACAGATGCCGATTCGTCAGGACCGGGAGTCGCTGGATTCATCGGCACCAACGAATTTATCGGTCAGAACTCGTACAATCGTTCCGCGGAAAAAGCGGTCAGCGAGTTGGATACACCGCAAACCCTCATCGTCAGCTTTTTCTATGAGCTGCCCGTGGGACGGGGGAAGCGCTACGTAAATCAGGGCGGAGTGACGGATCGCGTGCTGGGCGGCTGGTACGTCTCGGGGATCTTAAATTATCACTCTGGACTTCCGACCGAGGTATATGGGCCGTGCGGTGGGACCGCTGGCGATGTCTTGTTTGCCGGATGCCATTTCACCGGCGCCGCTCGTGTGAACATCGTTCCCGGTGTCGCACAGACCAACAAATCTAATTTCAACCCGGATACGACTCCGTTCTGGAATCCCGCCGCGTTCTCGGTGGCCGCTCCTTTCACTTTTGGCAACGAGCCGCGCTCGCTTGCCAATGCCCGCACCTTCGGAGGCAAGAACGAAGATTTCACCCTGGGCAAAAAGACCAGGCTGTTCGGCGAAAAGGCGGTCATCGACTTCCGCGCGGAGTTTTTCAACATATTCAACCGTCACATTTATCAGCCTAGCGTTGGGAATCCACAGTTGAACAGCCCCTTTATCCCCTTGGGAGCGCCAGGTTGCAACGGCCCCAATCAACGATTTGCTTGCGGATTCGGCGCCATCACTAATTCCAGTGGACCCCGAACCATCCAGTTTGCTTTGAAGATCGCGTATTGAGAGAGCTAAGGCCCGGCATCTCGCCGGGCTTTTAGCGTCACATTATTCTCGTTCCAGGTTTGCCACATGAGCGCTCTCAATCGGCGATTCTTTGTCAAGACTCTTCTGGCCAGTGCTGCAAGCGCAGCTCCGGCTTGCGCCGCTCTTCACAAGCGAATTGCCTTTCCTTCTGCGGCCACCGGCGGCAATCTCTTTAAATCTACGGATGATTCTGCATCTTTAAATATTGACGCGGGGAGTCAGCAGCTGCGCATCGCGCCCATTGGCTCTCCTCTTTCCTTCCAGAATTTTCTTCGGGTTGGTTCCGAGTGGAAGCCCGCCACACTGGCCGGTGTGCCCTTTGTTACCGGCGCGTCGTTTCCGCTGGTCACCGAACGCGTAAAGCGCAACGGATCGAGTCTTCGGTGCCAGGGAAGCGCCGAAGCTGAGGGCGTTGACGGAAAAACTCTGCACTACGATTGGAGCGCCGAGGTCCGTCCTTTAGCCGGTGAACAGCCGTTTTCGTGGATCCACATTCGAACAACGCTCAAGCTGCCAGCGCCACTTAAGCTCCAGCAAAAAAGGGGAGTCGAACCGCAAATAATCACGTGGCTAAGTTCGAATTCCACCTTGATGGAAGGGCAGTCTGGCAGCTGGCGACGCGTGCTGCTCAGCCAGCCCACGCGGAATTCCCTGGGAACGGCAGGCAACGATCTTCCCGCCGTGTATCTTCTCGACCAGAATCTGGGTGTCGAGACCATGCTGTTTTTCGACATGGACGACATGGGCTGGATGTCTGCTGAAAATTTGCCGCGCTTCTTAGTTTACCGTTGCTCCAGCATCTCTCGATTCGAGAAAGACGGCACTCAGCGACAGGGCATTGGGTTGCTAGCCGATCAGGCGACCGGAGACGTTTTACCCGCCGGGGAGATTAATTTCAGTTTCTGGTTGCTGCAGCGTCCCCTCACGCGGCTTATCACCGAACAGGAGGCGGTCAGTCGCTGGATGGAAGCGCTTCTTCCGCTCTTCGAAGAAAAGCTCTCGTGGCCGGCATGCGCCACAAGCTGGGCGGAGTTTGCCGCCGGCACGGTTCGCGATTTGCAAGATAAAGAGGCCACCGTCGCCGAAGCCAACGGCCATCGCGGCTTGCGCGCCTACGTCAAGGAAAGTTCGCAAATCTGGAAACAAGCCGGCGACAACTTTGAATTGATGACGCTTGCGGATGTGCTGTGGCCCTCGCTGCTGTACCTGCGGTTGCATCCTTCTCCCAGTTTCGAATCGGAATGCAACGATCTTCTTAGTGATTTCCCCGGTTTCTATAATCCCAGCACTCACAGCATCAGCAATGACTTCAAGCACTCGTCTGACGAGCGAGCCGACTCGTGGTATCCGTTCGAAAACGCGCTCATCAAGTACCCGATGATCGGTTCGCTCTCAGGCTCGAAAGAACTTTCCGATCATTTTCTCGATGCTTTCGGAACCGCGCAGAAAATGGCTCAGCAATACAACTATCTCTTCCCTATTTATTACCAGGTTGCGACTCTGCGCGGGGAAGGGGCCGGCACAAACTACGCCGTCGGCGGCTTGTACGCGTGGGCCGCAATTCTGGCGCACAAATTGACCGGTGAAGCTGATTACCTGGAAGAGGCGCGCCGCGCGGTTCGCGTTTTGTACACCGTGTCTGCGGACAGACTTTTTCACGAGCCCCAGGAACTGGCCTACGGCGCGCTGGCAGCCGCCGAACTCAGCATGCACACGGAGTGCAAATACCTGCTGTACGAACAGCTGCGCATGTTTTATTGGTTTTCTGATCCCAGCCAAAAATCCCACGAAATACGCGGAATGGTGCAGGCCGCGGCTTCCATTCTTTATCCCGCGTTCAAGGAAAACGCCGAAGCCATCCTGCCTTGGACCGGCATTATGAAACGCGGCATCGTGTTTGAAGGGCTTTTGCGTTTCATGGATCAACAGCGCCGCAACAATTTTTATTTTTTCCAGAACTGCTCCGGCGGCCGCGAAAAAAAATCCGCGCCTTTTATTCCATTTGAAAATCTAGGCACTCTCGAGCTTGGCGGTCAAACCGGCAATGTAGGCAAGGAAATTTACGGCGCCGGCGAATCGCTCTGGATGTACCTGATATTTGAAGCGTTGGGGAAGGTAGATGACCGCGAACTGATGCTTGTGAATCTGGACCTGCTCGATGTTACCGACGCTAAGACATTTCCATCGCACAAATTGAACTTCATCTTGTTTAATCCCACGCCTGCCGGCCGGTCCGCGACCATCACCATTCCAGCGGCGCTTGAGAGAACCGCGCGCTTGACTGCGAATGGCAAGCCCGTAGGGAAGACTTTACAGATTGCGGGGCGATCCTTCCTGCAGTTGCAAGCTGAATTCTGATACGCCAGTTGTTTTATTTTGCGCCAAGACCAAGTTCTGGAATTTCCGCTCAATCGCAAGGAATAGCAAGGAAAGGAATTCTGCCAAATGGTGAAACTTAATTATTTTGGAGCCCACTCGCTACGAAGCTTGATCGCCACAGGGGTAACGCTGATTTTGCTTGCGGCTTGCACAGCGGTCGCCTTCGCACCCTCATTTGGAAAATGGACTCGCCTTGTTTCCGAGCCTATCCTTTCGCCACAAGGAAACGGATTCGAATCGGCCGGAACGTTTAATCCCGCGGTGGTAAAAAAAGATGACAAGTTCGTGATGCTCTATCGCGCTCAGGATCATCAGGGCACTTCTTCCCTGGGATACGCCACCAGTGAAGACGGGATTCATTTCAATCGCCGGCCAACACCAGTACTGACCGCGGAAACTCCTTATGAAAAGGGCGGTGGCGTGGAAGATCCCCGGTTGCAAAAATTTGGCGATACGTATTATTTGACTTACACCGGATACAACAACGTCGACGGTGTAGCTGCCGACAAGAAAGATGCGCAGCTCTGTCTGGCAACTTCCAAGGATCTGCTTCATTGGGAGCGCCACGGAGTAATCATTCCCGCATACAAGGGCAAATGGAATGTGAAGTGGACCAAGTCCGGCGCGATGGTGCCGGAAAAAATCAACGGCAAGTATTGGATGTATTATCTGGCCGACGCCAAAGGTAAGGACAGCCAGATGGGCGTGGCGTTTTCTGAAGATTTATTGCACTGGACGGAAGCATTGGACCATCCCGTCCTGGCCAGCCGTTCCGGATCGTTCGATTCGCAAGTCGTGGAGCCAGGTCCGCCCCCGGTAATCACACCGGAAGGCATATTTTTAGTTTACAACGGCGCGGCCGACAATCTGGTTTATTCAACCGGCTGGGCGCTCTTTGACAAAAAAGATCCGACCAAAGTTCTGGCACGCTCGGATCAGCCCGTTTTCGGACCGGAGCAGGAATGGGAAAAAGTTGGGCAAGTTCCGAATGTTGTTTTCGTGGAAGGGGCGGTGCGCGATGGCAAGCGCTGGCTCTTTTATTATGGCGGCGCGGATAAATACATTGGCGTTGCAACTGCTCCGGCACGCTGAATCGCTATGCTGAAGGCGCGGTGTATCGACGTACAGTCGAATCGCCCGAGTCAGAAATCCCTAGTGTCGCGAGTCCGCGTTATCTTTCGTAAGCGAGACGCTCGCGAGCGTAAGTCGACCAGGAACTGTCCGGATCGAGCTCCAAATATTTTTGCCAGTGGCGCCGAGCTTCGGCATAGGCGCCGAGTTTGTCGCATACAAACGCCAGGTTGTACTGTGCGTCGGCGTGTTCCGGATCCAGCTGTACCGCGCGGCGCAAATGCCGGCGGGCCTGTTCGTCGTGCCCGGTTTCCTCCAGCGCGCTCCCCAGATTGAAGTGAGATAGCATGTGGTCCGGATGCAACGCCACGGCCTGGCGGAAAAGCGCTATGGCATCTTCGAGGTTGCCCTCTTCGTAGGAAAGCGCGCCCAAATTATTCAACGCATCCACGTTGTCCCGGTCGGTTTCCAGCGCAGAGCGATAGGCTTCCGCTGCCAAACGCGGCCCAGCCTCTGTTGCGCTTTGTTCTTCGCGTTTCACGCCGAGGGCTACCCAATCGGTCGCGCTGCGCTGTGGCATCATGCGAACTTTTTCCGTTAACTCGCGGGTCTCAAAATTGAGCATGATCTGCCCGGAGATAGGTTCGAGCTGCACGCCCGCGCGCTCCACGATGACGTCCCGGCCGTTCGAACGAATGCGCAATTCGGTTAACGGAGACTGCACTTCGGCGAGTTTTTGCTGCAACGCCACGATGGAACGCTGCAGTCGCTGCGCTGGGACCCCTTTTTCGATGAGTTGCTTAGCCGTTCGGAGAGTGATCAGGTCGCGGAAGTCGTAAGATTTCTCGACACCGCTTTTTCGAGGAGCCACCAGCCGCAATTTTTCCCAGTAGTTGAGCTGCTTCTCGGTCACATCGAGCATGCGTTGAAATTCAAGGCGCGAGAATCGATCGGACGTTGCCATCAAATAAAAACTAGCCTACCGCCTTTTTGCTCGACTTGCGACTCGATTGTGTTGCCTGTGACGCTGAAGAGCCCGAAGAGATAGAGCGCACCGGAGGTTTTTTGCTTGCGCTGGCGGCCGGTTTGGCATTGATGCTCTTGCGCAACGCATCCATCAGGTCGATGACTGGAGCCCGCACCGGATGAGTTGTGGCGGTAACTTCCTGGCCCTTTTGTTTGGCGGCGATCATCGAGCGCATGCTTTCCGTATACTCGTCGCGATATTTTTCCGGCTCAAACGGCGCTGCCAGGCTTTCGATTAATTGCATGGCCAGCTTCTTTTCCTGTTCCTTGGGTTCCACTTTATCTTGGTGGGTAAATTCGGCAACCTCGCGTATTTCGCTTTGATAAAACATGGTGTGCAGCGTCATGCCCTGCTCACGCGCGCGGATCACCACGATATGTTCGCGCTGGTGCATGGTCACTTTGGCGATGGCCGCGTAACCGGAATCTTCCATGGCCTTCAGCAAAAGCGAGTAAGCTTTTTTGCCTTCGTCTTCTGGGGTCAGGTAATAGGAGGCGTCGTAATACAGCGGATCGATCTCATCCACCTTCACGAATTCGAGGATTTCCATCGCGCGCGCTGAGTCCGGCTCAATTTTGTCCAGGTCTTCATCGCTGAAGAGTACGTATTGATCTTTCTCGTACTCGTAGCCCTTGACGATTTCTGAGCGCTCCACTTTGCGGTCGCAAGTGGGGCAGAAGAGCGGCATCTTGATGCGCGTGTGGCACACTTCGTGGAGCTGATTGAGGCTGATGCGCTCGCCGCGCGCCGCGGTGAAGAGACGAATAGGAATCGAAAGCAGCCCGAACGACAGATAGCCTTTCCATACCGAAGACGCCATGGTGACTCCTAACGGTTAGATACGTGCCTGCCACGGGATAGCAATCAAGGTTAGACGGCGCTGCGAGGGCGCGCAAGGCGAATTGAAAGCGAAAGTCGTCAAATCGCAACGAATCCGGCGTTTGCCTCTCGCCGCCGTTGTGCGGAAGTCCGCCAAAAACAATACTGATTTATTGGATTGCAGGGTCAGATGCACTGCCGACGGCGCCGCCATGGTCTGCGCCGTGCCATCCACCGTCGGGATCGCGAAAGAAAGAGCGCTTACCGGTACGGCCATACGAAGTGGGAATTGCGGAGAGTTGATATTTGGCGGGAGCGCCCAGCGTGTCCGCGCCCGCGATGATGATGCGAAATTCATATCCGTCTTTGTTCCCGCCGGCAAGCTGCTCGTCTACCAATCCGGCATGCTCACGAGTCGGGGCAAGAGTTTTCGCCTGCGAATTTTTTGCGGAAGCAACACGGGCTGGCGGACCTAGACTAGCCAGCGATTCGGGCAAGCGAAAATATGTTCGCCGATAAGTCTCCACGGCATCGGCAAGTCTTCTGAGATTTCCAAGCGCGGTAATCTCGTTCGCTTCTGCTTCTTCCGCATCCCACTCGACTTCCAAGGAAGGAAGATCCAGGAGTAGCACACCAATGGACAACAAGCGCCACTGGCCGTCTTCGCGCACCAGGCCCATGGTGATCTGGCGCACGTTTGCTCCCGTCGAATCGGTAACATCGCGCAACTCCATGGGCAGGAAGGCCAGATTGTCGCGCGTGTCCGTTCCGCCGATGGATATCTCGATGGACACGTCCGGCGTTTCACAGCGAACGATCGGACGGCCCGCGGGATTCGCGGTGGCGGTGGCTTTGCCTGGCATGTTTAGCAGCACGAACCGCTTCATCAATGCCACGCGTGCTGCCGGCGCAAGCCGCTGGAACGATTCTTTGCTGCGAACCGTCAGATATCGCGAAAACTCGTCCGAGTTTTGGGAGCACGTGGCTTGCAAGACATCGCGCAACGCGGCCGCCGGGGAGTTTGCCGCAACAGAAGGCGCCGTCGTACCGTCTGCGTTTTTCACCGCAGGCATGCTGGGCAAATTGGCCGGGCTGGTCGATTTGTCATTGGGGCGGGAAGAGGATTCTTGCGCGCATGCATATGTGGGCATCGTCGCGATCATCAACACGAATGCGCTGAAACCGACCAGCGTCGGCGCTTTCGCTACAGAAGTGCGCGACAATTCCATTTACGCCTTCGCGGGACTCAATATTTCGGCGAGATTTTGTGTGAAGCTCGACCGCGGCATCACCTCGTCGCAACCGGCATTCCTCGCCTCCTCGGCCAATTCTCTTTGCACGTGAGAAAGAAACGCCACCACGCGAATATCCTTTGATGCTGCGCGCAGCTTTACAATGGCGTCGATAGGCCGATTGCGCGCGTTGAGATCAACAATTACCAGTTGCGGGCGCGGCTCTAACAAACCCAGCAGCGCGTCTGTATTCGTGGCCACCTTGAATTCGATGCCCAGGTGCTTGGCGGTCTCCGCGACCTTCATCTGAAAAAAAATATCGTCCATCAACGCTACGACGCGACCCATAGACTCGATTCCTCTGGCAACTATTATGCCTGCTTATTCGTCGGCCGACTCGCAGCCGACAGCTTGCAACGGGTATGATGCGTCTATGCGTCGGGGCGACCACAGATCATGAGCGAGCTGGCACCGAAACGAGCGGCCGACGGTCAGAGACAAACTCATTCTGGTCCAGACGTGACGCTATATACCAAAGTTGGTTGCCACCTGTGCGAAGAGGCCAAGGCAGCAATCGCTCCGCTATTGCGCGAATTCCGCGCGACGCTTCGCGAGATTGACATCGAGGGCGACGCCACGCTGATGGAGCGCTTCGGTTGTGACATCCCAGTAATTTATATCGGGCGCAAAAAAGCAGCGAAGCACCCGGTCAACCTGGAACAGTTTCGGCGCCAGCTACAGGACGCGTCCTGACGGAAGGACCTTGCCAGAGATTCAATTATTCGTTCGGGAAATTTTGGAGATTAGCGAAAAGCGCCCCGAAGATTAATGCCCGATGTTCGGCTCGTGAGCCCCTACCGTTTTGTCGGGAACATCGCCCAGTCGGCCTTTCACGCGGTCGTACACGCTGACCTGGCTCACTGAACCGATGGCTTCGTTATAGAAAGTGGGCACGCCCAGAGCGGTGCGCAACTCTTCGTTAAATTTGCGCAGACCTTCAAGGTGACTGGCCAGCGCGGGGAACTTGAACCCGTCATCGGTGAGCAAGAATTTCTGATAGCCGGCGTCCCACAAGCGCGTGAACTTCCCGTTTAGCATAATCGTGGGAGGGATGGTGAGCCGGTATTGGCCGTCGGGGTCCTGGCGAAACTCCGCGCCAGCGCCATATTTTTCCACGCGCACAACGCCGCGGGTACTGCCAACGGCAAATCCCAGCGCCGCCAGTTGCTCTATGGCCTTGGGAGAAAATCGCTCTTCAATATTCCACATGATGACATTCAGATTACGATGCGGATGGCAAAACTGTAAAGCCGTGCTGCAAATTAATTGAATGCGGCGCACTTCAACTCTGAGCTCGCCCAGCTTGTGTTTTTTCACGCCGGAAATCCGGAGCAATTACTTCGACAGTCCGGCACATCTCATATAACCGCGAACGCATTCTGCTCCCAATGCGCTGCTCCAGGGCATCTTCGCGCGACGCAGGAATCATCCGGCCACCCGGTAGCCGTGAAGGCTCGCCTTCCGACGGCGGATTATCCACATAATTTGTCGTGATCACCGTGGTGCGGTTCTCGTTATAGCGCGCGTTCAATACAATGCCCACAATGTCGCGCACCCAATCCGAAGGCTTGCTCGCGCCCAGATCATCCAGCACCAGAATTTCCACGTCGCGCACCGGTTCGAGAATGCGCATCTCCGTCGATTCGCTGGCCGGGTTATAACTCGCCTGAATCTCTTTCAGCAATTCGCGGTAGTCGCAAAAAAGCCCGCCATGCCCACGGCGAATCAACTCTTTTAAAGCGGCTACGGCCAAGTGCGTTTTGCCCACGCCCGACGGCCCCATCAGCAGCAGTCCCTTTTCCGCCGCACCCGGATAATCCCGTACAAATCCCTGCGTCAACATCTTGGCCTGTTTCATGGAGTGCGCGTGCTGCGGCATCCAGGTCTTCCCATCCGTCAGATCCGCGACGTAGCTCTCAAAATCACAATGTTCATAGCGTTTCGGGATGCGCGCACGCTCCATCACCCGCGCAGCGCGCTCTTCCATGCCGCAATCGCACGCCATAGCGACTTTACCCGGCGTGCCATCCAGCCGCTGCTCCAGCCGCCAGCCCGTCCCTCTACACAGTGGACAATTTTCTATCGCCATATCGACTCAGCATACGAGCACGCTCCCCCGGCGGCAAGTTACGGCTGTGGATTCTTCTTTGTGATCGGGGAGCTATAATTTTTCTTAAACTTGAACGCCAAGGATTATCCTAATCGTCGTGGCTAACTTCTGTTTGCTGTTTGTGTTTTACGTGAGTATTGGGGCCGCCTTGCTCCTACGCGGCGGTGTTCCGCACGCGGACGTCACCTATCGAACCGCGTCGCGCGAAGTCATCGAGCAGCGATTGGGGAAATACGGCGGTAGCAATCAGCAGCGTGAGGCCACACTCAAACAAATCTTTATCGAAGCTGGCTGCGACGACCAGCATCTTTCCGAACAACCAGTAAAAGGATCGAAGCTGCCCAATGTGGTTTGCCTGCTGCCCGGCACTTCCAGCAAAATCATCATCGTCGGTGCTCATTTCGATCGCACAGCTGAAGGTGATGGCGTGGTCGGCAATTGGAGCGGCGCCTCGCTGTTGCCGTCTTTATTCCAGGCTGTAAAGGTTCAGCCCCGCAAGCATACATATATTTTTATCGGGTTCACTGACGAAGAGAACGGCGAAATCGGCTCACGCTATTACGCCCGGCAAATGACCAAGGAGCAGGTCGCCGCGACAGACGCGATGGTGAATATGGACGCTCTTGGGATGGCGCCTGCCGCGGTCTGGGTTAGCCACTCTGACATAAATCTCATCAACATGCTCGTTCGAATCGCCAGAGTTCTGAATGCCCCAGTCACCGCTGTTAATGTGGAGCAGGTCGGCAGCCGTGACTCAGAACAATTTGCGGAGCGCAAAATCTCACGCATCACTATCCATTCATTGACTCCAGAAAGCTGGGATGCGCATGTCCTTCACACGTCGAGAGACAAATTGTCCGCCATGCATCTCGACGATTACTACCAAACTTATAAACTCGTCGCCGCGTACATTGCTTTCTTGGATCAAATGTAATTTGAGCTGGAATTAAGATTTAAAGTGGACGCGGCGAGCTCGGATAATCCTTCGCAGGCGAATGCTGAATAGATTTAATCACGCGCTAATAGCGCGAGTGCCCGCTCCTATGTAGGACGCGAAGCTTTCCTGCCGGTATTAGGGGCCGTCACGGCAAGCCATCTACGCGCGTCGGCCCAACTGCGCGCGCCAGCGGCATGCTAAAATTTCCGAATCAACGACGGCGCAAAGTGATAGTCAAAAAAAAGACCACAACTTCCCAACCCAGCTTATCGGTAGAAGCGCGCATTCGCCGCGAGATCCTCGC
>Ga0307479_10003811_pt1 | contig 13788 bp, 8 predicted proteins | sample atmos_gasesECM4C_FD_203743 | JGI IMG/M metagenome (GOLD analysis project Ga0307479, IMG submission 203743) | Hardwood forest soil microbial communities from Morgan-Monroe State Forest, Indiana, United States - atmos_gasesECM4C_515 | ecosystem: Environmental > Terrestrial > Soil > Temperate...
CCAGTACGCAATGGCGCTCACGGCGGCGTTACGCTGGCAGTGGGATGCCCGCCACATCTGATCGACCGCCTTCAGTCGTTCCTTGTGGCCAAGGCCCGCTGCAGCGGAAGCAGCTGCCATTGAGACGGCCAAGGCGGCCTGTTGCTGCGAAAGATCGGCCCGGAGCCTCTCCAACTGTGAACTCACCGCTAACTGCTGGTCGCTCCTAAGCCTCTCAAGCTCCCGCTCACGGGAGTGGCGTTCTCGTTCGAGGGTCCGTTCAAGCCAGAGCTTTCCCAAGTAGGTAATGAGGCCGACGAGGACGACCTGGACACCACCAAATAGGGTGAGAAGGGTCTTGATGGACATGGGGAGGGAGTAAGCCTAAAGGCGTTTATCTGAACTCCTGCTTTCTGCGGCACTTCTGGGCTCGGCACTTCGAAAAACCCCAGCGCTCAGCGAACCACGTGCTGTTTGTTAGACACGGCGTTTGCTCTGAGGAATTGAAGCAAGAGCCTTTCAGGCCCTTGCGCACTGGGGCTAGTCCGTCCCCTTTCCCACTTGGAAACGGTCCCCTGCGCTACCGCCAGCCGTCTCGCCAGCTCCTCTTGTGTGAGCCCGCTGCGGAGCCGAGCCAGGCGTAAGTCCGATCCTGAGGGCATCATTTCAAGGATACCGCAGTTGCCACGCGGCACCACCGAATTCCGCAACTGTACTCCCTGGCTTCGGCGCAGCCATCATCACGAAAAGCGCACCAAGGCGTCCCACGGCTCCATCTCCTCGCTGCTGTCCAGGTGCTGCCCAGCTCGTCGTGGAGCGCCAAGTGCCGTAGCGACTGTGCTCGTAATACAGGCCACTAGGTCGCGGCGGCGGTGGGGGCGTCGAGGGAGTCTAGGGCTTGGATGATCGCGGCGCGGTCGAGGGTCTCGGTGAGGCGGATCATGTCCACGGCCTTGCCGGGGAGGCCGCCGGGCTGGGCGATGAGCTTGGCGAGGAAGGTGACCTTGGCGTCCAGGGCTGCTAGCGCCGGGGGCCAGACGGGCGGCGGGAGATGGGCGAGGACCAGGGCTTGGTTCCAGGCGTCATCGCGGGCGGCGTCGAGGCTGAAGTCGAGGATCTGGGTCTCGTCGCGGCCGCCGACCTGGTCGAGGAGGCCGATGAGCGGGGAGAAGCGGCCGATGACCGATTCCACCTGGGGGAGCAGCGCGCCTAGGATCTGGTTGATCTTGGCGAAGTCGCCGTGGAGGGCGGCGATGGAGTCGCCAGGGGAGGTCTCGGCGGCGGCGATGGCGAGGTCGAAGTTGATGTGGGCGTTGATGGCGAGCAGGAGGTCCTGGAGGATGATGAGCCGGTCGTTCTGGGTCTCCTGCAGGGCGAAGCGCCAGCAGCTCGGCAGGTCGCCTCCGGCGCGGAAGGCCTGGAAGGCGGCGAGATAGCGGTTGGCAAAGATCGTGTCCAACCGCTGCATGCGCGGGCCGTCGTCGAAGCGGCCTTGCTCGATGCCCTGCTTGATGCGCAGGGTCACCTGCCGGTAGAGGGCCGGGAAGTAGCCCGCCGGGCTGTTGGCGGCCACGGCGCCGGCGACGATGTCGGCCAGCCTCGCCAGCACCTGGTCGCTGTCCTGCGCCGGGGGCGCGATGGCGGGGAGCTGCGGCACCAGTCCTCCCTTCACCCTGACGGCAAATAGGGCCTCATTGTATTCCGGATAGATCGGAGCGCGGGGCGTACTGCTCGGCGAGCCCGCGGCCCGGATGCGGGTCGCGGGAAGCGCTCAGGCGGCGGCGAGGCGGCGCGCCACCCGCTCGAGGTCGTGCTGCAGCTGGGCGCGCGCCTCGCGACGCTTGGCGGCGTCGGGCATGCGCAGCACCGCCGCGGGGTGGAAGGTGGCGGTGAGCCAGCTCCCCCAGGGAGTGTCGAAGAACTGGCCGCGCTCGCGGGTGAGGCGGGCCTGGCTTCCCCGCAGCGCCTGGTAGGCCGTAGCGCCCAGGCAGACGATGCCCTGGGGCCGCACCAAGGAGATCTCGGTCTCGAGCCACGGGCGGCAGGCGGTCACCTCGCGCAAGGTCGGCTTCTGGTGCAGGCGTACCTTGCCGCGCGGCTCCCACTTGAAGTGCTTGACGGCGTTGGTCAGGTAGACCTCGCGGCGGCCGATGCCGGCCGCTTCCAGCAGCTCGTCGAGCAGCCGCCCGGCGGGGCCGACGAAGGGCTGCCCGGCGAGATCCTCCTTGTCGCCTGGCTGCTCGCCGACCAGCATCAGCCGCGCCCCCGCCGGCCCCGCGCCCATCACCGCCTGGGTGGCGCGCTGGTACAGGTCGCAGGCCGTGCACGCCTGGGCGGCCTTCGCCAGCGCCGGCAGCGTCGGGCGCTCCGGGATAAAGGCCCATGCCGTGGAACCGGGAGGTCTCTCAGCGGGCGTCCTGGATGCCGCGCCCGCGTCGGCCTCCTGTTTTCTCAGCGTCCTCGGGGTGCTCATGGCCAGTCCTCCGCCGCCGCCGCGGTGCCCCGCCGCATCCTCCCTGCATGCGCGATGCCGGCGCCGGCGCCGCGATCAGGGCTTCGAGATCGCCGATCGGGCGGCCGCGCCTACTCCCGGCGGTTCACGAACTCCCAGCCGAAGCGGCCCTTGATGCAGAGGTGGCCGCGGGTCACGTCGTGATCGACGGGCGAGGTGACCTTGACGATGCGCTCGTCCTGGACGTGGACGGTCAGGGTGCAGCCGACGCCGCAGTAGGGGCAGATGGTGTCGGTCGAGGTCTGGCGGGGCTCGTCCCAGGTGCCGGCCTGGCGCATGTCGTGCTCGCTCTTGAACATCAGGGCGCCGGTCGGGCAGACGCCGATGCAGTTGCCGCAATAGACGCAGGCAGAGTCCGGCAGGGGGATGTCGTACTCGGTCGAGATCCGCGCCTCGAAGCCGCGCCCGGCGAGGGCGATGGCGAAGGTGTTCTGGGCGTCCTTGCCGCAGGCCTCGACGCACTTGTAGCAGAGGATGCACTTCGCGTAGTCGCGGACGTAGAGGTCGTTGTCCACCTTGACCGGCTGGCCGACCGTCGCCGCGGCATCGGCGTGGGGCGGGTGATGGTGGCCCGGCCGCGCGGCGTCGCGCTCGCCGGCGGCGGCCGGCGGCGACGCGGGGCCGAACCGCTCCGGTTGCGCGCCATAGGTCTTCATGTAGGCCAGGAGCTGCGGCGCGGTCGAGACGTCCACCGAGGAGGCGAGCAGCTCGAGGACCAGGCGCCGGCTCAGCCGGACGCGCTCGGTGTCGGTCGCGACCACCATGCCCGGCTCGGCCTTGCGCGAGCAGGCGGGGACGAGGATGCGGGAGCCCTCGACCTCCACCACGCAGATGCGGCAAACGTTGACCGGCGTCAGGTTGTCGAGGAAGCAGAGAGTGGGGGTCTCGATACCGAGCCGGCGGGCGGCGTCGAGCAGGGTCGCCCCCTCCGGCACGGCCACCGGGCGGCCGTCGACGGTCAGCTCGACCATCGCGCGGGGGCGCGGCGGCGGGACGGCCGGCACCGGGCCGCGCGGCACCGGGATGCGGGCGCTGGGAGCGGCCCCGGCGCTCGCCGCCGCGCCGCTTGCCGCCGCGCCGGTCGCCGCCCCGCCGCTCGCCGCGTCTCCGCTCATCGTCTCTCCTGGAAGATCGGGAACTTCGCGACCGCCGACTCGACGGCGCTCGACGCGGTCTGTCCGAGGCCGCAGATCGAGGCGTCGCGCATCACCTGGCCAAGCTCCGAAAGCAGCGCGAGCTCCTGCGCCACCGAGCCCAGCGGGCGGTCCTCGGCGAGGCGGCGCAGGACCTCCTCCTGGCGCACCGCCCCGACGCGGCAGGGCACACACTGGCCGCAGGACTCGTCGCGGAAGAACTGGGCGATGCGCCTCAGGACCTGGCGCAGGTCGACGGTGTCGTCGAACGGCATCACCACTCCCGAGCCGAGGGTGGCGCCCACGGTCCGCGGGCCCTCGAAGGTCAGGGGCACGTCGAGCTGGTCGGGGGTCAAGAAGGCGCCGGCGGCGCCGCCCAGGAGCACCGCTTGCAGCCGGCCGCTGCCGCTGACGCCGCCGGCGAGCTCGAGGAGCTGCCGCAGCGTGACGCCGAAGGTCACCTCGTAGACGCCGGGCCGCGCGACGTGGCCCGAGAGGCAGAAGAGCTTGGTGCCGGTCGAGCGCTCGGTGCCGACCGCCGCGAAGGCCTTGCCGCCTTCGAGGACGATCGGCAGCACGTTGACCAGGGTCTCGACGTTGTTGATCACCGTCGGCTGGCCGAAGAGGCCGACCTGGGTGGGGAACGGCGGCTTGTTGCGCGGCTCGCCGCGGCGCCCTTCGAGGGAGTTGAGCAGCGCCATCTCCTCGCCGCAGATGTAGGCCCCGGCGCCGCGCCGCAGCTCGACGTCGAAGCGCACGCCATGGCCCAGGACGTCGGCGCCCAGGAGGCCGCGATCACGGCAGAGCCGGATGGCGTGCGCGAGCCGCGCGGCCGCCAGGGGATACTCGCCGCGGAGGTAGAGGTAGCCGGTCTCGCAGCCGGTGGCGAAGCCGGCGATGGTCATCGCCTCGACCAGGGCGAAGGGGTCCCCCTCCATGAGCACGCGGTCCTTGAAGGTGCCCGGCTCGGACTCGTCGGCGTTGCAGACGAGGTAGCGCGGCAACGGCGCCGAGCGCACTCCCTGCCACTTCTGCCCGGTCGGGAAGGCGGCGCCGCCCCGCCCTACCAACCTCGACTCGATCACCTCGCGCACCACCCGCTCGGGCCCCATCTCGAAGGCGCGCCGCAGCGCCAGGAAGCCGCCGGCGGCGCGGTAGTCGTCGAGGCTCTCGGGGTCCACCCGGCCGATGCGGGAGAGGAGCCGCAGGCCGGGCGCGCCGCCGCCGTCAGATGCCGGCGCCGCCGGCGCCACCGCTCCCGACGCAGCTGGCGTCGAGGCCGCCGCACCCGACGCAGCCTGCCGCGGCGCAGCTAGCCTTGATGCCGGCCCCGGCGCTCTCTGCGGCACGGAGGCGCCGACATCCATCGGCGGCACCGGGTGGCCGGCGACAGCCGCGCGCAGCTCCTCCGCGGTGGCCGGCGCCAGCGCCAGCTCGCGCGGCGGATTGCCGGCCGCCAGGACCAGGGCCGCCGGCGCGCGCTCGCACAGCCCGAGGCAGGGGCTGCGGTGCCAGGTCACGACCTCGTCCCGGCTATGGCCCGCGGGGCCCCAGGCACGCTCGAGCTCGGCGCACAGCGCCTCCGCGTCGCCGCCGGTTTCACCGCCGGCACCGCTACTGCCGCCGAACTGGTCGCTCCCGCCATCGCCGCCCCCGTTGGCGCCGCCGCGCCCGTCCCCGAAACGGAAACGACAGCCGATGTCGTCGCAGACGTGGACGGTGACCGGCGGGTGCGGCCGGGTCTGGAAGAGAGCGTAGAAGTCGGCGACGCCGAACGCCTCGGCGGGGGCCACCTCTAGGCGCCGGCAGGCGTGATTGAGGGCGCCGGCGCTGATCCAGCCTACCCGCCCCTGGATGGCGTGGAGGACCGGCAGGAGGTACTGCCGCCGGCCGAGGGCCGGCGCCGCGGGGCCGAGCGCCGCCAGGCAGCCGTCGACGGCCTCCCGTTCCTCCGCCGTCGGCTCGTCCGCGGTGAAGTGCAGGTCCATCAGCTACCACCGCCACGCGGCGCGGCGACCGCGCGGCCCGCCACCGGCGCCGCGGCGTGGCGAGCGCCGCCGCTCAGGAGCGCACCCCGGCGAGCGCCGGCGCCGGCACGGTCTCTTTCGCCGCCGCGGTCTCGGCCGCCGCGGCGCCGGCGCCGGCCGCCGGCCGCTCCGGCGACGCCGTCACCTTCTCGACCCGCACCGCGGCGGCCTTGAACTCGGAGGTGCCGGACTTCGGGTCCACCGCCTCCACGGTCAGCTCGTTGGTGGCCACCTGGTCCGGGAAGTGGAGGGTCAGGAAGACCAAGCCCTGGCGCAGCCCGGCGTCGATGCGCGCCGGCACCTGGATCGCGCCGCGCCGCGACGCCACCCGCACCAGGTCCCCGTCGGCGACGTCCAGCTGCCGGGCGTCCTCCGGCGAGAGGTCCAGCGTCTCGGGGCGGCGCATCGGCGAGGCGAAGAGCGCCGTCTGCACGCCGGTGTTGTAGGAGTCCAGGCGCCGGCCGGTGGTCAGCCGCAGCGGGAACTCGGCGTCGAGCTCCTCGACCGGCGGCTCATGCCGCACGGCCGAGAACGGCGCCCGCGGCCCCACCACCGGCCGCTCCCACAGGCGGCCGTGGAGGAAGAGCTCGCCCGGGTGGGACTCGTCGTAGCACGGCCACTGCAGGCCGTCGGCCGCCTCCAGCCGGGCATAGGACATGCCGGCGTGCGCCGGGCTCAAGGCGCGCACCTCGTTCCACAGCTCCTCGGCGCTGGGCCTGCCGAGGTCCTTGCCCATACGGCGGCCGAGGTCGCAGAGGATCTCGAGGTCGTCGCGCACGCCCGCCGGCGGCGGCAGCGCGCGGCGCACCCGCTGCACCCGGCGCTCGCTGCTGGTGACCGTGCCCTCGGACTCGCACCAGCCCGCCGCGGCGGGCAGCACCACGTCCGCCAGCTCCGCGGTCTGGGTGAACAGCATGTCCTGGACCACCAGGATCTCGAGCTCCTCGAGCAGGCGCATCGTGTGGTGCTGGTCCGCCTCGGAGCTCGCCGGGTTCTCGCCGATGACGTAGAGCGCCGTCAAGTCGCCGCGCTCCATGGCCTTGAACATGTCGCTCAGGTGCCAGCCGCTCCGCGGCGGGATCGTCTCCCCCCAGGCGCGCTCGAACTTCGCCCGCAGCTCGTCGTTCTCGACGTGCTGGAAGCCGGGCAGGCGGTCGGGCAGGGCGCCCATGTCGCCGCCGCCCTGGACGTTGTTCTGGCCGCGCAACGGGCTGAGCCCGGCGCCGTAGCGGCCGACCTGGCCGGTGAGCAGGCCGAGGTTGATCAAGGCGAGCACGTTGTCCACGGCGTTGTGGTGCTCGGTGATGCCCAGGGTCCAGCAGATGACGGCGCGGTCGGCGCGGGCATAGGCGTGGGCCAGCTCGCGGATCGCCGCCGCCGGCACGCCGGTCGTGGCCGCCGCGCGCTCGAGCGTCCACGGCTCGACCGCGGCGCGGTACTCCTCGAAGCCGCTGGTGGCGTGCTCGATGAAGCTGCGGTTCTCGAGGCCGGCGGCGAGGATCTCCCGCGCCACGGCGTTGGCCAGGGCGATGTCGGTGCCGACGTCGAGCGGAAGGTGGCCGACCGCCCAGGCGGCCGACGAGGTGCGGCGCGGATCGACGACGTAGAGGCGGGCGCCGTTGCGCACGCCCTCGAGGACGTGGTGGAAGAAGATCGGGTGCGTCTCGCGCGCGTTGCTGCCCCAGAGGACGATGAGGTCCGTCTCCTCGATCTCCCGGTAGGAGGTCGTGCCGCCGCCCATGCCGAAGACCGTCGCCAGACCGACGACGCTGGGGGCGTGTCAGGTCCGGTTGCAGCTGTCGATGTTGTTGCTGCCCAGGACCACCCGGGCGAACTTCTGCGCCAGGTAGTTGAGCTCGTTCGTCGTCTTGGAGCAGCTGAAGAGCCCGAACGCCTGCGGGCCCTTTCGCTCCACGGCGGCGCGGAAGCCCTGGGCGGCCCGCTCCAACGCCTCGTCCCAGCCGGCGGGACGCAGGGCGCCGCCGTCACGGACGAGAGGGGTCTGGAGCCGGACGTTGCGTTCAACCATGGCTGGATCGCCTCCTCGCCGCCGAGTATACGGCAGGCGCTCCCGGCGGGCCGCGCCGGCAGCGGCCGCCCTCCCCTCTACCCCGTCCCTGGCCGGAACGCCCTGGCCCCCGGGCCCGAACGCCTCGTCCCCTGGCCCTGATCTTGCTTCTTTCTGCCGCCGCGGGCCGGCCGGCGCCTGCCCGCCGTGGCGCGCCCCGCCGCCTCGACCCGCGAGGGAGGGCCCGTTTGTCACGCTGGCGCAAGCTCCTCACCGACACGATCACCGGGTGGAACGACCACGACGCCTCGACGCAGAGCGCGGCGCTGGCCTTCTACACCATGTTCTCGCTGGCGCCGCTGCTCATCGTGGTGATCGCGCTCGCCGGCATGGCCAAGGGCGCCGCCGCGGTGCGCGGCGAGATCCTGGGCGAGTTCCAGGGTTGGATGGGCAAGGACGCCGCCCGCTTGGTGCAGGGCATCCTGAGCACCGCCGCCGATCTCAACGTCAACCGCCTGGCCGGCGTTCTCGGCATCCTGACCCTGATCTTCGGCGCCTCGGGCGTCTTCGTCCAGCTGCAGCAGTCGCTGAACCGCATCTGGGGGGTGGTGCCCAAGCCCGGAGCAGCTCTTACAAAGCTCCTGCGCAAGCGCATGCTGTCGTTCGCGGTCGTCCTCTGCATCGGCTTCCTGCTGCTTGTGTCGCTGGTCCTGTCCACGGCGCTGACGGCGCTCGGCGACTACCTCGAGCGGCGCTTCCAGCTGCCGGTGACGCTGCTGCACGTCCTGAACATCCTGACCTCCTTCCTGCTCATCACGCTGCTCTTCGCCCTCATCTACCGCCTGCTGCCCGACGTCAAGCTGCGCTGGCGCGACGTCTTCCTCGGCGCCATGGTGACCTCGCTCCTGTTCGGCGTCGGCAAGACGCTCATCGGCTTCTATCTCGGGCGCACCGGCGCCGCCTCGGCCTACGGCGCCGCCGGCTCGCTGGTGATGCTCCTGTCCTGGGTCTACTACTCGGCGATGGTCTTCCTGCTGGGCGCCGAGTTCACGCGCGTCTACACGCACGACATCGAGGGCGCCCGGCGGGCGCCGGAGAAGGGGGCGGCGAAGGCCGACACCGTCAAGCCGGAAGCCAAAGTCGACGCGCCTGCCTCCGGCCGCGGCACGTCCGCGCGGTCGGCGGCGGGCGGCGCCACGTCCCCGATCGGGGCCGCCGGCGGCGCCAGGCCCACCCCGCCGGCCGGAGGCGCGGGCGCCGCCAGGACCACGGCCGGCGAGCCCTCCGCGGCGCAGCGGAGGCGGGCTTGAACCGCCGGGCGCGAGCCGGCGCGAGCCCAGCCACCGCCACCGCCACCGCCACCATGCGCCGCTCCCGTCCGGCCGGCCCCTGCCGCCGGCCGCCGTCGCCCCGGTGGGCCGTGGCCCTGGCGCTGCTCGCCGCGTCGGCCGCGGCGGCCGCGGCGCCGCGGGCGGCCGCCGCCGCGGAGTCGCTGCGGGTGGAGATCGACGGCTTGAAGGGCGACCTCAAGAAGAACGTCCTCGCCAGCTTGCAGATCGAGGCGTCGCGCAAGGACAAGGACCTCGACGAGTCTCGCATCCGGCGCCTTCACGGCCAGGCGCCCGACGAGATCGAGCGGGCGCTGCAACCCTTCGGCTACTACCGGGTGGTGGTGCAGAGCTCCCTCAGCCATGACGGCAATACCTGGGTGGCCCGGTACAAGGTCGACGAGGGGCCGCAGCTCAAGGTCGGCAGCCGCGACGTCCAGCTGCTCGGCGAGGGCGCGAGCGACGCCGGCTTCGAGAAGGTGGTGAGCGCCTTCCCGCTGCACGAGGGCGAGGCGCTGTTGCAGGTCGCCTACGAGGCGGGCAAGAAGGAGTTCGACGACTACGCGGCCGAGAACGGCTATCTCGACGGCAAGTGGGAGGTCAGCCAGATCCAGATCGACCTGGCCACCTACACCTCCGCCATCGTCCTGCACTACGAGACCGGGCCGCGCTACCACTTCGGTCCGGTGCGCTTCAACCAGCACTTCCTGCGCCCCGCGCTGCTGCGCGGCTACGTGCGGTTCAAGCAGGGCGATCCGCTCTCCGCCCACAAGCTCCTGCTGCTGCAGGAATCGCTCGCCGACAGCACCTATTTCCAGCGCGTGGAGGTGGTGCCGCGCCGCGACGAGGCGGAGGGCGTGGAGGTACCGATCGACGTCAACCTGCTGCCCGCCAAGCCGCAGAAATGGACCGCCGGCCTGGGCTACGGCACCGACACCGGGCCGCGCGGCACCCTCGGCCTGGAGCTGCGCCACCTCAACGCGCTCGGCCACCGCTTCACCTCCGAGGGCAAGCTGTCGCTGGTCGAGAAGAGCTTCCGCACCGACTACCTGATCCCCGGCGCCTACCCGCGCACCGACGTCCTCGATTTCACCGTCGCCTACGCCGACCTGCACCCCAAGACCAGCCACAGCGAGAACCTGCTGATCGGCCCCAGCTACAGCTTTGCGCTCGGGCGCTGGCGCCAGGCGATCGCCCTCGACTACCAGCGCGAGACCTACACCGTCGGCGTCGACAAAGGCATCTCGGTGCTGGTCATCCCGCAGGACACCTGGTCGCACGTCTACGCCGACGACCGCATCTACCCGAGCCGCGGCGAGAGGTACACCCTCATCGTGCGGGGCGGCGCCAAGGCGCTGGCCTCCGACGTCAACTTCGCGCAGGCGTCGGCCGAGGCAAAGTTCGTGCACGGCTTCGGCGTGAACCATTTCCGCCTGATCAGCCGCGCCACCGCCGGGTACACCTGGACCCAGGACTTCCGTCACCTGCCGCCCACCGAGCGCTTCTTCGCCGGCGGCGACCAGAGCGTGCGCGGCTACGCCTACCAGGGGATCGGCGCGCATGACGTCAAGGGCAACGTCATCGGCGGCCCCGACACGTTGACCGGCAGCGTGGAGCTCGAGTACCGCCTGGCGCAGTACCAGCGGCTGCAGAAGTTCGGGGTCGCCGCCTTCTACGACGCCGGCACCGCCGGCTTCTCGTTCGGCGGCGGCATGCGCCAGGGCACCGGCCTCGGCGTGTTCTGGATCTCGCCGATCGGCCTGCTGCGGGTCTACGTCGCCACCGCCCTGAGCCTGCCCGGCCACCCGCTCCGGCTGCACCTGACCATAGGACCCGATCTATGAAGCGCCGCCGCATCGTCCGTGTCCTCCTCTGGCTGGCCGCCGGCCTCGCCGCGCTGCTGCTGCTGGTGACCGTCGCCCTGGCCTTCCTCGTCGGCACGCAAACCGGCACACGCTTCCTCTTCGCCCGGCTCGGGGCGTTGCTGCCGGGCACCTTCGAGGTGCGGCTGGCGGAAGGGCGCATCGACAGCCCGCTGACTCTCCACGGCGTCGTCTACAAGCGGCCGGGCATGGAGATCCGCATCGACCGCCTGTTCCTCGAGTGGCGGCTGGGAGAGCTGCTGGCGCGGCGCGTCGACGTCACCCACCTCTATGCCGACGGCGTGCACGTCCTCACCACGCCGACCCCGAACGAGCAGCCGACGCCGCTGCCCGATCTCGACCTGCGCTTCAACATCATCGTGCGCGATGCGCGGGTGCGCGGCCTGAGGCTCGAGAGCGGCGCGCCGAAGGCGGCAGCGGCGGCGAAAGCGGTGTCGGCCCCGGCGGCGGCGGCGGCAGCCGCCGCGGCTCCCGGCGCCACGGCCGTCGCGGCGGCGGCGGGGGCGCCGGGCGCGGCGCTGGCGGCGCCGACCGTCATCGACGAGATCGACCTGGTGACGACCGACCTGCGCAACGTCGTCCACGTCGACAGGCTGGCGGTGCGGTCGGCGCTGCTCTCGGCCGACGTCACCGGCATGGTGCAGCCGCGGGGCGACTACCCGGTCGATCTCGCGCTGCGCTGGCAGATGCGCCCGACGGGATCGCCCCCGACGGCGGCCATCGCGGGCAGCGGCACCTTGAAAGGCAGCCTGGCCACCCTGCGCGTCGACCAGGCGCTCACCGCCCCCTTCGACGTGCGCGTCGCGGCGGTGCTCTTCCAGCCGCTGCGCGACCTGCGCTTCGACGGCCGGGTGGCGTGGACCGGCGTCAATCCACGGCGGCTGCGCGCCGACCTGCCTGACCTGCCGGCCTCGGGAGTGGCCTCGGCGCGCGGCAGCCTCGAGCGCTTCGACAGCTGGGGCGCGGTCGACGCGGCGATGGCGCCCGCCGGCGCCTTCCACGTCGACTACCGGGTGACCCACCAGGGGGATGCCTGGCAGGTGCAGCGGGCCGAGCTGACGCTGCCGGGCACCCCGACGCGCGTGGCGCTGAGCGGGCGGGTGCTGCTGCCGGCGACGCCGGCGACACCGCCGAAGGACGGCGGCAGCAGCCTCGACCTCGACCTCAAGGCGAGCTGGCGCGACGCCGCCTGGCCGCCGCGCGGCAAGGCTTCCTTCGCCAGCCCACGCGGCGACGCGCACATCGTGGCACACGCCAGCGGCACCGCTCCGGCCGGCGTGCCCGCGGCGGCCGTGGCGGCGGGGAGCGAGGCCGGCGCCGCGAGCCTGACCAGCGAGGGGACGCTGCAGGCGGTGGTCACCTCGCTCGGGCCGGTGGCCGCCCGCTACCGGCTGCGCCGGCAAGGCGCCGATTGGCGTCTCGAGACCATGGAGCTGGGGGTGAGCGGCACGCCGACCCACGTCGCGGCGTCGGGCCGCCTGACGCAACGCGGCGAGACCTGGGACGTCGACGCCGGGGTGAGCTGGCGCGACCTCGCCTGGCCGCTGACCGGGCCGCCGTCGTGGCGCAGCCGGCAGGGGGAGGCGCGCGTGACCGGCGACCTCGACCATTACCGAGCGCAGGTCAGCGCCGAGCTCGCCGCCGGCCCGGGTACCTTGACCGGCGTGGGCGGCGCGAGCGGCGCGGGTGCCGCCGGCGCGGCCGGCGGAGCCGGCGCGGCGGGCGGGGCCCGCGCGGCGGGTGCCGCCGGCGCGGCCCGGACGGCCAACCCTGCCGGCGCGGCCGGGCCGGCCGCGGCGGCGAGCGCGCCCGCCGCCCCGGCGAGCGCGGCGTCCACGGCGGCGGCCGTCGCCGCCAACCCGGTGGTGGTGCCGAGCGCGGCGCAGCCGGCGACCGCCGCGGCGCGCGCCGCGGCCGCCACTCCGGCGGGCGCCGGCGCCGGGCCGCATGCCGCGGCGGTGGCGGCCACGGCGGCGATGCGGGCCGGCGCGCCGCCCGCCGGCCGCTTCGCGCTCTCCGGCACCGGCAACCGCGAGCGCTTCCACCTCGACAGCCTGGCGGCCGACGTGCTCTCCGGCCACGTCCAGGGCCACGGCGACGTCGCCTGGAGCCCGCGGCTGGCCTGGAACGTGGCGCTCTCCGCGCAGGGCATCGACCCCTCGGCGCTGCGGCCTGACCTTCCCGGGCGTCTCGGCTTCGACGTCGCGACCCGCGGCGAGAGCCAGCCGGCCGGGCTCGCCGGCAGCGTCGACCTGCCGCGGCTGCAGGGAACCCTGCGCGGGCAGGCGGTGAGCGTCACCGCGGCCGTGCGGCTGGCCGGCCCGAACTACGACCTGACCCGGCTCGACGCCCACTGGGGGACGGCGGGGCTGCGCGCCTCGGGATGGCTGGGGGAGCGCTTCGACCTCGGCTTCGACACGTCGGTGCCGAACCTCGGCCTGGTGATGCCCGCCGCCACCGGCAGCCTCACCGCGCAGGGCCACGTCTCCGGCCCGGCGAAGACGCCGCGGGTGCAGACCTCCGCGCACGCGCATGGGCTGCGACTCGGTACCCAGAGCGTCGGCGACGCGACGGTGAAGGCCGACGTCGACCTGCGTGCCACCGGACCCTTCCAGCTCGACGCCGACCTCCACGACGTCAACGCCGGCGGCGAGCTGGTCGCCGCGCTCGAGGTCCACACCCGGGGCACGGCGGCCAACCACACGCTGAGCCTGTTGGCCGCCGGGCTGGGCGACAGCAAGGACGCGCGCCTCGATCTGGGCCTGGCCGGCGGCGTCAGCGGCCCGCTCGGCGCCCGCTCCGTGTGGCGCGGCCAGATCTCGCGCCTCGACCTGCGCTCCTCGCCGGTCGGCGACTGGAGCCTGCAGCAGGCGGCGGCGCTCGAGGCCGGCGCCAGCGAGGTGCGGCTGCGCGAGCTG
>Ga0307479_10003812_pt1 | contig 13786 bp, 10 predicted proteins | sample atmos_gasesECM4C_FD_203743 | JGI IMG/M metagenome (GOLD analysis project Ga0307479, IMG submission 203743) | Hardwood forest soil microbial communities from Morgan-Monroe State Forest, Indiana, United States - atmos_gasesECM4C_515 | ecosystem: Environmental > Terrestrial > Soil > Temperate...
TCAACCTTTACTTTGCGGAACTGTCCGTCTTTGGACGTATTTGCCGGATAGTACCCCAGCGTGTATTGGCTGCGTAGTTCGTCCGATATCTGGTCGAACGCTTCATTCAATTTCTTTTCCGAAGAAACCTCGATGGTCCGCCCGCCCGTTTCATCCGTCATTTTCCTTGCCACATCCGGCCGCCATCCGTATCCCGGATCGTGCACCAACAACACGTGTATCACTGTGTCGGTCCGCTGCGCCGCTTCAATCGCTTGTTCCACTCGCAACTTGCTTCCCTGATCGTCAGCGTCGGTGATGATCACCAGCGCCTTGCGGCCCGCTTCAGTAACCAGTTTGTCATTGCAAGCCAGAAACACCGCATCATAAAAAAGCGTGCCGGCAGCGTTCGAACTCGTAGGGATCGTTCCCGGCGTCACCACTCCCGTGTTTATCGCTCCAATCCGAGCTTTCTGAATCGCCCGTTCCACCTGTGCGCGGTCGTCCGTAAAATCCGCAAGCAAGTCCACATCCGTGTCGAAGCTGATCACCATCGCTTCATCGCCCTTGCGCATCACGCGTTCCATGAATCGCGAAGCCGCCTCTTGCTCCGCTCCGAGCCGGTTCTGCTCGCTTCCGCTGGTATCAATCAGCAGTCCCAGCGTGATCGGCATCGTCACTTCTTTCGAGAAAAACGCGATTTTCTGTTCCTGACCATCCTCGAAGACCTTGAAGTCGTCTTGCCTCATATCGCCGACGATTCGTTTGTTCTTGTCGCGCACGGTCGCAAACAGGTTCACCAGGTTCACCGTCTTCTTCAGAGCCGGACCTTGTCCAGGTTCCTGCGGCACCGCCGGCACCGCCAGACTCGCGGCAATCGCTGCCGCCAACGGCAGCTTTAAGAAATTCTTCAGAGAACGCATGTATACTTTCCTCGATGGCTGTCAGCCGCCCAGAGGCTGCAGGTAAGATTCCCGGAGTTTTTGAGCAGCCGGGTAGGGTTGTTTCTGCATCCATAGGATGCAACGAAGCGCGAGTAAGGATGCGTCATTGCCATAGAACGTTGTTATGGCCGATGTTCTGGATAGAGACGTTGTCATAGAGAGGCCCGCGCATCTTGAACGCTCAAAATTCTGGCTGGGAGCCCATGAAAAGTCCACGAAAAACGCAATTTCTCATCGCGCTGGCCCTGCTGGTGTCCGGCCTGCTTTGCCTTTCCGGTCGCCTTCTCGCCCAAGAGCCACCCGCCGCGCCGATCCCAAAGGTTCCGCAGGACGTACCACCTCAACCGCAGGCCAAACCGCAGGACACCCAGATTCCCGCGAATCAGCAGAACCCTTCCGACAGCCAAACTACCTTGAAATTTTCCGTAAACTACGTATTTTCGCCGGTCACCGTAAAAGACCGCGAAGGCCGCCTTGTTGCCGACCTCACCCGCAACGAATTCCGCGTCTTCGATGACGGTGCCGAACAGCGCATCGAATTTTTCTCCGCGGAGGCCTTCCCGCTCTCGGTTGTGGTCTTGCTTGACAACGACCTCAAAACCAAAGACGCCGAGCAGGTCGAATCCAGTCTCTCCGCCATCGTCGGCGGTCTCAGCAGCAACGACGAAGCTTTCGTCTGCCGGTTCGACATGAACTTTCATCCCGGCAAAGGCTTCACCCGCGATCAAGACAGACTCGTCACTGAACTCCACCGCACTCGGCTCAGCGTCGATCGCCCTGATGCCGCCGGCCCCGATCCCGGCGGACCCTACTCCTCCGGACCAACCATTAACGGCCAATCCGCCATAACTCCCGGGGCTCCCCCTGCCGCCGCCTCAACCGTTATCCTTGGCGACAAATCGACCAAAGCCCTCGATGACGCCGTTTACGAAGCTTCACAGCTCTTGAAGGACCGGGGCCGCGACCGCCGCAAAATCATTTTTCTGATCTCGGACGGCGAAAACGGCAAGACCAATCACTATACTTACGACAATACCGTTAAGGAACTTCTCCGCTACGGAATTTCCGTGTACAGCCTCGGAGTGGGCGGCGGTTTCTACGAGCGTAAATTCTCCCGTCTCCAGTCCTACGCCCATGATACCGGCGGCGACGTTTTCTACGCCGCCAAACGCAATTCGCTCGAAAATCTCTACTCACGCGTGACCGAACAAGCCCGCAACCAATACACTCTGGGCTACAATCCCCGCGGCAACGACAAAGCCAAGGATTACCACACCATCGAAGTCCGCGTCCGCCGCGAAGGCCTCTCCATCCTCACCCGCGAAGGCTATTACTCCGTAACCGGCCCCCGCTAAAACCTCTCTTGGTTATCATCAATGAATGTAGCCGTGGCTTCCGCCGGGGTTCTTTTCATTCCCTTGTAGCGGCCGCCTTCCGAGGCGGGCGCATTCTGCAACCACACCGCAATTCACGCGCGATCCGCCTAAGCCCGCCACTCCACCCAATAAACCTTCGCAAAAATTTCCGTCAACCTACAATTCCTCTTGACTCCCGCTCCCGCACAATTTATATCGTGCTGCAGGAGCGCGTGGCTCTCCGCCGCACCCGCGCCTCACGACCGGAAAAAGGAGCCATCCATGAAGAAGAAAGCCAAGAAGGACGACAAGAAAGCCCCCAAAAAGGACAAGTAACCGCCAGCAGATTCCTTTGAGGGGCGCGGCTGTTCGCGCCCCTTTTTCTTTTGCCTGGCCCTGCAGGAAAACAATCGGCTCCTTCTCTTCGATTCCTTCTCCTCCGCATCATCCTTGACTTTGGCCAACAACTCACTGCAAATGGAGCTCCGGGAAGTTTGCAGGAGCTGGGACACCGATGAATATCGTCGATTTGATTGTCGGCAAGCCCCTAAAGACAAGCGACGAGCGCGCGGAGCAAATCGGCCCCGCGGAAGGCATCCCCATTTTTGGCCTCGATGCCCTAAGTTCCGCCGCATACGGCCCGGAGGCCGCGCTGAGTCTTCTGATTCCCCTCGGTGTTCTGGGTGTTCGCTACATCTTGCCGGTCAGTTTGGCCATCATCACGCTGCTCTTCATCGTCTTTTTTTCTTATCTGCAGACCATCGCAGCCTATCCGTCCGGCGGCGGCTCCTATACCGTAGCGCGTTCGAACCTCGGCACGCTTCCCAGCCTTCTCGCGGCAGCCGCCCTCCTTACCGATTACATTCTTACTGCCGCCGTCGGCATCTCGGCCGGAGTCGGTGCCCTGGTTTCGGCTCTCCCGTCCCTGCAGCCTCACACGGTCTCGATTTGTGTGGCGATTCTTCTTATCATCACCGTTCTTAACTTGCGCGGCGTGCGCGACGCCGGAATCGCCTTCATGATGCCAACCTACTTGTTTGTTGGCACTCTGCTCGTCCTGATTGTTGCAGGGCTCATTCGGGTTTTGGCTAGCGGCGGCCATCCAGTTCCCGTAACGCCCCTTCCGGCTCCTCCGCCTGTCACCGCCGCGGTCACTTACTGGCTGCTCCTTAAAGTATTCGCCAGCGGCTGCACCGCTCTCACCGGAGTCGAGGCCGTCAGCAATGGCGTAAGAGCTTTCCGCGAACCAGCCGTCAAGAACGCGCAGCGCACTCTAACCGTGATCATTATTATTCTTGCCGCCCTGCTCGGCGGAATTTCTTACCTGGTCAAAGCCTATGGCATCGTCGCCACCGCCCCCGGCCAGCCCGGCTACCAGAGCGTTCTCTCCATGCTCTTGTCTGCCGTCTTCGGGAAGGGCGTGTTTTATTACCTGACCATCGCCTCGATCCTGCTGGTACTTTCGCTGTCTGCCAACACTGCCTTCGCCGACTTTCCGCGTCTATGCCGAGCCATCGCGCAGAACAACTATCTGCCGCACGCCTTTGCGTATCGTGGCCGCCGTCTCGTTTACACCTACGGAATTGCCGTCCTCGCCGTTCTAACTGGCCTTCTTCTTGTGCTCTTCGGTGGAGTTACTGACCGCCTCATTCCGCTCTATGCCGTCGGCGCCTTCCTGGCCTTTACGCTCTCTCAAACCGGCATGGTCGTTCACTGGTTCAAGAAGCGCGGCCCGCATTGGCTAAAAAGCGCGCTTGTAAATGGTCTTGGCGCATTTGTCGCCGGCATCACCGTGATCGTGGTTCTCCTGGCCAAATTCACCGAGGGCGCATGGATCACCGTCATCTTTATCCCCACGCTGATTTTCTTTTTTCGCGCCATCCGCCGCCATTATCATGCCGTAGCGTTAGCTACAGCCTCCACCTCGCCGGTCGAGCCCGCCGCAAGTCACGGCGCGCCGCCTATCGCTATCGTTCCCATCGATCGTTGGAGCCGCATCACCAAGCAGGCTCTGGAATTTGCTTCGCGCATCTCCCCGGAAATCATCGCCATTCATGTGGAACCCGGCGAACATACCGAACTTCTGCATGACGACTGGCGGCGTTACGTCGAAACTTCTTTTCGCAAAGCGGGCCGGCAACCCCCCGCTCTCACCGTCCTTCCTTCACCTTATCGTTTCGTGATCATCCCGCTCGTCCAATACGTTCTCGAACTCTCCGCGAAAGATCCGCAACGCCGTATCGTCGTCGTCATCCCCACGCTGATCGAAGATCGCTGGTACGAATATTTTCTGCACAACCAGCGCGGCCGCCTGCTCGAATGGGCGCTCCTCGCCCAGGGCAACGAACGGATTTCCACTCTCTCCTCACCCTGCTATGTTTCCGATCACCTAAGACCTCCCGAACAAACCCGGAGTAACCACTGAAAAACGTCCGTCGTTTCGTGTAGCGTGGGTTGTGTCCCTTGCGTCCCGGTCTTGGCCGGATATCCCGGCGCTCTTTCTCTTTTTTTCATTCCGCTGTCGCGGCCACTTTTCAGGCGGCCTTCTTCGTTTTATCTGCAGGTGTTGGAACAGCCGCCCACGCGAGGGACTTGTCTTCAGCGCGCCGCTGGGGCTAACTCCCGTGTGGTCTCACTGCAGACAAGTAGCCGGCCGAATCGCTCTCAGTAAAGCCCCGCCAGCTCCTCTTCGTGCGCAGGACAAATCGGCTTGTAGCTGCATCCCCGGCAATGAAATCCGGGCTTGGCCGTAAACTCTCCAGCGCGAATCTCCGCCGCCGCTTCCTGCACTATCGCTTGTGCTTCCGCCAGCTGCTTCGCGTCCCGCGTGGTTTCCTGCCGCTCATTATTCTGCAAATAATGAAAGACCAGCCGCACCGGATTCAGCTCGAGAATCTCTTTTGCCGCAATCGCGTAGATGCTTAACTGTAAATCTTTTTTCGCTTCGGAGTCTTTCCGCGGTTTTCCCGTTTTGTAGTCCACAATCTCCACATCTTTGCGCCCCAATGAATTAATTTGATCGATCCGCCCCTTCACGATCACATTATTTTCCAGGTCCAGTTCGAATCCCTTTTCTTGTTCCAGTATTTCCGGCAGCGCCTTCAACACTGCGGCATGGAACGTCCGCAACTGCTCCAGCCCGTCCTTCTTGTACTCCTCTTCCTGATAATCGTCCTCAAATCCCAGCTCGGACCATTCGTTTTCGTAGATTCGTTGCACTTCCTCGAACGGGACCATGTTCCCCTTCTTCATCTGGTTCATCGCGCGGCGGATCGTCGAATGCACCACTCGTCCAAACGTCAATGTCGCCTTGGCGTCCCCCTCAATCGACCACAGTCTTTGAAACAAAAATTGCTGCGGGCAACTCCGGTATCCCATCACGCTGGAAGGGCTCAGTTTCAGCGGTTCCGGAATTTCCGGATAATAAGTTTCGGCCCATTTCGCCACTCGCGAAAAGATCTTCGCCGGTCCGCTGGCAGGGAACAGTTGCGCTTCTGATTCCTTCGAAGCCGCAGGTTCCGCTTTCTCGCCCGCAAGTATCACTCTCGGCGCAATCTGTATGACATCGCGGCGCTTGGTCGCCGAATCCATCAAAATATCTTCGACGAACAACGGAACTTTGCCTTTTTTCTCCGTGATCGTCGTCAGCGTCAGCCGGTCTTCCGCGCGCGTCAATGCCACATAAAACAGCCGCCGCTCCTCCTGCGTTTGGTAATCGCCTGCCGGCAACTCTTCCTTCATCAATTCCACCGGAAATTCAAACAACGGCTTGCGATCGCTCACCGGAAACGCCCGCGAATTCACACGCAACACAAATACCTGCGGAAACTCCAATCCCTTCGCGCCATGCACCGTCATCAATTGCACCGCATCGCCCGGCCCATCGTCGTCGTTCAGCGAAATAACGCAATTCGCTTGCTGGTAGTAATCCAGATATTCCAAGAATTCCGGCAGTTGCCGTGTCTGGCTTTTCGGCTCCCACTCGGTCACGAATTCGGCCAGCCGTTGCACATATTTCCGGTCCTGCCCGCTGGCACGCTGCGCAATCTCCAGCCATTCCGTCAAATCGCTCAAAATTTCCCGCGCCGCGCGCCGCTTCATCGTTTTTCGTTGCTCAGCCAAAAATCCCAGCAACGTTTGCAACGCCGCAGGCGATGTATCGAACGGCAACTCGCCCTGTGGCAGTTGCAGCACGTCATAAATTGCTTTGCGTTCTTTTTTCGCACGTTCCGTAAGCCGCACAATGTCCGGCGGCTCAAGTCCCCATGCGGGCGCCGCCAGCACCCGCGCACACGCCACGTCGTCGTAAGGTTGCGAGATCAACCGCAAATAACAAAGCACATCACGCACCAGCGGATGATCCAGAATTGACAGGTTGCTGATCACAAACGGAATTTTTCGCTGTGACAACTCTTCCACCAGCAAGTCCCGGTGCGCGTGCTGCCGGTATAGCACCGCAAAATCTTTCCATCGCCTTCCCGCTCTGTGGCTGCGCTCAATTTCTCCTGCCACCCAGTTGGCTTCCTCTTCCTGGCCCGCCAGTTCCACGATGCGGACCCTCTCTCCCTCCGCCTTGCTGGCGTTCAATACTTTTTTCGGAAAATCCGCACTGGTTTCGTTGTGCGAAATCGCCTGCGTGGCCACTCGCAGGATATTTGGCGTCGAGCGGTAATTTTCCTGCAGCAGTACCCGCAACTTTGTCGAGTCCTGGCCTTCCTTCCATCCCGCAAATCGCTGCAAAAACAATTTAAAACTCCCGAACGACGCGCCGCGAAACCGGTAAATCGCCTGATCGTTATCGCCCACCACCACGATATTTCGCGGTGGCGCCGCAATCAGCTCCAGCAATTTCAATTGCGCGATATTCGTATCCTGAAATTCATCCACCAAAATGTGCCGGAATCTTTTCCGCAGCTTTTCTCGCAGCGCCGCATCGTTCTCCAGCAGTTTCACCGCTTCGGTCATCAGGCCGTTCAGCGCGACGACATTTTTCTCGCGCAGCAATTCTTCGCTCGCGCCGTACGCCCGCGCAATTTCCCGCTGCTTTTCCACTTCTTCCAGCCGCTCTTGGTATGACTCCTCGTCAATCTGCGATCGCTCCGCTTCCAGCTTGGCGGCCAAACCCTCGGCATATTCTTTATATTTTTCGCAGGACACCAGCTCGTCCTGGCAGCGCGAAAAAAACTGAATAAAATCCGTAAGAAATTGCCCCGGCTCCGCCAGCCTCCGGTATTTATCCAGTTGCAGCCTGCGCATGTTCCGCCGCAGCAAAATCCAATGATCCACTTGCTCCAGCGGCAGTCGGCCAGGCGCGGCTTCTTTCAAAATCGTTTCGCAAAACGCATGAAAGGTAGTCAGCGTAATGCCGTCCGCGCGCTCTCCGCAGGTCTTGCGCACCCGCCTTAGCATTTCGCCCGCGGCTTTTTTCGTGAAGGTTAGCCCGAGAATGTTTTCGCCAGGAAGGGAGCTGTCCTGTTCGAACAGATGCCGGATCCGCTCCGTGATCACCCGGGTCTTCCCCGTCCCAGCCCCCGCAATCACCAGCAACGGCCCATTGCCATGCGCAATCGCACGCCGCTGCGCCGCATTCATCTCCATGCCCGAAGCGCCGACCGCCGGCAGCGGCTCATAATCAAAAAGTTTTGCCATGGTTTTGCCAGTCTACCTTTTTGTAAGGCGAAGAGGAAGCGAAAGAAAACTAGGAAAAAATGAGGCATCCGGCGTCAAAACGGAAACGCTACGTCAACTGCCATTGCGATCGGGCGTTCGCACTGGTACCTTGCACCCTTGTACTTTTTTCGATTTCCCTGTCAACGCTGCGACTTCTTTCCGGACGCCACGTCGGCATTAAATTCTTTCGACTTGTTCTTCGGCACGCTGAGCGATTTCCAGTTCGCTCCAGCGTAGTGCCTTCCCAGCAGCACGATCTGACCGATGTGATAGTTGTAATGCGCCACCTGGCGGTTGATCGCCTGCATCACGGAGTGTTCTTCGCCGCGAATCTTGACCGTCTTTGTCAAGTCCGCATCTTGTAATCCCTGCAGCGCCGTGAAAAGGCATTTCCATCCCGCGTCCCACAAGTCCAGAATCTCCGCGCGATTTTTGGGAGGCTTTGCAAACTCCGCATCACGGTCGCGCGTTGGTTTCTCGCCGTCGGTGGTAAGAAAATCCGTCCATCGCGAAATCATATTTCCCCAAAGATGCTTCACAATCATCGCAATCGAATTTGATTGGGCGTCTAGCACCGCCAGCAATCCCTCATCCGGACACTGCGCCATCGCGTTTTCGCCCAGCCTTTTGTAATACTGAAAAATGCCGATCGAATCCTTCAAGTAGGAGTCTGTTCGTTCCTGTGCCATGTCTGCATTCTACTTTGGAGTGCGATTCTATCCCGAATAATTTATCGGGACGGCGGTGCGACGACCTTGTTTTCGGCCCGGCAAGTCATACTAAATTCACAAAAAGCCGCTTGACAATTCGCTTTTTATTCGCCTATAGTTTCCCAGCCGCACACCAAACTTCTGGAGGACCACATGTCCATCGCACAGTCCATACTCTCCGAATTTGATCAGGAAATGGCCAACACCCGCAAAGTTCTAGAACGCGTTCCCGACGAAAAATGGAACTGGAAACCCCACGAAAAATCCGGAACCACCGGCTGGCTCGCCGCACACGTCGGAACCGTTCCCGGCTGGCTCACCATGACGCTGACTTCCGAGAGTCTCGACTACGCTCCCGTCGATGGCCCCAGCTACACGCCGCCAAAAATCGAAAACTCCAAACAGCTTCTAGCCGCATTCGATAAAGAAGCTGCGGAAGCGCGGGCCGCCCTGACAAATGCCAGCGATGAAGACATGGCAAAAGGCTGGACTCTTCTCGCTGGCGGAAAAGAAATTTTCACAATGCCCCGGGTCGCATGCGTTCGCGGAATGATCATGAATCATCTGATTCACCACCGTGGCCAGCTCACCGTTTATCTTCGTCTGCTCGACGTTCCAGTTCCCGGCCTCTACGGTCCCTCCGCCGACGAACAATAAACGTAATTTGCGATTATCAAGAGCGGGCGCATGGCGAGTTGTTTTTTCGCGTTGCGCCCGCTTTCTAGGTTAGTTTTCAACTGCGATTTTTAATACACCAGAAATTCTCCGTGTCCTCTGTGCCTTCTCTTTTCTTCCTCTGTGTCCTCTGTGTTAAGTCCTTTTCTTCATTTTTTCTGCCGCCGCTCGCCAAAATTGACAAAACGCTATAATAGGTTCTTTGGAGGCCCGAGATGGAAACTCCCGTAATCCTTTCCGCAGTGCGTACGCCCGTGGGCAAATTCCAGGGCGGCTTGTCGAGTTTTTCCGCGCCGGAACTTGGTGGCAAAGTTGTCGCCGAAGCGGCGCGCCGCGCAGGTCTGGACACCAAACAAATTGACGAAGCGATTCTCGGCAACGTGGTGCAGGCTGGCCTTGGCCAGAATCCCGCGCGCCAGGCCGCACTCAAAGGTGGATGCGATCCCCGTGTCGCCGCGATGACCATCAACAAAGTCTGTGGCTCAGGATTAAAAGCTGTTGCGCTCGCCGCGCAGGCAGTCTCTCTCGGCGAGAGTGAAATTGTTGTCGCCGGCGGAATGGAATCCATGTCCAACTGCCCGTATCTTTTGCCGCAAGCGCGCAGCGGGTATCGCATCGGCGATGGCGTAATCGTGGATTCGATGGTGCACGACGGTTTGTGGGACGCGTACGAAAACTTCCACATGGGCATGACTGGCGAACTGGTCGCTGAGAAGTACGGCATCAGGCGCGAAGAGCAGGATAACTTCGCAATCGAGAGCCACCAAAAAGCGGTGCGGGCGCGCAAATCCTGTTTCTTTGAGGCGCAGATTTTGCCGATTGAAGTTGCGCAGAAAAAAGGCGATCCGCTTGTCATCAAGTATGACGAATCGCCACGCGAAGATACTTCGTTAGAAGCACTGGCTAAACTGAAGCCCGCGTTCAAAAAAGACGGAACAGTCACCGCAGGCAACGCTCCCGGAACCAACGACGGCGCTGCTGCGTTGATCGTCACCAGCGAACGCAACGCGTCGCGCTTGGGAAAAACTCCGATCGCGCGAATTGTCGCGCAAGCCGTTAGCGGCGTCGAACCGAAGTGGGTAATGATGGCGCCGGTCGAGGCGGTCGAAAAACTTTTGACAAAAACCGGTTGGGATCGAAATAAAGATGTCGATCTCGTCGAACTGAACGAAGCGTTTGCCGTGGCAGCCATCGCCGTCACTCGCGAACTGAAACTCAACCTCGACAAAGTGAATGTGAACGGCGGAGCCGTCGCCATCGGTCATCCGATCGGAGCGAGTGGCGCGCGCATCCTGGTCACTCTTTTGTACGAATTGCAGCGCCGCAATCTGAAGCGCGGCATCGCCGCTCTCTGTCTCGGCGGAGGCAACGCCGTCGCCCTCGCTGTCGAGCGGTTCTAAATTCAACCGTCGGATTTGGAACTGCGGGACTGAAGTTCCCCGTCCTCGCGCCATTCATTTCCGCATGCGTGGCACTTCCAACCCGTCGTTGTCACTGGAATTGGTAGGCCCGTAATCCACATCGCACCAAAGGTAAGCGGCTTATCCAAGCCATCAAAGGAAATATCCATAGAGCCGCAGCGAAGGCAATGCGGTTGGTCGTATTCTCCCACACCTTCAACGTCAAACTTTTCTGGTGTGCTTCCGTCAAGCAGGTCGGCAGCAGCTTCCGCGTCTTCTTCTCGAACGAATAATTTTATGCCTCCGACCAGATTGGAATAGAACCAGTCGAGGCGCACCACGTTGTCATCGGCCAGGAAGCATTCGATTCCCGCAGATTCCAGAACGGTCTTTGCAATCGAGGCTTCCGGCAAGTCTCGATACTTGCGAATGATTACCGGCTTTACAGAATTGTGGCGGCTGTCATCTTCATTCTCCGCGTTGAGCGATTCATTGCCGGCTGGAATTCCTCTCTTCGACAATTCAGCTCTTAAAGTTTCTTGCGCTGCGGTAGTCAAAGAACGGATATCTCTTGCGACCTTTTGCAGTTCGCCATCGCTCATGTCTGCGTAGCGAGCCGCAATACGTTGACGTTCTTTTTCCCAATCCATTTGTGTCATCGTATCGGCATCATATCCGTAGTAGGACGCCGTGGCTATTTGAAAGAACGTCAGCTGTGCGGGATGCGAGAGGCAAAGAGGGCACGGCGGAGTTCACCACTATTCAGGCCCCCTCCCCAGCAACGGACTTCTGGACTTCACCGCGTGCCGCAAGGTCTTGCGCGCAGTAGGGACAGAATTTGTCGGTCTCGGCGACTTCGCGCTTGCAGTTGGGGCAAGTGGGATGGAGGTTGCATTTGCAGTTTGGGCAAAAGTTGAAGCGAGCGCCGACCGTGGTGCCGCAGCGCGGGCAGGGAAACGGCAGCGGTTCGCGCACTTGGAAGTAGAGAATGAAACCGATGGCGAAGAACGGCCACGAGAGCAGCATGCAAAGGAGCATCCATAGCCCGCCATTCATTCCCCGTCGGCGCGCGTCGCGATAGACATAGCCGAGGGCCATCAACCAGATGGCGATAACTGCGGAGACGAGAGTGACAATCCCCGCCAGCGCAAGAGATGCGAAGACCGGATGACCAGCCAAATCCGGCGGAAACGTCTGCCCATTGACGCCGGAAAGATTCACCAGCGTACCGATGGCCACCGCCAAGAGCCACAGCACTATGCAAGTCCACACCAGCCACTTCGGTACGATTTTTATTTCCTCGCGGAAGACAAACCGTTCCCTTTTTCTGCGGAACCGGATCAGCTTCATGCGCTCATCGAATGCGTCGCTCATGTCTCCTCGTTTTCTAAGATCTTCTCGCTTCATCCTTCAATCGGACCACTTGCGGAAAGAAATCATTCTGTTCGCTGTGGTTGCCCTACACGTTTATCGGAAAGAGCGGCCCATGCGGCGATCATTGGCGGAACGCTCCACCAGAGCACGAAACCCGCTTGCAGCAGAAGCTTTGGTGCGCCGGTTTCCTGGCCGAGCCACTCGATTCCGCGCCAGACCCAGGGAGCCGTGCTGACACCGAGGGCCCAGGAGACCGCGGCAATGGCCCAGACGAACTTTTTGGCGGGTTCTTTTTCGCGAAGTTCTTCGGCGCGCATGCGAACGCGGAATTGCGTACGGCTGGCGAGATTGAGCGGCAGAACCACATGCATGGCGCGCAGAGCGGAAAGAGATTCGCGTAGTTGACGTTGTTCGCCGGCGCAGGACTCGCATTCGGCCAGGTGCGCGTTGAGCCATTTTGCGTCTTCGGACGGAAGGATTTCCAGGTGTTGTTGCGCGATTAGTCTTTGTGCGCGTTCGTGTGTTTGTTCGTTCATGTCAACCTCAAATTCGCCCGCCCCAGCAGGCGGCCTCAACAAAAGCAAAAAACAACAGCACCAACAAAAACGAAAACTACGACGGGGTCATTGCAACTTTCAGAGCGTCCAGTCCGCGGTAGAGGCGAGACTTCACCGTGGAAATCGGTGCTCCGGTAACACCCGCGATTTCGTCGAGCTGCATTTCTTCCTGGAATCGAAGAACCAGAACCTCGCGATAGATTGCCGGGACTCTTTCGAGCGACTGTTGCACGCTCGATTTTTGTTCCGCGTGCAAAACTTGATCGAGCGGCGATTCGCTGTGTTCATCTTTCACGTCGAACGTTGCCTCTTCTTCCGGTCCGGCCAGCGAGTCAATGCTTTGCGGTTTTTTGCGGCGATGCCAGTCCAGAACCAGATTGCGCGCGATCGCGAAAAGCCAGGCTTCAAATTTCCATTTGCCGTCGTATTGATGGCCGCGTTCGAGCACGCGAAGCCAGGTTTCCTGGAAGAAGTCTTCGGCCCGCTCACGGTTGGCAGTCAGGTGCAAAAGGTAGCGGAACAGCCGGAACTGGTATTGTTCGATCAGCTGATCGAGCAGTTCGGGATCACGCCGCTTTAAGCGTTGCGCGAGGGCCTTGGCGTCATCGGTCATGAAAGTGGAAAAGTATATCGCCGCGGAGGTGGAACCCGGTGCTCCTGTTCGTCGAAAACAGACTGGATTGATGGCGTTCATGCTAACGTACATACGGGCGAGAAGTCGGAAAAGACCCAAGGCGGAAGTAGAGGAGGTAAGAAGAGGTAACAGAAGTAAAGGAGATAAAGGAGGTAGAGGAGCGCAGGCCTGCGACACGTAGTTCCCGAGGCTTGCTGGCTGGCAGCGGCCAATTCGCGCGGTGTGCTTTCGTAACGATCAGCAAACAAAAGACTTATTACTAATTTGGAGTGTGGCAGCCCAGCCGCCGCTTTGCCCATGTGGCATTAAACACGAAATCGACGAGCGCGGTGCCAGCGAGGTACCGTCGCGGCCGTCAGGGGGCTGCAGAGAAATGAATTTTCCATACGTGCAGTGTAGACTGCACGTCGAAATGATTTGTCCACAATGCAAAGCGGAATACCGGCGGGGATTTACGGTTTGCGGGGATTGCCACGTGCCGCTGCTGG
>Ga0307479_10003813_pt1 | contig 13784 bp, 13 predicted proteins | sample atmos_gasesECM4C_FD_203743 | JGI IMG/M metagenome (GOLD analysis project Ga0307479, IMG submission 203743) | Hardwood forest soil microbial communities from Morgan-Monroe State Forest, Indiana, United States - atmos_gasesECM4C_515 | ecosystem: Environmental > Terrestrial > Soil > Temperate...
GAGCTGGAGCGTCTGGCGCGCGCTGGAATGCTCCGGCTCGGACCGAGTGGGCGAGCCGTCGCTCTGATGCGCGAGCCATGGCGGGTCAATCTCGCGGCTGCGCTGATCGCGGGCCGCGGCGCGGCGCTCCGGGAGCTGCTGATGGCGCTGCGCTTCGAGGCCGACGCGGACGGCGCCGACCACATCACGGTCAGCGTTCCGCCGGGGCACCCGGCGCAGGAGGACCTCACCGCTTCCGGATACGATTTCGACGATGCCGAAGCCAATGCACATGTCTACGCCCTAGGGCTTCAGGGGCGCTGAAGGCCTGAGCACCCGCCGCTACGTCATCCTCGGCAACGGCATCGCCGGCCAGACCGCAGCCGAAGAGCTCCGCAAGGCCGACGCGGACGCCTCGATCACGATCATCGCGGCCGAGCGACATCCGCTCTACAACCGCGTCGCGCTGCCGCGATACCTTCGCGGGCAGGTGCGGCGCGAGAAGGTGTTCATGCGCACCGCGGAGCAGTCGGCGCAGCAGAACATCGACATCCAACTCGAGACCTGGGCCACCGACGTCGACCTCACCGACAAGATCGTGCTCACGAATCGTGGTCAGGAGTTCAAATACGACGCGATCCTCATCGCCACCGGCGGCCGGCCCAAGCCTCCGCCGTGGCCCGGCGTGGCCGACGTCACGGCGTGCCTGGGATTCCAGACCCTCGACGACACGGACGCGATCATCGAGAAGGCGGATCAATCTCAGCGCGTCCTCGTGATGGGCGGGAGCTTCATCGGCTACGAGCTCGCCGAGGGCGTGAGCTTTCGCAAGAAGGCGAACGTCACCTGGATCATGCGCGGGCCCTGGTTCCTGCGCTACGTCCTCGACGAGGAAGGCGGGCAGCTGTGCCGCCAGCTCGGCGAGGAGCAGGGCGTGCAGTTCATCACGTCCGATGAGGTGCAGAAGTTCAGCCGCCACAACGGGCGGTTCCAGGCCGAAACCGTGAACGGGCACAAGGTGGACTTCGACCTTCTGACCTACGGCGTCGGCCTCGATTACTACACCGAGCCCGTCCGCGACGAGGTCGAGCTGAAGAGCGGGATCGTCACCGACGCCAAGCTGCGCACCTCGGCGCCGGACGCATACGCGGCCGGGGACGTCGCCGTGTTCTACGACCTGATGGTGGAGCGGCACAACCAGATGGGCACGTGGGACAACGCCGAGGCCCACGGCAAGGTTGCTGCCCGCAACATGGCCGGCGCCGATGAGGACTTCTTCGACGTGCCCACCTACACGACCACGATGTTCGGATCGACGCTCGCGGTGATGGGCGTGACGCCCGACGTGCAGCCCGGCCTCGAGTCGGTGCGCACGTACAGCTTCGAGGAAAAGTTCTACCGCAAGCTTTTTTTCAAGGACGATCGATTGGTCGGCGGGATCATGATCGGGCCGCCCAAGGGCAGGAAAAAGCTGATCGAGATCATGCGGTCCCGCCAGAAGATCGAGCGCCCGAAGCAGGAGCTGCTGGACCCCGCCAACCTCAAGGAGTAAGTCGCTGGCGCCTGAGTATCAATTCCTGACGCGATGGCGCGTTAGCGCCACGCCGCACGAGGTCGCGGAGATTCTCGCGGACGCGGTTTCGCTGGCGCGGTGGTGGCCGTCGGTCTACCTCGATGTGAAGGAGCTTTCCCCAGGCGACCCCAACACCCACGTCGGACGCGTCATCGATCTCTACACGAAGGGATGGCTTCCCTACACGCTCCGGTGGAGGTTCACGGTGACCAGATCGGACCCGCCGCGGGGATTCAGCCTTCGCGCCGAAGGCGACTTCGAGGGCACGGGCGTCTGGACCATCACACAGGACGATGACCACACCGAGGCCACGTACGACTGGCGCATATCCGCCAACAAGCCGCTGCTCCGCTACGGAAGCTTCGTGATGCGTCCGATCTTCGGCGCCAACCACCGGTGGGCGATGGCGCGCGGCCTCGAGAGCCTGCAGCTGGAGCTTCGCCGTCGCCGCGGTGAGAAAGTGGGGGCGCCGCCGGGACCGACTTTCGTGCGCCGCTAGTTCGGAACTCGCGTATCGTTTGCTTCAGACAAATGGTATTCGCTTACAGCGAAACCACCCAGGTCATCCGCCAGGCGCTGGGCTCGGTGCTCCGGGGCCGGCGCGAGGCTGCCCGGCGGACCCTCAGCGAGGTCGCTGCGGAAGCCGGCCTCTCACCCGCGCACCTGTCCGAGGTGGAGCGAGGGCGGAAGGAGATGTCGACCGAACGCCTGGTCGCGGTCGCCCACGCGCTCGGCATCCGACCGGCAGAGATCTACTCCGACCTGGCCAGGCTGCTCGGCGCCGAGGCCGACCGGCGGACATGGCCGGACGACCCGCCCGTCAAGCTGCGCCTGGCCACCGCCGCGCTGCCGCTCGAGGCGCTGCGCAGCGTCGCCGACTTCAGCGCCTACCTGGCGATGGCAAACCCACCGCCCAAACCCAAAGACCCCATCGGCTTTTTGCGCAGGAGGTAGTCCAGTGCATCTCATACCTACCGTGATCACCAACGATGGACGCGGCGAACGGGCTTACGACATCTATTCGCGTCTCCTCCGGGACGGCGTCATCTTCGTGCGCGGCGTCATCGACGACGACATGGCGAGCACCGTGACCGCGCAGCTCCTGTTCCTGGAGAACGAGGCTCCCGAGCAGGACATCCAGATCTACATCAACAGCCCGGGCGGATCGCTCACCGCGGCGCTGTCGATATACGACGCGATGCAGTACGTCGGTCCCAAGGTCGCCACGCTGTGCACGGGTCTCGCCGCGAGCGGCGCGTCGATCCTTCTTGCGGGCGGCGACCCGGGCATGCGCATGTCCCTGCCCCACGCCCAGATCCTCATCCACCAGCCGTTCACCCAGGGCATCCAGGGCCAGGCGACGGACATCCAGATCCACGCCCAGGAGATCCTTCGCCAGCGCGAGCAGGTCGCGCGCATCTACGCCAAGCACTGCAAGCGGCAGATCGAGGACGTGGAACGCGCGATGGAACGCGACTTCTTCATGACGCCGGAACAGGCGAAGGACTGGGGCCTCATCGACCTCATCGTCGAGAAGAATCCGCACATGGTGACTGCAGCCGCCGCGACCAAGTGAGGGTGATCGCCTATTGAAAGTTGTCGTTTTGGGCGGCACGCGCTTCATCGGCCGCGCGACCGTCGAGGAGCTGGCGGCGGCAGGGCACGAGCTGCTGCTCGTCCATCGCGGCCAGCTCGAGCCCGACGACCTCCCGCGGGTTCCCCACCTGCACTGCGAGCGGGCCGAGCTGGCTGCACACCGCCCGGAGCTCGAGGCGTTCGGGGCCGACGCAGTCATCGATTTCTTCGCCCTGACCCGCGGGGACGCGGAGGGTGCGCTGGAAGCGATCCCGAATGCGGATCGACGGATTGTCATCTCGAGCATGGACGTCTACCGCGCCTTCGGCTCCGTGCTTGTCGAGCGCGAGACCGACCCCGTGCCGATCACCGAGGAGTCCCCGGTGCGGTCCGACCGATATCCCTATCGCGGAAAGCTCGCCGGACGCGAGGACTACGACAAGCTCGACGTCGAAGACGTTTATCTTCCGCGGGGGGCGCTTTCGGTCCGGCTCCCGATGGTCTACGGCGAGCGCGACTATCAGCGGCGCGAGGAGTTCATCCTGCGCCGTGTCCGCGCCGGACGGAGGCAGATCCCGTTCGGCGCCGGCTCCTGGCTCACCTGCCGCGGCTACGTCCGCGACATCGCGCGCGCGATACGCCTTGCGCTGGACAACCCGTCGGTAACGGGGGTGCTCAACCTGTGCGAAGACAGGAGCTACTCGATGCGGCTGTGGGCGCGGATGATCCTCGAGGCGGCGGGGTCGGACGCCGAGCTCGTGCGGGTGCCGGATGACACCCTGCCTGAAGACCTCCAGGAGACCGGCAACATGGCGCAGCACGTCGCCGCCAGCGCCCAGAAAGCGCGACGGGTCCTCGGATGGACGACGTCCGACCCAACCGACAGTCTTGGCACCAGCGTGCGCTGGCACCTCGCACATCCGCCGGCAAACGCCAGCGAGAACTTCTCGGCGGACGACCGAGCTCTAGGGTCGGTCTAGCGTCCGTCTAGAGTTCTTTCCAGAGTGGGAAGGCAGTACCGGCCGTTTGATCCGTTCGAGCGGCGCGGGCCGTTCGAAGCCGGCCGGGAGATCCGCGTGCCCCAGATCCCGCGCCGGTTCTGGGGGGGCGTGGCGCTGTTCGGGCTCGCGGTCCTGATCTTCATCGCGGCGAGCCCGATCGTCGGCTTCATCACGGAGCTGCAGTGGTACGACGCGCTGGGCTACCGCGACGTCTACACCACGCGGCTGACGCTGGAGTGGACGCTCGGCCTCGGCTCCTTCATCCTCGCGTTCGCCTACCTCGCGGTGAACGTGGCGATCGCGCTGCGGTCGCGCACCGGCGCCGCTCTTCGCGCGGTCGGAATCCGCCGCTCGATCTTCCGCGGGCCGGCGGGCTGGATCAGCCTCGGCGCGTCTGCAGTGATCTCGCTGATCCTGGCGGGCGGCGCTTTCGGGCAGTGGCAGGCGCTCGCGCTGTTCCTGCACGCAACGCCGACGGGCACGACCGACCCCGTCCTCGGCCAGGACATCTCCTTTTACCTGCTGACGCTGCCGTTCTTGCACGCCGCGACCAACTGGTCGCTCGGGCTCGCCTTCATGACGGTGCTTCTGATCGCCGCCCTCTACGCGTGGCGCGGAGACAGCTTCGACTTCAGGCCGACGCCGCAGGCCCTCGCCCACGTGTCGGTTCTGATCGCCTTGTTTGGAGCGTCGCTGGCGGTGGCGACCTGGCTGGGACGCTATGACCTCCTCTACTCGCACAACAGCAGCGTCGTGTGGGGCGCGGCCTACACGGACGTCAACGCACGGCTGCCGCTGTACACGTTCCAGGCGGCTGCGGGGATCGTCCTCGCCGGCGGGCTCATCGCCAACGCATGGATCCGGCGGCTGTGGCTGCCGGTCGTAGCCGTAGGTGCATGGATCGTCCTGACGATCGTCGCGTCGGCCGTACCCGGGTTCGTCCAGGGTGTGCAGGTAACGCCCAACGCCCAGACCTATGAGCTTCCTTACATCCAGCGCGAGATCGCCGGCACGCGGGCCGCCTACGGGCTCTCGAACGTAGCGGTGAGCAACTTCAGCGGCGACCAGCCGCTTACAGCCCAGGACGTGCAGAACGACCAGGTGACCGTGAACAACCTCCGGCTGTGGGACTACTCCGAGCTCAAGGACACGTATACACAGCAGCAGACGCTGCGCACGTACTACACCTTCAACGACATCGACATCGACCGCTACATGATCGCGGGGCAGTACCAGCAGATCGAGATCAGCGCCCGCGAGATGGACACCACCAAGCTGGCCGCGCAGGCGCAGCAGTGGGTGAACATCCACCTGCAGTACACGCACGGGTACGGCGCAGCGGGGAGTCCTGTCAATGGCGCGGGGCCGGAGGGCTTGCCCCAGTACGTCGTCAGCGACGTGCCGCCAACCGGACCTCTGACCATCAACCAGCCCGCGATCTACTTCGGCGAGACCACCAGCGACTACGTGATCGCGCCGTCGAAGACCAATGAGTTCGACTTCCCGCAGGGCGGCCAGGACGTGTTCAACAACTACAAGGGCTCGCACGGAGTGCCGATGACCAGCGTCAACAAAGCGCTCTGGTCGCTTCGCCTCAGCGACTTCAACCTGCTGGTCTCCGGACAGGTCACCGACAAATCGCTGATGCTCTACCGGCGCAGCATCACCGACCGCGTCTCGGCCATGGCGCCATTCCTGACACTCGACCACGACCCGTACCTGGTCGTCGTCGATGGAAGGCTCTACTGGATACTCGACGCGTACACGACCGGGTCCACGTATCCCTACGCGCAGGCCCAGCAGTTCGGCGACAACGACATCAACTACATCCGCAACTCGGTGAAGGTCGTGGTGGACGCATACGAAGGGACGACGACGTTCTACGTGATCGACCCGAAGGACCCGCTGATCAAGGCTTACGCGGCGACGTTTCCCGCGCTGTTCAAGCCGATCGGCTCGATGCCATCAGGGCTTCGCGCCCACCTCCGCGTCCCCGAGGACCTGTTCAACGCGCAGGTCTCCGTCTACGCCATCTACCACGTGAACGCCGACTCCGACGGCGCGAAGGTGTTGTTCGCGCGCGAGGACGTTTGGGCGATCCCAACCGCGCAGAACTCGCCCACGACAGCAGCCGCGCCGGTGACGCCGTACTACGTGCTGTTCCGGCTCCCGGGACAGCAGCAGGCGGAGTTCCTTCTGATCATGCCGTTCACGCCTCTCAACAAGAACAACCTCGTCTCGTGGCTGGCCGCGCGGAGCGATGGTGCGCACTACGGCGAGTACACCGCCTACGTGCTGCCCAAGGGGAAGGTGATCGACGGGCCCCAGCTCGTCGCCAACCGGATCAACCAGAACACAACGATCTCGGCCGACTTCACGCTGTTCAGCCAGGCGGGCTCACAGGTGCAGCAGGGCAACCTGCTCGTCGTGCCGATCGGGAACTCATTCCTCTACTTCGAGCCGGTCTACCTCCGCGCGCGCGAACAGTCGGCGCTGCCCGAGCTGAAGAAGGTGATCCTCGCCAACCAGAACCAGGTGGTCTACACCGATACCCTGGACCAGGCGATCCAGCAGCTTGTCGGCACCGCCCCGCCGCCGACGAGCACGGGCCCGCCGCCGTCCACCTACACCGCGGCGCAGGTCGCGCAGATCCAGAGCCTTGTCGCCCAGGCCAACCAGCACTACCAGGCCGCGTACGCGGCGCTGGCAAGGGGCGACTTCACCACATTCGGGACGGAGATGCAGACGGTCGGCCAGATCCTCCAGCAGCTGCAGACGATCTCCGGCGCTTCGTCGACGTCGCCCGCGGGCGCGTCGCCTTCGCCCTCGCCTAAAGCCTCACCCGGTCCGTAGGGGAACGAACAGGACCGGGAACATCGAGCGGTAGCTCACCTCGCTGCCGTGGCGTTCGTAGACCCGCAGGTCCTGGGGCTCGTCGTGGGCGACGGAGACGGGGATCACCATGCGGCCGCCGTCGGCAAGCTGCTCGACGAGGGCCACCGGCACATCGCGCGCGGCGGCGGCGACGAGGATCACGTCGTATCGCGACTCCGCCCGCCACCCGAGGCTGCCGTCGCCGACCGCCACCTCGACGTTGTCGAAGCCGAGGCGCCGCAGCACCTCAGAGGCGTGCTCGGCGAGCGCCGGCTCGCGCTCGATGGTGCTCACCTTGCGGCAGAGGCGGCTCAGGACGGCGGCCGCGTAACCCGAACCGGTTCCGACCTCGAGCGCGATGTCGTCGGGCTTGGGCGCCGCGGCCTGGATCATCAGCGCGACCACCAGGGGCTGCGAGATCGTCTGGCCGCACTCGATCGCCAGGGCGCGGTCTTCGTACGCGTGCCTCCGCATCCGAGGCGTCAGGAATTCCTCGCGAGGGACCGAGGCCATGGCCTGCAGGACCCGCTCGTCGATCACGCCGTGCGGGCGCAGTTGCTCGGCGACCATCCGCTGCGCCGGTGTGCCCATCAGACCTCCCGGGGGACTCCCAAACGCGAGAGTACAATCTGCCTCGTCCCATTGGCGTCGTCCCTCAACTCCGTCCCCCAGAAATGGCGCCGCCCGGTAAGGCAGCGCTCGCGCCTGGTCAGACGAACCGGCCCCGCTCATTCGCGCGTGGAATTCGCGCACCCGTCGGAGCAGGAGTTCGCCCGATTCCTCGACTACTACCGCATCCGCTGGCAGTACGAGCCCGTCTCATTTCCAATCGCGTGGGAGGGACCTCGTGTCGCAGAGATGTTCACGCCGGACTTCTACCTCCCCGAGCACGACCTCTACATCGAGCTCACGACGATGAAGCAGTCGCTCGTCACGCCGAAGAACCGCAAGCTACGGCTGGTGCGCGAGCTCTACCCCGAGCTCAGCGTCCGACTGCTCTACCGGCGCGACTACCAGCAGCTGCTGGCCAAGGCCGGGTACGGCGCGCTCGAGGTGCAGCACCTGCGCAAGGAAGACGTCGGCGAGATCCTCATCTCACCCGTCGAGCTGGAGTCGCGTATTCGGGCGCTCGGCCGCAAGATCTCGCGCGACTATCGCGGTCAGTCGATCGTGCTCGTCGGAGTCCTGAAAGGAATCACGTTCTTCATGGCCGACCTGGCCCGGCAGATCAAGGTGCCGTTCGTCATCGACTACCTCGACCTCAAGCGCTACGCCGGAGCGCAGCCGCAGGACCGTGTCCGGATCGTCCGCGACATCGACTATCCGATCGCGGGCAAGCATGTCGTGCTGGTCGAGGACATCATCAACACGGGCTTCACGATCGACTACGTCGTCTCGAAGCTGAAGGAGCGTGGCGCGGCCTCGCTCGAGATCGTCACGCTGCTCGACCGTCCGCTGCGCCGGATGGTCAAGGTGCCGGTGAAGTACGTCGGGTTTCAGATCCCGAACGACTACGTGGTCGGGTACGGGCTCGACTACCGCGAGCTTTACCGCAACCTGCCGTTCATCTGCACCCTGCGCACGAGCGTCTACGACCTCCCGACGGCGCCTTCCTGAGCGAACGCCTCTCGCGCCTTCTCGACTGGATGGCCGCCCAGGACTTCGCATCCCTGGTCGAGGCAGGACTGTTAAAGGACGTCGAAGAGTTAACGGTCCAGGCGTACCTGGCGGCCCATCCCGACGCGTCTCGACCGGACGCCTATCGCTGGCTCCGCTACGAGGATCCCGACCCGATCGCGCGGCTTGCGGACGGCGTCAGGAGACTGCGGGGAGATGGGGCCACATTCGACGCCGAGGCTGTGGACAAAGCCTGCGCGGAGGCGTCAAAACAGGGCTATTCGAATTAGTGAGCCCGTGTGGAGGTTCTGGGGAAAAGTAATGCCCCAAGAGACCTTCCTGTTTACCCTGAAGTCCCCTATGCGTTTTTCGGTTTCCATCCCGGGTTGCCCCGGACCTTCCACCTACTCGACGTTCGGTATCCTCAGGTTTACCGTACTCAGCCGCTTGGGGCGTCGCGAAAGTTAACAGCCCCCTAAGGGCACGTCAACAGATAAAAAAACCAAACCGCCAGGCAAATGTTGGTGGCTTGACACAGAGCAACGCCAGTCGTTAGAGGAGGACGCTGATAAATGCGCGAAGTGGTGATCGTCGAGGCAGTCCGCACACCGATTGGAAGGCGCAACGGGAAACTGAAAGACGTCCATCCGGTCGTCCTCGGCTCTCTGGTCCTGAAAGAGATCGTCAGTCGCGCAGGCATCGAGCCCGAGCGGGTGGACGACGTCGTCTTCGGCTGCGTCACCCAGGTCGGCGAGCAGAGCCTCAACGTCGCGCGCAACGCATGGCTCACCGCGGGTTTTCCGGTGACAACGCCGGGGACGACTGTCGACCGGCAGTGCGGCTCGAGCCAGCAGGCGATCCATTTCGCGGCGAACCTCATTCAAGCGGGCGTATGCGACGTCACCATCGCCGGCGGTGTCGAGTCGATGAGCCGCGTGCCGATGGGATCGAACGCGATGCAGCCCGGCGTGCCGTTTCCGCCCGAGCTCACCGAGCTCTACGACCTCGTGCCGCAAGGAATCTCCGCGGAGCTGATGGCGCGCAAGTACGGCATCTCGCGTCAGGCGATGGACGAGTTCAGCGTCGAGAGCCACCGCCGCGCCCACGAGGCCACGGAGAAGGGCTACCTGGCCTCGCAGATCATGTCGGTCGACATCTCCAACGGCCAGCCCGAGATCTTCAGCCGAGACGAGGGAATCCGCGCCAATGCCACCTACGAGGCGACGGCGGCGCTCAAGCCGGCGTTCAACCCCGAGCACACCATCACCGCGGGCAACTCCAGCCAGATCTCAGACGGCGCGGCGGCTGTGCTGCTGATGTCGCTCGAGAAGGCAAAGGAGCTGGGCCTGAAGCCACGCGCGCGCGTCCGCGCCCAGGCGGTCGTCGGCACCGACCCTGTCCTGATGCTCGAGGGACCGATCCCCGGCACCGCCGCGGTGCTGAAGAAAGCCGGCCTCGAGCTCGGAAGCATCGACCTGTTCGAGGTCAACGAAGCGTTCGCCTCGGTCGTCCTCGCGTGGCAGAAGGAGACGGGCGCCGACCTGGAGAAGACCAACGTCAACGGCGGCGCCATCGCGATGGGCCACCCGCTCGGCGCGTCCGGTGCGATCCTGATGAACCGGCTGCTCTACGAGCTCGAGCGGCGAGATCTGCGCTACGGCCTGGAGACGATGTGCTGCGGCGGCGGGCTTGGCACCGCCACCATCATCGATCGCGTGGTCGAATGAAGACTCAGACGTACGCCTCGATCGCAGAGCTGCGGCCCTACCTGATTCGCGCCGGGATGAAGGCTCGGCTCGTTAACGGCGAACGAGCAACGCTGGCGATCATTGACATCGAGCCCGACGGCGTGGCCGAGGAGCACCACCACGAGAACGAGCAGCTCGGTCTGATCGTCAGCGGCGAGCTGACGCTGCGCATCGCCGGTGAGGCGCGCGCGCTCCAGGCGGGCGACGTTTACTCGATTCCGAGCAACGTGCCCCACGATGCCAAGGCCGGACCGGAGGGTGCCACTGTGGTCGACGTTTTCATCCCCGTCCGCGCGGACTGGGAGAAACTACCTCGCGGCGAGCCGTCTCCCCCGGATTGGCCGCGATAGCGCGGGCGAATCCACGACGTAGCGCAGCAGCCGGTTCTCCCAGCGACCTGTACCCTGCACGCCGATCCGCGGAGTGACGTAGACGCGGCGCTTCGGCGCGCCGTCGTCGATCACGTAAAGGTCAGGCGGCTGTAGGGGCGCACCGTTGAGCGCGCGGTCGATGCTCAATGCGCGCGTGACGAGGCCGGGTCCACCGCAGCGATCGACGCCCGGGCCCGGCTCGAGGGCGCGGACCAGCACCGCCTGCGGCACGCCGGCCTCGCGCGTGACGAAGTTGAGGCACCAGTGCATGCCGTATGTGAAGTAGACATACGCGTGACCGGGCTCCCCGAACATGACCTCGGTGCGCGGCGTGCGGCGGCCGCCCCTGGAGTGGGCGGCCAGGTCGTCCGGACCGAGGTAGGCCTCGACCTCGACGAGTCGTCCCCACAGCACCCGCCCGTCGATCTCGCGCACAAGGACCTTGTCGAGCAGGTCGCGTGCCACGACGGTCGTTTCGCGGGCGAAGAAGGAGCGGTCGAGGACCGGGCCGTCAGGGGGTGGCGGCTTCAGACTGGGGTCGCTCCAACCTCTTCTTGGCCGCGTGGCGCCGCCGCTTGTCCACGTACAGCGCCTTGTCCGCGACCTGGTACATCGCCTGCCAGTCGAGCCCCTGCCGCCAGGCGGTGATGCCGATGGAGAACTCCACCCGCACCGGCAGCTTGGAGGTGCGGTTCAGGTGTTCCAGCGCCTCGCGCACGCGGATCCCGATCTCGCGCGCGTCGCGCTCGTCGGCGTCGGGCATGGCGACGCCGAACTCGTCGCCGCCGAGCCGTCCGCATGTGTCGGTCGCGCGCACGGCACGCTGTAGCTCCGAGGCGAGGACGCGAATCGCCTCATCGCCTACGTGGTGGCCGTAGGTGTCGTTGATGTCCTTGAGGTTGTCGAGGTCGAGCATCATCAGCGCGAGCCGCCGCTTGTGTCGATCGGCAGAAGCAACCGCGCGATCGATCGCACGCTCGAACTCGGGACGGTTGGCAAGCCCCGTCAGGTAGTCGGTCCGCGCCTCCTTCGTGTGCTGGCGCGCTCGGTCGAGGGCCACGGCAACATGGTCGGCCACGGCGGCGACGAACTCGAGGTCGCTCGGCTCGAACGTTCGCGGCGATCGGGTGGCCACGGTCATGGCTCCGAGCAGAACCCCTTTCGTCCGCAGCTCGGCGCGGATGGCGAGCCACTCGCCCGCGATGCGGTCGACGCGCGACTCGGCGGGGCCGGACGAGACCTCCACGACACGGGTCGTGCCCGACCTCCCAGACTCGGAGAACTCCTCCTCCTCGCCCGGCTGCATCCCGATCGTCTTGGCGAGACGCAGTCGTGCACCCTCCCGGATCCAGACCGCGCCGGCTTGCAGACCGAGGACCTTGAGAGTCTCGCGAAGCCCAACCTCCGCAATCTCGTTGACGTCGAGCGAGCGGCCGAGCGCGCTGGCGATGTGATAGAGCCCATGCAGCTCGGTCTGCCGCGCGCGGTGCTTGCTCTCGGTGAAGTCGAGGTAGCCACGGATGAAGCTCGAGTTGAGGTGCTCGACCACGTCGCCGACGCGGCTCTGGGCGAGGAGCATGACCTCGTCGGCGTACTGGCTGTCCACGACCTCCTCGGTGACCCGCGCCACGACGGCCCGGCGGAAGATGTTGAGCCCCTCGATCAGCGACTCGAGGGGCACCCCCCGCTCGGCGTAGCGCCGGGCCAGCTCGCGAGCTGCCGTGTAGTGCTCGGGCCAGGGGATCTTGGCGTCGAGGCGCAGCGACGTGAACAGCGCCTCCAGGAGCCGGACCGACATCTTCGACAGCTCGTCCAGCGAGCCGTCCTTGTAGCCCTGGAGGAGCTCCGGCTCGATGGCCCGGACGGCCTCGGCGACGACGATGCCGCTGTCGTGAGTGTCGGCCGCCAGGCGGTCGGCCACCTCAGCTAGCAGATCGCTGGCCCGCTGCGTCATATCGGCGCACTATAGAGTGACGGATAGCCCCTCGCGAACCCGCGCAATACGCTAACCAAATGTGTAAGAGGCGATGATGGCAACAGTAACCAAGGTCGGCCTGGAAAAGATTGAAGAGGTGCTGGGCGATGACGCCCGCGACCTCCTGGAACACAAATGTCAAACCGTGCCGAAGGAGCAGCTACACCTTCCCGGGCCTGACTTCATCGACCGCGTCTGGAAGGACAGCGACCGGCCCACCCGGGTGCTGAGAAGCCTCGAGTCGATGCTCGACCACGGCCGCCTGGCCGGGACCGGCTACCTCTCGATCCTGCCCGTCGACCAGGGCATCGAGCACACCGCCGGAGCCTCCTTTGCCCCCAACCCGATCTACTTCGACGGCGCCAAGATCGTCGAGCTCGCGATCGAGGGCGACTGCAACGCCGTGGCCTCCACCTTCGGAGTGCTCGGCTCGGTGGCCCGGCGCTATGCGCACAAGATTCCTTTCATATGCAAGCTCAACCACAACGAGCTGCTGACCTACCCCAACCACTACGACCAGATCCTCTTCGGGACCGTTAAGGAAGCGTGGGAGATGGGCGCAGTCGCGGTCGGGGCGACGATCTACTTCGGCTCCGAGCAGTCGGACCGCCAGATACAGGAGATCGCGTTTGCCTTCCACTCCGCCCATGAGCTCGGGATGGCGACGGTGCTGTGGTGTTACGTCCGCAACCCCGCCTTCAAGAAGGACGGCGTGAACTATGAGACCGCCGCCGACCTCACCGGCCAGGCCAACCACATCGGCGTGACGATCGAGGCCGACATCATCAAGCAGAAGCTGCCCACGACCAATCGCGGGTTCGAGGTCTTCGGCTTCGGTGTGACCCGGCCCGAGGTGTACAGCAAGCTCTCCACCGACCACCCCATCGACCTCTGCCGGTACCAGGTCATCAACGACTTCATGGGCCGGGCCGGTCTCATCAACTCAGGGGGTGAGAGCAAAGGGGCGTCAGACCTCAAGGACGCCGTCCGCACCGCCGTGATCAACAAGCGCGCGGGCGGGATGGGTCTGATCAGCGGCCGCAAGTCGTTCCAGCGCCCCATGAAGGAGGG
>Ga0307479_10003814_pt1 | contig 13784 bp, 8 predicted proteins | sample atmos_gasesECM4C_FD_203743 | JGI IMG/M metagenome (GOLD analysis project Ga0307479, IMG submission 203743) | Hardwood forest soil microbial communities from Morgan-Monroe State Forest, Indiana, United States - atmos_gasesECM4C_515 | ecosystem: Environmental > Terrestrial > Soil > Temperate...
ATCTCAGTGGCCGTTCGGGATTCGCGCGGGAATCTGGTGATGGAGGCTATTGTCGAAACGAAAGCGGAGACAATTCTCCAGTTTATTCGCGGCCTGCGCGGCAGTTTGTCGGTGACCTTTGAAGAAGGGACCTGGGCCGCCTGGTTGCACGATCTGCTCCAGCCTCACGTCACCCGAGTGGTGGTCTGCGATCCGCGCAAGAATGCTCTGTTGAAAGTCGGGAACAAGAACGACCGTATCGATGCTCGCAAGCTGTCCGAGTTGTTGTATCTGAACAAGCTCAGCTCGGTGTATCACGGCGAGCCGGGTATCCGAACTCTGAAGGAGCTGGCGCGCAGCTACATAGCGATGACACGCGATTTGACGCGGGTGATGAGTCGGCTGAAGGCCATTTACCGAAGCTGGGGGATTCCTTGTGCCGGTCAGCAGGTGTATGCACCGCGCTACCGTGCGGAATGGCTCGCAAAGATTTCGGAAGCCGGCGTACGCCGTCGTGCCGGACTCTACTACCAGCAGTTCGACGCCTTAGCGGCATTGCGCTAGCAAGCGCGGCGAGAACTATTAGCGGAAGCGCGGAAACATCCGCCCATGAAATTACTGCGGCAGATTCCTACCATTGGCCTCATCCGCGCCGCTTTGTTGATCGTTCTGATGCAGATGCCCAATCGCTTCCGCACCAAGCGACAACTCTGGGCCTACTGTGGCTTGGCGCTGAGGACGTACACCAGTAAGGAATATCGCTTCGTCGGTGGCCAACTGAAACGTTCCAAGAAGGTCCTGGCCGTCCGCGGGCTCAACATCAACCATAATCACGATCTGAAAAATATCTTCAAGGGTGCAGCGACGCGAGCCGCCTCGACCGTGGGACCTTTCCAAGACTTTTACCAAGCCTGCGTCGCCCGAGGCGTGAAGCCGCATTTGGCGCGCCTCACCTTGGCGCGTAAGATCGCGGCCACCACTTTGCTCGTTTGGAAGAAAGGAGTTCGTTTCGACGCAGAACATCTGAAACAACAAGCAGCTTAAGCGTTGGGTTAAGGACCGTCCTTTGCTGGATTCATTTCTGGTGATAGCTTTTCGGTTCTTCTGACGCTTTGGTTCGAGGGTGTGTCCCCACAAGCGCGTTAGGCGGAGAGTGTGCTCCGAGCACGGCGAGTCTCTTGATAAACTATAGGCCTCCTCGGATAACCAGAAAAAGCTATAGGCCTCGAGCCTCAGATAGAACCATGGTTGACAACCTTCAACCGCACAGCTTGTCTTGCTTCAGAATCCGAAAGCGCCGTCACGAGAACAGAATGGATCTACGAAGAACGAATACCCCAGAGCCTCTCAACATGACCTGGGCTGGAGAGCGCAGCGAACAGCCCCGTTCCTTCCAGTCGCCAGAGATGTTTTTTCTCTTGACCCTCCCCTTTATAGAACGCGCTTGTGTTTATCGATTGAATTCCACTTGCCCGGTAAAGTCGCATTACCGGACAGGACAAGTGGTTTTCAGGCCGCCACCCGCGCATTCCATCCGTATTTAGGTACGCTCTATCGTGGGGAACCGGAACCGGGCGAGCAGTTTCAATGATAAGCGCGGAGTCCCTCGCGCCGGACGCAAGTGGAACATAAGCAGCCGAAATTCCTTGTAAGTTATTGATTACAAGGAAGTTATAATCTTGGAGGCGGGGGGAGTCGGAATATTCAGGTGTATTGAAAACACGCAACTTATTGATTTTTCGAGACGCCAAAAATGCAGAAATCGCCAAAATTGCGCCTAACTGGAACGTATCTGGAACGTGAGATTTTCAGCCCCCTGGCCCATCTTGTAAGGAAGATCTCACTTGTCCGTTTAGCGCTGCCGGCTCAGACGGTCGACGCAACACTTTGTTGAAGTCTACTCGCCGGGGTCTCGAGGCCTAGGGTTTTTCTCGGTCGGTGATTTAAGCGCAGCGCGACCTGGTCGAGCTGCGCTTGCGAATAGGCAGAGAATGGGCAAGTCTGATGATTTCAGGTTATATGGAGAACGGACCTAGGGTTCCACGTGAGCGTCGAAGACGCCTGTCTCCACTTGGCCGTTACGTTTGATTTGCACAAACAGCCGGTAGTCTCCCGCCTGAGGGAAACCGTAGGGGAACGTAATCTCGGCCGGCACGGACTCGCAGTGCATGCACTGCATGGAATCCGCGCTTCCCGGCGCCCTCTTCTCCAGCAGCATGAGCGCGGCCATTGGCACCGACCCCGCCGGGTGTATGTGCGCAAAGACGCTCAGGTCCCGCCGGAGAATCACCAAGTGGCCGGCCATCCCCATATAAGGTTCAAGATCCACCGCCGGCTGCCCGCTCTGGGTCAAGACGCGGAAGCGTAGCAGCGTGGGCTTCTGCGCTTGGAGCGACTGCCCGTTCGTCAGCCAGTCCACGTGTTCGCCCTTGCCAAGCGGCGCTGTCGAATTTACTTGCGAATTCGAAAACGCGGGTGTCGTCACTTCCGAATCATCGCCTGTCAGCGGCTTGCCGGCATTCTTAGCCGACGTTTCCGGGAGCTCCAATTGCGCCGTCATCGTATCCGGGAAGCCCGATTCGCGCACAATGTCAGCGAACACCGCGTAATGTCCTCCCGGAGCCGCGGGTAATGTTTCCGCGAAGGTACCGGAGGCCGTCTCCTCCGGGTGCAGATGGTAGAAGCGATCCATCTCTGGCATACGGATTAGGAAGAGGTGCATCAGGTGTCCGTGATCGGGAATGATTTTGTCGAGCTGCTCAGCTTTGCGTAATTCGTGCCAGTAAGAGGAGCCTAATTTCAATGTGAGCTGGTTATCCCCGGTGAGCGTAACCTGCATCGGTGGAGGTTTATAAACCATGTCCCGGAGGTTGGCATTTGCCACCGAGGTCCACCACATATTTCCCAAGAACAGAACTGCGAGAATGACGATGGCGGTCACCCCCATCGCGATGCGCGCACTGCGGCGCTTCTCCGGCGGCACCGCTTGGCCCGGCTCCAGCTGGCTTTCGCGCGTCGCCGCGCCAAAAATGGCAATGAAGCTCAGAACAAGCAAAACCATCAAAACGCTAAGCATGGCGCCGGTGGATTTTTGCATGCGAAGGGTCCGCTGCGCGAACGCGGCCACGGGAACGCCCATTGCCGCTTTCCCTTGTGCGCCGTCGATCTCCATCCGGACCTGAAATGAGCCCGACTCCATCAGCCATAGCTTCCCGGTGAAAAACTGCGGGTCCGACTTGGATTGTTCCATGTGATCGGGAGGCGGCGCGGCTTCTGATCCCTCGCCAACAATCCGCAGTGGCACGATCTGGATGTCGCTGACACGTCCGTCAAGAACCTGCGCTTCGATGTGCGCAATACCAGGGATCATCTGCGGAGCCCGTACGGTCACGAAAAGGCGGTAGGGCCCGGCCATGCCCTGGTAATACACGTCGGGGCTTCCAACGTGCGCCGAAACGCCCGACCCAAGTAAGAGGGACGCAACTATGCCGCAGAAAATCGCGCGTTTCATTCTGTCAACGCCTCACTCGACGCATCCAGTCGCCCCATGCCAGTCCAACGCGCGTTGTCAAGATCGCCGCGACAAACGCGAAGACTATCCCGAGCCAGAACTCCGCGCGCGTCTTTTCCCAGACATAAAACTCGTGATTATAATGGTAGTCGCTGGGCCGCAGCATGTAGGAGTAATAGTCCGTTCCAAAGATTCGGTTTTCCGCAAGCGGAGAAACCAGGAAGCTGCCTACGGGCCATTCCACCGCGATCATCACCAGCACGAAGCCCGCTCCCGCCACCGCTGCTTGCAGCCATTTGTTCCGGCCCGCCAGACGATCCAGCAGGAAATCCAGCGCCGCCGCGCCTACGAACAACAGCACCGGAAACTCCAACGGTACGAGATGCGTGATGCTCGTGTACACTGGCCCCAGCTTTGCCTGCGCCGGCACCAGCGGCACCACCCATAGCGCCAGCAGCCACAGCCCGACATAGATTCCGGCCACTTTCGTCGCTGCCCAGCGGTAACCCGAAGCCCTCGCGATGCCTACAAGCACCGGCGGCATCGCTAACGCCAGTACGCGGTAATAAATCGCGCTGTGCGACAACGTGTAGTCCGTATACTCGTAAATGAGCATGAGCAGCAAAATCGTCAGCATGCATCCTGCGTACAGAAAGACGCGATTCAGTTTCGCGCGGGCCGCCGCTCCGGCCCGGTTCATCTCGGAAACAATCAAGAACAGCCCGCCCAGGCCCAGCGCAAATATCCCCAGAATGAGCAGCACATGCGGCGGGCTCATGATTTGCACGTCCAATCCGAACGCGTTGTGCCACCAATCGTCAAAAGGAGCCGACGTCAGCATCGCCAGGCCACCCCATAGCGACGCGAACGCACCGAGCGGCCCGTAAAATCCCCAGATTCTTACCGAGGATTCCTGCGCTCCGCGGTTCTTTCCAAATGTGGTCGATAGAATCAGGTACACGCTCGAAAGACCCGCGACAATCGCCCCAAAGTGGATGCACAGGTGGGCGGGGGTCCAGAAGGTGTCCCGCCCGATGGAGGTGTGCCAGGAGATGTCCCAGTACAAGCCGACTGTCGTGGATGTTACAGCGATCGCCGAACACCAGGCATACCACGGTATCTCAGCAACTCGATCTAATACTGCACTTTGGGTAGGAGTTGAGACAGGGTAGGGAGCACTGTGTGCCATGGTCTCACCTTATCTGAACCAGGATTCGATTCTGGGCTGAGCGCTAATATACATCTGACGCCCCGCATGGGACACTCCAACTCAGGTTTAAGTGGGGTGTCATCTCAACAGTCACGCAAGGCCAACTCCAGCCTTGCGGAAAATCTCAACGCCCAATACTGCCGCCTTTCCATTAAGCAGCTAGCCTCCTGAGCCCCGGCGAGGGGGATCATTAAGCTTGCAAGGACCACGGCAGCACAGAGGTTAAAGCGAGCTAACCGCGTTATTCTGTTCACCGTTCCAATCCAGGGCAGCTCCGATATAGACCTTTGGTCCTACACGTAAGCATACGAACTCACCTGCATGAAAGTTCACATCCCTATCGAAATAGACATGCTGACCGAAATTTCCTTTATTCTTGACCTCGAAAACGGCACCATAGAAAATCCATCGATTTCTTCTTCAATTTGCTTCCCCTCAAACTGATTCACCGATTTAACATCGAGCGAGGTAGCTCTTCTACGCGGATTCACCCGATCCCGTCAGAGGATTGGGGAGAATACGGCGATTCTAGGGTGATTGAAAAGGCTTGCGTAGCCCACAAAAACCTTGTGCGAGACGGGATCCACAACCAAAGTATGAGCGCCGTAATGGGTGCGAATCATATCCAACGTTCTATAGGCGTCAGGGCCGTCTTGTTGAATTACGGTTAATTTTCCTGCTCTTCCCGCCGAGTAGATTCGATGTAAACCGGCATCGAATGCAACAGTATCCGGGCCTCCGCCAATATTCATGGAGGCTGTTACCCTATGACGCTCCAGATCAAACACCACCAACATAGCGTTGCGGGAGCACACCGCGAAGAGGCGTCGCTGCCCAGAGTCAATCGCCATTCCACTCGGTCCTTCACACGGGGCTAGAGACCATTGTCCCACGACTGATTTTTGACTCAGATTGATCGCAACAACTGCACTGAGGTCTGTCAGGTTTTGATAGAGTAACCCGGTCTTAGAATCCAGTGCAGGGTATTCGGGTTTTCCGGTCAGCGATATGGTTCCCGCAATAGTGCGTTTCTTCGGATCGATGAGGGTTGCCAAGTGTGCGTCTCCGTTCGCGACGTACACTAGGCTGCTAGACGGGTCAAAGAGTATGGCGTCTGCATCGTCCGCGACCGGGATGCTTTGAAGTGGCTGAAGATTGGTGGGATCAAAAACATCAACTTTGTTTTCTTTGCTTCTTGTCACGAAAGCGACGTTTTCATCAGGCATTACTAATACGCCATGGACACCGCCGCCCCCGGGTAGTCGGGAGACAGTTCCGTCAGCCATTTGTGTATTGGGATCTAGAGTGACCTTGTAGACCGACCCCGAACTCTCATCGGTGACGAACAAACTGTGATCTTTAATCGTTAAGTAATCGAGAACGTTCAGCGATTTCGCTTGCGGAAGGTCGATATAGCCATCGAACTTCATAGAACGCGATCGGCTCGGTGTACCCGGGAGGACGAGGTAGAGCAAAAGCGATCCTGTGATTAATAGAAGCATCGCTAAACAATAAGCAATTACCTTGATTATTTTTTTCATGGCGCCGATTCACATACCCCGTGTGGCAGAGTACTGTATCACATTTGTATACCGGCAGTCAGCTAATAGCATCCAGAATGCTAATTTCTTTGAGGAGGGATTTCTAGATACCAGTTCAACGGGAGGGCACAGATTCTTACAGAGCTCCAAGCTTTTCTAGTGTGTAAGCCCGAACGCCTTCGATGTGGCGTTGCATCGCAGCCTTTGCCTCTTCACCATTCCCCTCCAGTAGCGCATCGATGATCGCAAGATGTTCCTCACAGACTTTGATGATGCGTGCAGGCACTCGCCTTATGGTAAACAACTGCGTGCGTTTTCTGAAATCTTCGATAATGGATGCGAGTATCGGATTGCCCGACGCATACGCAATCAGGGTATGCAAATCGTGGCCCACGGACCGGAGGTCCTCCGCAGTCGGATTCCCACTGTTCTTGATACTTATGGTTCTTGCCCGCAGCGCTTTCAGATCCCGATCCGGGATCTGGCCTGCCGCTCGCCTCGCTGCATCTCCTTCGAGTAGGTGCCGAATTTGCCAAACGTGTAGAAGATCCTCAATGGACATGGCCTTTACCACCAGGGTCCCGCTTCTTTGCCTCTCGAGTATCTTTTCACCTTCCAAACGGCGGATTGCTTCTCGCAATGGCGTCCGGGAAACGTTGACCTGCCTGGAAAGGTGGGTTTCCATGATCAGATCGTTGGGACGAAGTTCTCCTGAACGGAGCATGTCTAGCAACTTTCCATACGCAACATCCGACAGAGATTGGCTTTTTAGTGGCTGGATTGCTTGGCCACTTGTAGGCCTCGCCTTAATGCCCAAGCGGTGAAGTCGAGGGGAATCCGTGACAGTTGTACTTCGCTTCTCGTTCCGCAATGTACCTCCACGCTCGTGCCGGCTTGCGATCCCTTAGCATTTGGCGGCCATTCAGGGCAGGCACGTCATCATATCATATTCAACTTGCGTCTTCATAAACCATGTGGTATACAGATGGCACACATGGGTAGTACGTTAAGTGTACGCGCAGATCAAAAACAAAAAAAGACGAAACGGGCCTTTTGACGAAGTTAAGGAGGGTCCAAATGTTGAGAGCTTTAGAGGATGATGTGACCGATGTGACTAGGAGCAGGCGGCCACTTGTTCGCAACGTCCTGGCAACACTATTCGTTTTGTTTGCCCTGATTTTAGCGTTGCCAGCTCGGGCGCAATTGGCTGGAGCAAATCTCTCTGGAATCGTCATGGACAGCTCAGGCGCCGCTGTTCCTAATGCGATAGTCTCTATCAAGAATGTGGCCACTGGAGTCATCCGAGAAGTGCAATCCAATTCGGATGGCTTGTACTCGGCCCCAAACCTGTCTCCGGGTAGCTACGAAATCGAAGTCGCCGCCAAGAGCTTTTCTAGAACCGTAGTGAAAGATGTCACGTTGACCGTCGGTTCTGAAAGGGCTCTGAACTTGACTCTAAAGGTTGGGGAGATCAATGTGCATGTCGAAGTTATCAGCACGGCCTCCACAGTGGAAACGTCATCTTCCACATTGGGGGCTACGGTAGATCAGAAGACCATCGTCGATCTTCCGCTAAATGGACGCGATTGGACACTACTTGCGACTCTTCAACCGGGTGTTATCGCTGTGCGAGCTCAGGCGACAACGGAAAAGAGCGCAAATCGCGGCAATCGTGGCTTCGGAAATCAACTTGCTGACAGCGGTCATCGACCCTACGAAAACGCATACCGCGTTGATGGAATCAACATCAACGATTATACCAACGGAGCGCCAGGCAGCGTTCTTGGTGTCACCCTGGGCGTTGACGCGATCCAGGAATTCAATGTGGTTACGACAAATTACACGGCAGAGTATGGGCGCAGCTCCGGTGCGGTCATCAATTCAGTGACAAAATCAGGGACCAACAATTTCCATGGTTCGGGCTATTTCTTTGATCGCGACAAAATCTTCGATGCGCGGAATTTCTTTGACCCTGCCACAAAGCCGCCCTTTCATCGCATCCAATTTGGCGCTTCGGGAGGGATGCCTATCATCAAGAATAGGACGTTTATCTTTGGGGACTACGAAGGAATTCGGGAGAGCCAAAGTCTATCCTTCAGCAACATTGTGCCTTCTCAAACGGCGCGTGACTCTACCGTCGACCCCGCGATCAAGGCGGCGCTCGCTCTTTGGTCATTGCCAAACGCCGGACTTCTTGGCAATGGGGATACCGGTGTATTTCTCACATCAGGACTCAAAATCAGCAACGAAAATTACTTTACTGTTAGAGGGGATCACCAGCTCTCGGCAAAGGACAGCGTGAACGTTAGCTATTTCTTTGATACCGCCCCACAATTAATTCCCGATTCATTAAACAATATAATTAATCAGGTGTTTGCGCGACGACAATTGGTCGGCATTTCGGAGACGCATATATTTGGCCCATCGCTAGTAAATATTGCCCGGCTGGGCTTCAATCGCTCACAGGGTCAGGTCAGCCAACCGGTTAGAGCCATTAATCCTGCTGCCGCGGACACAAATCTTGGAACGGTTGCCGGGGAAACGGCGGCATTCATCATCGTAAATGGAATCACGAGCGCTGGCGGGCTTGGCAGCTTTGCAGGCTTCACTCATACCCTGAACTCGCTTCAGGCAGATGATGATATTTTTGTGACGAGGGGCAATCACTCTCTGAGACTCGGCTTTGCCTTCGAGCGTATACAAGGTAATGAGAAACCACGTGGGAGAATCAACGGAACATTTATATTTAATACTTTATCGGACTTCCTCACTAACAATCCCTTCTTCTTCGCCTTCGACGGTTCGAAGAGGGGCTTTGAAGCCGGAGTTCGTGAAAGTATCGTTGGAACGTATATCCAAGACGATTGGCGTCTGCGTTCCAACCTGACACTTAATCTGGGCTTAAGGTACGAAATGCTGACCCTCCCTACTGAGGTTCACGGGCCGTTCGGCTCGATACCGAGCTTGTTTCAAGGTACCCCAGTTCCACGAAAGAACTATTGGGTAACGAATGCCACGATATACAACTTCGATCCTCGGGTTGGCTTCTCCTGGGACCCATTCCGAGACGGCAAAACCGCGGTCCGTGCTGCTTTTGGAATCTTCGATGTTTTGCCATATTCAACGAATTGGCTCGGCGAGAGCACCTTGGGACTTCCTTTCTCCCAAGTAGTAGACGCGATTAATCCGGGTCAAGGCACGTTTCCAAAAAAGGTGCTTGGTGTGGTGACTTTTGATCCTGCCCAGTCGCAAGTCACATTTGCGGAGCCTCATCCTAAACGCACTTACGCAATGAACTGGAACCTAAATATCCAGCGTCAACTCGGTGCCCACTTGTCTGCCTTAGTCGGCTATGTGGGTTCACATACCGTGCATAATTCGTTCGCGGCAGGCGACCACAATCAAGTTGCTCCTCCCCAGGTGCAAAACATCGGCGGGATTCTCGTGTGGCCCAAGGCTGGTGGAACGCTGGCGAATACATCGGTAGGTCCAGTTTACGCAGTATTTTACGACGGGAGTGCCAAATACAATGGTCTACAAACGCAGCTTCAGTTGAAAAACGCGCATGGTCTTCAAGGCCAAGCTTCCTATACTTGGAGCAAGTGTCTGGACGATGGGTCTGGTGGCGGGCTCGGCGATGCGTATACCAACTCGATTTCGTCGCTTATTTATTTTGATAAAGCGGGGAGACGCGGGTTGTGTGATTTCGATATACGTCACAACTTATCACTAAATTATATTTATGATATTCCGAGTCCGAAAAACCGTTCAGCCTTGAACTGGATCTCAAGCGGCTGGCAGGTAGGGGGAATTATACAAGCCAGCACAGGAGTTCCGTTCACACTAGGTCAAGCAGGAGATCCCCTGGGCCAGGGTAGTTCAGATCCTTTCGACTTCGCTAATCGCGTGCCCGGTTGCAATCCATATGCTTCAGGTTTCAAGCACAATGGGTTGGCGTACGTAAACCCTAACTGCTTTTCCTTCCCAACCGTATCCGTAAATTCGCCGCTCGCGCCGCTTTGTAACAACGTAGATGGTTCGGGGGCTGTGCACCCTGATACGAACGGACAGCGCTTGTGTCTGAACCTCTTTGGCAACGGTGGGCGCAACCGCCTGATCGGCCCGAAACTTGTGAACGTAGACTTCGCGATCTTAAAAAATTTCCACGCTCCGAGAATTTCAGAGACCTTTGCCGTTCAACTGCGCTTTGAATTCTTCAATATTCTCAATCACACAAACTTTCAGGCCCCCATCGATAATCTCCAGTTCAATGGAATCGCCGGATTCAACAGCGTAGACCCTGGGAGCGCCGGGATTATCGATTCCACGACAACTCCGCCGCGACAAATCCAGCTAGGGGTCAAGATCGTTTGGTAGAAATCAGGAATCGTGAAAATGTGGGGCGTTTCGACTAGGAGTACCATGACAAAAGATTTCAGGTTTGCGGTACCAGGCCTTGCGATGGAAAGGTTTGAAGATGGAGGAAATTAGATTTATTTCTGTAACCGGGGCGCTCGGTGCAGGCGTGGATGCCAACAGTCTTGAAGAGGCCATGGCCCATAAACCGCATTTCATCGCGGCCGATGCCGGAACAACCGATGCGGGGCCGTATTCGCTGGGAGGCGGGGAACCTGCCTTCCCACGCGAAACAGTCAAACACGACCTCACACTTATGCTGCGAGCGGGCCATCGGGCTGGTATTCCCGTGCTTGTGGGATCTGCGGGTACAGCCGGTGGTGACACCCATGTTGACTGGACTCTGGGTATTGCCCGTGAGATAGCTGCAGAGCAAGGGTTAACTTTCCGAGCGGCAGTCATTTACTCGGAGCAAGACAAGAGTTATCTCAAGGGCCTATTTCGTGAAAATCGCATTTGCCCGCTCCATCCTGCGCCCCATGTTGACGAGGAGGTCATCGATCGTAGTATTCGGATAGTTGGCATGATGGGAGTGGAGCCACTCCAACGGGCGATTGAAGCGGGGGCTGACTTTGTGCTCGCGGGACGTTGCAGCGATTCAGCCTTGTTCGCTGCACTGCCAATTCTGCGCGGATTTCCGGAGGGTTTGGCGTGGCACGCCGGAAAGGTATCGGAGTGCGGGACCATGGCCGCCGAGACCTTGGGAAAGGGTGTGATTTTCGGGCAGATTTGCCGCGATCATGCCGTCATTCGCCCGTTTGGTCCCGGATTGCGCTGCACGCCCCAGAGCGTCGCGGCACATGGCCTATATGAAAACGCTGATCCCTATCTTCACAGGGAATCATCCGGAACGCTGGATCTCAGCCGAGCGACCTTTGAAGCCGTTGACGACGTTAGTGTGCGCATAAAAGGAAGCACCTTAATTCCTTCAGATACATACACAGTCAAGCTAGAGGGCGCCGAGTTGATCGGATACCAATCCATTATTGTCGGAGGTATCCGCGATCCCTTTATCATCCGAAGGCTTGATAGCTGGCTGGCTGGCGTACGGCAAAGAATCGAAGAGGCAGTTGCCCAAGTATTTGGCAACAAGCTCTCCAAAAACCAGTACCACCTCATTTTCCACATTTACGGCCGGGATGCGGTAATGGGGAGCCTAGAACCAAACCGCGCAACGATTGCGAACGAAGTTGGTCTGGTGCTGGAAGCGACAGCCCCCACCCAGGAGATGGCCACCAAGATTGCTATGCTCAGTCGCCAACCATTGCTGCACCATCCTGTTCCGGAATGGAAGGGTTCAATCACTACGTTCGCATGCCTGCACAATCCAGCGCATGTAGATCGTGGACCGGTCTACCGATTCAACTTTAACCACGTCGCGTTGCCCCATACCCGCGAAGAGATGTTTCGGACTAAATTTGTCGATATTGGAGGATCTAAACCTTCATGAGACTTGCTAGCCTTGCGACTCTGATTCGTAGCAAGAATGCGGGACCCTTTTCGCTGACTTTCGACATTATGTTTCCGGACGAAGAGCACTACTTCAGGGTAAAGCGGTCTGGCGCGCTCAATGCCAATGTGTTTGCGAAGCTTTACCATTGCGCGCCGGACACCGTGCGCTTCTTCGAATGCGACAACGCGCTCGCGTTCAAGTTCAGTATGCCCCGACCGATCTTTCAGGGAGACCTCGGTGACGGAGACTTGCATGGCGGGCAGCAGTTCGCGCCACTGATGGATGTCGAAGTGCCTTAGTCCGATTTTCCATCTACCTACCGCACAGGATCTTGTTTACCAGAAGGGCTTAACTGAATGCACGGTTCGTTGCGGGATGCCGCGTGCCAACAGGAGTAAGCGTGTTAACAAATGAAGCCTCCACTATCATCGCACGCCTCGACCGGCTCCCGGCTTCCAGATACGTTTGGCGATTGGTTGTGTTGTTGTCCCTCGGAGCCTGGTTTGAGATTTACGACATCGGTCTAACAGCTTCGATCAGCCCGGGTTTAATCCGTAGTGGAGTATTTCACGCCGGTGCCAAAGGCCTGTTCGGTTTGACTGACCAAGCGACCTTCGCTGCGGCAACGTTTTTGGGTCTATTCATCGGGACTATAGGCTTGGCTTCGGTGGCCGATCGCTTCGGTCGACGCGCAATATTTACCTTTTCGCTGCTTTGGTACGCGGCGGCAACAATTGCCATGGCGATGCAGAGTTCTGCGGTTAGCGTGGATCTTTGGCGCTTCATAGCGGGCATTGGCCTAGGGGTTGAAAACGTTACAATCGACACTTACATCGCAGAACTTGTTCCAAAGGAGGTTCGAGGCAGAGCATTCGCACTTAATCAGTGCATACAGTTTACGGCGGTTCCTTTTGCGGCGCTGTTAAGCTGGCGTTTGATGCCGCTCGATCCACTGGGCATATCAGGCTGGCGATGGGTCGCACTAGTGGCTCCGCTTGGAGCGATCTTCGTGTGGTGGATTCGCCTGCTTGTGCCAGAATCGCCTCGATGGCTGGCACAGCGCGGCCGACTGGAAGAGGCTGAAGCGATCACAGCGGCGATGGAAGCTCGCGTTGCGGCTGAACTAGGTAACAAACTCCCCGAGCCTCGCCCAATAGTCCAAGAGGACGCGGGCCATTTGGGGTTGTCTGAAATTCTGCGCCAACCCTACGCACGGCGCACCATCATGCTGGTGTTGCTGAACTTCTTTCAGGCCATTGGCTTTTTCGGTTTCAATAACTGGGTGCCGGCACTGCTAGCCTCTCAAGGAGCGAGTTTCATCAAGAGTCTGCAATACTCTTTCATTATCGCCACGGTATATCCTTTAAGCCCCCTGCTCTTCATCTTGATCGCCGACCGGATCGAACGGAAATGGCAGATCGTTGCGGCCGCCTTCGGCATCGCGGTTTTTGGACTACTGTTCTCCCGCCAATCCAGCGCTGTCATGCTCGTAACGTTTGGGGTACTGATTTCGGCATCCAACAACCTGCTTTCCTATGGATACCATGCCTATCAGTCTGAGTTGTACCCGACGCGGGTGCGTGCAAAAGCAATCGGATTCGTTTACTCCTTCAGCCGGATCTCCACGGTTTTGAGCAGCTTCATGATCGGTTTTTTTCTGCAGAGATTCGGAAC
>Ga0307479_10003815_pt1 | contig 13783 bp, 8 predicted proteins | sample atmos_gasesECM4C_FD_203743 | JGI IMG/M metagenome (GOLD analysis project Ga0307479, IMG submission 203743) | Hardwood forest soil microbial communities from Morgan-Monroe State Forest, Indiana, United States - atmos_gasesECM4C_515 | ecosystem: Environmental > Terrestrial > Soil > Temperate...
TGCCGGATCTGCTGTTCGGAGAGAATGTTCAGGAACGGCGACTGTGCAAGCTGAGCGGCAAGGCCCTGGCGAAGCGCATCGTCAAAGACAACGTCGCCCGTCGTGTTCGTGAAGTCGGCGAGCACAATCGAACCTCTTCCAGTGAGTTTCGGCGAGCGATGGGTAAAGAAGTAGCCGCCGACGGTTAGGGCTGCGAGTGCGACGATTGCTCCCGCCATTAGCGGCCAGCGTCCCTTGGAAGTGGAAGTTGCAACTGCGACGCCACTGGTTGGCTGTGACGGTGCCGCTACCGCCCCGCTCGTCCGGTCCGCGATAGGAGTGGCTGCGGCACTCATGCCGCTGGCGGGCGTCGCCACCGCGACGGACGCGCTCTGCGGCGCCTGTTGGAATGCGGCTTCTCGAACGGCGCCGGACCCGGAAGTAGGCATTACCGCCGCAGTTGAACGGCCGGAGTCTGTATCGCGTTTCAACCTCGCCAGGTCGGTACGCATCTCGGCCGCATGGTGGTAGCGCATGCGCCTGTCTTTCTCGAGCGCCTTCGCGATCAGCTCTTCCAGGCGCGGCGGAATGTCCGGGTTCAGTCGCACCGAAGGCACCGGCGCTTTTTCAAGGATGGCGTTGAAGATGACGGCGGTGGTATCGCCGCGGAAGGGCAGCGCGCCCGTCGCCATTTCGTACAGCACCGCTCCGAAGCTGAAAAGGTCGCTGCGTGCATCGAGCTCTTCGCCGCGAGCCTGCTCGGGCGACATGTAGGCCACTGTTCCCAACGTCATGCCGGGACTGGTGAGATTCTCCGGGTCTACCGTCGCGTCAGCGCCGCTAGTCATAAAGCCGCCCGGCCGGCCGGGGCCGCGAGCGGACTGTTTTGCCAGCCCGAAATCAAGAATCTTGGCGTGCCCGCGCTGCGTGACGAATATGTTCGCAGGTTTGATGTCGCGGTGGACGATGCCCTTTTCGTGTGCTGCGTCGAGCGCGTCAGCCACCTCGACGCCCAGCTCCAGCAGCAAATCCATCGGCAGTGGCTTGCCCCCGATACGATGTTTGAGCGTTTGCCCTTCGAGATGCTCCATCACGATGAAGAACCGACCGTCCTGTTGCCCGACCTCGTGAATCGTGCAGATGTTCGGATGATTCAACGCCGACGCTGCGCGTGCCTCCCGCTGAAATCGCTCCAGGGCATAGGGATCGCGCGCCAATTCTTCAGGCAAGAACTTCAAGGCGACGTGGCGGCCGAGGCTCGTGTCCTCAGCTTCGTAGACAATTCCCATTCCGCCGCCACCGAGTTTCTCGATGATTTTGTAGCGGGAAATGATCTGGCCGGGCAGAATCTGTGTGTCCGACATGCTGCGGGATAATAGGCGACGCCCCGAGCCAAGTCAACGCGGACGCACTCCTTTGTTCTATGGCTGCCTGCAATGTGAACGCGGCCGAAGTCGCAGATGGATTCGAATGACCAAGGCGCGGTTAGCCATCCAACGGTTCTCACCCTCGAAAGCAGTCGCCAAAATCTAAACCATCCCGATTCAATAAATTACCAGCTTGCAAGGCGCGAACTTCCGGAATACAGTTCCGGTCAGTAGCGCTGCCAGAATTCTGAATCACTAGCGCAGCGTTCATACTCCAATAACAATGACAAATCCGGATGCTTGCGAACCCGCTAGCAGGATTTTCTGAGGAGAAGAATCAATGATTAAGAGAATTGCGCCAATTCTTCTGGTGGCGTGCGTTGCGGCCGCTTTTGCTGGACGGCCCGCTCCGCCCAGCGGCTCCTGGAAGGTTGACAATGGTCATTCCAATGCTCGGTTCACAGTGGATGGCACAACGAATTTCGGCAAGACTCCGACTACATTCACAGTCGGTTTTACGAGAGCAATCGGAACCGTTCGCCTCGATAAAGACGATCCTACCAAGTCCGTGGTGGATTTTAAGCTGTACCCCGCCGGTTCGATGATGCCTCCTATCGACGAAGATGGAAAAGTGAAGAAGAGTTGGCTCGTCAACATGGCGAATCACACCCTCGTCTGCTTCCATTCGCAGAACGTTACCGCCGACGCTGACGGAACAATAAAAGCGGTCGGCTCTCTCACGGTGACTCGAGTTGATCGCAATGTGGAAATGACGCCGAACGAGGCCTATGCGGGCCCGGTTTACGGCCCCCCCGTGATTCACCGCACTTCGCGTGATGCCACTTTCGTTTTTCACGCGCCAAACGCTGGCCAAGGAAGCGACGCCTTTCTTCTCAAAGGGTCAACCAACGTGGTTCGCGAGAATTTCCCGCAGTTGGTGAGCTCCGTTGTGAACACTTATTGGCCACCGGTTGTGGAGGACAAGAAGTGTGAATCGTCATCGAGCACGGGCGCAGAGGATTACGTGGGCGCACAGTGCACGGGGAAACTTGTAGACGACGGGTCGTCTCTTCCGCAAGCTCCGACTGGTGTTAGCCAGGAAGACTATCCGGGAGCCCCGAACTTCAATGCCGTTGTCGGCCAACATCTCAACATTCATGTTCATTTGAAACTCGTACCGGCAGGTACTGCAGTCGCGCAGGAAGCTGGTCAATAGAGGAAACTCGAACGCGCCGGACGGAACCTCGCAATTGTCGGTTTGGGAATGATGGCTCTTCAAAAATAGACCACAGCCGGCTGCAGAGGTTCCGTTCGGTCTTCGATTGCAGGTAGCCTCTGATCATCACTTAATGGCCTGGCTGCTCGGTTGCAGCCACGAAACCACGAAGTCTGTGATCGAAGGGAAAAGCGTCATTAGCAATCCCAATAGCGGCCCAATCCCAAAAGTAAACAGCTGCCGCCAAAATTCTCCGCCAAGTTCTCCGGGCTCCGAGCCAGTGATGTAACTCAGCGTTGCATCGCGATGCATCTGCGCGTAAATGAGAATCATCGTGCTTCCTACAATCGTGAACACGACCAAAAAAATCCCGCCCAGCACCGGAAGCGGATCAAACGGATAACTCGACACAGCAAGAGTTGCCGCTACAAAGAGCCACAGGCTGCCTAGCACGATGGTGCGTATCCGTCCAAGAATGTTCTGGATAAATCCTACATACGGCAGCACGAAAAACTCTTCGGCCGCATACACATGATCGGCAACGTGCACAGAAATCACCGGGCCGCCATATTCCTCAGACGCCGCAACAGGTTTCCGCGACCGGTCGAAAATCAGCGAATCCTCTTCAGTTCGCCACGATGGAATCAGTATCGCTGTCAGGGTAAACGCAGCGATCGCGGCGATTTGTTTCTGCACGTTCTCGAGAGCCTCCACGCTTGTAACCGCTGCACCGTTAAGGTTCACGTACCAATCGACCAGCTTCTTGAGTTCGGTCTTCTCGAAAGCGTCAATCATGTTGAGCAATGCCGTTTGATTTGCCGCTTCATCCGCCTCGGTCGGCTTCCATGCAGCAACCTGATTTCGCAGATGTCTTAAGGCTTCGATTTGCCGCGAGACGAGCGAATACCGCTCCGTTAGCACATTTCCGCTCATCGCCCACACCGAGCGCCAGGAAAGCCCCTGCAGCGCATGCAAAGTGCGGCGCACCGGCAAGCGATCGAGATGAAGGAGCAGCTCGCGAAGTCGCAACCATGTGATCCAGGATTGCGCGGTGTCGCCGACGACCATGGCAATGCACAACATCAGCCCAAAAAACACATACCGGCCGAAGAACAATTCTCCGAATGTCCGCAGCCAGGCGCCTTGTAAGACGACGGCGCAGATGATCACCACGATTGGGAAAATCAATCCAAGAAGCAGCAGGTACTGCTTCCCAATCGGCATTGCCGCGTCTTCCGTCGGTAATTGCGCCTGCTCCAAGCTGAACATCGGCATACGGTGACTCTGCTTTTCATTCCTCAATATCAATGCATCTTTACCGGGCAGTAGGGGACGGTCGTCGCCAAACAGAGAAAGTCCCCGCAAGCTGAACCAAAACCAGCAATACATTCCTCCAAACAGAAATAGCTGCGGCAATAGAGGCGACACTCCGCTCAGAAGGTGCACGCTGCGCCAGAACGCCGGAATACCGTTCGAACGCTGCAGCTGGTGAACAATCACCACATGAATTAATACAAACACGACGAAGCAAAGTGCGTAAACACCTCCTGAAATCCGACGGCAATCTCTCGCCTTCAGCTCTGTGAAGCGAAGATCCGTCATCGCCGGGAGCCGGTAATTCCCCGCGCATCCAAAATATGCCTGAAGCAGGACAATCACCAGGAACGTGGCGACCACCGCATTCCAGCTCCCCAGTTTCCAGTCGAGCAAGCCTGAACTGGCGGCTACGACCACCGCTCCGCCCGCCACCAGCAAGCTGCCAAATCCTATTAGCACGGGTTGTTGCCACCGTGGGACGGGCGCGAAATAAGCCAGGCGAAACGGCGCCGGTCTTGGAGAAACGGATCCGTTCAAGCACCAGAGTTCATGCAAGAGACTCCAAAAGAGGAAAACGACCAGCAGAATCCAAAATTCAATTGGCAGCAGCTCCATCGGATTTGCACCGGCGGAGGGTGCGCCTGGTTTTCCGGCGGGCTCGGAGAGCGGCTGCAAAATAGAAATCGCCTTGCTGCCTTCCAAGGTATTCGAGTTAAGCACCGCCACAGGCCAAAACTGCCGATGGCCGATTACTGTCAGCCAGGTCGCAGGGAGTTCGTTGTCACTGCTGCCTCCGCCAGACGCGAACGCAGGCGGAGCATAGTTGGCGATTCGCACCTTCGATCCTTGATCTGGAAAAAGTCCGCGAGCCGCAACGTACAAGCCCTCTGCTACGTCTAGCCCAAAAATCCGGTAGGCTTCTCCGCTTGCCTCCGGTTGCATCGAATTCCAATCCTGCTGGCGATTCAACAAGGGATAAGACGACAAAGCCATGACGCCGCGCAGCGATGAGCCCTCCGCTCCCCGCCGGAAGAGCAGATCGGCACCGTCAATCACGATTCGCGTGTTTGGAAACGCACGCCGCAGAAACTGACTCAGAAAAATTTGGTCGAGCGTGTTCGTGCTGCGTAAAACGACGAAATCGATCTTTTTCTCCCTCAACACGTCCGTTATAGCAATCAGCACGGACTCCTGGGCGAGTGGCGTAAGTTGCCCGCCATAGGTGCGCACTGTGTCGTGTTCGCTGCTGGTAGGCTCGCTCAAGTCGCCGCGCAAAGTCGTTGAATCATTGTTGGTGTTCGCCGCTTGTTTTCCGGCGCTAAAAATCGACTGTTTCTCATACGCGGAACGGAGCGATGCGATGTCGCGCGGATAATAAAGGTACGTCGGCCCGCCACTATAAGTACAGAGCCCCTGTTTGGAGTCGTGTGGCCCCTTTTGCGGCCGCCATCGCTTTTCATACTTGGTATCAGTCTCGGAAATCGGTTCCGTTCCAAACGCCGTTTCATCCTCGGAGAGAAACGCAACGCGGCCGGTCGAATACTTTTGCGAATCGATGTACTGGCAAAAACGGTCCACCAGCACGGAGTCTCCCTCCATGGCCGTTTCGAACGTGCCGAGCTGTTCCGATTCCAGTTTTCCCTTGAACCAGTAGTAGTAAGAATCCGAAGATACGCTTCCGCTTGAGACCCGAATTTTCTTCGTGTTGGCGAAGGGCCTTAGCCGGTAAAAGTGAAGCGAGCGATAGAGCGACGGTAGCGATCCCGAGAATGTAGGCCCGAGAATTCTCAAGTCTCGCTCGGCTGATAGAGCTCCCAATCGCTCCATCCATGCCAAAGCATTGTCGAACTGTCCCTGATTGATTCCGCCTGTCGGCAGTTCGGAAACCACGAATACGGCCAGGCCCGTTTTGTAAGGCGAATCGCCGGGTTGATTCAGGGAGTTCCTAAAAACGAGAACACCGGGCTGCGATTCCTGAAAACTCTGCAGGTCGTCCGCCGTCTGTTGGTCGGGCAGCCTCGTATATTCCTTGCCCTCACTCCACGGCAACCACGACGAATCGTACGAATACTGATTGTCTTGCGCCGCTTGCTGCATGATTTCGATCAGGCGATCAAACAGCAGTGGCAAGTGCGTAAGAACCGGATTCGGCACGATGGCAATAACAAAATCGAGGCCTTTCGCTTTCACCTCCGGCTCGTCCGGCGCCTTGGAATCGGGATAACAAAAAGTGGGAAGTTTCCATTGCTCCTGCGGACTTTCGGCCACAAAAGGCTGGAGCCGCTTCTGAATGCGCACGCACGGCGCGTAGGGCCCGGTTGGTTCCACACTCGGACGAGTTTTGGACGCCTTCGTCCCGCTCTCGGATTGTGTCGAGGCTCCCCCACCCGGCGAGCTCTTGGGCATGTTCGACACGCCGAAAATCGCCAGCACCACAGCCAAGGCCGTGACGATGCCGGCGGTCTGCTTCATCAGGGTGCCTCCACGCATGACCCCGCGGACGAGCTGCCTCGAGCGCGTTTTGCGCGATTCAAGAACCAGTGGGTGGTCTAATAGATGGTGATAACCGAAGGGATAACGTTTCAAGGATAAAAGGCAAGTTCGTCATCTTGACCCTTCTCGGGCTCGTGTGCTTTCATGCCACCGCACTCAACTGCGACAACAGGAGAATCACGATGATCGAGCGATCAATCCCGTCCAAGTCTCACACCGCCTCAACACGCCGCCAGATGATCGCCGGAATCGGAGCCGCCGCCTTGACCGGGCTCGTCGGCAGCCGGAACCTTTGGGCTCTGCCTCAACAGCAGCAGGACACCAAAGAAGCGCGGAGCACCCCTGCAAACCAGGCTCGCACCTCGCTCCACCAGGAAATCGAATTGAAGGCCGGCCCGCAGCGGATTTACGAGATTCTTCTCGATTCGAAGCAATTCGCCGCTTTTACCGGCATGCCGGCAACTATCGACTCCGCAGCGGGCGGTGCTTTTTCCATGTTTGGCGGGATGATCGTCGGAAGAAATGTCGAACTCATCGCCAATCAACGCATCGTCCAGGCTTGGCGTCCCACGCATTGGGACCCTGGAGTCTATTCAGTTGTTAAATTTGAATTGAAGCCGCAGGGGAATGGCACGCTGCTCGTCCTCGACCATACCGGATTTCCGGAAGGCGAATATGATTCTCTTTTCAAGGGCTGGGGATTGCGGTATTGGGACCCGCTGAAAAAGTATCTAGGCTAAGCCCGGTCAGAGCAGAACGCGGAGAAGGCGGAAAAAACAAAGCTACCAGCTGCTGTACGGCGTGTTTTCGAAAGGCGAAACCGCGTCCGATGCGGAATGGACCGAACAAATTCCGATCCCGGATTGGTCAGGGTCAAGCAGTGTGTCGCAATTCACCGTCACCCAGTCTTTCGCGCTCGTAATCGGGTCAGGGGGAATAGCGCCCAAATATTGCCCGGAAACCAGATCATCCAGCGATTGCGGCGCGGCTTCTTTGTCTCTGGTGTAGTCCTGGATTGCGTTGTTCATCACTCTCAAGTCGGATTTCAGCACGGCCTCGCGCGAGCGAAGCACAGCGTTTCGATAGTGCACGCTTGCAATCGTCGCGAGCACCAAGATGATCGCCATCACGATCATCAACTCGATCAGCGTAAACCCGCGCTGAACCGTAGCCCGCCATCCGCTAGCTGATTGAGTTTTCATCTGTCGAGAGTTCATTCCATCCTGCGCAAAAACACCGATTCTCTTACCAGTCCGAGTACTTCGTTCCGTCCAGCGCCGTCCCCGTGGATTTCGAGTAGACATCGAACACATCCTGCCCGCCCCAGGAAGTCGTATCCGTATCATCCTGCACCGAACGCATGCCCCAATCCGAGGTGCCGGTGATCGGGTCCTTCGGGATTTGACGCAGGAAACGAACATGCTCGCTCTTCGCGCCAGTCAACTGAACGCCCTTCACCAAAGTATCGAGATCCGGCGGATAGCCCTCGGTCCCAGCCTTCACCTGAATCAGGTTTTTGTCGGCGGCATCTTTATAGCGATCAATCGCTGTCCGCATTTCACGGAGATCGTAACGAAGGTCCGCTTCTTTTCTGCGCTTGATCGCCACGCGCGCAAGCGGCACCGCGATCGCCGCAAGAACGAAAAGAATCGAACACGCCAGGATCAACTCGATCAGCGTGAAGCCGGCGGCAAGCGCCCGAATCTTCCCGGAATCGTGATAGCGGCGCGACGGTTGCGATGTAAAGGCGCGAGAACCTAGTAAGCGAGAGGCCAGACTGCGATTTGCTCCGCTCATCGCGCCTCACTGCACCTGAATGGCGGCTTCTCCGGATACCATCGGAATATTTCGATGTTGAGAATCATGCGCGTTGACCTGAAGAATCTGCAGCACCGTGTTTCCTGGCGCCACTGCCCGTACAACGATTCCAAGCAGCGTTCCGGTTCCATTCACTCCGGGGGTGTTCGGCTGGCGGGTCGCAGAAATAATCACTTCGCCGCGCTGTTCGTCAATTCGCTGGACGATGGCAATTTCCTGCGTGCCGCCGGACAAGAACCCGCCGTTGCGTACTTCTTCCACTTGCACCACGGCCGGGTTGTAATGAATGAGCAAGGGGATCGAATAGAGATCGGTTACGTTAGAGACGCTCAGCCCCAGCGTAGTCTTGTCGCCCGGCTTCATTGCCACACTGGGCGGATCAAAACGGAGTTGAGCCGCTGGAGCCGCTCCGCCCTGGAGGTTCGTTGCTGCCACGCCGGGCGCAGCTGCGGAAGGCGTCGGATTCGCGGCTGAAGGAACAGCCTTCGTGCTCGAATCAACATCGGCGTCGCCCCGGTACACCCGTACATTCGAATCCGTTCCCGCCGCCATCGTTCGTAGATTCGCAGCGCTGATCGAGGGCAACCGTATAATGTGCGGCGTCAGCACGATCAGTACTTCCTGGTCCACAACATTGGTGCTGTTATCGGAAAACAGATATTTTGCCAGCGGCACGGCCACCAGGCCGGGGATTCCGTTCTGACTCTTCGTCTCGCTGTGCTGAATCAGACCGCCCAGAACGCTTACCTCACCCTCTTTCAGCCGAACATCGTGCTCGATTTTGTTCTGCGAAATAACGGGCTGTTGGATGCCACCGATATTGGTGAATGAAGCGATCGAGGAGATGTCCACTGTCAGCTTCATGCTCACTTCGTTGTCCGGATGCACTCTCGGTGTCACGTCAACGTTCACGCCCACATCCAGATACTGGAACTGCGTGTTCACCAGCGGGTTTACAACGCCCGCACCGCCGCCCACGCCCACTCCTACGCCCGCTTGGAAACTGCCGGTCGCCACGGGAACCCGCTGGCCGATTTTCAGTGATGCCTTCTGGCCGTCCGTAATCCGAATCTCAGGGTCCTGGATGATCTTTGTCTTGCTGTCCGTTGCGATTGCGTTCGCGGTGGCACCTGGAAGCGTGATGCTGTAATCAGCCGTCGAAAGATGCTGCAAATTGTTCAACGTGATCTGCGGAATCGTCGTGCCGGTGCTCGTCGTCGACGTAGTCGAGGTGGTCGAAGTAGTTGACGTTGTGCTGGTCGTACTCGTCGTGCTGTTCGGCTGGACGGACGCTCGCGGGGTGAATGCGAGCGAAACACTCTGACCCGGCAGTATGCCCAGGTCCCTCAACCGCGAGATGTTTGCCGACATCACCTGCACGTGGATCAGCACTTCCGGCTTCGATTTATCGATATCGCGAATAATCTTGCCTGCCAGCACCAGTTTGTCCGGCGTGTCGCGAATCACGATGGCGTTTTGCGAGTTCACCTGCTGGATGCGCCGCAGATCAAGCAACTGCCGAAGTCCGGTAACAATTTCCGTTAGATCCTGCGGCGTCAAAGTGTTGGAAACGTAGAACGTTTTCACCACTTCATCTTCCACATCTTTTCGCTTCTGAGGGTTATCGGGCGCCACGAAGATCACGCTGGGCGTGATCGGTTTCCAGAAAGACTTGCTCTCCATCGCTACCGCATCGAGCGCCTGCTCGAGCGTCACGCTGGGCAGCTCGGCCGTGATTCGCCTCGACGTAAAGTCCGGATCGAATATCACGCTCAGTCCCGCCAACTTGGCGATCGTCTCGTATACCACGCGCGTATCGTTCGTCATTTTCAGGTTGATGGGTTCGCGCGAAAGGGGTTTGAGTTCGGGAGGTTCCGAGAGCATCCCGTCGTCCTGCGGGTTGTAATTCATCGCCTTGGGAGCTTCGGCTGCGTTCTGCGCCGCGATCTTCTCGAGGGTCCGCCTCACTTCCTGATCTGCAATCGAACTCGAAGGATCAACCGCCTGCGCCTTTTCGAACTCGGTCAGCGCACGCTGCAGGTCCCCCTTTTGCTCAGCCGCTTGGCCCTGCCGGACGTGGAATTGACCGTCCTCGAACCGCATCTGCGAGGCGCGGAGCTTGTATTCCGCGTTCGTGGGGTCGGCGCGCAGGGCTCGCTCGTAATACACCAGCGCCGTGTCGTAATCCTGCACCGCTTCGGCCTTTTTGCCTGTTTGGAAGTCTGAATTGGACTTCGGGCATCCCACCAGCAGCGCCGCAATCACCGCCATGGATGACCCTAAGCTGAGGATTCGAAAGGGAGTTCTGGGATGTTTGGCGTTCCCGCGAACGGAACGCTCCGCGCGCACTGAAGATATTAGACCGTTTCTACAAAGCAAAAACGCCCTCCAAAATCGGCTGTGTCAGGACTGTCGCTGTCTCGGGACTCGGCTGTCTCAGGACTTGGAAAGTCTAGCATCCGCTCTGTGATGCGGCAACAAATCCCCGCGTTGCCGTACTTAGAAACTAATACCCCCGCCGCGGCTTTTTGTTGCGGATACATGAACAATCGAGGGTGGTTGGAACTCGGGGCGAATCCGCGACTTGCGAGTTGTCTCACCCGGCGGCTATCATGTTTGATTCATGAAATCGGCCGAGAAGAAACAGCAATACGAAGGCGTGAAGATCGTCGCGCAGAATCGCACGGCTTCCTACAACTACACCCTTGGTGACAAGTTCGAGGCGGGGCTCGTGCTCGTCGGAACTGAAGTAAAAACGCTCCGCGAAGGCAAGGCCGCCTTGCGGGATGCCTTCGCCGAGATTCGTGGCAGCGAGGCGTGGCTGGTGAATTCTCATATTCCCGAGTATCTGCCAGGCGGTTCGCGGAACCACGACCCGCTCCGCAAGCGCAAGCTTCTCCTGAACCGGCGCGAGATCGAAAAGCTGCAGGTTCAGATCCAGCAGAAAGGCATGACCATCGTTCCGCTGAAGTTCTACTTCCGCGACGGGATGGCCAAGTGCGAACTCGCGGTCGGTAAAGGCAAGAAGTTCCACGACCGCCGCGAATCCGAAAAACAAAAAGAAGCAAAACGGGAAGCCAGCGAAGCGATCAGCCGCTCTCGCCGCCGCTAGAACAACATCAAAATCAAAAGAACAACGATAAAATCAAACACAAAGCGAAAGACAAAATCGAAAGGAAACCATGCAGATCCAGATCGACTCCCAGCCGTACTCTTCAATTCAAGCCGATGCGCTCGTCACGTATGTTTTCGAAGGCGACAACAAAGTAGATGGAGTTCTCTCCGATATCGACCGCCGCATGACGGGCGGACTTGCCACCCTGGTCACGAGCGGCGAAATCACAGGAAAAGCCCTCGAAACCGTGCTGCTGCATTTCCCCGAAGGCATGGACGCGAAGCGCTTGCTCCTCGTTGGGGCAGGGAAGCCCGGGAAGTTCGCGGTTGGCGACCTGCGGAAAATCGCCGGCGCCGCGCTGCGCTATTTGAAATCGCGCGGCGTGAAAAATTTCGCGTTTCTCACACGCGAGGGCGAGCGAAGCCCGGCGGCTGCGCAAGCCATCACTGAAGGGCTTCTCGTTGCCGATTTTGAATCCGATAAGTATCGCTCGGAGAAAAAGAACAACAAGGAGATTCAATCCGTCTCGCTCGCCGGATTCGGAAACGGTTCGCTCTCCGGAATCAACGAGGCGATCGAGCGAGGGCGCGTTATCGCCGAATCGCAGAATTTTGCGCGCGACCTCATCAACGAACCGTCCAACCGCCTCACGCCGCGCATGCTTGCTGCCAAGGCCGAAGCCATGGCCAAGGAAGTTGGCCTGGGCGTCGAAATTCTCGATGACCGCAAAATCACCGAGCTGAAAATGGGCGCATTGCTCGGAGTTGCGCAGGGCAGCGTCGAGCCGCCGCGCGTAATTGTGCTGCGCTACGAACCGCAAACGACGCGGCCGGGTGCGCCGGTGCTTGGGCTTGTTGGTAAAGCCGTGACCTTCGACACGGGAGGCATCTCTATCAAGCCGGCCGACAACATGGAGAAAATGAAATACGACATGGGCGGCGGCGCCACGATGCTGGGCGCGATGCGCGCTCTGGCTTTTCTGAAGCCATCGATCTCCGTGATCGCGGTGATTCCCGCAACCGAGAACATGCCCGGCGGGCGAGCGCAGAAGCCGGGTGACGTGCAGGTTGCGATGTCCGGGAAAACGATCGAGGTGATCAATACCGACGCCGAAGGCCGCATGGTTCTGGCCGACGGACTCACCTACGCGAAGAAACTCGGAGTGACGCACATCATTGACGCCGCAACGCTGACCGGCGCGATTCAGGTAGCGCTTGCCAATGTTCACGTCGGCGCGTTTGGCACGCCGCGCGAGTATCTCGACCAGTTTCTGGAGAGCGCAAAAGCCGCCGGCGAAAAAATGTGGCCGATGCCCATTGACGACGAATATCAGGAAATGATCAAGAGCAACATCGCCGACATCCGCAACACCGGCACCGGCAAAGGCGGCGGCGCGATCACCGGCGCATGGTTCATCAAGGAATTTGCCGAAGACACGCCGTGGATTCACCTCGATATCGCCGCGACATGTTGGGTTGACGAAGGCCGTCCGTGGCTGGCCAAGGGGCCGACCGGCGTCGCGATCCGCTCGATTGTGGACTTCGCGATGAAGCTTTAGCGAATTCACATCTTCTCCGGGGCGACGATTCCCATGAGGCCGAGCGCGGCGACTAGTTTGTCGCGGACGAATATCGTTAGCATCAGCAAGAACGATCGCTTCGCTTCGTCTTCCTCCGACAGAATGTGATGCTTGTGGTAAAAACCGTTGAACGCCTGCGCGAGTTCAAACGCATAGCGCGACACGAAAGCCGGCTCCTGCGCCGAGACAGCCTGCTCGGCATACGCATCCAGCGAGCCTGCTAGCAGCAAGAGTTCCCAGAGGTCGTCGGCAGCGGGCGCTGCTAGAATCGCGGGGTCAAACCGACGACCGACGATACCTTTTTCGCTGCTGCTGTCTGACGCGGAACGTGCTGATTCAAATTGCTGGAAGACCTTTTGCATGATTCCGTTGATGCGGACGACGGCGTATTGCACGTAGGGGCCGGTTTCGCCTTCGAAACTCAGGGCGTCTTTGAAGTCGAAGGCGATTACTGTTGAGCGCGTGAAGCGGAGCAGAAAATAGCGCAACGCGCCCACTGCCACTGCGTGTGCGATTGCTTTTCGGTCTGCTTCGGGCTCGTCTGCATGGCGCGCGTCTACTTCCGCTTGCGCGCTTTGTTCCAAGCGGTCGAGCAGGTCGTCGGCTTTCACGCCTTGGCCTTTGCGGCCGCTTACTTCGACGTAGGGCTTCTTGGCATCTTCCTCGGGAATTTCGTAACCCATTTCGCTGGCGCAGCGTGGCGTTAACGCAACCACGTTGTAGGCGAAATGTTTCAAGCGGTCGGCTTGCTCTGTGTAGCCGAGGGCGCGCAGTCCTGCCGCGACCACTTGCTGCGGATACGCTTGCCGCGAATCCACCACGTTGAAGACTTCGTGGGCGTGGCCGAAAGGCGGCGCGCCTGCGTCGCTGCGCTCGCTTGCGGTGACCCAGGCTTCGTG
>Ga0307479_10003816_pt1 | contig 13778 bp, 6 predicted proteins | sample atmos_gasesECM4C_FD_203743 | JGI IMG/M metagenome (GOLD analysis project Ga0307479, IMG submission 203743) | Hardwood forest soil microbial communities from Morgan-Monroe State Forest, Indiana, United States - atmos_gasesECM4C_515 | ecosystem: Environmental > Terrestrial > Soil > Temperate...
ACCGCGCCATTCCTGTTGAACAACACTGTCGGTAACTTTGAACCACAGCCTTCGGTCGACGCTCGGATGAAGTCGTTTCAAGACTCGATTGAAAAGATGCTTTGGCCTGAGAAGCGCGATAAAGATGACTTGCTCGGCGACAAGTTCCCGCGGCAACCCGGACAATTCGTCGGCCGTATTGATCGCACCACCGAGCGAAGTTTCCTTCGGGTGCCTGCGGGCTACTTACCCGATGCGTTGCAGCCGATGCTTGGATTCTGGACCCGCTGGTTCCCGTCGATTGTGAGCTACAACGGTGTGGAAATCGGACCGATTCCCAAAGGGACTCCGGTCGACCTTCTCGCGAATACGAACTTGTTGTCGGAGGACAACGATCCCGCCAAGCGGCTCGAGCACGACACCGAGGTCGTCAAGCTGCTTATAAGGATCAAGCATGATCTGGAAGCGATGCCAAAAGACGCGACTGACGAGCAAGCGGAGCAGGTCTTTAAGAATCTGGTTAAACCTTTGCTCAGTTTCAGTAAGTGTCCCGACTTTGAAGTCAACCGGGGCCACTACTTCGGCACCAGCTACTTCCAGGAAGAGCCCGGTCTCAACGATGATGACAAACGGGCGCTTATCGAGTTCCTGAAGACGTTTTAGCGAAAGCAAAGTGGAAGGCATCGGCGGAGGCTCGGTCGATCTCCGCTCGATGCCTCGGAGGCAGTTATGAGCACCACGGATTACGACTATATTGTTGTAGGTTCCGGAGCGGGTGGGGGACCACTGGCGGCCAATCTGGCGCGGGCGGGATTCAAAGTTTTGCTCATGGAGGCGGGAGGAGATTCCTGCAGCGCAAGCGAGACCGGACGCTACATGTACGAGGTGCCGATTTTTCACGGTCTTTCCACTGAGTACAAGGAGTGTGCCTGGAACTATTTCGTACGTCACTATACCGACACCGCCAGGCAGAAGCTGGATACGAAGTTTGTTTCCAAAGAAGATGGAGTCTGGTATCCGCGCGCCGGCACACTCGGTGGATGTACTGCCCACAACGCAATGATCACGGTGGTTCCCCAGGACCAGGATTGGGATTACATTGCGCAGATCACCCAGGACCCCAGTTGGGCAGGGCAGAAGATGAGAGGCTACTTCGAGCAGCTTGAGAACTGCCACTATGTCGCGCGCCCGGGCACGCTGCTCCACGACGCCGAAGGGGTTGTATCCTCCATCACTGAACTATTCAAACACCGGGAGGATTGGCGAGACTGGCATCACGGTCACGGGTTCAAGGGATGGCTCACCACCAGCGAGGCCGACCCGCTTCTGGCGTTGAAGGATAAGGAAGTGATCGCACTTCTCCTGAACGGAGTCTGGGAAGTTCTTCGCGATCACATCGGCGATCCGCTCTTGCGCTTGGAGACGCGGCTGGATCCAAACGATTCGCGCAATTGCAAAGACAGCCCTGAGGGTTTGTCCTTCACTCCGCTCGCTGTGGCCAACGGAAAAAGGAACGGGCCGCGAGAATATCTGTTGCAAACACAGAAGGAGTATCCCAAGAATCTGACCATACAACTAGGAGCGCTGACCACAAAAATATTGTTCGAAGGGACGCGCGCCATCGGAGTGGAGTTCTTGGAAGGGCGCCATCTATACAAGGCGGACCCGCAAGCAACCGATCAGCCTGCTCGGGGAATTCCGAGGCAAATCCGCGCGAAGCGTGAGGTCATTATAGCCGCCGGCGCATTCAACAGCCCGCAACTTCTGATGCTCTCGGGAGTCGGCCCGAAGGAACACTTACAGAAGTTCGGTATCCCGCTGGTAGTCGATCTGCCGGGAGTTGGGCAAAACCTACAAGACCGTTACGAAGTTGGCGTGATTTCAAAATTGCGGCGTCCTTTTGAATTGCTTGAAGGCGCCAGCTTCGCGCCTCCCGTCTCAGGCCAGCCGGTTGAGACTGCATTCGCGGAGTGGGAGCAGGGAAAAGGATTGTATGCCTCGAACGGCACTCTGATTGGGATCATCAAGAAATCTTCCAAGGACAAAGTCGAGCCCGACCTCTACATCTTCGGCCTTCCCGGAACCTTTAAAGGTTATGAGCCCGGATATTCGGCGAAGTTTGAGCGCTATCGCGACCGCTTCACCTGGGCAATCCTGAAGGCTCACACCAACAACACCGCCGGACGCGTGAGCCTCCGCTCGAATAACCCTCTGGATACTCCGCAGGTTGAATTTCACTACTTCACTGAGGGCAACGATGAAAAGCAAGCCGACCTTGATGCTGTCGTGAATGGCGTATTGTTTGTGCGGGACATGAATAAACATCTCGGTGCGCTCATAGGAGATGAAGAATGGCCAGGAGAACTCGCGAACACGCCCGAGAAGCTGCGCCAGTTTATCCAGAATGAGGCCTGGGGACATCACGCCTCGTGCACTAACAAGATCGGCGCTGACAACGACCCCTTGGCCGTGCTCGATAGCCGCTTCCGTGTGCGCAATACCCAGGGACTGCGCGTCGTGGATGCCTCTGTATTTCCCAAAATTCCGGGTTACTTCATCGTGTCCGCCGTCTACATGATCAGTGAAAAGGCGTCCGAAGTAATCGTGGCGGACGCAAAATAGCTTCGAACTTGTTGTTGGATTGAGGCTGAGCGAGGCCAGTCGTAACTTATTTCCTGCGGGGACTTATGGCGCCGGAATATTTCGGCACGGAAGCCGTTACCCAAGAAGATCGCAGCTACATCGGATCGCGCTTCTCGGAAGTGCGCAATTCTCTCTTCGCGAATCCCTATCAAAAATTGTGGGGAGGCGAAGGCCAATCTGCGTTGCCTATTTATCGCGTCACTTTGTCCAGCGTTCTGCGCGGTATCTTGTCCTTCGGGAAGAACTATCTTTTTCGCGAGGCCACGGAGCGCGCCGTGGATTCTCATGCGGACTTACGCTGGGGATTGGACGGGAAGGGTTTCCGGCGCCTGCTCCATCCGAATGGTGTGTGTCTCACCGGCATGTGGGAGATCACGGAGGAGACAGACTATTCAGGCTATTTCCGCAAAGGAAGCCGGGCGCTTGTAGTGGGACGGTACTCCACCTGTTGCACTGAGACTCGCCGCGGCCATACTCGATCGCTGGCGTTGGTAGGGAAGTTATTTCCCACAACTGATCCTAATCACACTCAGCCGCTTCGTACCGCCAGCTTCATCACTCAGCAAGACATTGCGGGAGAACGCACCGACTACATAAATGATGCGGAACTGCGCAACGCTCCGAATGTCCATGTCTTGCGGCGCGGTTTTGGAGTCCCAATTCTGCTAATTACAGGCGCGCTCTTTCAGAACGTTGATAAGGAGCCTTCAAACCGCCAGTTGTACCAGATCGCTGAACTCGGAAAGCCGGACGGTGAATCTACGAGAAGCCCCGAGTTTATGCGCCTCGTGGTCGTGCCTGACCAGCCGCGAATCGAAGGGAAAACATTGGATTTCCGCGACGAAATCATGGGCCAGGTTTTTGACCCGGGAGACCCGGCGCCCAAACGCACCTTGACTTTCTTCATCGAAGTCACAGACGGGAGTTCCGTCGCAGGGACTTCAATCGCACAGCGGCGCACCTTCACCGGTTGGCAGCGCATAGGCAGGCTGACGTTCGACAACGCTGTGGTTTCTTATAACGGAGATTTTGTAATTCACTTCAATCACCCAACTTGGCGCAACGATCGGAACGACCCTTCGACCGCAACTCGTGTGAATGGACGCAAGGTGCTTATGGGAAAAGCTTCCAACAAGCCGCGGTACGGACGCGTAGTACTCCTGGCCCTTCTTTTTGTTTTGATCGCCGCGGCCGTCATAGCGTACAGCCTGCAGTGGTCTAAGCAACCGCGCGCGGGGCAGGTGAAAGATGAGGCGTTGCTTGCTGGCCGTGACGCCTCCAGCTTCAAAGCGGCGGACGACGACTATTTTCATGACATGGATGGCGGGATAGACCTTACTAAGTTTGCGCCTGACGGCGACAAGACGGCGCTGATCAGAGGGCGCAACACCTGGCTGGTATGGACCGCCGGCAATGATCGCCTTTGGGATGCGCTCGTCTACAAGAGCGCCGGGGCCCTGGACTTTCTGAAAGTCCTCTCCTCTCACCCGGAACTGCTGAAGATCGATAAGAGATTCAGTCGCGATCAACGCTGGGAATATTTTGGCCTGGTCAACGATCCATGCTTTGAAAAAGCGACCGGCCCGGACCCGGAGCGCTGGGGGTTGTGGTTGGACAAGCGTCGCGCCGACTGCAAGCCCGATCCTTTCGAGAATGAGCTGGACTATCCCGGCGTCAAGATCGGCTCCCGCGGCACACAAATCAACGGCAAGAATTTTCCTGTTGGTTCCTTCTACGGCTATGAAACGGGAATCGTAGGCCTCCGGCTGTTCCCCAATCCTGCCTTCGACGAGAAAGCTGCCAGGAACTGGGACCCGGACAGATACTACAGAGACTCGAACTATTACAACGACAAGAACCTTATCCGGCCGTACCGGGTCGGCATGTCTTGCGGATTTTGTCATGTTGGCCCGAATCCGCTGAAGCCCCCCAAGGATCCAGACAATCCGAAATGGGAGAACCTGAGCTCCAACGTGGGAGCCCAATATTTTTGGATCGATAGAATCTTCTACTGGCAGGGCGACCAGACGAACTTCGTGTGGCAGCTCTTCCATACTTCGCGTCCGGGCTCCCTCGATACCTCCTTCGTTTCCACTGACAACATCAACAACCCGCGGACCATGAATGCCATTTACATGCTTGCCGATCGGCTGGAGCACGCGCGGCGTTGGGGAAAAGAAACGCTCACTGGCGGGCAAAAGAATAACAAGCAGTTGAATGACTACATTCCAGACGGACCGCTAACCCACTACTTCCAGGCTCCTGATACGGTCTGGACCCCGCGCGTTTTGAAAGATGGGGCGGACTCCGTGGGCGCCCTGGGAGCCCTGAACCGCGTCTTCCTGAACATAGGCGCTTTCAGCGAAGAATGGTTGTTGCACTTCAACGCCCTGGTGGGCGGCAAGCCGATTTCCCCCATCGAAATCTCGGTAGCACGGAAAAACTCTGCATATTTCGCCGCCACGGAAGCGCAGACTCCAGCTCTGGCATTGTTCTTTCTCCATTCCACGGAACCACATCACCTGGAAGATCTGCGAAAGACCGATTCTGACGCGCGCAAAGCCTTGGAGTCGGACGATGCTCTGGTTCCCCGTGGCAAGGAAGTCTTCGCCGAAAATTGTGCGCGATGCCACTCCAGCAAACTACCAACTCCGCCGCCGAATGTTGCCGCCATAGCCATCGATCAGGGACAAGGATGTGCCGGGAAGAACTATCTCGATTGCTGGAACAAATACTGGGACTGGACGAAAACTGACGATTTCAAGAAAGCAATGACTGAGATCGTCAAGCAGCGTGACTTTTTGGAACACAACTATCTTTCCAGCGAGCTTCGCATCCCGGTCACGCTTTTACAAACGAATGCTTGCAGTCCGCTCGCGACCAACGCGCTCGCCGGGAATATCTGGGACAATTTTTCTTCCCAGTCTTATAAGGACTTACCGTCTGTTGGCCAGATTACCTGGTACCACCCCTACACCGGCGAACCCAGAACCTACCAGATGCCGGCCGGAGGCCGCGGCTACACTCGGCCGCCCTCTCTCGTCAGCCTGTGGGCGACAGCACCGTTTTTGTTGAATAACAGCGTGGGAAAGTTCAATCCAGATCCGTCGGTAGCCGGACGGCTGGACTCTTTCCAGAATTCCATCGAACAGATGCTCTGGCCGGAGAAGCGCGACAGAGATGAGCTGCTCGGATACAAAATTCCCGGCAAGATCGATCGCACTACCACGCAGAGTTATCTCAAAATTTCATACGGCTATATCCCCGACGCTCTGGAGCCGCTGCACGTGCTCGCTCCTTTGTTTCCGTCCTCGCTACTGGATGCGAAAAACGAGCTAATCAAGATCGGGCCAATTCCCCGCGGCACTCCCGTGGGACTTCTCGCGAATCTTAATCCGTTTTCCGAAAGCAAGGATCCATTCCAACGATTGGTGCATGATGTGAAGTTGCTGAACATCGTGCGGACGATCAATTCGGATCTACAAAAATTGCCGCGGGATCCAACCGATGAAGAAGCAAGGAGAGTCCTCGCTAACATTGTTGATCCACTGCTCGAGGTCAGCAAGTGTCCTGATTTGATTGTGAATCGCGGCCACTACTTTGGAACCGATAAATCCGGAGGGCCGGGGCTCAGCGACGCTGACAAGCATGCCTTGATTGCCTTCCTGAAACGGCTGTAGACAATCGACCAAGAAAGTACCGGTTGGTGCGGCGCGCCCTCGGCAGCGATTGGCTGCCACGGCTCAGAAGGCGGGGAATATGGCAGACTCCTACGTAACTGAATTGGCCAAGCAAACATTTGAGGATCTCAATAACAAGAAAAAAACTGAGAAATGGCCCCTGATTGAGATGGCTCTTGACCTTTTGCCTGCGCCGAGGCCAACTGACGCCGTTTCGCTTGCCCAGAGGCTTGAGCCGCAGGCCGACGTACAGGCGCGCCTCGCTTCCTTAACTGGGTTCACTCCCAGCAAATGGCTTTTGGCGCGGGAATTGAATTATGTGGAAAAACGCCGAAAGGTCCTGAAAATACAGACACCCGAAGCGAGTCCCAGCGCAGATATTTATTGCCGGGCCACCGACATGGGACTCATGGGGCTGTGCTTCTCGGGCGGCGGCATACGTAGCGCCACCTTCAACCTCGGCGTTTTACAGGCACTCGCCGAACTGAACTTGCTTCGCTGCTTCGATTATCTTTCCAGCGTTTCGGGCGGAGGCTATGTCCATCAGTGGTTCGCCGCATGGAGCGCGCGCTTCACATTTGAGCTGGTTGAAAAGCGGCTTGTTCCGCTCCCAGAGCCGGGGAATCCGGGTGACCATCCCGAACCCATCCGCTGGCTGCGACGGTATAGCAACTATCTCACCCCGGAGAACGGCCTCTTCAGCGGCGACACCTGGGTCGCGATTGCGACTTGGCTGCGCAACACGCTGCTCAACCAGATCATTCTTTTTTCCGGCCTTATTCTTCTGGCACTTCTGGTGAGATTTCTGGCTTCCGATCGGATCGTTCCGCAAAATGGTCGGTGGGTTGCGGCTTGCGTGGGAGCCATTTTCTATTTCTTGCTCCAAGCGATTTACCTTATAGGGGCGAATCTGTCGTCCTTGAATAGGGACAGAGCCGACGGGAATGAGGCTTCTGAAAATGGGGCTTACGAGCCCGGAGCGGTGACCTGGTGGATTGTACTTCCCCTTGTCTTGGCGGCGGCGTTGCTGACGCTGTTACTGCAATTCATCACCAGTGATTTGGTTGGGCTGAAGTTGGCCGTCACTTCTCTGGGTGCGGCGTTTGTTTTCCTGACATTAGCGATCACTCTTGCCTTCAAAGGTGGCGCACCTTTGTGTTACCTAACCACGCATCACGTTATTACCTACGCCAAAGAGTTCAGAGGTTTCTTGACGAGTAAATGGAGTTTAGCCCATGGGAAGTTTTTCTTTGTCATGATTGCATTGATCCTGCTTTGCGTGTTGGCGGCGGTCGGCGCGGCGGCGTGGGTCGTGGGCAGCATCGTTCTGCTGGTGAGGCTTTGCTCTCCGCTGCACGATAGTTGGTGGCGGGCGGTTCTGGTCCTGGCTCCGCCACTCATGCTTGCAGGCGTGCTGGTGGCGATCCTATTGGTGGTTGGCCTGCTGGGACGCATGTTCGATGACCGCTGCCGTGAATGGCTCACCCGGCTGTCTGGGTCTATTGGCCTGGTCATATTGATGTGGGTCGTAGTGGTCGGGTTTTCGCTGTTCGGCCACGGCATTGTATTGCGGCTCTGGTGCAAGGTATCGGCCGGAGCGCCCGCCCTGGCCGCGTGGATTGCGGCGACAGTAGGTGGTTTGATAGCCGGCAAGAGTTCTAAGTCATCCGGAACGCAAAACGATGAGGCTCCCCGCTTCAACGCCGTTGAACTCGCCGCGCTGGTTGGTCCTTATGTTTTTATCGCGGGATTGTTGTTGCTGGTGGCAGCGCTGGCCGAAGTCATCTTCAGGAAGGCCGACGCGGCTGGAGCGTGGGGCCTGATCATTGCATATATCGTGCCCTTCGCGATTTGCTGGCTTTTTGCTTCGCGGGTGGACATCAACGAATTCTCTTTGCATGCCTTTTACCGGAACCGTCTGGCTCGATGTTATCTGGGAGCGTCGAATATTCCGCGCCATCCTAATCGCTTCACAGGATTCGACGTTAAAGACGACGAGACGCCGATGAGTGCACTCCTCCCCAGCGCCGTTGACCCTTACAAGCCCTACCACGGGCCGTTTCCCATCTTCTGCACTGCGCTAAACCTGACTTTCGGGGAAGATCTGGCGTGGCAGGAGCGCAAGGCCGCCTCTTTCGTCTTCACTCCACTCTATTCCGGCTACGATGTCCCCTGGACGGAGGCGCGAGGCGGATCCCAGTTGCGCTTCAATGGTTTTGTCAAAACCGAGGCCTACGCCTACCCCAAGCCGGGTATTCATATGGCAACGGCGACCGCAATTTCGGGGGCTGCGGTCAGCCCCAACATGGGCTACCACACGAGTGCGGCCACAGCGTTTCTGATGACGGTGTTCGGCGTGCGTCTGGGCTGGTGGCTGTTGAACCCGCGCCTTCTCACCGAAGATGGGACCAAACTAGGGCCAGAACCGCGCATGATGCCAAAGCTCCGCAGCAAATATCCGTGGCCCTCGCCACGCTTTGCCTTAGCCCAACTGGCCGACGAATTGTTCGGCCGGGCCAACGATACGAAGAAATACGTGTATCTCAGCGACGGCGGCCACTTCGACAATATGGGATTGTACGAACTTGTACGGCGACGCTGCCGCTATATTGTGATCTGCGACAGCGAAGCTGACGGGGGACTTGCCTTCGGCGGCATCGGGATGGCCATACGCAAGTGCAGGATTGATTTCGGCGCCGAGATTGCCCTCGACCTGAGCGCCCTCGAGCACGCAAAAGATTCGCAATACAGCACCGCGCACTGCGTGGTCGGAACCATCACCTATCCCGAAGATACTAAAGCTCTGGAAGATTCCAAAGCTCCCGAAGATCATAAAGCTGCCGACGATTCCAAAAGTCCCGAAGATTCCAAAACTCACGGCTATGTCGTTTACATAAAGTCATCGCTCACCGGGGACGAGCCGGCGGACGTTATGAATTACAAGAAGGAGGACTCCGCCTTCCCGCATGACAGCACGTTAAACCAGTGGTTCAGCGAGTCCCAGTTTGAGAGCTATCGACGGCTGGGCCATCACGTTGCATATTCCGTCCTGAAGCCGGCCGGGGCAACTGTCAACGCTTGTGCATGTAAGAGCATCGCCGACCGGAAGAAGTATTTTGAAAATCTCCGAGGGATATGGTGGGCGGCTACTCCAGAAATGGATCGTTTCTCCGCGGCTCACACCGCTCGCTTCGAGCAACTGATGAAAAAGGTACGCACCGATAAAAACATTCCGGGCCTGTTCGACATGCTGTTTGGCGAAGAAGAGAGGAAAAGCTTTAAAGAAGCGCACAACGAGGTCCAGATTGAGGCTGCGGTGCGTTTCTCCTTTGAATTGATCGAGTTTATCTTCACGGTCTTTAATCAGCTCAACCTGGTTTTGCTGGAAAAGCAGCAGCACCCATACGCGGAGGGTTGGTCCAGGATCTTCACCAAATGGGCGAAGATTGATGTCGTCCAAGATGGCTGGAACAGGTACCGCGGCGCGTACTCGACGATTTTCCAGCGCTTCGCAGAGAGTCCGGCTGTCGGATTGCGCCCCTAGGGTCAGCGAGACATGCGATGTTCCCCAGTAGATCGCATCGCGGTTAGCAATTGCATTCGTCGCCGCTGCCGGCGTATGTTGCCCTCGATTACTGCCAGGCGTCTTGTTGTCCCGGTATCCAACCCCACATTAAGGTCTTTGTGTTACTTTCCTGTGTGTAGAAAAAATCGTGTTGTCGCTGACAACGACTTTCATTTCGGCACCGACGCCGCCCGCACTCTGACCAAATAGATTAGTGTGAAAACGGAAGACACTCAAAGGAAGACTCATGAACTTGCACGGACGCTTACTCCGCATAACCCTGAAGGTAGGCATCACCATCCTCGGCATTTCTTTCACGACAGTTTGGGCACAATCCGGCCGGGCACATTCCCGCTCCTGGATGAACGCCTCGCTTCCACCGGATGAGCGTGCGTCTCTCGTATTAAAGGAGATGACGCTCGACGAAAAGATTTCTCTTTTGCACGGGACTGGCATGGAGGGCCTGGGCCCGATGAGTCCCCTGGCCGTGAAATCCAATGGCGGAGCTGGATATGTGGTGGGCGTTCCACGTTTGGGTATTCCTGCGATTCAAATGTCAGACGCGGCTTATGGAGTGAGGAGCAGCGGAGAGAATGGCCGTTATTCCACCGCCCTTCCTGACAATCTTGCCGGAGCCGCAAGTTGGGACTTGGATGCCGCCCACGAGTACGGTGCGCTGATCGCGCGCGAACTGCGAGCACAGGGATACAACATGTCCCTGGGCGGGGGCGTCAATTTAGCTCGAGAGCCCCGCGACGGGCGCACCTTCGAATACATGGGTGAAGATCCAATCCTGGCGGGGAAGATGGTCGGCCAGGTGATGAAAGGAGAGCAGGCGGAACACGTAATTGGCGACATAAAACACTACGCGATGAACGATCAGGAGAGCGGGCGGAACGCAGTCAACGTCAACATCGACAAGCGGTCCATGCGCGAGAGCGACCTGCTCGCCTTCGAGATTGGGTTGCAGGGATCCAATATTGCCGCCGTAATGTGCTCCTATAACCGGGTAAACGGTGACTATGCGTGCGAAAACAGTTACTTGCTGACTGACGTATTGAAAAAAGACTGGAACTTCAAGGGTTTTATTCTCTCGGACTGGCAGGGTACGCACAGTACGGCCAAGGCGTCCGCCGCCGGATTGGATCATGAAGAACCGGCCGAAATTTTCTACGGGGACGCCATGAAAAAAGCAGTGGAAGCAGGCAAAGTTCCCATCGCCGAAATAGACGACCATGTTCACCGCATACTGCGATCGATGTTTGCCACCGGCGTGATCGATGATCCTCCGGCGAAGAGCGTAGTGGATGTGGAGGGTGGCTTGGAGGTCGCGCAGAAAATTGAAGAACAAAGTATCGTGCTGCTGAAAAATGAAAATGCGCTTCTCCCGCTCGACGCGTCCAAGGTTGGAAGCATTGCTGTAATCGGTGCGCACTCCGACGTTGCGATGATCTCGGGCGGCGGGTCAGCCCAAGTCGATCCCCCGGGAGGAAACGCCATCATGCCGCCCGGCAAGGGCAGAACGACGTGGCAGGCTCACATCTGGTTCCCGACCTCACCGCTCAAAGCGATTCGGGCCACAGCTCCGAACGCGAAGGTTGAGTACGATCCCGGCACCGATTCTGCGTCAGCCGCGGCATTGGCGAAGTCGTCGGACGTAGCTATCGTGTTTGCTCACCAGTGGGAGAGCGAAGGAATGGATCTCGATAGCCTGTCGCTTCCCGAACATCAGGACGACCTGATCGCCAAAGTTGCGGCCGCAAATCCGCACACGGTGGTGGTTCTCGAGACGGGCAGTCCGGTGACCATGCCGTGGGCGGGCCGGGTGAGTGGCATTCTTGAAGCTTGGTATGGAGGCAGCCGTGGCGCTGAAGCGCTTGCACGCGTGCTTTTCGGCGAGGTGAACCCAAGCGCAAAACTTCCCATTACTTTCCCAAACAGTGATGCTGATCTGCCGCACCCGAGCATCGTCAAGCCTCCGCGGAAGTCTACAACCGGCGGAGAGCCCGACGCATGGAAGAAGATTGCCGCCGGCCTGCCTGCTTTCCAAACAACCTACGACGAGGGTTTGAAAGTTGGATACAAATGGTACGACGCGGAACACAAACAAGTGTTGTTTCCGTTCGGCTACGGCCTCTCTTATACAACTTACAACTATTCGGATCTCAAGGTGTCGCCAGGGAAGAATGTACACCTGAGTTTCAAAGTGACGAATACCGGCAATCGAGCAGGAGCCGAAATTGCGGAGGTTTATGCCGCTCTGCCGGAGGATGCGAAAGAACCGCCAAAACGGCTGGTGGGATGGAGCAAAGTAAAACTGGACGCGGGAGAAAGTAAAGACGTAGTGGTCGAGGTCGACGCAAAATACCTGTCCATCTTCAACCTTGACCGAGACGCCTGGCAACTTGTTCCGGGAGACTATACGTTTCTGGTTGGCGGTTCGTCGCAGAGCTTGCCGTTGAAAGAATCGGTCAACTTGAAATAACCCTGGGTCGAGCGGGTTAGTGCGGTGGATTCTGTTGTCCTGTTTGCGGCTGGGTGGAATTGTTCTGCAAGCTTTCGAACTCGTGCATCTCTTTCTGCGCAGCTGCCGTCTTTCCTTGCTTACGATAGAGCCCGGCCAAGCCGAAATGCGCTTGCGCCGCCAGCGAGCTCTGCTTCTCAATAGAGAGTAGTTCGGTCCAGGCTTTTTCGGCGGCGGCGGCGTCACCTTCGAGTGAAGCCGCCTTCCCTAGTGCATAGAGCGTCTCTGGCATGTCCGGCAACAGTCGATCTGCGCGCGCAAGTTCCACCCATGCCTCATGCGCTTTGCCTTGCTCCAACAAAGCTTCGCCCAGACGGTAGGCGGCTTCGGCGTTTCCGGGCTGCAGTTTGATTTGCAGGCGAAATTCTTCTTCCGCTTTCGGCCACTGGAAAGCGCCGGCATAAACTTCTCCCAGCGCCATATGAGCTTCTGGAAGGCCGGGCCGCATCCGCAAGGCTTCTCGATATTCTTTTTCAGCATCGGGCATCCGGCGCAGTACAAAGTAGTTTTCCGCCATCGCCTGGTGTGCACGGGCGGAGTCAGGATACGCGGCAAGCAGGGTATCGACCGACTGTTTTGCAAGCAAGCCGCTGGCGCGTCCCAGGTAGTACAGCAGGTCCTGATCATTGGGATGTGCCACCAAAGCGCCTTGCAGATTCGCCACCGCTTCCGGAAGTTGTCCAGTTTGAATCTGCGCAATTCCTAAAGCAGTTTTGTCCGGAGCGCGTTGCAAGTGTGGAATTGCTTCGCTGGCGAAACCCTGAGAGAGCAGCGCGTAGCCCAGCAACTGATGAGCCGGCACCAGATCGGCGTTCAGTTCCAATGCGTGTTTGAGCGGCGGGATCGCAGATCCATAATCGCCGCTCTCCATATATGCTTGGCCGAGGCTGACAAAACCATCCGCGAATGCAGGATCGAGTTCGGTGACTTTCTTATACTCTCGAATGGCAACGTCGAACTGTCGTTGCTTGTCAGCGGCAACCCCAGCTTGCATATGCTCGGCGGCCTGCGGCGATGTGATCTGCCAGGCGAACCACAAAACTAATAGTGTGTGGATCACGGCTTCTCCGGTTCACGCACTTCGAGAAACTGGTCGGCGTGAACGTCATTTAACGTCTGGCGAATTCCGGATGGCCAGGCGATTTCCACTTTCGCTTTCTCGGCAGAGCCAAGCCCGAAGTGCAGACGCTTGTCGCTGGCGGAAAGGTAACTCCCGGCGGAGGTGGCAAATCTTGTCTGCCCATTCACCTGTACGCGGGTTCCGAAGCCATCCCGATTGCTGCGAGTGCCGCGGAGCGTAATGACGAGCCAGTGCTGTTTCCCGCCGTGGTTCATGAAGACTTGAGGATGGCTGCCCAGACTCGTCATTACGACATCCTGCCAGCCG
>Ga0307479_10003817_pt1 | contig 13778 bp, 14 predicted proteins | sample atmos_gasesECM4C_FD_203743 | JGI IMG/M metagenome (GOLD analysis project Ga0307479, IMG submission 203743) | Hardwood forest soil microbial communities from Morgan-Monroe State Forest, Indiana, United States - atmos_gasesECM4C_515 | ecosystem: Environmental > Terrestrial > Soil > Temperate...
GCCCGAAAAAGACGTCATCCTCGACCAGGTAGAGCCGTTTGCTCACACGTTTGCAGGATATCCGGCCAGGCCCTTTTGGTCATCGCCAAACGTTGCTATAATCGCGCCCGGGGAATGGGTCGAAGGCTAAGCGGAACGCTCCGGCGAAGTCTCTGAGATCCAAAGACAAAAGAAAGGAGATTCGCCGTGAGCTTCAGCGACAAGACTTTGACGTGCCGTGATTGCGGTCTCAACTTCATCTTTACGGTTGGCGAGCAACAGTTCTACAGCGCCAAAGGATTCCAGCACGAGCCGTCGCGCTGTCCCGATTGCCGGTCGATCAATCGCAACGTTCGGGGCACCGGTCGCGCCAAGGAACTCCACGAAGTGATCTGCGCCGAATGCGGCAAGCCCGCCCAGGTTCCTTTCACCCCGACGATGGGCCGCCCCGTGTATTGCAGCGACTGCTTCGACAAGGTACGTGCGACGAGGCGGTAACGGGCGGGGCCGTTTGTAACGGCCCACGTAAGGTTCTCAGCGCAGCATTCGAACTGAGCGAGTGCGCCACAAACGTGTGCCGCGCCGAAAAGGAGCTGCGCTTTGGCAACCGGAACCAACCCCGCTTTCCGCCTGCTCGACGATCCGGATGAGTCCGCTGGCGCGCGGGTCCGCCGGGTAGGCGGCCTGACTTTCTGGGCGGAGACGCTCGCCTTCCGGACCGAGGCGGCGCGGGAGTTCATCGACGTCACCGACCAGGTCGCCGGCGTACTGCGCCGCTCCAAGGTCACCCAGGGCTGGACCTCCGTGTTCTCGAAGCACACCACGGCGGCCGTCGTGCTCAACGAGAACGAGCCGCTGTTGCTCCAGGACATGGGAGCCATGCTCGAACGGCTGTCCGCCACCGCCGGCCTGTACCAGCACAACGACCTGAGCCGCCGCACCGGGGCGATGGAACCCGACGAGTGTGCCAACGGCCATGCCCATTGTCAGCACCTGCTGATCGGCGCGAGCGAGAATATCCCGGTGGCTGATGGGCGGCTCGATCTCGGCCGCTGGCAGCGCATCTTCCTGCTCGAGCTCGACCGGCCGCGCGACCGCGAGCTGGTCGTCCAGGTCTTCGGCGCCTGACGCGGTAACCTAAAGTTCCGGCACGCCGTCCGCAGCCCCTTTAAAGGAGGCATCATGCTCGAGAAGTTCACCTGGTACAAGCAGTCAGCCTATAAGTGGAAGGGCGGGGGCATCACCGTCTATCTCGACCCCTGGGGCCTACGAGATAAGGAAGAGCCCGCCGACGTGATCTTCATCACGCACGCTCACGCCGACCACTTCGAGCCGGCGGACATCGAAAAGGTCGAGAAGAAGACGACGCAGTTCGTCGCGCCTTGGGATGTGGCCGAGAAGCTCAGCGGGAACGTCAAGGCGATCAAGCCGGGCGAGTCGCTGGAAGTCGGTGGCATCAAGTTCGAGACGGTGCCCGCCTATAGCACCGCGGAGCACCGGCTGCAAACCCATCCGAAGAGCAACAACTGGGTCGGGTATATCCTAAGCCTCGACGGGAACCGCTACTGGTTCTCGGGTGACGGTGATCCGAACCCCGACATTGAGAAAATTAAGACCGACGTCGCGCTCATCTGCGTCGGCGGCGACCCCTACGTCATGGGCCCGTCCGAGGCTGCCGGCGTCGTCAAGAAGATCCGGCCCCAGCTGGCCGTCCCGAACCACTACGGGTTCGTCGTTGGGGTGGCATCGGACGGCGAGCGGTTTGCCAGGGAAGCGGCCCCGGTGAAGGTCGAGATCATGAAGCCGGTCAACGCGTTCGAGCGAACGGGGGCCGCGGCGCACTAGGGTCCCCACCCGGACCCTCCCCCGCACGCGGGGAGGGAGTTGGAACTTTTCTGGGCCGTCGGCGTCTGAGTACTGACGTCGACGACGGAACAGGAGGTTCCGAATGGTCAATAAGCTCGTTCCCGCGGCGGCGGCGACCCTGGCGGTCTTTCTTACGCAGGCGCTCCCGGCGGCCGCCTGCGGTGGCCTGATCGCTCCCAACGGCGCGATCCGGCTCGAGCGCGCGACCACTCTGGTGGCGTGGCACGACGGCGTCGAGCGTTACATGACCAGCTTCAGCTACAACGGCGAAGCGACCAGCTTTGGCTGGATCGTCCCGCTGCCGGCCGTTCCCGAGAAAGTCGAAGAGGGGGGAGGCTGGACGCTCCAGCGGCTCTTCCGCGAGACCCACCCACAGCCGGCGATCTTAGACCTGGCGTTTGCGGGCAGGGCCCAGGCGGCCTCGGCTGATGTCCTGCTCCAGGTCCAGGTGCGGGCGCTCGATATCACGGTGTTGCGTGGCACCGGCCAGGGCGTGCTCGATTGGGCGGCCAGCAACGGCTTCGCGGTCGACGCCGAGACCCGCGCGCACGTGCTCCAGTACGCCAAGGGCAGCCCGGTGTTCATGGCGGCCAAGTACAACGCCGAACGCGCGGCCAAGCAGCGCCTGATCTTCGGCGACGGCGCGCCGGTGCTGATCACGATGAAGATCCCGCATCCCTGGGTCCCGTTCGAAGTTCTCGCGGCCGGGCAACAGGTGCAAGCGGATCTCTATCTCCTGTCCGACAAGCCGGTCAACACCAGCGAGTGGCGCGCGCTGATCGGCGCCTCCGGCGTGGGCACCAACGTCCAGGGCGCCGAGGGCTTCAGCCTCGAGTTCCAGGAAAAAATGACCGATAACCTCTACCGCGACCTGTCGACCGACAAGAACATGAGCTGGGTGCGCCGCGACAGCTGGCTGACCTACCTGACGCTGAACGCGCCTGACAGCAAAGTGACCTACGACCTGAGCGTCACGCCGATGGGCGTCGTGAAAGTCGCGCCCTTCGGCACGAAGCCGATGGCGATCGTCGATGGCACCGCGGCGGCGGGCGAGCCGCTCGACGCCCCGACGGCCCCGATGGGAACGGCAATGACGCTGCTGGTTCTCGGGCTGGTGATCGGCGCGGCAGTCTGGATTCTCAGACCTCGTCAAGCATGAACTAAAGCGCCGCTCGCGTGGGCCGACGGGCCCGGCGAGCGGGGGAGGGAAGGGGTGGATCGAAGCCGGCGGATTTCCCCTCCGCCGGCTTTTACATATTGCTGCGCGATTGGCCGCCGTCGACCGTCCAGCTGGCGCCGGTCACCAGGCTGGCCCGGTCGGATGCAAGGAAGGTCACGACGGCAGCGACCTCTTCGGGCGTCCCGAAGCGTCCCAGCGGCAGCTCCGCCTTGACGTACGCCGCGATGCCGGCGGGATCGGCCTGCTGGCGGCGCTCCCAACTGCCGCCCGGGAACGTTATGGAACCGGGCGCCACGCTGTTCACCAGGATGTTGTCCTTCGCCAGCTCGCCTGAGAGCGCTTTCGCCAGGCTGATCTCGGCGGCCTTCGCCATGTTGTAGCCGGTTCGCCCGCCGCTCTCGCGGCCCCACACGGAGGCGATGAAAATGATGCGGCCGCGTCGTTGCCGGCGCATGAACGGCACCGCCGCGCGCGCCGCTCGCAACCCGGCGAGCGCATTCAACTCCAGGGCCTGGGCGAACTCGGCGTCGGGCGAATCCAGCCTCTCCCCGCCACCGCCGCCAGCGTTATGGACCAGGATGTCGAGGGCGCCGAAGTGAGACACCGCCGCCTCGATGAAGGCTTCGACCTCGCCGACCTTGCCGACGTCGGCCGGCCGGGCGAAGACATCGCCGTCCAGTGTGCTGGCGGCCGTATCCAGCCGTGCCTGGTCCCGCGCACAGATCGCGACCCGGCAGCCTTCGGCCAGCAGGCTCTGCGCGATCGCATACCCAAGCCCACGGCTGCCGCCGGTGACGGCAGCAACCCGGTCCTGGAGACCGAGGTTCAACGTTTAGCGGACGGTCTGAGCTTCGGCGATCGCGGGGACCGTGGCGGCCGGCGCCCCACGGCTGACGAGCGCCTTCTCGGTCTTCGGATCGAAGAGGTGTAGGTGGTGCGTATCGATCGCGACCTGGACGTTCTGCCCGGGCTCGATGTCGCTGCTCCGGGGATCCATCCGAGAGGTCAGCGTCTTGCCGGCGATGTTGAGGTAAACGAAGATCTCACTGCCCATGCTCTCGACAACTTCGACCTTGCTATTGATCTTCGGCAGGCCGTCGCGCCCGGGAAAACGAACGTCCTTGATGTCCTCGGGCCGCACGCCCATGATGACCTCCTGGCCCCGCTCCGCGCCAGCCTCGGAAAGGACGCCCTCCTCGATCGGAAGCTGGAAGCCCTCGCCGGTGAGCGAGGCCTGGCCGTCGCCACCGACTTTCACGGTCAGGAAATTCATCGCGGGGCTCCCAATGAAGCCGGCGACGAACAGGTTGACCGGGTGTTCGTAGAGCACCTGTGGGGTGTCGAACTGCTGGACGATGCCGTTGTTCAGCACGACGATGCGATCGCCCATCGTCATGGCCTCGACCTGGTCGTGTGTCACATAGATAAAGGTGGTCTGGAGCCGCTGGTGCAGCTTGAGAATCTGGACGCGCGTCTGGACTCGAAGCTTGGCATCCAGGTTGGACAGTGGCTCGTCCATCAGGAAGACCTGGGGCTGGCGAACGATCGCCCGGCCCAGTGCAACACGCTGGCGCTGGCCGCCGGAGAGCGCCTTCGGCTTGCGGTCCAGGAACTGTTCGAGGCCCAGGATCTGGGCGGCATCACGGACTCGCTTGTCGATCTCGTTCTTGGGGGTCTTGCGCAACTTGAGCCCGAATGACAGGTTGTCATAGACCGTCATGTGGGGGTAGAGCGCATATGACTGGAAGACCATCGCAATGTCGCGGTCCTTGGGGGCCACGTCATTGACGACCCGGTTACCGATCTTGACCTCGCCGTCGCTGATCTCCTCGAGGCCGGCGAGCATCCGAAGGGCAGTGGACTTGCCAGACCCCGAGGGGCCGACCAGGACCACGAACTCCTTGTCCTTGATCTCCGCGTTCATGTCGGTGATGACGACGTTCCCGGGGTACCGCTTGTAGACGTGCTCGTAAGTCACACTGGCCATATCAGTTCGAGTGTAAGCAGGAACTGATGGGTGGTCAAGGTGGCGTTTTGCCGAGGGCTCTCCCAAACGTGTGTTCGGGGCCCGGGTTTCGCTGTCCCAACTTCTGAGAGGAAACATGGACCGTGGCGTTATACGACTGGCATTATTTGATTGGGAAGGGTCGATTTTCGACAGCGCAGCTCCCCGGGAGCGCGTCCAAACTGCCCAGGGATGTTGAGCACAGATGGCCACGGATTCAGACTCTCTTCTTCGACCCCGGACGTTTGACCGCAACCGGCAAACGCGGGGGCTGATCTTTGATTTCGACGGAACTTTGGTCGACAGCTATCCGCTGATCGAAGCGGCCTTCGCACACGTAATGCGGACCCATCGGCTGGACGAGGCGGCGCGCGACCTGTTTCGAAAGAGCCGTGGGTTGCCCCTGCCGGAGCAGATGCAGATGGTCGCGCCACACATGTGGGAGGAGCTGGTCGCGACCTACCGGTCGGTCGACGCCACTCTCGGTCACGCCCGGGTTTTCCGTGGCATTCCCACGTTGGTGCGCAAGCTGCGCCAGGCCGGCGTGCCGCTGGGCGTCGTCTCGTGCAAGCGCCGGGCACTGGTCGAAGGCGAGCTGGTCGCCGCCGGCCTGCGCGGATTCTTCGACGTCGTGATCGGGTTCGAGGACGTCACCCCGCCCAAGCCAGCACCCGATCCGCTGCTGGCGGCCATCGGGCGCTTGGGGTTGTCGCGGACGGGCGCGGTCTACGTAGGCGACAGCATGGTCGACCTGAAGACCGGCCGGGCTGCCGGGGTGCGGACGGTGCTCGCAGCGTGGGGATTGACACCCGAGCTGCGCGCCACGTTCCGACGGCACCGTCTGTGGGCTACTCGTCCGTCTGAAATGCTCGGCCTCGTCCTGACGACACCGAACGGCAACGGGCACAAGCGCGTCGCGTAAACGCCCCGAGTTCGCACCCTGCCCTCCTACCTTGATAGAGGAGAAATGAACATCGGCAAGGGAGCAGGGAGAAAGCGGCGGCTGCTCTTCGCGGCCGGTTTTCTCATACTTGGCCTGATCTTCGGGTTCGTGTCCCTGGCTCTCGGCCCGCTGGGGTTGATCGAGGCGTTGATCGTGCTGGGGCTGGTCCTGGTACAGGTCCGGCGTTTGCCCGAACGCACGGGTTCCTACCTGGTTGGCTTCAGCCTCATCCCGGTCATCGTTCTCGCCTCGATCGTCTTTCGGCTGCCGGCGTGCCCTTCACCAGTCTCGAGCACGGCGCCGCAGTGCTACGCGCCACTCGCCGTGCCCGCGCTGATCGCGTATCTGGTCGCCGGCCTGATCGGCGCCGTCATGTTGGGGACTACGTTGCGGCGACTGTAAGCCCGTGACACGGCGAGAACTTTAGTGATCTTTGAGTGATTGACAGACAGCTGTCGCGATCATGGTGCAGGCTTAAACCATGGCCGTGGTCCAGGTCGAGCGAACCGCAGGAACCCACCGTTTCGAGGTCGCCCTCGAGAAGCTCCGCGACGGCGTGCAGGCGATGGCCGCCTGGATCCGTCAGGCCGATGACGGGGCGCTGGGCGAGGGCCTGATCCAGCTCCGCGAGAGCGGCATCGACCCGCTGGAGGCGGTGTTCGCCAGCGGCGTGCGGCGCTTCGACAAGTCCGGCGAGTTCGCGGCCGACGGGGCGGTGTCCGTGATCGCCTGGCTGAAGTGGAAGTGCAAGCTCTCGGGTGGCGCCGCGGCCGAGCGGGTGGAAATCGCCCATCAGCTCGAAAAGCTGCCGAAAACCGAGGCGGCGTTTGCGAACGGGGATATCGGCTACCAGCACGTGGCGCTGATGGCGCGGACAGCGGAGCACGTGGGCGCGGCCGCGGTGCGCAAGGCAGAGCCGAGTCTGCTGCAGGCGGCCCAGACGATGGACCCGGGCCAGTTCACCGGGGTGGCCAAGCACTTCGAGCATCGCATCGACGCCGAGGGCGCGCTCAACGAGGCCAACCGGGCCCATGCGCGGCGCTACCTGCACCTGAGCGAGCCGCAGGACGGCATGGTGCGGATCGACGGCCTGCTCGATGCCGAGGGTGGGGCGACCATCAAGACCGCGCTGCAGCCCTTCATGCAGCCGATCAAGGACGACGAGCGCAGCTTCGGCCAGCGCCAGCACGACGCGCTGATCGAACTTTGCCGGCAACGCGGTGACAGGCGCGATGGCGCGGGGCCGCGGCCGCAGCTGATCATCCGCGCCAGTCTCGACACCCTGGCCGGCCTTCCTGGCGCCCCGGCCGGCGAGCTCGAGGGCGGCGGCACGGTGCCGGCGGCAACGGTGCAGCGCTTTGCGTGCGACTCCGCGATCAGCCGGCTCCTCGGGCGGGGCGAGCTCGAGCACGAGCTGAGTCACGCCACCCGGACGATCCCGCCCTCGACCCGGCGCGCGCTCGAGGCCCGCGACCGGCATTGTGTCTTCTCCGGATGCGACCGGCGACCGAGCTGGTGCGATGGGCACCACCTCGTCTGGTGGACCCGGGGCGGGCCGACCACGCTCGCGAACCTGGGGTTACTCTGCCGGCCGCATCACCGGCTGGTGCACGAAGGCGGCTGGACGCTCGAGCGCCGCGACGGACGCTTCATAGCCACCCCGCCGTCCCGACGAGTGCGGCCCAGTTCGCGATCGGCATAGAACGTCCCCCAGCCTTATCCTTCCTGCAATGGCGGGAGAAAAGCGGGCTGGTAGCATACGGCGGAATCTTCGATGGATGAGGCCGCCTATTTTCACGCGATCCCGAAGGCGGAGCTGCACCTGCATCTCGACGGCGCGCTGCGGCCGCGAACCGTCCTAGAGTTGGCCAAAGCCGGGGGCGTCCCGCTTCCGACAAACGACCTGGAGAAGCTCAAGGACTTTCTGGAGGCGACGGACAGGACCGCATCGCTGGTCGAGTACATCGAGTATTTTCAATTGCCGATTGCCGTCTTGCAGACCGTGCCGGCATTGGAGCGGGCGACCTACGAGCTCTGCGAAGACCTGAGCAAAGACAACGTGCGGTACGCGGAAATTCGCTACGGCCCGTGGCTCCACACCCAGCAGGGCCTGTCGTTAACGGACGTGATCCGCGCGGTGCTCAGCGGCTGGGCCACGGGACGTAAGGCCTTCGGTGTCGAGGGCGGCGTGATCGTCACCGCGCTGCGCGACATGCCACCGGCGCAGAACCTGTCACTGGCACAGGTGGCCGGTCGGTTTGTCAGCGAGGGCGCGATCGGCTTCGATCTGGCGGGCGATGAGGCCGGCCACCCGCCGATCCTGCACGAAGACGCGTTTCGCATGGCGCGCGCGCTGGGCTTGAATCTCACCATCCATGCCGGCGAAGCGGCGGGCCCTGAGAGCGTGCGCCAGGCTATCTCGATGGGTGCCCGACGTCTCGGTCACGGGGTGCGCGCCCAGGAGGACCCGGAAGTTCTGGCGACGATCCGGGAAGAGGGGATCCAACTCGACATGGCGCCCACCAGCAACGCTCAGACCAAAGCCGTGCGCCGCCTCGAGGACCATCCCCTGAAACGCTTTTACGAATCCGGCATCAAAGTCACGATCAGCACGGACTCTCCGACCGTGTCGGCCGTCACGATGACGCACGAACTCGAGACCGCCGTGCGGGTGCTGGGCTGCTCGCGCCAACAGGTCCTGGCGATGAATCTTCAGGCGCTGGACGGCGGCTTCGCGGACGAGGTCACGCGAACCAGGCTTCGGCGCGACTTCGTCGACGCCCAGGCCGGCCGCTAGACGCCGGGCGGGATCGTATCGGGCGGCGTGATGGCGCCGTTGCGGATCTTGATCCGCAGATCGAGCACCTGATTGATCACGTCCTGGGGGACGATGCTGCTCGGCATGCTGAAGCCGGTCGCGTCGTCCTGCTGCGAAAAGATCTGGTGACCGGCATGGAACTGGCCGGCCTGAAGGCGCTGGATGGTGAGCGCGACCACGTGGTCGACGTGCTTCAGCGCGCTGCTGATCACGGCCGGGCTGAGGAAGGCCTCGTCGTTGTTGGACCCGATGGCATACGCCGATGCGTCGTAGGCGGCGTCGATGTAGCCGGAGGCACAGCGCCCCGTCACTTCGAAGACGATATCCGCGCCCGCGGAGATCTGGGTGATGCCGAGCTGCTTACAGAACGCCGGGTCCTGGGAGTCCGAGTAAGTGATCTTGACGATGACGCCGGGGTCGACGGCGCGGGCGCCGGCGATGAATCCGGCGATGTACGGGTCCACGGCAGGGCCGTGATTCGCACCCAGGATCCCCAGCACGTTATGCGTGGCATTGCCGACTTTCTCTTTTTCCATAAGCCCGGCGAGCGCACCAACCAGGTAGCCGGGTTCTTGCTGGTTGAAGAGCAGGTCCGACACATTCCCGAGGTCCACCGACTGGCCGTTGTCGTCGATCGGAACCGCATCAACAATGGCAAATTTCTGGGTCGTATGCAACTGCGCCGCTCGCCACACGGCGGTCGCCATGTCGGGTGAGATGGCAATCACAAGGTCGGGATGCGCGGCGGCGCAGCGTTGCAGGCTGGATAAATAATCGCTGGCGGCATGCGAGGCGACCACCTGGACCTGGGCGTCGGCACCGCGCGCGCCGTCGATGGCCAGCTGGTTGAAGGTGTGCGCGGCCAATCCGTCAGCGTTGGTCGCGACGCACACCTGCGTCCTTGCGCTGTCCGAAGGCGCGCTGGGCCCGCTGCACGCCGCCAGCAGGCCGGCCAACAGGATGGGCATTGCCCAAAGGGCCCCCACCCTGAACGTCTCAAACGCTCGCCTGGCACTGAAGCGCCGCTCGCGTGGGCCGACCGGCCCGCCCCGCGAGCGGGGGCGGGGAGTCTGGCGGCTAGCCAGCCTTGCGCCGATCGCCGGATCCACCTCCGGTCATCAGGAGGCCCAGACGCTCCTCGGGCGCGTCCGGGGGCTCGATGCTCACGATCCGGCCTTCGTACATGACGGCGATCCGGTCCGACAGCGACCGGATTTCATCAAGCTCGGCGGACACCAGCAAGATCGCTGCACCGCCGTCGCGTTCGGCGATTAGCCTTCGGTGAATAAATTCAATCGCGCCGATGTCGACGCCGCGGGTGGGCTGTGCCGCCAGCAAGACGCGTGGCTGGGTCGCCATCTCGCGGGCGACGATGATCTTCTGCTGGTTGCCCCCGGAGAGCGTCCGTGCCGGCGTGGTCGAACTTGGCGTCCGAATGTCGAACTCTTTGATCAATCGCTGCGCCCAGTTGAAGATCGCCTTGAGACGCAGGACCAGGCCGTCCCAGGCAAACAGCGGCGTCCGCTGCCGGCCCAGGATCAGGTTGTCGGCGACGGAATAGTTCAGGACCAGGCCGGCGCCCCGACGATCTTCGGGAATATGACTCACGCCGGCAAGCCGGATGCTGGCTGCGGTCAGGTTGCTGACTTCCCGCTCAGCTAGGAAGATGTGCCCACCGACGGAACGGCGCGTGCCGGCGAGCGCCTCGACCAGCTCGCTCTGCCCGTTGCCTTCGACACCGGCGATGCCCAGGATCTCGCCCTGGTGCAACTCGAACGAGACACCACGCAGGGCCGGCACGCCCTGATCAGAATTCACCTGGAGGTTCTCGACGCGCAACGCGATCGGCCCCGGCTTCGCCTCGGTCTTCTCGACCCTTAGCAGGACATCGCGACCGACCATCAGGCGGGCAATTTCTTGTTCGTCGGTGTCCCTCGTGATCAGATGGCCGACGACTCTGCCACGGCGCATCACCGTGATGCGGTCCGAGATCTCGAGGACTTCCTTTAGTTTGTGGCTGATGAAAATGATCGTCTTGCCGCTCTGCACCAGGCCGCGCAGGACGCGGAACAATTCCATCGATTCCTGGGGAGTGAGCACGCCGGTCGGCTCGTCGAGAATCAGGATCCTGGCGCCGCGATAGAGAACTTTGACGATCTCGACCCGTTGCTGGAGGCCGACCGGGAGATCTTCCACGCGGGCGTCGGGGTCGAGCGCCAGGCCGTATTGCCGCGTCAATTCCGTAATCGCGGCCCGGGCCCGGGTGTAGTCATAGAAGCCACCCGGCCGAACCGGCTCGCTGCCGAGGACGACGTTTTCGCCCACGGTAAAGACTGGGATCAACATGAAGTGTTGGTGCACCATGCCGATGCCATGCCGGATGGCGTCGCGTGGGCCCTGCATCGGCGCCGGCTTGCCCTCGATCAGGATCTCACCGGCATCCGCGTGAATCAGGCCATAGAGAATGTTCATCAGCGTGCTCTTGCCGGCGCCGTTCTCGCCGACGAGCGCGAGGATCTCGCCCTGGCGCACTTCGAGGTCCACCTGATCGTTGGCGCGGACACCGGGAAAAATCTTCACGATGCCTCGCATCTCCACGGCCAGCGGCCCGGCGCTGGTCCCCAGGCGCTCGGGGCGGGTGTCGCGTTCCGGGTCTATCATTCGGCCCCTGGTACGTAGGGAATGCCGTCCGCGGCGGGCGGGCTACTTCGCCGCACGACCGCTGCGAGGACGACCAGCGTCAGCAAATACGGCGTCATGCTGAGCAAATACGGCGAGACGTGAATGCTCGAGTTGGCATCGTAGATCGCCTGGCCGAAGCCGAAGATCAGGGTGGCGACAAAGGCGCCGATTGGCGTCCACTTCCCGAAGATCATGGCGGCAAGGGCGATATAGCCTCGACCGTCTGTCATGCCGGGCACGAACGTGTTCGCCAGGCCGATCGAAAGAAACGCTCCAGCCAGCCCGGAGAGCAAGCCGCTCATGATCACCGCGCCGTAGCGAAGGACGTAGACGTTGATGCCGGCCGTATCGGCAGCCTGCGGGTGCTCGCCGACAGCACGGATCCGCAGGCCCAATCGTGTTCGAAAGAGCACGATCTGGGTGGCAACGAGAACAAGGAGCGCTACATAAACCATGATGTTCTGCTTGAAGAAGATCGCGCCAACAAATGGAATGTTGCTCAGCAGGGGAACGTTCAGGTTCGGCAGCGTGTCGTGCGAGGGGACGTAGCCCACGTCCGAGAGGCCGTATAGCCGATTGATCAGGAAGACCGTGATCCCGCCGGCAAAGATATTGATCGCGACTCCGGAGACGATCTGATCGGCCCTGAAGCGGATCGAGACCACGGCGTGAATGGCCGCCATCAGGCCGCCGGTGAGCATGGCGGCGAGGACGGCCAGGAACACGTTGTGCAGGGCCAGGTCGGCGGCGACGCCGAAGAACGCGCCCGTCAGCATCATGCCTTCCATTGCGATATTCACCACGCCAGACCGTTCGGAAATCACGCCGCCCAGCGCAGGCAGCAGGAGGAGCGCGGCGTACTGCAGGGACGAGTGCCACAGGCCCGAGGTCCCCAGCAGGCTGAAGAGATCAGCGAAAAAATTCATGCCGTGTCCTTGTCATCGCTGGCGAGAGCCGTATCGCTCTCCTCGGCGAGGGCCGACGACGCCACCTCGGCTTCCGGGCTGGCGGGTAGGCGGCCCAAGGCCGGCAGACGCAGCTTGACGGAGCGTAGGAAATTCGCCGCGATCGAAAACAGGATCAAGGCCTGGAGGACGTAGACAAGGCTCCCGGACACGCCGGCGTCGCTCTGCATCACCGATCCCCCGCCGTGCAGCGCGCCGAAGAGGATCGATGACAAAAGGATTCCCACGGCGCTGTTGAAGCCGAGGAGTGCCACGGCGATCGCGTCGAAGCCAGTGGTGTCCGTGAAGTACTGGTCGGTGAGATTGTGATCGACGCCCGCGATCTGGACGGCGCCGGCCAGGCCGGCGAAGGCGCCCGCGATCAGCATGCTGACGATAAGCGTTTTCCGGACGCTGATGCCGGCGTATCGCGCAGCGCGCTGACTCTGGCCCACGGCTCGAATCTCATAGCCCAGCGATGTCCGCCAGAGCAAGAAAGCAAAGACCGCCGCCGCCGCAAGCGCCACGAAAATACCGGTATGCGCGCGGTACACGGCACCCGGCAGTCCCAGGAAGATCCGGCTGTCATGCGGGACCAGGGTCGCGAGCTGCGCCGATGCACCAATTGGCGATGACTTCGAGCTGCCGCCCGGCAGCTGGAGCGGGCCACCGATGATCAGGAATCGCAAGAACCACTGGGCGACGAAATTCAGCATGATCGTCGTGACGACCTCGTGTGCCCCGGTCGTCGCTTTCAAGACGCCGACGATGCCGCCCCAGAGCGCGCCCCCAAGCGCGCCCGCGATCAGCACCACCGGCAGGAGCACGAACACCGGCCAGCCCGCGAGGTGAATCCCGACCGTCGTCGCCAGGATCGCGCCCATGATCAGCTGCCCCTCCGCGCCGATGTTGAACATGCCCGCCCGGAACGGAAGGGCGACTGCGATCCCGGCCATGATCAGCGGGGTCAGAAAGACCAGTGTGTTCGAAAGCTGGAGCACGGACGGCTCGCCGCCAAAGCAGAACAGGCCGAAGCCGCCGCAGAGGAGGGCCTCATAGGCTTTGACGGGATCTCCTCCCGTGACCGCCACGATCACGGCGCCGGCGGCGAACGCGAGCAGCACAGACCCGATAGGAACGGCCAGCGCCCGACTGGCCCGCCGCAGACTCCTCACGATCTGCGGCGGCTCCTGTCGGGCGCTGCGCTTAGCTGCTGCGGCCATGGGGCCGCTTCACTCTAACTCGGTCTGCTCTACGGAACCGTATCCGGCACGGTGACGGAGCCGGATTTGATCTTCGATGTCATGTCGGTCAGCGCGGTCATCACGTCCGCGGGCAAGGTCCCGTTGTCGGCCTGGTAG
>Ga0307479_10003818_pt1 | contig 13778 bp, 8 predicted proteins | sample atmos_gasesECM4C_FD_203743 | JGI IMG/M metagenome (GOLD analysis project Ga0307479, IMG submission 203743) | Hardwood forest soil microbial communities from Morgan-Monroe State Forest, Indiana, United States - atmos_gasesECM4C_515 | ecosystem: Environmental > Terrestrial > Soil > Temperate...
CTGCTATGCCACCGGCCTTCCGCTCTTCTGGAACACGCTCGGAGGCGATGCTTTCTATTCTGCCCTGTTCTTCGGCGCTTTCGCTCTTGCCGAGCACTTCGTTCCAATTCTTCGCGAACCCGCGCGCGCCGCTGCAGGGAACCCGCCGATGCTATAATCTTTATTCTCTCATGGCGAAATCTGCACCAGAAGCCGCCTCCCTCGCGCCGGAAATCCTCGCGAAATACGAGCCGGTCATCGGCCTGGAGGTCCACGTCCAGCTTCTCACCAAGACCAAGATCTTCTGCGGCTGCTCGACGCGCTTCGGCGATCCGCCAAACACGAATGTCTGTCCCGTGTGCCTCGGCCTTCCGGGCACTCTTCCCGTGCTGAACAAGCGTGCCGTCGAAATGGCCATGCGCGCGGCTCTCGCCCTCAATTGCACGGTTCAAGAGTGTTCACGCTTCGCCCGCAAGAATTATTTCTACCCCGACCTCCCCAAGGGCTATCAAATCTCGCAATACGAATTGCCGCTCGCCACCGGCGGCTGGCTGGACATCGAAGTCGCCAGCACCAGGAAGCGCATCGGCATCACGCGCCTCCATCTTGAAGAAGACGCGGCGAAAAACCTCCACGAAGGTTTTTCGCAATCCGCCACCAAGGCCTACATCGATTACAACCGCTGCGGCACCCCGCTGGTTGAAATCGTTTCCGAGCCGGACATGCGCTCATCGGAAGAGGCCCACGCCTACCTTACCTCGCTCCGGCAGATCATGCTTTACACCGGGGTCAGCGACGTCAACATGGAGGAGGGTTCGCTCCGCTGCGACGCCAACGTCAGCGTGCGCCCGCGCGGCTCGAAAGAGTTCGGAACGAAAGTCGAAGTCAAAAATCTCAACTCCTTCCGCTTCCTTCAAAAGGCGCTCGAATACGAAATCGAGCGCCACATCAGCGTGCTCGAATCCGGCGGCCGCCTCATTCAGGAGACACGCCTCTGGAATCAAGCCGAAGGCCACACCGTTGGAATGCGCTCGAAGGAAAAAGCCCATGACTATCGCTATTTCCCCGAGCCGGATTTGCTTCCCGCCCACGTCAGCTCGGCCTGGCGCGAGGAGGTATGCCGTTCGCTCCCCGAACTTCCCGAAGCCAAGCGCGCCCGCTTCGTCGCGTCCTACGGCATCACCCCCTACGACGCCGAAGTCCTCACCGCAACGAGAGCGCTCGCTGATTATTTTGAATCTGTGGTGAAAGCTGGCGCTCCTGGCAAGGCCACCGCCAACTGGATGCAAACCGAACTTCTCCGGCGCGTCAACGATTCCGGGAAGGAAATCGACGTGAGCCCCGTCAACGCTCCATCGCTTGCCGAGCTCGTTTTGCTGGTGGAGTCAGGAAAAATCACCGCAGCCGTCGGCAAAAAAGTTTTCGCCGCGATGTTTGACTCTGGCCGCTCCGCCGCCGACATCGTCGCCGCCGAAGGCCTCGGCGCCCAAGTCAGCGAATCCTCGCTCGAAGCCGCGGCGCGCGAGGTCATTGCGAATAATCCCGACAACGTCGCGAAATACAAGTCCGGCAACGAGGGGGTCTTTAAGTTTTTCGTTGGTCAGGTCATGCGTGCTACACGCGGCCAGGCCAACCCGCAAACCGTCAACGACATCCTCCACAAACTCCTCTCCTGACTCTTTGGAGCGCGACTGGCTTGAGCTGGTGATCCCGCGAAACGCTTCCACGCCCCGACAAGCCCGTTGGCTTGCATCCGGTTCGCTCCTAAAAGTGGAATCCCAGCTCGGCCGTATACGCCCGCGGCGTCACGAAGTGCGTGCCTGTGAAACTGGACAGAAAGTTGTACAACGCAGTTTTGTTAGTCACGTTGATAGCTGTGAGCCGCAAACTCCAACGCTGGTGGTCGCCGTGGAACAGGTTGTCATCTCCGACGGCAAGGTCGAACAGATGACGGGGTTTAACGCGATCCGGATTGTGGTCATTGTCCTCCTGGCTCGGGAAGTTGTCGTATCCTCCTTGTGGAAGAGTGATGAGCTTCGAGGTAACCCGGCCCATCGTGCCAGCGGAGTTTACGCAGTCGGTAAGCGGTGCCGTGACCGTTGCAAAGACTCCATTGCACGCCAAGCCGATGGTCACCTGCTGATTCGGCGTGAGGCCCAGGGCTGCGCCGGCATCAGGCACACCGCTCACTACCAGGCCGCTGTCGTATCGCCAGTTAAATCCGAACCATGGTCCGCGCTTCCAGGGCTGATATTGCAGGTGCGTTGTCTGGTTGTATTTCTCGTCGTGATCGATGCGGAAAACACCGGTGCCACCCGCCCCGCCTGGTGTGACGCCAAGCCCGGAAAGTTGCGGCTGAAAGAACCGCGCGGCCACGCTCGACATCACCACCAACGCCGAAAATCCATGATACTCCGGGACGCTGGCGCGAATCGCAAAGCCAGGGATCTTCGAGTGGCTCCATTCCACGGGAAATGTAACGGGAGTATTACCGAGAATGCTGAAATCGAAGCCGTAATGCGTGTACTTCCAGAGGTACTCGGCGTCCACTACGAAATGTTTTCCGAACGCCTGCTCAAACCCGGCGTGAAACTCATTGCGCCATCCAGGGTGGAGGGGCACGGCCAGGCAGGGAGAGCCCAGTGAAGACGCCGTAAAGATGCCGCTCAGTACGGGATCATTGCAACCGGCACTGGCGACCACCAGGTTTTCATTGAATGGAGTCTCCATGATCCGGGCGTAAGAAACGCGCAACACCGTGCTGCTTGGCTTGATGTTGTAAGCGATTCCCAGCCTTGGCTCGGGCATGGTATAGCTGGAAAGGCCGTTGTATATATCGCCTCGAATACCAAGGTTAAAGTTCCAATTGCCTTTGGTAATCGAGTCCTGGACGTACAGCGCGAGCTCCTTCACGTCCGTGTGGCCGTGGTACAAGTGGAAGGTACCGGCGGGATTGGTGCAATTGTCGGTAGCCGCAGGAGTCGGCCGTGTCAGGTCAAAACAGCCAAGCAGAGGATCGAATGGAGCGACAGTGGCGTTTGGGTTTGTGCCGTTGTTTGGAGTGAGACCCGCGGCGGCGCACTGCGTGGGGTCGGTGAAACCCGGTTGGGGATTTCCACCTGCATCCAGGCACGGAGAGTTCAAGGTTGGATTAACGATGGCAAGACTATCGTTCTCCGTGAGAAAGGTGTGCTGATAGGTAGCGCCGGCCTTTATGTTATTGGCGCCCTTCACGTAGGAAAGGTCAGACCGCAAACCTGCGTTGGTCAGCTTTCGGTTTTGTCCGATGCTTTCCGACTGAATTGGGCTAAAGTCTGCCAGCGGATTGGGACTCCCATAGTAATTGAACTGATCTCGCCGCACGAAGGCGCCGAACGAAAACGCAGTTGTGGAGCTGATAAGTCGCGTCCACGTCGGCGCAATGTTAAGGGTTCCTATCTTCGAGCGCTGGTCGGTGTTCCCCACAATGTTCCCGTTCACGTCGCTGACGTTTAGGTTGTCAAACGCGTTGGGCGTCTGGAACCATGAGCGTGTGTAATTGAAGTTCACATGGAGCGTGTCTGCTCCCGAGACTTGCAAATCCACTCGGTCAAAGACATTTTCTTCATTGCCTTTGGCGTGCATCACGAGAAACTCGGGCGGATCCAGAAATCGCCCGCTGTTCAAACCGTTTGCGGCGATGAAGTTTCCCCACTTCTGCCCGCCGAAGGACAAGTCAAAACCGGCGTTGCCCGTACCGAAACTGCCATAAGACGTGTAGACGCTTCCCGTAGGCTTTGTTACTCCCAAGCCCGATTTCGTTGTCACCTTGATGACCAAGCTGGTTTTGTCGCCAAATTCTGCCGGGGGCGCGCCGGAGATGACTTCCAGAGATTGAATAGAATCCGAAGGAATCTGATTGGAAAAAACTTTACTCTGCTGATCTGTAATCGGCTGCCCGTCCACGGAGAACGAGTTTTCTGCGTGGTCGCCCAATCCGTGAAACAGGCCATTCGAGTCCGCCGCAACTCCCGGCGTTACCAGCGTGACCAGCGAACTCACCGAAGACGACTGGCTCTCAAGCGGCAACTTGTCGATAATTCCCTGATCCACGTCGGTGTGAAATGTCGGTTCGTTTTCGACTAGATCTCCAGCATTTTCCGTCACTGTCACCTGGGTGACCTCGGTGCTGATCTTCAAATTGATCTCTACTTTGACTGGCACCCCGGACCGAACGTCCACATCCTGCGTGTAGCTTGCGAACCCCGGCGCCGTCACGACCGTGTGATACGTATTGAACGGCACGTTCGTGAATTTGAAACTTCCGTCCGCACCTGTGGTGGTTTCCCGGTGGAGGCCGCTTACTACGTAAGAGATGTCCACTTTGGCTCCGGCCACAGCACTACCGGACGGGTCCTTGACCACACCTTCAATCGAGCCGGCATTTCCTTGCTGAGCCTTGATCACCCCAGCCCCAAAGGACAGTGCCATCCCCAAAACTAAAACCGTGCAAATGCTCAAGCACTTCAGCATGTTTTCTCCATCCCTTCGAGAGTTTTTCTGTAGAACGTGGATAGGGGCCGCTGAAAAACCAGCGGTTGCGCAGACCGTTGCGTTAGGCCAGCGCTAAAGGGAACAAATCTGATACATCGTTATGCGGAAGGAGGGGCGCGGGAGGGAGAATCGTGGAAAAAAAACTCCTCATGAAACGTGGAAAGAAATGGCTGAACATAGCCAGTCGTCGTGAGAGGCGCATGAAGCAAAAGAATCCCTGCTTGCGCAACAGGGCCTAGGTGCGCGGCTTGGCAAACCTGACAGGCGGCTTCATTCCGCCCTTTTTCGTGGGAGTGGGAGGCAGCCTGGGCGATAAAAACAAGAAACAGCAACGCCAGACTGAAGGCAAGCAGCCGGGCCAGGCGCCCACGTATGTTTGGCCGATCCACCATTTTGACTTTCAGGATACCCTAAGTCCTTGTTTGACGCTAAAGCCGTTCCCTAGCGAGCAATACGTCCCGTTCCCGGGCAGCAACCCCTTCAGGTTTCCTTACTGTACTCCGGGATAGTATCATCAAAGGACCGTAGGAGAAAGAACTTGGGGCATACCACCAAAGATAAAGAGAGGCTCCTTAATCGCGTCCGGAGAATCCAGGGGCAGATCGCCGGTGTTGAGAAAGCCCTGGAAGCCGATGAAGAATGCTCCAAGGTCTTGCAAACGATTGCTGCGTGCCGCGGCGCCATTAACGGCCTAATGGCCGAAGTCTTGGAAGGTCATGTGCGCTTTCATGTGGTTGACTCCCGCCAAAAACAAACCGCGGACCAGGCCAACGCTACGGAACAACTCATCGAGTTGGTAAACCGGTATTTGAAATAGAGCAGTTTCGGCTAGCGTTTGTCTCATTGCGATCCCATACTATAACCCTGTATAGTATGTAAGTATAAGAAAGGAAAGGATTTGCCCCCTTGACCGGGCAGCCTTTTCTCCCTAAGCTGCGTCTGAAGCTAAATGCTGTCCGAGACTTCACGCGTCCGTCTCTTGGCCGTGCTCTTGGGGATACTCTTCCTCGGGGCACAATTCCATTTCTGCGCGGATTCGTCTGCTGCACCATCCGGCTCGCATCTCTGTCCGGTCTGCTCGGTCATTAGCTCTGCGGTGGCCGCGGCGTCGCCCAGCATTGCGGTGATTCCCGTCTCGAACCGGTTGGAAATTGCTCCTGCTGTGCTTGTGGTTTTCTCCGCCTTTCCGCGCGCAATCTCACCGCGCGCGCCTCCTGTCCTCTAGCTAACTCTCTTTAATTCCCTGGTCGGTTCCCTTTCCACGGATTGCTAGCTGTCGCGTCTCTTGCCGGGACGCGCGAGGAGTGACACTTGAGACTGGAATTTGCGTTGGGCCTGGCTTTACTCGCAGCGCCGGTTTTGGCTTCGGCGCGCCAAAATCCTTCTGCGCCACAAAGCCCCGCGCCTCAGCAGAATCCGCCGGTCCCCGCTGCGCCGCCGCCTTCGGCCCCAGCACCAGGACCGGCAGCAGGGCGCATCTCCATCGAGGAGGCTCTGCGGCTGGCGCTTCAGCACAACCACGCTTTGCAGGCCGCGCGCACCACTATCCTGCAATCCCAGGCGCTGGAAACTACCGCCAATCTGCGGCCCAATCCCGTGCTCTCCTGGGATGCGCAGTTTCTGCCCATTTTCCAGCCAAGCAAATTCACCGCCGACTACATCGATAACTCGGCACAATTCGACTTGGGCCTGACCTACACGTTCGAGATCGGGAAGAAGCGCCAGCACCGCTTGCAAGCCGCCCGTGACATGACCGCCGCCACGCAGTCCACGGTCGCCGACAATGAACGCGCACTGGTCTTCAATGTGTCGCAACAGTTCGTTGCCGCGCTGCTCGCCCAGTCCACCATGGATTTCACACAGCAGGACCTCGACAGTTTCCGGAAAACGGTGGACATCAGTGAAATGCGCTTCAAGGCCGGGGCCATGAGCGAAGGCGACCTGCTCAAGATCAAGCTGCAACTGCTGCAATTCCAAAACGATGTTTTCGCCGCGAAACTTGCGAAAGTGCAGGCTCTCGCGGGCTTGCGGCAACTCGTGGGCTTTGAATCTGTCCCCGACAATTTCGACGTCGACGGCGCGCTCGATTATCAAGGGGTGAGCGCGGGCATGGACGACTTGAAAGCGCTGGCACTGCGCACGCGCCCCGACCTGCGAGCCGCGCAACTGAGCGTTACGGTCGCAAAGAGCGCCGAATCGCTCGCGGAGGCGAACGTCAAGCGCGACATTAGCACCACTTTCAACTACTCGCACGTCTCGGCCGCGAGCGGGGCTTCCTTTTTCTTCAACATCCAGCTTCCGATTTTCGACCGCAACCAGGGAGAAGTGGCCCGCACCCGTCATGTCATTACGCAAAACCAGGAGCTTGCCAATGAAACTGCGCAGCAGGTGCTCACCGACGTGGTGAACGCCTATCAGAATCTGCGCACCAGCGAGCAAATCGTGCAGCTCTACCGGGGCGGCTACGTCGACCAAGCCACCAAGTCGCGCGACATCAGCGAATATGCCTACAAGCGCGGCGCTGCAAGCTTGCTTGACTATCTCGACTCCGAAAGAACTTACCGCGCCAACCAACTCGCCTATCGCCAGGCGCTGGCCACGTACATGGGCGCACTCGAACAGATGCGCCAGGCAGTGGGAACAAGGACTTTGCCATGAGAAAAATTATGGATAGGTCGCTGCTTAATGCCGCTATCGCGTCGGTGGCCGCGCTCGCCCTGGCAGGGTGCAGCGGCGGCACCGCCGAATCAGAATCTAAAATGACCTCTTATTCCTCGAGCGAGGCCAAGGCGGACACCGCCACGTTCTTTACGTTGCCGCAGGAGCAGATGGGGCACGTTCAGATTGTGGCCGTCGAGAAGAGCAAGCTGCCGCGGCGGCTGCACCTGACGGGGAATGTTACATACAACGCCTTCAAGACGACACCGGTCTTTAGCCCCATCGGCGGGCCCGTGCACGAAATCCTGGTGGCGCCCGGGGAAACCGTGCTCGCCGGCCAACCTCTGCTCACGGTCAACAGCCCGGACTATTCGGCTGCGCGCTCAGCATACCTGAAGGCACGCGACGCTTTTTTCCTGGCCGACAAAATCTACACGCGCTCACAGGACCTGTACGTCCACGGAGCCATTGCGGAAGCGGATCTGCAAGCTGCCGAGTCTGGGCGCACGCAGGCGCAGGCCGACGTGCAATCTAGCGAGGACATGCTTCGAGCCTTGGGCATAAAAGATCCCGAAGCCATGATTAAGAATCCGCCGAAAACCACGTTGCAAGTTCCCGTTCCCGCGCCCGTTGCCGGCGAAGTGGTTGAGCGCCTGGTCGGTCCCGGCCAGCTCCTTCAGGCTGCGGCCACGCAAGTGTTCACCATTTCGGACATGAGCACGGTGTGGGTGCTGGTCAACGTGTACCAGAACGACGTGGCCTTTGTGCACGTTGGGGATGCCGTGGACATCACAACGGATGCGTACCCCGAAGTTTTTCACGGAAGAATCTCCTTCATCGCAGCGGCCCTGGATCCCAACACGCGGACCCTCCAGGCGCGCATCGTGACCGCCAATCCCGGGAAAAAACTGAAGAAGGACATGTACGTGAGCGCCGTGCTGCAATCCGGGGTGATTCGTGACGCGCTCACCGTACCGGATGCCGCGGTACTCCGCGACACCGAGAACATGCCGTTTGTCTACGTGCAGTCCGGGACCAACCAGTTCGCCCGGCGGCTGGTGAAAATTGGCAGCAGCGAAGCGGGACGCACGCAGATTAACGAGGGCTTGAAAGAGGGCGAGCACGTCGTGGGGGACGGCAGCTTGTTTTTGCAATTCAAGAATTCCTTACAGCACTAAACGGAGAAGCGGCAGAGAACTCAGGATGATCCACCGCATTGTCCAATTCGCCCTGCAGCAGCGCTTTCTGGTGCTGGTGGTCACTGTGCTCATCATCGTTGCAGGCGCGGTTTCTTTTCAACGCATGCCGGTGGACGCCTATCCCGACCTTTCTCCGCCGATGGTCGAGCTCATCACGCAGTGGCCGGGCCACGCCGCGGAGGAAGTGGAGCGCCTGACCACGCTTCCGCTGGAATTGGCGATGAACGGCACGCCGAATCTACAGGTGATGCGCTCCATTTCGCTGTATGGCCTCTCCGATGTGCGCCTCACTTTCGAAGAAAGCGTCGACCCGTACTTCGCGCGCCAGGTGGTCTTCGAGCGCCTCAGCGACGCGCAGCTTCCCGCCGGCGTTACGCCGAGCATGGCGCCGCTTTTCAGTCCCAGCGGCCTGGTCTATCGCTACGTCATCGAAAGCCCGGACCGCTCTCCCACGGAATTGCACACCTACGAGGCTTGGATCATCGAGCGCGCATACAAGAGCGTTCCCGGCGTCGCGGACGATTCCGGATTTGGCGGACCGACGATGCAGTACCACGTGCTGCTCGATCCGCTGAAGCTCTATAACTACCATTTGCCCGTCGTTCAAGTGCTGAATGCGCTTAACGCGAACAATGCCAATACCGGCGGGGGCTTCTACACGCAGGGTGGCCAGTTCTATTACGTGCGCGGGCTGGGGCTGGTCAAGAGCACGGAGGATATCGGCGAGATCGTCGTGGGCAGCTCAAACGGCGTGCCCATTCGCGTGAAAGATATCGGGCACGTGGAAATCGGCCACGCTCCGCGCCTGGGTGTTTTCGGCTTCCAGGACAAGCACAAAAATGATGACGACGCGGTGGAAGGCGTCATTTTGATGCGGCGCGGCGAGCAGACGCAGAACGTGCTTGCCGGCGTCGAGAGGAAAACCGAAGAGCTTAACAGGAGCGTTCTTCCTCCCGACGTCAAAGTTCGTCCGTATTACGACCGCAGCGATCTGGTGCGCGTAACCACCGATACCGTGGAAGGAAATCTCCTTCGGGGCATGATCCTGGTCCTCCTCGTCCTCATCTTCTTCCTGGTAAGCGTGCGCGCTGCGGTCATCACCGCTCTGACCATTCCTTTGGCGTTGCTCTTCGCCTTTATTTTTCTGCACCTCACCGGCGAGGCCGCCAACCTGCTGTCCATCGGGGCCATCGACTTCGGCATCATCATCGACGGCACCATCGTGATGGTTGAGAACATCTACCGCGAACTGGGCCTGCGCAAAGGACAAGAGTACGAGCTTCAAGAAGTGATTCTCGCCGCGGCGCGGGATGTGGACCGGCCCATTTTTTATTCCGTCGCGGTAATCATCGCGGGTTACCTGCCGATCTACGCGCTCAGCGGGCCGGCGGGAAAGCTGTTCCACCCGATGGCGGACACGATGGGGTTTGCGCTGGTGGGCGCGCTGTTCTTCACGCTTACGTTTGTGCCTGTTCTGGCCTATTCGTGGTTCAAGAGAGGCGTGGAGGAAAAGCCAAACCGCATTTTTGATTGGGTGCGCGACCGCTACGTGGGCCGCCTGGAGTGGTGCCTTGACCATCCCAAAACCACGATGCTAGCGGGCGGGCTTATTTTTGGTTCTACGCTTTTGTTAATTCCCTTCATCGGCGGTGAGTTCCTGCCGCATCTCGATGAAGGGGCGCTGTGGGTCCGCGCCACCATGCCCTACACCATCTCCTTCGAGGAAGCCGCCAAGTTTGCTCCGCAGGTTCGCGCCCTCCTGAACCAGTATCCGATGGTGACGGTTGTGGGTTCGGAGTTGGGCCGTCCCGATGACGGCACCGATCCGACTGGCTTCTTCAATTGCGAGTTCTATGTCGGCTTGAAGCCATACAACGATGCTTCCTGGAAAAAAGGTCTGGTGCACTCCAAAGAAGAACTCATCACGGACGTGCAGAAGAAGCTCGAAAGGTATCCTGGAGTGATCTTCAATTACACGCAGCCCGCGGAAGACGCGGTGGACGAAGCGCTTACCGGCCTGAAGAGCGCGCTGGCGGTGAAAATCTTCGGTCCGGACCTCGACGTGCTCGAGAAAAAGGCCGTGGAGATCCGCAACGTATTGGATAAGACGCCCGGGTTCACGGAACTCACGGTCGTGCGAGAGTTGGGGCAGCCCAGCCTTATCGTGGATGCCGATCGCGCCAAGATTGCGCGGTATGGCATTACCGTTGCGGACGTCGAAACGGTGGTGCAGGCGGCCATTGGCGGGCAAGCTGCCACGCAAGTTATCCAAGGCGAGAAATTATTCGACCTCATCGTGCGCATGGAACCGCAATTCCGGTCGAGCGCGCGCCAGATTGGCGATCTGCTGGTTCCCGCTCCCGCCGGCCAGCAGATTCCACTTTCCGAGTTGGCCACGATCAAAGAGAGCACCGGCGCCTCCTTCATCTATCGTGAAAACAATTCGCGCTATATCGGCATACAGTTTTCGATCGAGGGGCGCAACCTCGAAGGCATCGTCAATGCCGGGCAGGCTGCGGTTGCGAAATCGGTGAGCATTCCGGAGGGTTACAGGTTGGATTGGGGAGGCGAGTACAGCGAATTGCTGGAAGCGAAAGCGCAGCTTTACATCATCGGGCCGCTCGCAATATTGCTCATCTTCCTCATTCTTTTCGCTCTCTACGGCAACTTCAAGTTCCCCATCACCATCGCCATCGGCGTGGTCATTACCGAGCCGGTTGGCGCCCTCATCGCCCTGTGGCTTACGCACACCCCGTTCAGCGTTTCCAGCTTTCTCGGTTTGCTCGCGCTTCTTGGCGTGTCCGTGGAGACGGCCGTCATTCTCGTGAGCTACATCAACAAGCTGCGGCTGGAAGGGAAATCGATCCGCGAAGCCACGCTGGGGGCTTCGCTTCTGCGCTTGCGTCCCATTATGATGACTGCATTGGTGGCGTGCCTCGGCTTGCTTCCTGCTGCGCTGTCCACCGGAGTGGGCAGCGACACACAGAAACCTTTTGCCATTGTGGTCGTTGCGGGGCTGATTTCGCGGTTGTTCCTTGGGTTTTTCGTCAACCCGGTGCTGTACGAAGTGGTTGCGCGTGACGGCGATGTCCTAAAGGTCTAACAGGATGCGGGGAAACTCACCTTCACGTCCGCCGGCTTGCGTAGCCCAAAAACCTAGCCAGAATTCCCAGTCGCTTTGCTCATCGGAATGACCGTGGCGCCAATACGCAGCAAAGACTTTTGCCGTTGAGTTCCCCGGCGGTGTGGGCCTTCCGCGGACTGCCGGTCTACTTCGGGGCGGGTCGCGCGGAGGACGGCAAAATCCCATTCAGTCGCAGATACGTGGCTTGCGCGCCATAGTGATCGAACCAGTCGTCGCTCAATATGATGAGCACGGCCGCGCGTGAGAAGGGCCGGTTGCCGAACAGCATCATCTGGTCACCGAGCTGGGAGTCGTCGACCTTCTCGAGCGCCGTCGCGCAATAGTCAAACGAAGCTTTCAGCGCCCCCACAAGCTTGTCTTTTCCATCGGTGTCCGCGATTTTGGCCTCGGGCGCGGCCATCCCGGAAATTTTCGAGCAGAGACCGTTGTTGGACTGCGCGATGTGCATCACCAGGTGCCCGAACGAATTCATCTCTGGCGTAGGCTTGAATTCATACTTGTCCGCGGGCATGGCTTCGGCAGCCTCCACCATGTTCTTGGAGAAGCGCGGCAGTTGGTTCTTCACCGCGCCGCTAACGGGGTTGCTCACCGTGCCCAGCTTGGCCGTTTCTTGCGCGTCCGCCGGCTTGGCTTGCGCGCCGCCAGGAGCCGCCGATTGTTGCGCCCAAGCGCTTCCTGCCGCGAGTAGGGCCGCGAACATGATCCATTCGCATCGTTTCCAGGTCACCATTTCGCTCCTCCTCAATATCTGCCCGAGATTGCGTTCGCAAGCATACTCTCCATCCGCCTGCGTCGACAACTTCGTTTCATACGCTGATGCGCGACGCCTAAGGCCTTGGGTTCTGACGCCTTAACCTCTGGGCAGCAAGCGGTTCGCCACGAAGAGCCAAACTATAATTCTTTCTAACAGGTCAATGCATCCGAAAAACAAACCGGGCAGCCTGCACACTTGCGCGCGGCGGCTGCCCGGAATCGAGACCAAAAAAAGAAGCCCAGATTAGCTGGGCTTCTTGTCGTCCTTCTTGTCCTCTTTCTTGTCTTCCTTCTTGTCCTTCTTCTTCATCTTCTTCTTTTCCTTCTTATCCTTCATCTCTTCTTTCTTGGTGGTGTCCTGCTTCGCCGCGTCCTGCGCATAGGCCGCGCCGCAAACGCACAGGAACATCGCAAGCGTCAGAGCGCCAAACAGCTTTTTCATATTCCCTCCTCAGTTTTTTTGGTTGCGAGGCTTAATCCTCGCTAGAAAGAACCGGCCCACGGAGAATGAAGACCACTTCCCCGCTTCCAACGCCAGATTGGCAACCCCCGTTTCCAGCGTCAGGATGGCAGACTAACATTGGAAAACCCAGGGAGACAAGCAATCGTTTGTGGGGTGGCGCCTGCCGGACAACGGGGGAATCGCTTTGCTGCATTTTCGCCCCATCTGCGGCCGCATTTGTTTTATGCTGTGCGCCGGAGTTTTGACACTGGAGGGCTCTGTGGCTCGAATGTCTCACGCTTTTTTGCTTGGACTGTCTGCGCTGATCGCTTTTGTGCTCCCGGATGTCGCGGGCGCGCAGCAATACCCGGAATCGACGTATCAGGAAATGCGCTGGCGCATGATTGGCCCGACGCGAGGAGGGCGCACGCGCGCGGCTTGCGGCGTGCCCAGCCAGCCCAACGTTTTCTACATGGGCGCGGTCAACGGCGGCGTTTGGAAGTCCGACGACTACGGGCGGACGTGGAATTCCATCTTTGACGGGCAGCCCACGCAGTCCATCGGTGCGATCGCCGTTGCTCCTTCCGATCCCAACACTGTTTACGTCGGTAGCGGGGAAGGGCTGGCGCGCCCCGATCTTTCCATCGGAGACGGCGTCTATAAGTCTACGGACGCAGGAAAAACCTGGAAGCATTTAGGGCTGCGCGACACGCAAGGGATTCCGGCGCTGGCGGTGGACCCGCGCAATCCCAATCGTGTTTTCGCGGCAGCGCTCGGCCATCCTTTCGGGGCCAACGCGGAGCGCGGGATTTACCTCTCGACCGACGGCGGTGAAAACTGGCAGAAGGTTCTCTCGAAGGACGCCAATGTCGGCGGCTCGGACGTGGAGATCGATCCGTCGAATCCGGAAGTGGTCTATGCTTCGCTGTGGGAAGTGCGGCTGGGCCCCTGGGAAGACGGCAACCAATATAGCGGGACGGGCGGAGGCTTATTCAAATCCACGGACGGAGGAAAGACCTGGCGCGCACTGAGCAATGGATTGCCGAAGGGCATCATTCAAGTGGACGTT
>Ga0307479_10003819_pt1 | contig 13776 bp, 17 predicted proteins | sample atmos_gasesECM4C_FD_203743 | JGI IMG/M metagenome (GOLD analysis project Ga0307479, IMG submission 203743) | Hardwood forest soil microbial communities from Morgan-Monroe State Forest, Indiana, United States - atmos_gasesECM4C_515 | ecosystem: Environmental > Terrestrial > Soil > Temperate...
CGACAAAACGCATAGAGGCTAGTCGAAGCCAAAGAACAAAGCAAGAACAACTTTTTCACCTTGTTCACAGCAGTGCCACCATGCTCGGGGACAATGGGGATTGTCGCGGCGAAAGCCGCAAGCGGGGTGGAAACCATCGCATTCAGCACCTAGTTTGAAGTTGCGCATGGGAGGCACGGCACATGGCCGTTTATCGGCTATTTAAGAACGAGCCCTTCGAGCCGGAGGCGATCGTCAGCATGACGCGCGTCTATACCGACGTGTGCCAAACGCTGGGGCTCAGCGACGCAGACCATCACGAGACCAACGTCGTGGCGACAAAGGTGATCGAGTTCGCCCAGCGCGGCGCCCGTGATCCGATGTTGTTGCGCGATTGCGTGCTCGAGGCCTTGCGCGCCTGAACGTTACGGGCCCGCCGTCCGGCAACCGGGATTATAGGCCCACTCACGATCGAGCCCAGCGACACAGAAATTGACGCCCCAATCCATACCGATCATGCCGGTATCCTCGGCGATCGAATAATAGATCGTGTGCCGGCCACCGTCATTGATGACTGCGATTCCGCTGCAGAAGCGGCGCGGTATGGCCTGTGCGGCCCAGGGCAGAAATTCGAGCTCGCGGATATTCTCAAATCCGACGATGCGCAGTTCCGAATTCCAGAAACGGAATTCCTTGGTGCGGAAATTGGCAATGATGCGGTCGAGCGCCGCCGGATAATCGCAAGCCGGCACGACGCGGTTGTAGCGCGGACCTGATAGCCAGAAATTCTTTTCAAACCAGTTCGCCGCGCGCGAGGGCGACGATGCCAGCGCGCAAAGCGCAAGCACCAGCAGGATGCCGGGGCCGAACGTCCGACCGCGCTTCACCTCGATGCTTGCCCGCAACCTGGCGTACGAGCTGGCGTGGGAGATTGTTTGCGACATGAAGGCCCTCCCCCCTCTGGCGCAGTTAACCGTGCCGCGAGGAACCGATCTGGTCAAGTCCCGCACCTCGCCGCGCCGCTTTTGCCGGCCCGCTGTGGCCAAAAAAAGATGGCGCGAATCGGTTTTTCGCAGTTTTGTTGTGGGCGCACGACGAGCAAATCGCGTAGGTGGCCAGCGCCAGGTCGCGAGCAGGTCGCGCGTAATTTGTTGAATTCGATTCGTCGCGTCAGCGTGCACCCGGATACCGCCATGGTGCTGGCCTGTTCGGCCGCCTGGAACGGCTACCGGCCGATGACGTCGATCGACCAGACCACGCATTTCCTGCGCCCGGTGAAATTCGATGTCGTCGCCGATGCGCGGGTGGTACGGATCGGCCGCAATGCGAGCTTCGGCCGGGTCATGCTGCTCAATGCCGCCGACCGGCGACCGATCGGTATGGTGGCAAGCGCCTATGCGATACTCTGACAGGAACGAATGGTGAGGAGCGAGTAGTAGCGAATGGTGCGAGCCGAGCGTATCATCTATTGGCTATTCGCTATTTCGCTTCGCCGCGAGGCCGTACCATGGTCCGAAAATTGGTTCGAAAATCCCTGATTGTGCTTACCGTGATTGCTGCCGGCGCCTTGGGCGGCAGCGCCGCGGCGCTGGCTTTAGGCGCCGAATTCGCCGGTCCCGGTCCGGCGGTGACCGGCAACGACACCGGCGGCATCTTCCCCTATTCGCCCGATGTCGAACCGGTCTATCACCAGATCGCAGGCGACTATTGCGCGCGTTGGGGCCGCTACGCCAAGGTCACGAGCATTCACCGCATCTATGGCGAGTATGTCGGCTTCGTCTGCTACGATCGGCCCGGCAAGATTCATTGACGGTTAGTCGCAACGACCGCAATCAGCGCCAGTCCCCAATCACGGCCTGCACGAGCGCCAGCGCGGCCACCGCAGCGGTATCGGCGCGCAGGATTCGCGGGCCAAGCGCAAGCCGCACCACATGCGGCAATTTGAGAAGCGCGGTGCGTTCTTCGGCGGCGAAGCCGCCTTCCGGCCCGATCAAGACTGCAAGCGGGGTGCGCCGCGGCACCGCGGCAAGCGCCGCGAGCGGGTCGGCGACATCGGCGGCCTCATCGCAAAATACGAGATGGCGGTCCGGCTGCCAGGCCGCGAGCACATGGGTCAGCGGCACCAGTGCTGCGATCTCCGGTAAGCAAAGAATACCGCATTGCTCCGCCGCCTCGATGGCATTGGCGCGCACGCGTTCGAGATTGACGCGCGTGATCTGGCCGTGTTGCGTGAGAACGGGCCGCAGCTGCGACACTCCCATCTCCACCGCCTTCTGCACCATATAATCGAGGCGCGCCGATTTGAGCGGCGCGAACAGATAATGCAGATCGCCGGTAGCGGCCTGCGGCCGGGTGCGGTCGGCAATGCGTAGCGCCGCCTGGCGTGTGCCGCCTTCAAGCGTGGCGCGCCATTCGCCGTCACGACCGTTGAAGACCAAAATCTCCTGTCCGTCTTTGAGCCGCAGCACCCGTCTGAGGTAATGCGATCGATCGCGATCAAGCGCAACGACCCCTCCGCCGGCAAGCGGCGCATCGCTATAGAGCCGCGTAGTGCGGAAATCGTAACTAGGCATGACTGAATACCGTTCCCCCCGACGGGTATTGGCACTTGCCGCGCCGTCCGTCACCGCATAGGCCATGCTAAAATCAAATGATTTCAGCGTGAATCGATATTTTGCGTCGAATTCGGTTTAACGAATTTGCGCCACAGACGCGACCATGCGCTTCGCGGGCGGCGCATGATTTACGCCTCCAAATTGTGTTTTGGAGGTGGAAGGCCGCAGCGTCGCACCCGCCCGCTTTTGCGGTGCTTCGCCGCGTTGTCGCCGAATTCAATAAGTCTTTATTCGGACACGTGTTTGAGGCCAAGCCTTTAAGGGCGGCGGGATTTCGGGCAAAGTCAGAGGCCTGCGGCAAGGACGAATCGCGGGCTGGCGACCGGTCGGGAGAGGGCAATCTCATGAAAAACGCACGCGCGCTGTCGCTTGCTTCGACCTCTTGTTTGGCCGTTTGTTCGGCCATCTGTTTAGACTTGGCGCTTTGCACTTTCACCAACCGCAGCGCATGGGCGCAATTCCCGGCGCCGCCCGGCGGCGGCACGGCGCCGGCCGGCGGCACGGCGCCGGCCGGCGGCACCCAATGCGGCGACTTCGCCAAGCTCACGGCCGAAGCGCAGAAGCGCAGCAATTTGGTCAGCGCCGCGATGAAAGCCAAAGCCGACCGTAAGGAACTCTGCACGCTGATGACGAACTTCGTCGCCGCCGAAACCAATGTGGTCAAATTCCTGGAGGACAATAAGGTCTGGTGCGGCGTCCCCGAGGACGCGCTTAGGGTGTCCAAGGCCAATCACGAAAAGTCGATGAAGTTCCGCACCATGGCCTGCAGCGAAGAAGGGCCGCGCCCAAAAGCGCCGTCGTTGAGCGACGCCATAAAAGCGCCGAGTGTGGACACCGCCAAAAACACCAAAACCGGCCGTGGCACGTTCGATACACTGACCGGCAATCCGCTGGGGCGATGATCAGGGTCAAAACTCATTGCGATTTTGGCTGCAACGCGGTTCGCGGAAATAATGAGTTTTGACCCTAAGGCGGCCGGTCGAGTTGCGGACGCGACCGGCAACTGGGTCGATAGTCTCGCCCCGTTTTGGTCGCGGCCCTATCTGCGGCTGGCGCGGCTCGATCGCCCGATCGGTTCCTGGCTGCTGCTGTTGCCCTGTTGGTGGTCGTCGGCGCTGGCCGCCCTTGCCGCTGGATGGCGCCTGCCGAACCTGTGGCATATCGCGCTGTTCTTCGTCGGCGCCTTTGCAATGCGCGGCGCGGGCTGCACCTGGAACGATATCGTCGATCGCGATCTCGACCAGGCCGTTGAGCGCACCCGGTCGCGGCCTATTCCATCCGGCCAGGTCAGTGTCACCCAAGCCGCGGTGTTTCTGATCGCACAGTTGCTGGTCGGGCTCGCAGTGCTGCTGACGTTCAATGCGTTTACGGTCGCGCTTGGCATTGCCTCGCTGGCAATCGTCGCGATCTATCCCTTCATGAAGCGGATCACCTATTGGCCGCAGATCGTGCTCGGCCTCGCTTTTTCCTGGGGCGCGCTGATGGGCTGGGCCGGCGTGTTCGGCCGGCTCGATATCCCGGCGCTGTTGCTCTATGCCGGATCGATCGCCTGGGTGATCGGCTACGACACGATCTATGCCCATCAGGACCGCGAAGACGACGCGCTGATCGGAATTAAATCCACCGCGTTATTGTTCGGACCGCGCACCAAGCCGATGCTTGTTCTGTTTTACAGCGCCGCCGTCGTTCTCATCGGCGCCGCCGGCTTTGCCGCAGGTGGCGGATTGGTCTTCACGCTGGGAGTCCTCGCTTTCGCCGCACATCTTTCCTGGCAGATTGTGCGGCTCGATATTGCCGATCCCGACAATTGCCTCGCCATTTTCAAATCCGACCGCGACGCCGGATTGATTTTGTTTGCGGGCCTGGTGCTTGCAGCGGCGTTGGCGCGATAGCCGTTCAAAATGGCGTGTTCGTCCGCCGCTACTCTCGCCAGCCGTTCGATGAAGTTGTAAACTTCACAATTGCAAACGGCGATCGAGAGGCATCCGATGCCCAGCGCCAACGATTATTTCAAAATGGCCGAAGAGTGCTACCGCTTGGCGAATGAGGCCAAGACGGAGGTGGATCGTTTGGCATGCCTCGATCTTGCGCGCACGTGGCTCGAAGCGGCGGCGCAGCAAGATGAGGCGGAGAAACGCACGCGCGAGTCGCCGCCGAAGCCGAGGCACTAAAGCATGATCCCGAAAAGTGGATGCCGGTTTTCGGAAAAGATCATGTTAGTCAGCAACCTAAGCGAAATTCCAAATCAAGCTAAAGTCATTTCGCTTTAGCGCGCCGGCGCAATTCCGGCGCGTCTGTCATTTCGCAAGGCGGGGATAGAGGATCTGTGCCGTCTTGCCGAAGATCCAGTCCTGATCGGATTCCTTGGCGAAGGAAAACGCCTTTCTGGCCGCGCCAAGAATTTCAGATAGTTTGCCGGCTGAGTTGGGGAAATTGGAGCCCCAGCCGACACGCGAAGCGCCGAACGCATCGATCACCTTGCGGAAAAATGTCTCGGGCGCACCGTTGCCCCAGCTTTTCGGACTGACGTTGATCGGCGTAACTTTCAAGTAAAGCTGCTCGTATTTGGCAAGCGCGAAGAACTCAGCTGCCGCGGCATAGGGCGGCCCATCGGCGGTCGGCGCGCGCGCGAGGTGATCGAGAACAATCGCCACTTTCGGAAAGCGATCCATGATCTGGCGCAGGAGCGGAATCCCTTGCGTCTTCATCTGCATGCAGACCGGAATGTTCCTTACCGCCGCATGTTCCCAGAATGGGTATGTCCTCGGATCGGCAAACCATGTCGATTGATCCGGGAGCGTGCTGCCGGTCGTGAATAGGCGCATGCCGCTACAGCCGCGCGCGAGCCAGTAATCGAAAGTTTTCACCGCGTCGGGCGCCAGCACGTCGATCGAATAGACTCCGGTGAAGCGGGAAGGAACGGCTGCGACCGCGTCCGCCACGTAGCTGTTGTCATAGCCGTAAGCGGTCGATGAATGCACGATCGCCGCCTTGTCGACGCCGGCGGCATCCATTTCCTGCAGCAGCATTTCGTAGGCGGTCGGCCGCTCGCTCGACCAGGTTGATTGCGTGCCGCCAAGCGGCGCCAAGGGATAGCGCTTGACGTCCGGCGAAACGATATGGGGATGGATGTCGATGACGGTCATGCCTGTTCACGCGGTTCCGGCGTCGAACCAATCATGAATTGAGGTTGATGCACAGGTGTTCGGTGATTGATCGTCGATAATTCGCGGGTTCGAGGGCAAGTTCTTCAAATGCCTTCCCGGTCAAGCCAGGCGTGCTCGAAGCGCTCGATCTCATCCGCCAGGTCGCGCCAGTTCCGCATCAGTTCCAAATAAGCGTCTCTGGTTTCCGGGTCTTTTGCTTTTTGCGCTGCGACGTAGCATTCCAGCGCCTTTACCCGGAACCGTTCCGGTCGGGTCGTCATCAGAACCAACGAGGAGTAATTCGGCGCGTTCCCCCAATTCGACGCGCAGCCCTTGTCTCAGGCATCTGCCGTTTCGTGTTCCCGCGCGGGGCAACAGCAAGACACAAAACCTATTCCCACGTGGTGATCTCGCGCGCGCCGCGATGAATGACGGCTGCAAGGTCAGCCCGGCCCACCTGCCGGCGCAACAGCCGCGACGGCCGCCGCCGTGCGATCGTACTCCGCCGGCGGCGCCGCCATGTCGGCGCGGCGATCCGCAGCCGTCCAATGCGCGCGAACGCCTCGCGCATCGTCCCGTCGGTGTCACCGATCAACAGCGGCAAGTCGAGCACGCGACCCCAAATCTGCCATTCGGCGACAATGTCGTCGGTATCGGTCGATGCGAACAGCGGCAGCGACAAGGCCGCGTCGGCGTGTTCGAGTGTGACCGCGACAAAGGGCGGCGTCTCGGTCGTGGCATCGAGCCTGATGGCGACGCCGCGATAGGCGGCGACCGGCAAATTCACGGCCATGCGCGTGCCGGACAGCGCGCGGCGCAGCACCAGCCGTTCGCGATGCAGATCGACAATGCACAGGCCTTCGTCCGCCGCCTCATCGGCGGTGGCAAAGCGCGCGGGCAATGAGAAAGGGTCGAGCCGCCACGGGTGCGCAGTCGTGCTTGCACGATGCGCCCCGGTACGGCTCGACCCGGCAGCGGGCCTGCCGGCTTCCATTTGACGCCCCGAAACTCCCGCCGGGCTGTTGCCGCCCGGTTGCCGCCACCCTGCCATCGCGCCGTCGCGATCAGCTTAAAAAGCCTGGTTAAAGTCCGGTAGCATGGACGCAAATGCGCGCATGATTGACGAGAGGTTGCTGAAATGCGGACAAAACATGCGTCCCAATCGATGGCCTGGCGTCGCGGCCGGTGGCGGCCAATACCGGTTCGCAACGGGTTGAATCCCGCGTCTTTGGCCCACATCTTCGCGATAACCGGATCGTTCGCTATCCTCTAGAAGCGGTCGGTACGGCGTCTTGTCTTGCGCTCGCCGGCCCCGTAAACCGATTGCCAACCACAATGACATCGCTGCTCGATCAGTCCGCATTATTGAATCTTGCCGAACGGCTGGTCGCCGCCGCCAAACGCGCCGGCGCCGATCAGGCCGATGCCGTGGCGGTGCGCTCGGTGTCGCTTGCGGTCGAACTGCGCGACGGCGCGGTGGAGGAATCGCAGCGCTCGGAAAGCGACGATATCGGGCTTCGCGTCCTGGTCGGCCGCAAGCAGGCGGCGGTTTCGACCAATGACGTCAAGGCGAACGGCCTGGACGGGCTGGCCGAGCGCGCGGTCGCTACGGCGCGCGCGGCACCGGACGACCAGTTCGCCGGCCTCGCCGATCCGTCGTTATTGGCGCGAGCATTTCCCGATCTTGATCTTCTCGACCCCGACGTGCCGTCCGTCGCCGTGCTCGAGGAACGCGCGCGCCGTGCCGAACAAGCCGCACTGGACGTTGCCGGAGTTGCCAAATCCGGCGGCGCGTCGGCGTCGTCCGGAATCGGCGGCATGGTGCTGGTAACGAGCGACGGTTTCCGCGGCGCAACAATCGGCTCGCGGCATTCGATCTCGATGTCGGCGATCGCCGGGAGCGGCACGGCGATGGAGCAGGATTATGATTACTCCTCGACATTGCATGCCGCCGATCTGGACAGCGCCGAAACGATCGGGCGCAACGCCGGCGAGCGCGCGGTGAAGCGGCTCAACCCGCGCAAGGTTGAGACGCGGCGCGTGCCGGTCGTATTCGATCCGCGGATTTCCGGATCGCTGATCGGTCATCTTGCCAACGCCGCGAACGGCGCCGCGATCGCGCGCAAGACCAGTTTCCTCCGCGACAAGCTCGGCGAGCAGCTGTTCCGCCGCGGCATCGCCGTGATCGATGATCCATTGCGCAAGCGCGGCCTGCGTTCGCGGCCATTCGACGCGGAAGGGGTCGCCACGCACGAGCTCAAGCTGATCGAGGACGGCGTGCTCAAAAGCTGGCTCCTTGATTGCGCGACCGCGCGCGAGCTTAGCCTGCAGACGACTGCGCACGCCCATCGCGGCGTGTCGTCGGTGCCGTCGCCGGGGCCCAGCAATCTCTATCTGGCACCTGGCCCGCAGACGCCTGCCGAGTTGATCGCCGATATCAAGGATGGCTTCTATGTCACCGACCTGATCGGCGCCGGCGTCAACCTGGTGACCGGCGATTACAGCCGCGGCGCGGCCGGATTTTGGATCGTCGACGGCGCGCCGACCTATCCGGTCAGCGAGGTCACAATAGCCGGACACCTCGCCAAGATGTTTGCCGGTCTTCAACCGGCCAATGATCTGGTCTTCCGCTATGCCACCAACGCGCCGACCGTGCGCGTGGAGGGTCTCACCGTTGCCGGCCATTGAGGCCAACGGCACGGCGGAGATTTCTGCGCGCGCTGCCGCGCAGCTCAATGCCGCGGTCCGCGATGCTGGCAGCTTGGCCCTGTCGATGTTCGGCAAACCGATCAAGCAATGGACCAAGGGTCCATCATCGTCGCCGGTCTGCGAGGCCGACATCGCGATCGATGCCTTGCTGCGCGAGCGGCTGACCGGCGGCGGCAACGCCTTTGCCTGGCTGTCGGAGGAAACTGCCGATGATGCCGCACGCCTGGCCGCGCGCTACGTCTGGGTGGTCGATCCGATCGACGGGACGCGCGCCTATATCGCAGGCCAGCCGGACTGGGCGATTTCTGCGGCACTGATCGAACAGAGCCGTCCGATCGCAGCCTGCCTCTATGCACCCGCGCTTGACGAGTTCTTCGCGGCACGGGCCGGGGCGGGCAGCACGCTCAACGGCGTTGCGATAGCGGCGGCTCCCGGAGCGGCTCTGCGAGGAATTTGCATCGCCGGGCCACAGAAGTTTTTGGAGCGCCTAAATTCGATCCTGCCGTCGTTCACCAAGCTACCCAGGGGGCATTCGCTGGCGCTGCGGCTTGCGCGCGTCGCTCAAGGCACCTGCGATGCCGCTTTTGCCGGCGGCAACAGCCATGATTGGGACCTTGCGGCGGCCGATCTTTTGGTGCACGAAGCGGGCGGCGCGCTCACGCCGCTGGCGGGCGGAGCGATTGCCTATAATCGTCCTGTGCCTAGGCACGGGATGCTTATCGCAGCCGGCCGAGACAGGCACGCGGCGCTCATTGGACTTCTTGGGGACGAACGCCTCGCCTTGCGATAATCGCGAACCGCGCACGCGGTTCGGACATGATGCCGGACATGAGGGGATGTATGCGGCTATGGCAGCACATCGCGCGACAACGATGGGCTAAAGCGGCGATCGGGATCAGCGCCGCCGAATATCTGCGGCTCGTCGGAGCCACGACGCGCTTCACGCTCGAGCCGGACGATATTTACGAGCGCGGTGAAGCCGACATGCCGATCATCTTGGCGTTTTGGCACGGTCAGCATCTGCTCGCGCCGGTCGCGCGGAAAGGCCAACATCGGGTCAATATGCTGGTGTCGCGGCATCGCGACGGCGAGATCAACGCGATCGCGGCGGCGCGGCTTGGCGTCGGCACCATTCGCGGCTCGGGAAACCACGGCGGCGGCTTCGTGCACAAAGCCGGCGTCGCGGCCTTCCAAGCCATGCTCGACTCGCTTGCCGACGGCCATTCCATCGCGCTGTCGGCCGACGTGCCGAAGGTGGCGCGGGTGGCCGGCCTAGGCATCATCAAACTCGCCCAGGCCTCCGGACGGCCGATTTATCCGAGCGCGATTGCCACCAGCCGCCGCCTCGTCCTCGACAATTGGGATCGCACCACCATCAACCTTCCGTTCGGACGCGGCGCCGGCGTTGCCGCCGAACCGCTCTCTGTAGCGAAGGATGCAGACGACGCCGCACTCGAAGTCGCACGGCAACTCCTCGAAGATCGCCTCAATGCGGCGACGCGGCGCGCTTACGAGCTCGTCGACGGCGGCGGCGGCGGAGGTGCCTAGCGTGCCGAACACTTTGCCACTCGCATTACGCGCGTATCAGCTCGGCTCCGCGCTCAGCACTCCGATTGCATCGCAGCTGCTGATCAGACGGCAGAAGCGCGGCAAGGAACATCCCGAGCGCTTGAGGGAACGGCTCGGTCAAGCCAGCATGCCGCGGCCGAAAGGTCCCCTGGTTTGGGTGCATGGCGCAAGCGTCGGCGAGATGCTCGCGGCCCTCGCCCTGATCGAGCGCTTGCGCGCGCAGGACTTCGCCGTGCTGGTGACGTCGGGAACCGTGACCTCCGCCGCGCTCGCCGAGCAGCGGCTGCCGAATGGCGTGCTGCATCAGTTCGTTCCGCTCGACGCACCGCGCTTCGTGCGCCGCTTCCTCGATCATTGGCGGCCGGGCCTCGCGCTCTTCGTTGAATCCGACCTGTGGCCCAACCTGATTTGCTCCTGTGCGAAACGCAAAATCCCAATGATCATCATCAATGGCCGCCTCTCCGAGCGCTCCTTCAAAAGGTGGCGGCGGGTCCCCGGCGCAATCGCGGCTCTGCTCAACCGATTCGATCTTTGCTTGGCACAGTCGGCGAGCGACGCCGAACGCTACGCCAAGCTCGGCGCGCCGCGGGTGAGCGCGACCGGCAATCTCAAACTCGATGTCCCGGCGCTGCCTGCCGATGAGGCCGTACTGCGGCGGTTGCGAGACATCATCGGCAAACGCCCGGTCATGGTCGCGGCATCGACCCATTCGGGCGAAGAAGCGGCCGTGATCGGCGCCCACCGCCGGCTACGCACAAAATTTCCCGCATTGTTGACCATCATCGTGCCGCGCCATCCGACTCGCGGCGAAAGCATCGCCGAGGACGCCAAAGCCGCCGGTCTCGCAGCCGCGCTGCGGTCGTGCCGCGCTCAACCGATGCCGGATATCGGCGTCTATATCGCCGATACTCTGGGCGAACTCGGTCTGATGTACCGCCTCGCGCCGATCGTTTTCATGGGAGGCTCGCTCGCGAGCCACGGCGGACAAAATCCGATCGAGGCGATCCGGCTTGGCGCCGCCATCATCCACGGCCCGCATGTGTGGAATTTTGCCGAAATCTACGCCGCGTTGGATACCGCGCGCGGCGCCCAACCGGTCGCCGATGAAGAGGCTCTGGCGGCCCGGCTTGGCGCATGGTTGGCCGATCCGGCGGCGCGCCAGGCCGCTGCTGATGCAGCGACCGCAACCATCAAAAAGCTCAGTGGCGCGCTTGATCGCACCTGGGCCGCGCTCGACCCCTATCTGATTCAGCTCCGCCTCGAGGAAACCGCATGACTCCAATCATGTCGGAGCCCACAAATTGATGAGCGAGCCCGCCTTTTGGTGGCGAACCGGAACGGGCGGGCCGATAGCCCCGCTGGCTGCACTTTACGGCGCCGTCGCGGGATTGCGCATGCGAGCGCGGGGGCGGCAAGCCGGCCTGCCGGTTATTTGCTTGGGCAATCTCACCGTCGGCGGTGCCGGCAAAACTCCGGCGGCTCTCGCCGTAGCCCAGCTCCTCCACGCTGCCCATGAGCGTCCGTTCTTTTTAAGCCGAGGCTATGGCGGTCGATTGGCCGGCCCGGTGCGCGTCAACCCGGCGCTGCACCGGGCCGCCGATGTTGGTGACGAACCGATTCTGCTGGCGCGGCTCGCACCCACCGTCGTAGCGCGCGATCGCGTCGCCGGAGCGGCCTTCGCACGTTCCGCTGGAGCGAGCGTCATCGTGATGGATGATGGTTTTCAAAATCCGTCGCTGGCGAAGGACCTGAGTCTCGTTCTCGTCGACGGCCGCCGCGGCATCGGCAATGGCCGCGTCGTTCCGGCTGGACCGTTGCGCGCTCCTTTGAAGCTGCAACTCGCTCGCGCACAGGCGCTGATCGTTGTCGGGGCGGCGGATGGCGCGGCACGCGTCATCGAGCACGCCGAGCGACGCAGGATTCCCCTTTTTCGCGGCAGGCTCGAACCGGATCGGGCCGTCGTCAGCGCAATCGGCCGACGCAAGGTCCTGGCCTTCGCAGGCATTGCCGATCCGGAAAAATTTTTCGCAACGCTCAACTCCGCCGGCATCCAGATAGCGAACCGGGCGGGCTTTCCCGATCACCATCGGTTTAGCGCAGCCGAAGCTCTCGACCTCCTCGCCCAGGCGCAGGCCAATAATCTGATGTTGCTGACAACCGAGAAAGATCTCGTCCGGCTGGCCGGCGCGCCGGAGCTGCAACAGCTTGCGGCACGTGCCAGCGCGTTGCCGGTGCGGCTTGTGATCGAAGACCAGGATCGCTTACGGAAAATGATCCTAAGCGCGGTCGCCAACTACCGGGCGACCGCTTTGCAGCGCAAGGCATGACGCGAGCGGACCCGCTGCGCTACCGTCCGTAACGCGACCCCATTCGCTGCAAGACCGCTTCCGGCGTGGCGTAAGCCTCCTGCAAATCGACGCTCCAATAGCGAAGCTCTTCCAGCGGAATGGATACGCCCGTCACCGCGCAGCGGACGAAGGTGCCCGGCCGCACCACGCGGAAGTCGCCGTCAAGGTATTTGACTTCGGCCTCGCCCGGCATTGGCGCGGGACGATCTGTACGATTAAGCACCGCCACCTCCGTACATGCGATTTGGGCGCTTTATTGCCCGTGCGGGCGCGTTTGCGGAAGCCAAAACATAATAGCGCGGGCGTCGCAACGAAAGGCAAGCCTGCAGTCCGGCTCGACCACCAGTTTGTGATCTGACCGCCCTGCGCGACCGCGACGCGGCGTGATAATTTCACCGCCGGGCGGCACTTAGCACGCGAGATCTGCAAAACCATGGCTTACCGCACCTTGGGCTTTGTTTTCGTTGCTGCCCTCGCCTGCTCAAATGCGGCTGCGGCACCGGAGCAGGTCGATATTCCGGATGACAGCGTGGTCCTGCATGCGACAGTCTATCGCCCCGGCGGTCCCGGGCCGTTTCCGGCGGTGGTCGCGCTCCATGATTGCGGCGGACTGAACCAGCGACCGAACACCGAGGCACAGCTGTATTCGAAGTGGGCGGATAAGCTGGTGGCTGACGGTTTTGTCGTCGTCTTTCCAGATTCATTCGGATCGCGCGGCCTTGGCTCCCAGTGCCGCGAACATCACCGCACCGTGCACGCCTGGCGCGAGCGCGTCAGCGACGCCAATGCAGCACGGCTTTGGCTGCAAAAGCAAAGTTATGTGCGTGGCGACCACATCTCGCTGTTAGGCTGGGCGAACGGCGCCGTGAGCGCGTTGTGGACCATCCGGCTGACCACGGCACGGCATCATGACGCTACGGATTTCCGCTCCGCCGTCGCGTTTTATCCGAATTGTCGCCGCCTTCTACAAAGCGCGTGGAGCGCGCGCGTGCCGACCTTGATTCTTATAGGCAGCGCCGACGATTGGACGCTTGCCTCCACATGCCAACAAATGGTCGCCGGCGCCCGCGGCCGCAGCGCGCATGTGCGGTTCGTCATCTACCCGGAGGCGCATCATGAGTTCGATCGCGCCAATACTCCGGTCACACTGCGTACCGGGCTCGTCAATACGGTCGATCCTTCCGGCAGAGCGCACGGCGGCACCAATCCCGCTGCACGGGCCGATGCGTTTAAGCGCGTGCCGCAATGGCTGGCGCGCTAAAAGAAAACGCCGCGCCGAGAACGATCGGCGCGGCGGATTAGAAGGCCGGTTGGCGGCGCGACTCACCAGCGGCAGTGCACGCGGCCGTAATAGCCGCGCCAGCAATGAGGGTGATGGCGATACCAGCGATGATGATACCAATAGACTGG
>Ga0307479_10003820_pt1 | contig 13776 bp, 14 predicted proteins | sample atmos_gasesECM4C_FD_203743 | JGI IMG/M metagenome (GOLD analysis project Ga0307479, IMG submission 203743) | Hardwood forest soil microbial communities from Morgan-Monroe State Forest, Indiana, United States - atmos_gasesECM4C_515 | ecosystem: Environmental > Terrestrial > Soil > Temperate...
GCCGGTTGCACAGCCACCGGATCGTACTCAATGTTCGTGGCTGCAGAGACGGGGCTGGCCCCTGTCTCTACAGGTGCTCGCGACCTCGTATGTCGCAGTCATACCTCCCATGGAAGCACGGGTCTTGCGGCCGGGTGGCGCTGTGTTGACCCTCGTCACGGCTCACGTCATCCAAGGCAACGACTAACAACTAGCTAGCGACTTTATTTCTTGTCTTCGTAAAGCGAGTACTGCCCCTGAGGCCGTTTCAGCTTGATCGTGATGGCCGTGGTGGGCTGGTTCACATCGTAGTCTTCGCCGTAGGTCTGAAAGCCCTGTGCCAGCACCTGGACTCGCAGCTTGCCGTAAGGCACGCCGTCGAAGCTGGTCTTGCCCTCCGCGTCCGTCTTGAGCTGGTAACCGCCTTTACCCTGTTTGCCCCGCCTATCCACGGGATGCAGGATCACACTCGCGTTCCGCACCGGCTTGCCGTTGTAATCCCGAAGCACCACGAAATTGAGGTTGGAAGTACTCTCTGCCTCTTCCGCCAACACCGGAGAGGCCATAAGCGCCAGAGCCAGAACTGCAAGCGTCACCCGGATCCTGGTCATAGACATTTCCCAATATTGTCCCGATTCTATGCAAAGCAGGCACCCATGTCACCCTGTGTGCCGCGGCACTCCTGCCCGCGCCGCAGCTGGCCATACGCGCTCTCCTCGCGACCCGGATCAAGATTCGCGAATGCTGAGCGGTTGCAAAACGCTGCCTGGGGCCTAAACCATCCGACAGGAGTTGACAATCATATTGTCACATTCTTATAATTAGCACTCGCAAGGGTTGAGTGCTAACAACCTTACCCTGCAATCCCTGTAAATATCGAATTCTAAACCCATTACTCACGAAAGGAGCTGTACGCTATGGCTAAATTCACCCCGCTACATGACCGTATCCTGGTCCGTCGCGTGGAAGAGGCCGAGACCACCCGCGGTGGAATCATCATTCCGGACACCGCAAAAGAGAAAAACCAAGAAGGTGAAGTGATTTCGGTCGGTTCCGGCCGAGTCAACGAAAAAGGCGAAGTGCGTCCCCTGGACGTGAAAGCGGGCGACCGCATTCTCTTCGGCAAGTACGCCGGCAACGACATCAAGATTGACGGCGAAGACTTCGTGATCATGAAAGAAGAGGAAGTACTGGGAATCCTGACCGGTGCCGCGAAGAAGGAGACGGCAGGAGCACGTCGGTAGTTGGTCGTTAGTCGCTGGTCCTTAGTCGTTAGTCCACTCAATTCTTGTGACCTGGAACCTGTGACTGACGGTCGGTAACCGCTTATCCATGACATTCCGCAGGCCCGGCCTGCAAAAACCTATAAGCAAAGAGGAGATTTAAGCTATGGCAAAGCAGATTGTTCACGGCGAAGAGTCGCGACAGGCGATTCTGCGCGGCGTCAACCTTCTGGCTGACGCGGTAAAAGTCACGCTCGGCCCCAAGGGCCGCAACGTAGTAATCGAGAAGAAATTCGGCTCGCCCACCATCACCAAAGACGGTGTCACCGTGGCTAAAGAAATCGAACTGAAAGACAGCCTGGAAAACATGGGAGCGCAGATGGTGCGCGAAGTCGCGAGCAAGACCAGCGACGTCGCCGGAGACGGCACCACTACCGCAACTGTGCTCGCACAAGCTATCTACCGCGAGGGCGTAAAAACCGTAGCCGCTGGCGCCAATCCCATGGCCATGAAGCGGGGCATCGAGAAGGCCGTTACCACCATTTGCGGAAGCTTGGACAAAGACGGCAACCGCATCAAAGGCGAACTCGACAAGTTCTCCAAACCGGTGTCGGGAGAAATGATTGCACAAGTTGGGACGATTTCGGCTAACAACGATGACACTATTGGCAAGATCATTGCTGAGGCCATGAAGAAGGTTGGTAAGGATGGCGTGATCACTGTTGAAGAGTCTAAGACTTTGGAGACTCAGCTCGAGGTGGTTGAGGGGATGCAGTTTGACCGGGGTTATCTGTCTCCTTATTTTGTGACCGATCCCGAGCGGATGGAAGCGGTTCTGGAGAATGCTTACATTCTGATTCACGAGAAGAAGATCAGCTCGATGAAAGATCTGCTTCCTCTGCTGGAGCAGATTGCGAAGAGTGGCAAGCCACTTCTGATTATTGCCGAGGATGTCGAGGGTGAGGCTCTGGCTACCCTGGTCGTCAACAAACTGCGGGGGACTTTGCAGGTTTGTGCTGTAAAGGCTCCGGGGTTTGGCGATCGGCGTAAGGCCATGCTGCAGGATATTGCGATCATCACCGGCGGCAAAGCTGTCACCGAAGATCTGGGCATCAAGCTGGAGAACGTGCAGATGTCGGATCTGGGGCAGGCCAAGAAAGTGACCGTCGATAAGGACAACACGACTATTGTCGAGGGTAAGGGCAAGCACTCCGAGATCGAAGGCCGTGTGAAAGAGATTCGCAGCCAGATCGAGAAGACTACCAGTGACTACGACCGCGAGAAGTTGCAGGAGCGGTTAGCGAAGTTGGTGGGCGGTGTGGCTGTGATCAAAGTGGGTGCGGCGACTGAGACCGAGATGAAGGAGAAAAAGGCTCGGGTTGAGGACGCTATGCACGCTACGCGCGCGGCGGTCGAAGAGGGCATTGTCCCGGGCGGTGGAGTGGCTCTGGTGCGCTGCCTGCCGGCTCTGGACAAGCTGAAAGTCGATGGCGACGAGCAGATCGGAGTCAACATCGTGAAGCGGGCGCTTCAGGAACCGGCGCGGCAGATTGCCGAGAACGCCGGCGAGGAAGGGGCCATCGTACTGGGCAAGATTCAGGAAGCCAAGGACCCGAACTACGGGTTCAACGCCCAGAGCGGTGAGTACGAAGACCTGGTCAAGGCGGGCGTGCTCGATCCTACCAAGGTCGTGCGCACGGCTTTGCAGAACGCTGGTTCGATCGCATCCCTGATGCTTACTACCGAAGCACTCGTTGCGGAGCTTCCGGAAGAGAAGAAGGCTCCCGCGGGGGCTCCAGGTGGACATGGCGGCATGGGAGATATGTACTAGAGCCGGCTTCAGACGCCGGGCTTCAGGCGCCGGCCGAAACAAGGCCCCGCTCGGGAGAGCGGGGCTTTTTCATTATTAGGTGATTCTGAGATTTTCCTGGAGCGCGGCCAAATGCCTAGGTCCTTCGGGCCGCAAAGAACCCGGCCTTCTGGACGACCGGTTGTCTTTTCGGCATGGACAGTGATCAAGCTTAAACGGCGTGCGCGACCTGGGCTCTCGCGATCTTAGGCAACGGCTCCGACAAGCCACGCATTACTTTCTCGAATTGAGCGAAATCCAGTGATTGGACGCCGTCGGAAAGTGCGCGCTCGGGGCAGGGATGCACCTCGACGATTATGCCATCTGCGCCGACGGCGATTGCGGCGCGTGACACTGCGGCAATCAGGCTCTGTCTGCCGGTTCCGTGGGACGGGTCGGCAATCACGGGCAAGTGGGATAACTCGCGGGCAAGCGCGACGGCAGCGAGATCGATGGTGTTCCGGGTTTCGGTCTCGAATGTCTTGATGCCTCGTTCGCAGAGCACCACGTTGTGATTGCCGCCGGAGAGCAAGTATTCCGCAGCTAGAAGCCATTCTTTAACTGTGGCCGATGGACCTCGTTTCAGTAAGATCGGTTTGTCAATCAAGGCGAGCCGGCGCAGCAGGGCGAAGTTCTGCATGTTGCGGGCGCCCACCTGCAACATGTCGGCGTGCTCGCGGATGAGGTCCACATCTTCCGTGCTCATCACCTCGGTCACGATGGGCAACCCGGTTTCCTCGCGGGCCTCGCGCAGGATCTTCAGGGCCTCTACACCGAGCCCCTGAAAATCATAGGGTGAGGTGCGGGGCTTGTAGGCGCCGCCGCGCAGCATACTGGCTCCGGCCTTCTTTACGGCGTGGGCGGTGGAGAGAAGTTGCTCGCGCGATTCCACAGAGCAGGGGCCGGCGATGACCACTACGGCATCGCCTCCGATGGGGACGCCACCAACGTCAACTACAGAGCGCTGCGGCTTGACTTGTCGGCTGACCAGCTTAAACGGCTGGGCGATGGGGACAACATCCTCCACGCCTGGGGCCACGCGCAAGGCTTCGATCTCGTGCCTGCGTCCACTGCCAACTGCGGCGACGATGGTGCGAGTTGTTCCACGGGTTACGTGTGGCTGATAGCCGGCTTCCCGCACGCGTTCGATTATGTGGTTGATTTCCTGTTCGCTGGCTGCTTCCGACATGTTGACGATCATGGGCTGAGCCTCTTTTGTGATTCGGGCGAAATCGGCACACCAAACAAAAGCCGCGATTCTGAGAATCGCGGCTGCTGACGGAAACTTCAAAAATCCCTTAGGCGATCACGCTGGTTCCGACCTACCCGAAGGCTCCGTCTGCGCCGCTATCCGCCAAAATCGGTAGCAGCCAGAAGACGCACCGTAATAGGTAAATCGGGTCATTGCCTGAGTCGCTGATCTTAGATTCTGTTCGAATCTATGTCAAGGCGTCACGTCAAATCAAGAACATGGTCGAAATGGTCGAAATGGTCGAAATGGTCGAAATGGTCGAATATGAGATGGGAGGCGCACCAGGCGCGACAAGCGGTCGTATACCCCCGATACCTGCAAGCCGCCATAACGCGACATGTGATTCAAGCGCTGTCGCCAAGCCAAAGCGCGGCCTTTACTGGATATTGCTGGCCACCTGGGAGAACACAGTGTTGGAGTTCGTCCCAATGAGCCGGATGGTTCCGATTACCAAGACCAGAATTACCGCGAGCATTACCGCATACTCGGCAATATCCTGGCCCTCCTCATCTGACCAGATGCTGTGCATGAAGTTGGCCATAATTCTCCTCCAGCGGGCGAAGAAACTAAAGTGCTAAGTCGAACGTTCGCCCAGTTCCGTTTCAGTGGTGCTCGGACATGATCTCCAGCACGGCCTGTCTATTGTATGTTGCTGGCGACCTGGGAGAAGACTGTGTTGGAGTTGGTTCCGATAAGGCGTACGGTACCTATGACCAACACCAGAATCACTGCCAGCATTACCGCATATTCCGCGATGTCCTGGCCTTGCTCGTCAGCCCAGATTGTGCGAAGTAATCCAAACATTCCTTCTCTCCCCAGCTGCCCTGACTTAAAAAAATAGGCCTACTCCTGATTGTTGGCCCATAATGCAGGCCCCAAGTCGCATTTGTCAATTGTTTTGAAGTGCCTGAAGTGCCTGTCCCTGCGTGCGAAGATAGCAGTCGGGGGCTCGGCCAGTAATAATGCGAGGACAAACAGCCTGTTAACTATCTAGTGAATCCCCTTGGCAGGTCGGTTGCTCCAGCAATCGAGCGTCCGTTTCTGCCACCCCTTGGCTGGCTCGGCCCTATCGCGACTTCCGACCACGGCTTTGCCCCGTGGATTTTATTCTGGCGCTGCTTTGCAGCCGCGGTTGAGAGAGACTGTACAACCGCGAAATTAACCCACCTTTTTTCGACAAATTAACAGCACCTATGCGGTAGCAGTTTGGGGAATGTCCTACAGCGTTTCCGCGCGATGGGTTCTACAATGTAACAGCCGTGGCTGCTGTGCTTGAATTCGAGAACATCAGCAAAGAATACCGGGGTTGGTTCGGTTCGCGGACACCGGTCCGCGCCCTGGATGCTTTTTCTTTGTGCGTGGAAGCGGGGGAAATTTTTGGCTTTCTTGGACCGAATGGTGCGGGCAAGAGTACGGCCATCCACTTGGCGATGGGGTTTATGCGGGCTACGCATGGCTCGGGTTTGATGTTGGGACGTCCGTTTGGCGATGCGGCAACGCGCCGACGGGTGGGTTTCCTGGCGGAGAATGTGGCGCTTTATTTCCGTCCGGCAGAAAAGCTGGTTCGATTTTATGGCGCGCTCAATGGCATGCGCGGATCTTACCTCAGGAAACGGGCGCATGAAGTGCTGGAGGCGCTTGGGATCGCGGAGGAGGGGCGGCGCAACGTGCGGCAGTTCTCGCGGGGAATGTTGCAGCGCATAGGGTTGGCGCAGGCGCTGGTGAATGATCCTGAGCTGTTGATCTTGGACGAACCCACGTCTGCCTTGGATCCTCTGGCGCGGGTTGCGGTGCGCGAGTTGCTACTCCAGAGCCGCAACGCAGGGAAAACGATCTTTTTGAGCTCGCACCTGCTGTCAGAGGTTGAGCTGGTTTGCGATCGGGTGGCGGTGCTTCATCACGGAAAGTTACGGCGCTTGGGCCGCACCTCGGAACTGCTTCAATCCAGTGAACGCAGTGAGATCGTGGCGCGAGGAGTTTCTGCTAATTTGTTTGCGGGAGCCACGGCCCGAGACGGCGTGGTGGCCTTCACCGTGCCGGCGGCCAAACAGCGTGACGCGCTCGAGCAGGTGTGGGCCATGGGCGGGGAAATCGTCAGCGTGAACCCGTTGCGCCGCTCACTGGAACAAATCTTTCTCCAAGTTACGGGCGCGAAGGCAGAAGGGAGCAAGTCTCCGGTCACGTCGTGAGAACTGCATTATTAATCGCGGCCAATTTTGCGCGTGAGCAACGCTGGCCCATCCTTGTGCTTTTGCTTTGGGTGTTGGTCATGTCTGGGCTGGGACTGGCCATGGATGTGCGCCGCGATCGCGAAGATCTCTTGGCTATGTTCAAGCAACTCGCCATGTACGGGCTTGCCTTCGCTGTGTTTTTTGGCGGCTCAGCTATTCATAACGAGCGCAAATCGCGGCGCATCCTGGCGGTCATTTCCAAGGGGGTGGGAAGGCGAGAATACGTTTTCGGATTGCTCATCGGAATTGTTTTTGCTCTTCTTCTCTATTGCATCTGCATGGGCCTGACCGGCACGTGGGTGCTGGGACCGGGCGGGTTCTCGATCTCTCTGCTCTGGTTTCTGATGTTGTGCTTTCTTGTCGCGTGCGTTTTGGCCGCGGCCGTGGCTGTACTGTTTTCCACATTCATGCCACCGCTGTTTGCTACGCTTGCCAGCGCATTTGTATTGGGCTTTCCCATAGCAGCCGGGATCGTGCTTGGCAGCGCCTGGGGCTATCTTATTCCCCTTTACCCACTGCTGCATTTATTCCTGAAGGCCAACTTTGGTATGAGATGGCGACCCGATTGGATCCCGCTGACGCTGGCATTTTCTGAAACCGTTCTGTTCTGGCTGCTGGCGTCGTGGATATTCGCCCAGCGTGATGTCGCGGTGGCATTAGAGTAGGGCAGCTGCCGCTTGAAGATGGTAGGAATCCGAAGGCTTCTACTCTTTATTTCCCGTGATCCTCTGGTAGCGCTCTACGTGCGGCTTGATTTTTTCCTTGATGCGGCGCTGCTCTGCGCGCGCGGCGTCGAGGAGAACTTTGTCCGCCAACATGAGCCAACGGTCGATTGGCTCTGGTTCTCTTCTGGAGTGGCCCTTTGAGGTGATTACCGTGAATCTGGCGCGGTACTGCTGTGCCCTGGCGTCTTGCTCAGCCTTGGCTGGAGTATCGCCATCAATTCTTCTCGCTCGACTGGCCTGGCGCGCCACCGGCTCCTCCCTCGGAGACGACAGGATCCAGCCTAAATTTCTCACCAATAATGTCGATACGGAAGGATAGGTATTTTCCCAGGTACAAACTTTATGTTGCCGGGAAAAAGCTGTAGAGATGAGAGCGGTTTGGGGTAGGAACGGGAATAACCAGCTGCTCACGGCAGCTCAGGCGGTTGCGGCATCCCGGCCAAGAACTCTGGAGGCTAAATTAAGCAGGGTTTGGGGATCGGGCTCGATATGATAATCGGCGCCGCGCACAAGCTCCTCGCCTGCATTGCGGCGGAGCGAAATGATGGACGCCGGGCAGACGCGGCGGAAGGTTTCCACCAGTTGCTGTTTATCAGAATGCGGGATGGAATGGCCTAGGATGAACAGGTCAAAACCGCCGCGTTTGCAATGTTCCAGACTCTCGGTAAACCCGATGGATGAAACCACGTCATAGCCTTCGCGCTCCAGCAGCAGATGCCGGGTGTGCAGCAGCAGATCGTCATAAGAAACTGAAAGGATGCGCGCTTTTCGCATGAGGCGTCTGCTTGCCGGGGGCAAGCAGTCTATGTACCCACATACGATACAACGAAAAACCAAGGTGCGGGAAATGCAAAATTTGGACCGGGAGAAACGGAAAACCCGTTATGTTTGACGTGATACAGAAGCCGTGAGGGGCGAGGAAAGCGTGCTCCTAAAGCATACCGCGACGTGGTCGTAGTGGGCTTCGAGGGGCGGCAAGCTACCAGCTAAGCGCATCGAGGTCATCCACAATAAGCAGCACATTGCGGACGGCTCTCTTGCCCCGGCGCAGCAACTGGTGTCTCACGTCTATGACGAGGTAATTCCGTCCCTGGGCCGAGATCTTTTCGCCCACTTTAGGGATCTGGTTTGCGGGAAAGTCCTCGATCGTGCGGCGGGTTTTCGTGCTGCGTTCCTGGATCGATAGTTCAACCTTGGTTCTCACGGGCCCTCGTCGTGGTCTCAAGATTAGATCTTAGAGGGAGATTTAGTGTGGTTACCAGTCTGGATGGGACCATCCATGTGATTTGTTCAAGGAAATTCAGGAGCCGCTTCGGGGCTGGGTGTTGCCCCTCCGAGGCTCTGTGGTTTGGCGGGCCGGCCGCAGAAAATGGCGACGAGCTTTGATCACGCTTTCGCATGGTGGCGGAGGGTCCGCTATGAGCTGGTGGCCGTGTAGGCTTTGGCGATGAGGACGATGGCGAGAATGTAGAAGAGGAACATCAGGGCAAGGTACTTGTTGGCTTTACCTCCGGAGCCGGTGAATTCTTTCCAGACGAAGAGTCCCCAGAGTGCGGCTACCATGGGGGCGGACTGGCCTATGGCATAGGAGATGGCTACTCCGGTGAGACTGGCGGCTACGAAGTTGAAGACGGTTCCGGTGCCCCAGATGAACCCTCCGAGCAGTCCGAGAAGATGATCGCGGGCTGAGGCTGTGAAGAAGTCAGAGAAGTTCACGGGTTCTCCTACCAGCGGCCTTTTCATGAAATAGACGTTCACCACGAAGCAGCAGAGTAAGGCCCCGAGGGTAAAGAAAACGGCAATGCTGTAGGGGCCGAGGGCGTTTCCGGTGGTGAGAGCCCGGGTTACAAACGGTGCAAACAGACCCATCAGGATGCCCGAGATGATGCAGACTACTATGCTCCTGCGGGTGACTATGCGGCCGCTGGATCCGAGGGCACCGTAGGCCTTTCCGTCCATGAAGACAGCGAGGATGGCGAAGAGCACTCCCAGAGCCAGGAGAACGCCACTTCCCTTGGGCTGCACCAGGTAGCTGAGGACCACTCCCACTCCCAAGGCGATACCGATGGATACCGGGAAGGCGACGGCCAGGCCGGCCATGTCAATACCGGCGACCAGCAGAAGGTTGGCGATGTTGAAGATTGCTCCGGCGATCAGGGCATAGATGATGTTGCTTGAGTCCGCGGCGTGGACGTTGTTCAGGAAGCTGCTGGGGTCGTGGTGGAGGCTTCCCATGGTGAAGGCAAGGATTAGAGAAATTAGAAAAATGCCGATGGCGTAGTCCCAATAGAAGAGCTCGAAGCGATAATTCTTGACTCCTTTGTAGGTGTTGGCCCAGGAACCCCAGCAGATGGCGCTGGTGATGGTCATTAATAAGGCTATGGCGAGAGTTGGCGTGAACATGGTTTCTCCTCAGTCTTCGTCGCGAAGGCGGGCCACGTCATTCCCTGTTCGGATTCGCAATTAATTAGGTCAATTCACTTGCCTTGAATTCTTGAGACGAAGAGCTGCAAAAAGCGATCGGCGTCCACTCCTACACAGACTTTTGCGTTGGGTGTGACCTTGTCTAGGCCCTCGATGACGTAGTGATCGCCGTGCAGGACATTACGCTCGACGGTGCCGCGGCGGTTGGCGACGGTTTCGCCACGGGTGAATTCGCCCCGGGTTTCAACGTCAACGTGCATCTCAGGCGCCTTTACCAGCGTGGGATCTATGCTGACACCTACGGCTAACGGGTCGTACATGGGCGTGCCGGCAAATCCGAATTTGGCGGAGAGATCCACGAGATACTTTGCTACGGCGTAAATGAAATCGTTTACCGGGCCGTGGGTGGAGCGGAGTTGATCGAGCTGCTTCTGGGAAAGAAGAGTCTTGTCGCCGACGTCGAGACCGACCATGGTAAGAGGCCAGCCTGCCTGGAAGACGATTTGGGCGGCTTCGGGGTCGTTATTGATGTTGGCTTCGGCGGCGGCGTTGACGTTGCCTCCCGAGATGCTGCCTCCCATGAGGATGACTTCTTTAACCAGTGGAACGATGGACGGATCTTTCAGCACAGCGAGGGCGATGTTCGTGAGCGGGCCTACCGGAACGAGGGTAATCTCGTGCGGCGCTGAGTGCACTATTTGAATGATGAGATCGGGTGCAAAACCCGGGTCTACCTTGCAATTGCTGGCTGGCAGGTCGATATTGGCCAGACCGTTCTGGCCGTGCCAGAACTCGGCGGTAATGAGCTTTTGAAAGAGTGGGTGCCGAGCTCCGGCGGCGATCGGTATGTCGCAGCGGTTGGCGAGGGAGACGAGGCGCAGGGCGTTGTCGAGACCTTGAGCTGCGGTGACATTTCCGGGAACTACGGTGACGCCGCGGACATCGAGCTCGGGCGAGTGGAGGGCGAGCATGAGAGCCATGGCGTCGTCGGTGCCGGGGTCGGTGTCGAAGATGATTTTCTTGGGTGCGGCGGTCGCGGGGGCGGCGAGTGTGATGGCGAGAAGAAGCAGGAGCAGAGTCTGAAGGTGCGGCGTCGAAGAAAGGAAAGTTGTCGAGTGTTTCAGATTTTTTCTCCGGAACTGATTCGCGACAGCCTAGCTTCGGGATGGAAACTGTGTCAAGGATTATGGGTGCAAGATTATGGGTGCCCGCGTACGACAGTCATGCCGTAATCCATGGCGTCTGCCGTACAATACAGGTCATGTCGCGGTTTTTTCGGCGGGAACGGCCCAGGGTCGACTTACATCGGTTGTTGGGTGAAAAAGTTTCTGACGCCAGTGCGGATCGGAAGAAACACAAGGTCCCTCGACTCCGCCTGAGCGCTCTGTCGAGCGCTCAGGCTCCGCTCGGGATGGCAGGTCGGTGAAGGATGATGGAATCAGGAAAATTTGGCTTGAATAGCGGCGTTCCGGAGATCATCGTACCGGGCTCGGAGGCGCCGATTGCGATGCTTTATGGCCAGCCTTTGCTGTCGAACCGTGGCGTTCCGCTGAATCTGGATTGGGTGAAGCAGGTGCGGGTTAACACCAGCGCTGTCGAACGGCGGGCTCAGACCCATGTGGCGCGGCGGACTGTAAAGAAGGAATGGCAGGCCGCGTGGCTGTTGCGGGCGATTACCTGCATGGACCTGACTACCCTTTCCGGCGACGATACCGACGAACGGGTGCGCAGGCTTTGCGCTAAGGCGCGGCAGCCCATCCAGCATGAACTTGTGAAGCGTTTGCAGATTGAAGAGCTCGAGATCAAAGTTGCGGCGGTTTGCATCTATCACCGGTTCGTGGAAACGGCATTGCGAGCAGTGGAGGGGAGCGGCGTTCGTGTGGCAGCAGTTTCTGCCGGATTTCCCGCCGGGCTTTCTTCGCTGGAGGAGCGCGTGGCCGAGGTGCGGCGGTCGGCGGAGGCCGGGGCGAACGAGATCGACATCGTCATCACACGGGCGCATGTGTTTGGCGGACGATGGCAGGCACTTTATGACGAGATCGCTCAATTCAAATCGGCCTGTGGTCGAGCGCACTTGAAGGCGATTTTGGGCACGGGCGATCTGCTGACCTTGCGCAATGTGGCTCGGGCGAGCTTTGTAGCCATGATGGCAGGGGCGGACTTCATCAAGACTTCTACCGGTAAAGAAAGTACGAATGCAACACTTCCGGTTGGGTTTGTGATGACGCGGGCCATTCGGGAATATGCCGAGGAAACAGGCATGGCGGTGGGATTCAAGCCGGCGGGTGGGATTCGGACGGCGAAGCAATCCATTGAATGGCTGGCTCTGATGAAAGAGGAATTAGGAAATCCGTGGATGCGGGCGGAGCTTTTTCGTTTTGGGGCAAGCGGGCTTCTGGGCGATATTGAGCGGCAGTTGGAGCACTATGCTACGGGGCGGTATTCTGCGGATTATCGGCATCCAATTGCTTAGGCAGGCAACGCGGAAGATGTGTGAGTGAGTCCCGGTAGTCCTGAGGAGACTCACTCGTCTGGCCGGGCTACCCCGGACTTAACGCTCGGGGCTATCGACTTCCGCTTCTTTTTCGGGTTGTTTCTCGGGAGTTCGAGACAACCTCGGCAATTCGAGAGAGAAGGGAGAGGCTCCAAAACCAGTTCTCAGACACACAGAAGAAATCGAGCTGCATGGAATGAGCATCGCTGAAAAATTCGCAACCATGGAGTATGGGCTGGCGCCAGAGGATTCGAAGGATACGCTTAGCTGGCTGGACCGGCATGCGCGGAGGTTCGGCCATTTCATCGATGGGGCATGGCGTGAGCCCGCGGAGAGCGTCTACTTCGAGACTCACGATCCTGCCACCGGAGAGAAGATCGCGGCCGTTTCGCAAGGATCGGCGGCGGATATCAATGCGGCGGTTCAGGCCGCGCGCAGGGCATTTCCGGAGTGGCAAGGCCTTAGGCCGCACGCGCGGGCACGTTATCTCTACGCGCTGGCGCGAGCGGTCCAGCGGCATTCGCGGCGGCTTGCGGTTCTGGAGACGATTGACAATGGCAAGCCGATACGGGAGAGCCGTGATATTGATATTCCGCTGGTTGCGCGTCATTTTTACCATCATGCAGGGTGGGCGCAACTGCTGGAATCGGAATTTCCGGGTTACACCGCTTGCGGCGTGGTGGGGCAAATCATTCCCTGGAATTTTCCGCTGCTCATGGTGGCGTGGAAAATCGCGCCCGCATTGGCCACCGGAAACACGGTGGTGTTGAAACCCGCAGAATTCACGCCGCTCACCGCGCTTGCATTTGCGGAGATATGCCAAGAGATCGGGCTGCCTGCTGGCGTGGTCAATATTGTGACTGGCGATGGATCGACGGGTGAGGCTTTGGTGAGGCATCCCGACGTGGACAAAATCGCGTTCACCGGGTCCACCGAAGTGGGGCGTGCGATCCGGGCGGCTACGGCGCAGAGTCACAAGCGCCTGTCATTAGAACTCGGGGGCAAGTCTCCGTTCATTATCTTCGAAGACGCTGACCTGGATAGCGCAGTCGAGGGATTGGTCGACGGCATATGGTTCAACCAAGGCCAGGTCTGCTGTGCTGGCTCCCGCTTGCTCATGCAGGAAAGCATCGCAGAAGCGCTCATCCAAAAGGTTCGCGAGCGTATGAGCACGCTGCGGATTGGTCCGCCGCTGGATAAGGCCATCGATATTGGTGCCATTGTGGCTCCGGTGCAACTGGAGCGGATCCGCAAACTGGTGGAGCAAGGTGTCGCCGAGGGCGCTACGTGCTGGCAACCGCAGATCGAAATGCCGGCACGGGGACTCTATTTCCCTCCCACGCTTCTGAGCAACGTGCATCCCGCTTCAGTCGTAGCGCAGCAGGAAATTTTCGGGCCGGTACTGGCAGCGATGAGCTTTCGTACGCCGGCGGAGGCGGTGGAACTCGCGAACAACACTGTTTACGGACTGGCAGCCTGCGTCTGGAGTGAGAGCCTGAACGTGGCGCTGCATGTGGCCGCTCAACTCCGAGCCGGCGTGGTTTGGGTGAACTGCACGAACCTGTTCGATGCTTCGTGCGGATTCGGTGGTTACCGTGA
>Ga0307479_10003821_pt1 | contig 13774 bp, 10 predicted proteins | sample atmos_gasesECM4C_FD_203743 | JGI IMG/M metagenome (GOLD analysis project Ga0307479, IMG submission 203743) | Hardwood forest soil microbial communities from Morgan-Monroe State Forest, Indiana, United States - atmos_gasesECM4C_515 | ecosystem: Environmental > Terrestrial > Soil > Temperate...
TTGATCGCGCCTTGACGCCCCAGTGGCCGTTCTCGCTCGTGACGACATAGATCGAGTCGAATTCCCCAAGAACGCTGCCATCCGCCCGATAGCGTGTGAAGCGGGTGTCAATGTGAACCTTGTCTGCACCCGCATGAATCACTTCGCGTCGGTCCCAACCTGAGTGGTGCCAGTCCTTGAGAGCACCCCGGTCGAACATGCCGGAATGGTGGTAGCCCTTCTCGATAATTGCGAGCTTGTTCGACGCAAGCCGCACACTGGGAAAGTTGAAGGTCTTCTCGAAGGCTTCCACATCGCGCGCATTGAATGCGGTCATAAATTCGTCGAGGCACCGCATCGCGGCTGCTATCTCCTCCTCATACGGCTTGCCACTCACTTCGCGGTCTCCCTCTCTTGGTTTCGCGGCTTGCCCCACACCAAATTTGAGCGCATCGCGAAGGAGAGTACGCCCTGGTCGCTCAAGGGAGACAGCGCGTCAAAAAGTTCGCGGTCGAATTCAGCAGACAATTTTGGGCCTAGCTTCGCTCTCGCAAACGTCGCGGTGGAGTGTTGGAGAGCGATGAAGTCCTGTACGGACTGACGGAAAACGTGAACGAAGCTTTCGTCTCCGTCGATATCCATCCAGCTTTTGTAGGTTTGGCCCGCTGCGCCGAACCCCACGGGATCATATTCGCGTCCCACGCGCCGCAACCAGTCCTTCAGGAAGGCAATCCAACGACGGCTCCACGCAGTGTCATTGTCGTTCCTCTCAGACGAAATGATCGCGAGCGGTCCTCGCCCAAGCCACCCGCAAAGGCGCGGGAATACCACGTCGTGCCGCATCCAATGGACTGCCGTACCAATCGTGATCAGATCAAATGGGCCGCCGAGCGAAATGGCTTCCGCGTGTCCCTGCAACCAGCGAATGTTCGTTGCGAGGCTCAGCTCCTGACCCGCTGCGAGCATTGACTCAGAGGGATCCACGGCAACGACCTCCCCAAAATAGGGAGCGAGCTGGAGAGCGACCTTGCCGGGGCCGCATCCGAGATCTAGAGCGCGCGCACGCCCAGGGACAAGTTCGAGAAGTCGCTCGTAGAGCGCTGGAGCATACGGGGGTCGATGCGCGTAGCAGCGGGCGACGTCGAGTTCGCCGAAAACAGCGCCGTTGGCAGGGTCAAAAGCGAAAGGCTTTTGGGCCCGGCCGGCCGCGCTCACACGTTTTCTTCCTTCGGCTTGTTGTCAGGCGGTGGCAGCGCCTTCGGTTTGTTATCGCTGTCGACGATGAATTCGAACGCCAGCGCGTCTTTCTCCCGGTCGAGAAGCACGCGAACCGTTCCACCGTTCTTGAGCTTTCCGAACAGGATCTCGTCGGCAAGCGGCTTTTTGATGTACTCCTGGATAACGCGCGCGAGCGGACGGGCACCGAAGTGGTCGTCGTAACCTTTGGCGCCAAGCCACCGCGTCGCCTCAGGCGTGAGATCGAACGTCACATCGCGATCGGTAAGCTGCGCCTCGAGCTCGAGCACGAACTTCTCCACCACGCGGTCGATCGTATCGCGGCCCAGTGCGGCAAACGTGATCGTGGCATCGAGCCGATTCCTGAATTCCGGCGTGAACAAGCGCTTGATCGCCTCCTCGTCCTCGCCCTCGCGCTTACCGCGGCCGAACCCGATCGCGTCTCTGGCCGCGTCCGACGCGCCGGCGTTTGTGGTCATGATCAGAACGACATTGCGGAAGTCGATCTTCTTTCCGTTGTGGTCCGTGAGCTTGCCGTGGTCCATCACCTGCAACAGGATGTTGAACAGATCGGGATGCGCTTTCTCGATTTCGTCCAGCAACAAGACGCAATGCGGGTGTTGGTCGACTCCGTCGGTCAATAGTCCACCCTGGTCGAAACCCACGTAGCCGGGGGGCGCTCCGATGAGGCGAGAGACCGTATGGCGTTCCATGTACTCACTCATATCGAAACGGATCAGTTCGACGCCCATGATACTTGCAAGCTGGCGGGCGACCTCCGTCTTTCCCACACCCGTCGGTCCTGCGAACAGATAGCAGCCAATCGGTTTCTCAGGCTGGCGAAGGCCCGCGCGCGCAAGCTTGATCGCCGACGAGAGCGCGTGGATCGCATTGTCCTGGCCGAAAACCACGCGCCTCAGGTCCGATTCAAGGTTGCGCAATTGCTCCGCATCGGTCTTCGAAACCGACTTTGGAGGAATGCGCGCAATCTTGGCGACGATCTCTTCCACCTCTTTTACGCCGATGACTTTCTTGCGCCGCGACTCGGGAAGTAGCATTTGCGATGCGCCAACCTCGTCGATGACGTCGATCGCCTTGTCCGGCAGCTTGCGATCGTTGATGTACTTTGCCGATAGCTCGACTGCAGCCTTAATGGCATCCGCCGTGTACCGGAGCTTGTGAAACTCCTCGAAGTACGGCTTGAGACCCTTCAGAATCTTGATGGTGTCCGGAACGGTCGGCTCGTTGACGTCGATCTTCTGGAAGCGGCGAACCAGCGCGCGATCCTTCTCGAAGTATTGGCGGTATTCCTTGTAGGTCGTCGAGCCGACGCATCTCAGTGTGCCCGCCTGCAGCGCCGGCTTGAGCAGATTGGACGCATCCATGGCACCGCCGGAGGTGGCGCCCGCGCCGATGACGGTGTGGATCTCGTCGATAAATAGGATAGCTCCCTTGAGCCCTTCGAGCTCCTTGACCACAGACTTAAGTCTCTCTTCGAAATCTCCGCGATAGCGGGTGCCCGCGATCAGCGCCCCCATGTCGAGGGCATAGATGGTGCAGTTCTTGAGCACCTCGGGCACGTCAGCCTTGACGATTTTTCGCGCCAGCCCCTCGGCTATCGCTGTCTTGCCGACACCGGGATCGCCCACGAACAGCGGATTGTTCTTCTGGCGCCGGCAGAGAATCTGGATGGTGCGTTCGACCTCCGGCTCGCGGCCGATCAGCGGATCGATGCGGCCCTGGCGCGCCTTTTCATTCAGGTTGATGCAATAGGCCTCGAGTGCTTCGGTGCCTTGCTTGTTGGTCTTTTCAGTGTCCTCTTCCTCGTCCGCTCCGCGCACAGACTTCTGCTGGGTCATCCCGGGGCGCTTGGCGATGCCGTGGCTGATGTAGCTCACCGCATCGAGGCGAGTCATATTCTGTTCCTGCAGGAAATAGACCGCATGGCTTTCGCGCTCGGTGAAAAGCGCCACGAGCACATTCGCTCCGGTAACCTCGTCGCGACCCGAGTTCTGCACGTGCAGGACTGCGCGTTGAACCACGCGCTGGAACCCGGTGGTCGGCTTTGCATCCTCGCCGTCCTCGATTACCAGCGTCATCAATTCTTCGTCGACGTACTTCTGCACGGCCTTGCGCAGGGCATCCATGTCGACATTGCAGGCCTTCATGACCTGGCCCGCGTCCGCGTCGTCCATCAGCGCGAGCAAAAGGTGCTCCAGCGTGGCGTACTCGTGATGCCTGTCACTCGCGAGCTTGATGGCTCGATGCAGGGCCTGCTCAAGACTGCGCGAAAGAGATGGCATCTCGGCGCTACTCCTTTTCCATGGTGCACTGTAGAGGATGTTGATGGCGCCGTGCGAATTCAATCACCTGCGCAACCTTGGTTTCTGCAACTTCATAGGTGAAAACGCCGCAGATACCCACGCCATGACGATGGACATGAAGCATGATCTGCACCGCTTCGTCACGACCCTTGTTGAAGAACTTTTCCAGGATGTGGACGACGAACTCCATCGGCGTGTAATCGTCGTTCAGCAAAAGCACCTTGTAGAGGCTCGGTTTCTTGGTTTTCGAACGAGTTTTTGTAACGACTCCGGTCCCGGTGCCGCTTCCTCCTTGCCCATTGCGTGTGTCTCTCATGGTCGAAACTATTGAGCCGTCTGGCTTAATCGTGCAACGCCATATTAGCGCATGGGACTGCGCCGCTGAACTGTAGGGGTTCTTCCGGAAACCTTACCGCCAAAAGCAAAGCGGGCCCGGAGAATATCCGGGCCCGCCGCGTTTGAAATTCGTGACTTTTGTGCGTTAGGCGGCGCGCGTGGTCTGAACGACCTCAACCCATGCAGCGACTCGACCCTGGAGCGGCTCGAAGGCCTCCTTTGTCGTCGACACAAACAGCTCGCTCAGCTTGGTGAGTTCGCTGACGTATGAGTCGAAGGCCGACCTCGCAAAATCCGACTGAAGCTCAAAAGCCTCGTGCACGGATTTGGTGCCAAGCAGCGCCTTTGCAGTCGCAATCGAATCTTCGATCGACTGCTTGGAGAACGCGTAGATCTCATTGTGGAGCGTCTCGGCGCCCTTGCCGGCTGCATTTGCCGACTTGACGTAAGCCTCCACAGTGTCCTTTCCATATCCGAGAAGTGAGTCGTAGTTTTTTACAGCCTTCTCGAATGTGACCTTCAATGCTTCGGTTCCGTTCTTGAACGCAGTCTCGATGCCTTCTGCAGCGCCGTTGACGCCGTCTGCTGTCTTTGTTTTCGCCATTGCCGCGATCCTTTCGTGGTTGGGGCCGGTGTGCGGTGCTGGAAAATTCGTGTTGCAGTGCAACAAGACGTATATGCTTCTCCGACTTGCGCCTGTCAAGGAAATTTTGCTGCAGCGCACAAAAGTAAGCGTTGGTCCCGTCTCGAAGGGCCGGAAGGGATTTGTTAAGGCTTTCTAAATGCCGGTAACTTATGATGTATTTCCTGTTCTCTTGATGTTCCGCGGCTAATTTGGTCTCTTTGTCGCAAGGGGGCGGGGTTTTCGCAGGGCCAGTGCGTGATGCTTAACGAGCCGCGTTCCTTTTCCCGTGGGTTCGTCAGGGGTATTCCGGCAGCAGCGGTTGCCCTGCTGCTCTCGTGCGGGCTGGCGGAGGCGCACCACCACCGTCATTACCGCGTCAGCTTCTCACGTGGCGTCAGCCTTACGGACCCCGCAAAGGATGCCGCCCTGATCGTCGATGGGTCGTCGGGCAAGGTGCTCTACGCGCGAAACCCCGATGTCCCGCGCCACCCTGCGTCTCTCACGAAAATGATGACGCTCTACCTGCTCTTCGACGCGCTCAAGCAGGGAAAGGTGACGTTGGCGACCTCGCTAACGGTTTCGCCGCACGCGTCGGTTCAAAAGCCCACCAACCTCCACCTGTTGCCGGGCGATCAGCTCACCGTCGATACGGCGATCAGGGCCATCGTTGTGCGCTCCGCAAACGACGTAGCTGTAGCGATCGCCGAAGGAATCGGTGGGACCGAGTCGCACTTCGCCGAGCTGATGACTGAGAAGGCGCGCGAGCTGGGGATGCACTCGACCTACTACCACAACGCGTCAGGTCTGCCGGACCCGCTTCAGATCACGACCGCCTCTGACCTTGCGATCCTTGCGCGTCACCTGGCTTACGACTTCCCCCAATATTTCCACTACTTCTCCATTCCCTCTTTCACCTATCGCGGTACGACCTATCCAACCCACGACAATCTGATCGGGCGTTACGCGGGCGCGGACGGAATCAAGACCGGTTACACGGGCATGTCCGGTTTCAATCTCGTCTCCTCGGTCGTACGAGGCGGCGAACACGTCATCGGCGTTGTCATGGGCGGGCGCACCGCCCATATGCGTGATCGCGAAATGGTGAACCTCCTCGACTGGACGTTCGGGCAAGCTGCTCAGAACCCGACACTGATCGCGCGCAATCAGGTTCCGTGGCAGGTTGCCCAAAACACCGTCTCGCCCATCACGATCAACGCGGCAACGCAACCCGCCGCCTCTCCCCCCCTTGTCTCGCCGACGACGACCGCCAGCGGTCCGGGACTCGCGATCGCTACCCCGCAGCCGAATTTCCCGAGTGCTGCGGATGACGAGGAAACCGCGGAAGCGAGGACCAGCGAGGGCAACGCCGACCTGTCGGCGCATGCTGCTGCCCCGAACACGGCCACGGCGACGCCGCTCGCGACAACAGCGCCTGCACAGGGACCACGTGTCGCTTCAAGCGCCGCGCCATCGGCATCGCCCGGGTTTTTGCCGGCACCGAAGCCGCAGACCGTCACCGTGGTGGCCCAACTCATCAAGCCGCGGCAGAAGCCACCAGAACCGCCAGGACCGGCCGCTTCTGTTGTTGTCGCTACAAACCAGCTGAAGCCGATGCCCAAGCCAATTCTCTCCGCTTCGGCAAGCGACACTGGTGAAGGCGACATAGGAGAAGAGCACGCCCCCAGCGCGACAGCACCAGGCGCGCCATCGGCCGCGCCGGCACTCGCAAACAATTGGATCATTCAGATTGGCGCTTACCCGAGCCCCGCGCTCGCGCAGGCGCAGCTTTCAACTTATGTGCACAAGTCGAACGACATTCTGGGCAAGGCGGCGCAATCGATTCTACCCCTTCAGTCGGTTAACGGGCAGATCGTCTATCGCGCGCGCTTCGGACCGTTTCCGGAGCGCCAGGCGCGCGATGTCTGCAATCGACTGAGCCAGCGCGGGCAGACCTGCTTTGCCTCCATGGCGACGCGTTAGAGCCGTTCACGTGGTGCTGAGAAGAGCGGCGTTTCCGCCGGCGGCGGTCGTGTTGACCGTATAGGTGCGCTCGACTGCGAATCGCTGGAGATAATTGGGCCCGCCCGCCTTGGGTCCGGTCCCGGAGAGTCCCTCCCCTCCGAAAGGCTGCGACCCAACAACGGCCCCGATCTGATTGCGATTCACGTAGAGGTTGCCCACGCGCACGCGTTGCCGGACGAATTCCGCCGTCGACCCGATGCGGCTGTGGACGCCGAGCGTCAGTCCGAAGCCCGTGGCATTGATCGCGTCGCACACTTCGTCGAGGCGATCGCTCGCGTAACGCACGACGTGCAGCACAGGCCCGAACACCTCGCGTCTGAGCTGGGAGAGCGAGCCAATTTCGAACGCACAGGGCGCGAAGTAGACGCCCCGCGCGCACTCGGCCGGAACGCGAAGGCGTCGTAACAGCCGTCCCTCGCGTGTCATCCGCGAGGCATGCTCATCGAGGCGGGTGCGCGCATCTTCATCGATGACGGGACCGATATCGGTTGAAAGGTCCATCGGGTCGCCGATCGAGAGCTCGTCCATGGCCCCCAGAATTGTGGCCAGCATCCGATCCGCCACGTCCTCCTGCACAAAGAGCACGCGCAAGGCCGAGCAACGCTGGCCCGCGCTGTCGAACGCTGACGAGATCACGTCGCGCGCCACCTGCTCGGGAAGCGCGGTCGAGTCCACAATCAGGGCATTCTGGCCGCCCGTCTCTGCGATCAGCGTAGCAATTGGGCCGTCGCGCGCGGCTAGGGCGCGATTGATCTGCAACGCGGCTTCGGTGGAACCGGTGAAGGCGACGCCTGCAAGGCGGTCGTCAACGAAGAGCACCTTGCCGATTCGCGGTCCATCGCCGGGAAGGAAATGTAGAACGCCCGCGGGAACACCGGCCTCATGGAGGCAGGACACGGCGATGGAAGCAATCAATGGCGTCTGCTCGGCAGGCTTGGCGAGAACCGCATTGCCCGCTGCCAAAGCGGCTGCGACCTGTCCTGCGAAGATCGAGAGCGGAAAATTCCACGGGCTTATGCAAGCAACGACGCCTCGCCCGTGAAGGCTCAATTCATTTTCCTCTCCGGTTGGACCGGGTAGCGCCAACCCTCCTGCAAACCGACCGCGCGCCTGCATCGCGTAGTAGCGGAGGAAATCGACGGCCTCGCGAACTTCGCTCTGAGCGTTCGGCAGCGTTTTGCCAGCCTCTCGCACCGCCAGCGCCATGAGGGCCGGTGCATTTTGCTCGAAGGCGCTGGCTGCGCGCTCGAGAATTGAAGCGCGCGCGTCACCCCCTAGTTTGTCCCAGGCCGCACTTTCGCGTGCCGCCGTGGCCAGAGCCTTCGAGGCGTCTCGCTCGGTCGACTCGACAACTGCGCCAACGACCCGGTCGCGGTTCGCCGGATCGCGGATGTCGGTCTTCGCTGCCTCCGACTTTGCGCCGCCGACGATCGGCACGGCGGCGACCGTCTGACGCGCGCAATCCTTGATCCGAGCGAGAATGGGTTCACTGACGGCCGGATCGCTCCAGAGGAAGCCGGCGGAATTCTGTCTTCCGGGAAACAGATGTCTCGGAAGAGGAATTTTCGGATTCCGTAGCGGACCCTTCTCCAGGCGCTCAACCGGATCCTCGATGATCTCGTCGATCGGCGCCTCCTCGTCTGCAAGCCGATTGACGAACGACGTATTCGCGCCGTTCTCGAGAAGCCGTCTGACGAGGTAGGCGAGCAGATCCTCGTGGCTGCCAACCGGCGCGTAGATACGAGTGCCACACCGCGTCGCCCGCTGCTCGCGGTAGAGTTCGTGCAAATCCTCGCCCATGCCATGAAGGCGCTGCACCTCGTATTGCGAACTCTCGCCCGCGAGCGTGTCGACTGCGGCCAGCGTATGTGCGTTATGCGTCGCAAACTGGGGAAAGAGGGCATCTTGCGCAGAGAGTATCGCGCGGGCGCAGGCCAGATACGACGTGTCGGTCGACGGCTTTCGCGTGAACACAGGATAGTCCACGAGCCCTGCCTCTTCGGTGCGCTTGATTTCGGTATCCCAATAGGCGCCCTTCACGAGCCGGACGGGAATGCACCGACCTTCTGAGCGACCAAGCGCAATCAACCACTGAAGCAGCGGAAGCGCTCGCTTCTGGTACGCCTGCACTGCAAGGCCCAATCCATTCCAACCTTTCAGTTCCGGGACCCTTGCGAGCGACTCAAAGACGTCGAGCATAAGATCAAGCTTATCCGCCTCCTCTGCATCGATCGTGACTGCGATTTCACCTTTGCGCGCGAGCACAGCGAGATCCGTCAGCAGCGGGACAAGTTCGCGCACGACGCGCGTGCGCTTCGCCCACTCATAGCGCGGATGGAGTGCCGACAGCTTCACCGAAATGCTGGGCCGCTCAACAATTGCCTTGCCATCAGGAGGCAACTCCCGAGCGATCGCGCGGATCGATCCGCGATAGGCAGAAGCATAACGAAACGCGTCCGTTCTGGTCAGCGCGACTTCGCCGAGCATGTCGAAGGAGTAGCGGTATCCTTGCTTGATCCGAGGTGCGGCTTCACCGAGCGCCTCTTCAATTGTCCTGCCCAGAACGAATTGACGTCCCAGGAGACGCATTGCAAAGGTGATCGCTTGGCGGATAACCGGTTCGCCGGAACGCGCCACCAAGCGCTTCAGGATGCCCTCGAAGTCGGAGTCCCTGTCGGTGCCGAGGTGCACGATGCGCCCGGTGAGCATAAGCGCCCAGGTCGACGCATTGACAAAGATCGAGTCCGAGCGGTCCCTGTGCCGATCCCAGGCGCCGCCGCCGATCTTGTCCCTGATCAACCTGTCGGCAGTCTCAGCGTCTGGCACGCGCAGGAGTGCCTCCGCCAGGCACATGAGAGCAACGCCTTCTTCGCTCGAAAGCGCGTATTCATGCATGAAGGCGTCGATACCGCGTTTACGGACCGAGCTTGTCCGCAGGCGCATCACCAAGGCTTGCGCGAGCGACCTAGTCGTCGCGGACTCCGAGGGTGAAAGCCGCGCCGCACGCATGCGCTCCGACGCAACTGCTTCTTCACTCTCCAAATAGGCGGCTGAGATCGCCGAACGAAGCGGACGAAGATCCATTTGGCTGGAATGACATGAATCGCCTCTTCATGCTAACGCGCACGGCTGCGACTGCGCTACATTGCCGGCATGAAAATCGTCAGCACTGTCAAAGCCCTTCGAAACGAAATCGAGTCCTGGCGCGCGCAGGGCGACCGCGTGGGCCTGGTACCCACGATGGGCGCGTTGCATCAAGGCCACCTGTCGCTTGTCGAGGCCGCTCGAAAACGCGCCGAGCGGGTCGCGGTCAGCATTTTCGTAAACCCCAAACAATTCGCGCCCCATGAAGACTTCGACCGTTATCCAAGAGAACTCGCGACGGACACAAAGAAGCTCGAGCAAGCCGCTGCCGATCTTGTCTTCGCGCCCGAGACTTCCGAACTCTACCCCGACGGCTTCGCCACAGTCGTCGACGTGGCCGGGCCAGGCACGGGGCTCGAGACCGATTTCCGGCCTCACTTTTTCAAAGGCGTCGCAACGGTCGTATCGAAGTTATTGATCGCCGCGCTGGCCGACATCGCCATATTCGGCGAGAAGGACTATCAGCAACTGCTCGTCGTTCGCAGAGCGGCTCGGGACCTTGGCATTCCCACGGAAATTGTCGGAGCCCCGATCGTTCGCGAAGAAGACGGGCTCGCCATGTCTTCCCGCAACGCCTATTTGAATCCGCAAGAGCGAAGAATTGCTGGCACTCTCAATGTGATCTTGAAACGCGGTATTGCCCAGATTCGAGCCGGCACTCCGCTGGCGAGCGTCGAAGCGTCGGCCTATCAGGCGCTGTGCGATAGTGGCTTCGATACTGTGGACTACGTGGCTATCCGCAACGCGGAAGACCTTCGCGTCGTATCCTCGATCGAGCGGCCGGGACGCATCCTGGCGGCTGTTCGCATTGGTCAGACGCGCCTGATCGACAACATGGCGATCTAGACTACAGCAGGCCAAGCTCCGTCAGTTCGGCCTTGAGTTTCTCCGGCAAATTCTTGCCACCCTTCACATCGCGAAGGTCATGCGGCGCATCTTTGGGGTCCAGGTATCGCCAACCCTGAAAGGGACGACAGAAGCGACGAACCGTGGGTACCAGCGCAGGTTCGTAGACAAGTCCGCAATGCGGTCGGCCATTTTTCGTAACCGGTCGGATATCCACGAAGCGCTGCCGCACCGCGATATAGCCCTTTATTACCCAATACAAAGACCCGCCATCCAGCAACTCGTCTGCTCGCTTCGGAGTCATGCGCGTGACATGAACCAGCTCGCGCTTCGTTTTGCCCTTTGCTCTCTGTTCCTTCAGGCGCTTCGCCTGCCAGGAAGCGAGACTCTCGATCGACTCGGCGCCGACACAAAGCTTGATCAGATGCAACGTCATGGTGCTTCCACCGGCTTGAATCGAACGATCACGGTGCCCTCCTGAACATGCTCGCCCACATTCGCGTCGACGCTCTCGATATCGACGTCGCTGGGCGCCGTCAGCGTATGCTCCATTTTCATGGCCTCGAGCACAGCCAAAGGCTGTCCCTTGCGCACATGGTCGCCGGATTTGACGAGGATCCGCGTGACCTTTCCCGACATCGGAGCGCTGACATGATTGCCGATGTCGCCCGCCGCTTCCGCGACAGCGAGCGGGTCGTACTCGGACAGCAAAAACGTTTCGCCGCGATCGAACACCGCGATCGCGCCACCTGCAAGCCGGTACGCGGTCGGCGCTACATCGGGCTTGTCGATTGGCGGAAGCTGGACCGAGCGGCGTTTGCCCTCGAGCAGGAAATCTACGAGCCAGGGCGCCGGGCCGATATGCCGATATCCATCGACCTGATCCCATGGGTCGCTTCTCCGCGAGTGTCCCAGATGCTCTTGCACCACGAGCCTGGCGGCAGCCTCGAGAACATGCGGTGGCGGCTCCACTGCAACAGGTGCAAGCGTGTCGCGCTTTCGTTCCAATAGGCCCGTATCGATTTTGCCCTGGCGAAACTCCTCATCGTGGAGAACCCGAATAAGGAACGCGTTGTTGGTTCTCGGCCCTGCAACCTGAATTTCACCAAGGGCACGGAGGAGCCGCTCGACCGCGTCCTCTCGCGATGTGCCATGTGCGATGACTTTGGCGAGCATGGGATCGTAGAACGGCGACACCGTATCGCCCGCCCGAAAGCCGGAATCGACGCGCACATTCGTCGGCAGATTCAGACGCGCGATCGTGCCGACGGACGGAAGGAAATCGTTTGAGGGATCTTCTGCATAGAGGCGCGCCTCGATGGCATGGCCATTGATCCGCAGCGCATCTTGCTGGGCGGGCAACGGTTCTCCCGCCGCCACTTTCAGCTGCCATTCGACAAGATCGACGCCAGCGATGGCCTCCGTGACCGGATGCTCGACCTGGAGGCGCGTGTTCATCTCCATGAACCAGAAACCGTCCTCTTTGAGACCGTTGGAGGCGTCGGCGATGAACTCGACCGTGCCCGCCCCCACATAGCCAACGGCCCGTGCGGCGCGAATGGCGGCGCTGGCCATAGCCTGCCGCATCTTTGGCTGCATTGACGGCGCTGGTGCTTCCTCGATGACCTTCTGGTGGCGACGCTGAAGCGAACAATCGCGCTCGAAGAGGTGAATAACGTTTCCTTGCGTATCTCCGAAAACCTGTATCTCGATGTGTCGCGCGCGCGCGATGTATTTTTCCAGCAGAACGCGATCGTCGCCAAACGCGGACAGCGCTTCACGCTTGGCGCCCTCCAGCGCGATCAAGAACTCCGAGGCCTCATCGACACGGCGCATACCCTTGCCGCCGCCGCCGGCAACAGCCTTGATCAGCACGGGATAGCCAATCCGCGTTGCCTCGGCCTTGAGCGTGTCAGGCTTCTGGTCCGCGCCCAAATAGCCCGGAACGATCGGTACGCCCGCCTCCTTGAGCAGGGCCTTTGCCCGGTCCTTCAGCCCCATGGCGCGAATAGCGTCGACCGGCGGACCCACAAAAATAAGCCCCGCCGCCGCACAGGCGACAGCAAAGTCGGCATTCTCGGCCAGAAATCCGTAACCGGGGTGGACCGCCTCCGCGCCCGACTGTCTGGCAGCGTCGATAATCGCGGCTATGTTGAGGTAACTGTCACGTGGCTCCGGGGGCCCGATTCGAATTGCCCGGTCGGCAGCCTCGACATGAGCGGCCGATGCGTCCGCGTCCGAGAAAACCGCAATCGAGGTCAGACCAAGGCGTCGCACCGTCCGGATGATGCGAACGGCGATTTCCCCGCGATTTGCGATGAGCAGGTTTTGAAACATGCCGGCCGAGTTCACCCGCTGCCTAACGGCGGCGCAAGGCCTGCGGTACCCCTTCCTGTGGGTCTCAGACGCTAACGCTCACAAACAGCAGGCGAACGATGTAGATCGCCAGAATCACGACGAAATAACCCGCGTAGAGCGCGAGGGCGTATTGAAAGAAAGCGTGAGTCATCGGAGGGAATACGAGCGGCGCTTTGTTCATGACTGCCGGGATCGCCGCCTCGGCAACGACCTGCACAACGACGGCCAGCGCAGCAACTATGAAGAGATTGAAGATACCTCTAACGATCAGTCCCGCGAGGAGTGCGATGACCACGCCCACGAGGGGGTAGTGGATATGCGCAACGCCGTTACGGAAGACATCCCAAAATTCAAACCAGAGATGCTCGAACTGGGCCACGTTCGTCTTACCTCGTATGAAAGTTCAAACGCTCAAGACCCACCAGAATATCCACGACGCGATGCAGCACCCCCGTTTCGCGGCTTCCCACGTCACATCCGGAAGACGCCAAACCGCGTTTCGGGGACATCGCGGTTCAGGCTGGCGGAGAACGCCAGGGCAAGGACGCGCCGCGTGTCGCGCGGAGCTATGATGCCATCGTCCCACAGTCGCGCCGTCGAAAAGTATGGATTGCCCTCGGTCTCATACCGTTCGCGAATGGGAGACTTGAATTGCTCTTCTGCTTCACCGCTCCAGACCTCGCCCCGTGCTTCGATCCCCTCGCGGCGCACGGTTGCGAGCACGCTTGCAGCCTGCTCTCCACCCATGACGGATATGCGCGCGTTCGGCCAGGTAAAGAGAAAGCGCGGCGAAAAGGCTCTGCCGCACATCGCATAGTTTCCGGCACCGTAGGAGCCGCCGATGATGACAGTTATCTTCGGTACGTCGGCGCACGCCACGGCCGTAACCATCTTGGCACCATCC
>Ga0307479_10003822_pt1 | contig 13773 bp, 14 predicted proteins | sample atmos_gasesECM4C_FD_203743 | JGI IMG/M metagenome (GOLD analysis project Ga0307479, IMG submission 203743) | Hardwood forest soil microbial communities from Morgan-Monroe State Forest, Indiana, United States - atmos_gasesECM4C_515 | ecosystem: Environmental > Terrestrial > Soil > Temperate...
CTCGCCGCTGGCGCGGGAGACGGCGTGTCGTTTGCTTTCGTGCAGCGATGACATCCTGCCGGGACTCCTCTCGGCCGCACGCGCGGTCAAGGAACGGTTCAAGCCGGGCGTGATCACATACTCGCGCAAGGTCTTCATCCCCCTGACCAACCTGTGTCGCGACTACTGCGGGTATTGCATCTTCCGGCGGGATCCCGGGGACCACGGAGCGCATACCATGACCCCGGAAGAGGTACTGGAAGTCGCGCACCAAGGAGAAAAGCTGGGCTGCACCGAGGCGTTGTTCAGCCTGGGCGACAAACCCGAGTTGCTGTTTCCTGAGATGCGGGACACGTTACACCGGCTCGGATACCACTCCACCCTTCACTATCTCGAAGCGATGTGCGAGTTGGTGCTGAGGGAAACTTCGTTGCTGCCGCACCCCAACCCCGGGCTGATGAGCGCAGAATGGATCCGCCGTTTGGCGACGGTTTCCCCAAGCATGGGTCTGATGCTCGAAAGCACGAATGCGGGTTTGCTGCAGGCGGGAGCAGCGCACGACAACGCTCCCGACAAATTGCCCGCCAAGCGCCTGCGCACCATCGAAGACGCGGGCAAACAAGGTGTGCCGTTTACTACGGGATTGCTCATCGGCATCGGCGAGACTCTCGAAGATCGAGTAGGCGGGCTGCTCGCGATCCGCTGTCTGCACGAGCGCTACGGGCACGTCCAGGAAGTGATCATCCAGAATTTCCGAGCGAAGCCCGGTATTCCCATGCACGATTGGCCGGAACCTGCCCCTGCCGACATGTTGCGCACGGTGGCGGTTGCCCGCCTGCTGATGCCGCGGGTCAACATTCAGGCGCCGCCCAACCTTTCGGCTCCTTATTATGACGATCTGCTCGACGCCGGAATCAATGACTGGGGAGGGATCTCGCCGTTGACCCCCGACTTCATCAATCCCGAGAAGCCGTGGCCTCATTTGGAGCAACTTCGCCTGCGAACCGAAGCGAAGGGATTCCAACTGGAGCAGCGTCTGCCGGTGTATCCGGAGTTTCTGCCGCGTGCGCTGGCGCGTCCGGGCCTGTTGGCCGATCGCGTGCGCGGCGCGGCTGATGCCCAGGGCTATGCTCGGAGGGCGGCGTGATCACGGTTCTCACCGGCGGTACCGGCGGCGCCAAGTTCATCGACGGTCTGCGGCAGATCGTGCCCCCGGAAGAACTCACCTTGGTTGTTAACACCGGCGACGACCTGCTGTGGTGGGGGCTCTATGTTTCCCCGGACATCGATTCGATCACGTACGTGCTCGCCGGCTTGCTAAGTCACGAACGCGGCTGGGGCGTCAAGGGCGATACCTTCTTCTGTCTGCAGCACATGGGCCAACTCGGGCAGCCGCTCTGGTTTCATACCGGTGATCGCGATCTCGCCATACACATCCTGCGGTCCAAGCTGCTGGCGGAAGGCAAGACGCTGTCGGAAGTGACGGCGGAGATTTCGGACAAGCTGGGCGTGAAGGCGCACATCCTGCCCATGAGCAATTCACGGGTGGAAACGCGCGTGGGGACACCGATCGGCGAGCTGAGCTTCGAAGAATACTTTGTGCAGCGTTGGTACCAGGATCCGGTGGAGTCGATCCGTTTCGCCGGGGCCGCCGATGCCGAGCCCGCGCCCGGCGTGATCGAAGCAATTCTGGATGCAAATCTCGTGGTGGTGGCGCCGAGCAATCCGGTCACGAGCATCGGGCCCATTCTGGCGGTGCCCGGCGTTCGCGACGCGCTGCAGCGGGCAAAAGGGCGGGTGGTTGCTGTCAGTCCGATTGTGGGGGGCGAAGCGGTTTCGGGCCCGGCGGGAATCCTGATGGCCTCGCAAGGGCTGCCGGTTTCGATCGCTGGGGTCGCCGAGGCCTATCACGATTTTCTGGATGTGCTGGTCGTCGATGTTCGCGATGAACAGGCCGCGGAGGAATTGCGACAGACTGGGGTGCGCGTTCACCTTGCCAAAACCATCATGCGAACCCCGGAAGAAAAAGCTGAACTGGCGGCGGCCGTGCTCTCAGCCATCCCCATGCAGAGCGCAGCGCGCGCCGGGCTGGACCCAGCATGATTCTCATCCCGGTTAAGAGCCTGAAGCAGGCCAAGCAGCGGCTGGCGCCGATTCTGGATCAGGCAGCGCGCACGGAACTCGCGCAAGCGATGTTGCACGATGTTCTCGATGCGCTGGGGACCTGGCCAAACCGCCCCGAGGTCGCGGTGGTCACCTGTGACGCCTTTGCGCTCGAACTGGCGAGCCGGTACGGCTTCGAGGTTTTCGCGGACCACGCCAACACCGGTGAGACCGACGCCATCGCGATGGCAACCCACGTCTGCGAGACGCGCGGGATCGATAACACGCTGGTGATTCCGGCGGACATCCCGTTGCTGGAGTCATGGGAGTTGGAACGGATCCTCGAAGCCGCTCCGGAACGAGGCTCGGTGCTGGTACCGGCTGGCGATGGTCGAGGGACGAACGCCGCATTTCGACGTCCAGCAGGTCTGTTCCCCCTGCGTTTTGGCAATGACAGCTTCAAGCCTCACTTCGTCGCTGCCCAGGCCAGCGGCCAGCCTTGCGTAGTATTGCCGCTGCCGGGGATCGGCGTGGATGTGGACAATCCTTCCGATCTGAAGAAACTCGTCGCCCTCCCCGGCGAGACCCGTGCCCAGCGGCTCGCACGGCAATGGGATCTCGGCGAGTATCCGCTTGCCGCGAACGAGTAGCCGGTGGCCACGGAAGAGCTCCGGATCATCCCTGTTCCCGTCTCGGGCGAGATCAAGCCGGGGGAATCACTCGCCGAAAAACTCCTGCAGGCGCTGAAGAAGAAACGGCTCACGCTGGCCAGGGGAGACATCCTGGTCGTAAAACACAAGATTGTTTCGAAGGCAGAGGGTCAACTGGTACGGCTCGACTCGGTCAAGCCTTCTCCGAGTTCGCGATCCTGGGCACGGCGGTATGGCCTCGACGCGCGCGTCACCGAGTTGGCCCTGCGCCAGAGCAAGAAAGTCATCCGCCAAAAGAAGGGAGTGCTGATCACGGAAACGCGTCACGGATTCATCTGCGCCAACAGCGGTGTGGATGTCTCGAACGTCGACGGTGGGCAACATGCGCTGCTTCTGCCGGAAAACCCGGATCGTTCGGCTGCGACGCTGCATCGTGAACTCAAGAGACGGTTGAAGCTTGCGATTCCCGTGATCATCAGCGATAGCTTCGGACGTCCCTGGCGCGAGGGCTTGACCGAAGTGGCCATCGGGATCGCCGGCATGAAACCCGCGAAGGACTACCGTGGACAGCGCGACCCGCAAGGCTACAAGCTGCGGGTGAGCCTCGATGCAGTGGCCGATGAACTGGCTTGCGCCGCGGGGCTGCTCTCAGGCAAGCTAACCCGCACGCCCTTTGTTATCATTCGGGGATTCCGCTACCAGCCCGGACGTGGAACCGCCCGCGACCTTCTCCGCCCCGCGGCTCACGATCTGTTTCGCTAGGAGGCTTTCTTGGGTCGAGCACTCTCACAGCTGGAACTGGAGAATTTCCCTTCGCTCGAATGGTCGGAAATCGCGCCCGGCATGACGGCCGCGGTCCGAAGCGCCCTCGAAAACGTTCTGACCGCGCTCGATGGCAGATCACTTACGCGGGAAGAATGCTCCCGGCTTGCAAACTGTGATGGCGACGACCTGCTGGGGCTGCTGGTTGCCGCGAACGAACTTCGCGCCGAGTTGGCCGGAAATCTGGTGACGTACGTCGTCAACCGTAATATCAACTTCACCAACATCTGCTTCGTCGGCTGCAAGTTTTGCGCGTTCAGCCGCGGTCCCCGCGAATCCGACACCTACTTCCTCCATCTCGACCAGGTTGCACGCAAAGCCGTGGAAGCGTGGGAACTGGGCGCAACGGAGGTCTGCATTCAGGGCGGTCTGCCCCACGATCTGCCTCCTTTCTATTACCGGGATATTCTGCGCGCGGTGAAGCGCGCGGTTCCCGGGATGCATTGCCACGCGTTCTCGCCGATGGAGATTGTCTACGGCGTCGAACTGACGGGGATGCCCGTTGCCGACTACCTTGCGATGCTGCGCGACAACGGCCTCGACACTCTGCCGGGGACGGCGGCTGAAATTCTGGACGATCAAGTGCGCGCCGTCCTCTCGCGCAACAAGTTGTCGACGGAACAGTGGAAGGAAGTCATCACCACCGCGCACCGGTTGGGCATTCGCAGCACATCGACACTGATGTATGGTCACGTCGAAACGCCGGAACACTGGGTCAACCAGATCCTGCTGCTGCGCGACATTCAGGAACAGACTGGCGGCTTCACCGAGTTTGTACCGTTGGGCTTCGTGCATCAGAACACGTTGCTCTTCCAGCAAGGGCTGGCGCGCTCGGGGCCGACGCTGGCTGAGCATTTGAAGATTCACGCGCTCGCCCGCGTACTCCTGGCAGGATCGATCAACAACCTCCAGGTATCGTGGGTGAAGTTGAACCGCAAACTCTCACAGTTGTGTCTGCAGGCCGGTGCCAACGACTACGGCGGCACGTTGATGGAAGAGAATATTTCGCGGGAAGCGGGAGCCACTGCAGGCCAGTACACCAGCCCCGAAGACTTCCAGGCGCTTATCCTGGAAGCGGGGCGGATTCCAGCGGAACGCAACACCACCTATTCACGCATCCGCATCAAATTGCCGCTCGAGAACTTCACCAGCGAGCACGCCCCCGTCGAGGAATTCGCGTGAGCCGTCCCATCGCGATTCTTGGCGGCACGGGGCCGGCAGGAATGGGGCTTGCGCTGCGGTGGACGCGCGCGGGCGAGACCGTAATCATCGGATCACGCAGCGCCGAGCGCGCCCGGGAAGCCGCGGCGAATATCGAACAGAAAGTCGGAGCACAGGCAAAGATCTGCGGCGAGGAGAACTCCGTCGCATGCGGCCTTGCGGACGTGCTGGCGCTTACCGTTCCGTTCGAAGGACAGGCGGCGCTTCTGAAGCAACTCAAGCCCGCGTTGAAACCGGGGACAATCGTGATCGACACGACCGTTCCGTTGGCTTCCAGCGTTGGGGGCCGCGCCACCCGGACGCTCGGCGTGTGGCAAGGCTCGGCGGTGCAACAAACGGCGGAACTTGTTCCTAAGGGTGTGACGGTCGTGGCGGCATTCCAGAACTGCTCGGCTGACGCCATGCAAGGGGACGATCCCGTGGAATGCGACGTCATCGTTTGCAGCGACGACGAGAATGCCACGCAGCTGGTGTGCGCGCTGGTGGCGCTGGTTCCAGGACTGCGGGCCATCGACGGAGGCAAGCTCGAGAACGCCCGTATTGTGGAGCAGATTACGGCGCTCCTGATCGGACTCAACATCCGCCACAAGGGTCATGGCGGGATTCGGATCACGGGATTGCCGGCGCACGCGTATAAGTCATCGTAGGAGAGCGCGAGCTCGAGTCCGGATGGGAAATTAAGCTCGAGGCTGCCGCAGGTTTCGTCTACCCAGCTCGCACAATCATTTGTCATGCCATGACCAATTCCCCGAAAAACGGCACGGCCATCGAGTTCCGCGACGTCTCCTATCGCTTCTCTGGCGGACATGAGCTGCTCACTGGGCTCAACCTTCAGGTCCGGCGCGGGGAAACGCTGGTGCTGCTGGGCCGAAGCGGTTCCGGAAAAACCACGACTCTTAAATTAATCAACAATCTCGTCGCGCCAACCCACGGCGAAGTATGTGTCGAGGATCGTCCGACCACCCAATGGGACCCCATCCGACTGCGGCGCGGGATTGGGTATGTCATCCAGGACGCGGGGCTATTTCCTCACTTCACCGTGGAACGCAATATCGGGCTGGTTCCTACCATCGAGGAATGGCCAGCCGAGCGCGTACGGGAGCGGGTTCGTGAGTTGTTGCAGCTGGTCGGACTGGAGGCCAGTCTGGCACGGCGGTACCCGCGAGAGCTTTCCGGCGGGCAACGGCAACGGGTCGGAGTGGCGCGCGCTCTAGCTGCGGATCCCCCAATTCTTCTGATGGACGAACCATTTGGCGCACTCGACGCCATCACCCGCGCGGAACTGCAGCGCGAATTCCTGTCTTTGCAAAAGCGCCTGCAGAAGACAGTCGTGTTCGTGACCCACGATCTGCGCGAAGCGCTCTTGCTGGGGACGCGGATTGCCTTGATGGAAGGTGGCCGCCTCGTCGCCGCGCTGACGCCTAACGAATTTACCGGGTCCAGCAATCCTCTGGTCAAACAGTATCTGGAAGCCTTTGGTGCGGGTCCAGCGTGTGCGGATCGAGGCATCGCATGAATGTCTTTCAATTCATGCTGCAGAATCGCAGCGAGGTCGTGGAACTGACGCTCGAGCACCTGTGGATGGTGGCGGCCTCTACGCTGCTCGCGGTTCTGATCGGCATCCCGCTCGGCGTTCTGATCACGCGCTGGCCCGGCTTGAACAAACCTGTGCTCGGGAGCGCCAACATAATCCAGACGATCCCAAGCCTGGCGCTGTTCGGATTCCTTTTGTCGGTACCGTGGATCGGGGCCCGCGCCGAGCGGCTCGCGATTCTTGACCTGACCCTCTGCGCGCTGCTGCCACTGATCCGCAATACGTATACGGGGATTAAGGGAGTGGACCCTTCCGTGCTGGAGGCGGGCCGGGGAATGGGGATGACCAACCGGCAACTGCTTTTTCAGGTGGAGCTTCCGCTGGCGCTGGGAGTGATCATCGCGGGCGTTCGGGTCGCCACCGTGATCTCGGTGGGACTGGCGACGATTGCAGCTGCGATCGGCGCGGGCGGGTTGGGCGAATACATTTTTCGCGGGCTCGCTATGGTCAACAACCAGGTGATTCTGGCGGGCGCGATTCCCGCTGCCGCGCTGGCCCTGCTGGCCGACGCAAGTCTGGGCTGGCTGGAAAAGCGCCTCAGTCCGGGCTAGAAACAATCTGGGACGCGGCTGGCCGCGTCTTCGACGATGCCGACGAAAGTAGCCGCTCTCCTGATCTCGACGCTGCTGCTCCTGGCTTGTGGTCCTCCGCGGGAGAACCGCATCGTCATTGGCTCGAAGAATTTCACCGAACAAGCCGTCCTCGGCGAAATCTTTGCCCAGGTCATCGAGGCTAAAACCTCTCTGCGAGTCGAGCGGCGCTTCTACCTGGCGGGCTCGTTTATCTGCCACCAGGCGATTCTGGCAGGGCGCATCGACATCTATCCCGAGTACACGGGCACGGCGCTCACGGCGATCCTGAAGGAGAAACCGCAAGGTAGCCGGGACGATGTGTACCGGCGCGTAAAAACCGAATACGAAAAGCGCTTCGATCTCACGCTTGGCCCGCCTCTCGGCTTCAACGACACGTTTGCCATCGAGATCCGCGGCGAGGACGCGCGCGCGTTGCACTTGAAGACCATCTCGCAGGCCTCCGCCTACACGCGGCACTGGCGGCCCGGGTTCGGTTACGAGTTCATGGAGAGGCCCGACGGATTCAAAGGGCTCGCGGCCACGTACGGCCTGCGCTTTGCCGAGCCGCCGCGCATTATGGATCTCGGTTTGCTGACGCGAGCGCTTAAAGAAAAACAAGTCGATCTCATCGCCGGCAACACAACCGATGGCCTGATTCCCGCGCTGGACCTTTTCGTTCTGGAGGACGACCGCAACTATTTCCCTCCTTACGAAGCCGTGGCCGTGGTTCGGCAGCCAACCCTCGCTCTTCACCCGGAGGTCGGCGCCGCGCTGGCCCAGCTGGCAGGCAAAATCTCCGACCAGGACATGCAACAACTGAACTATGCGGTCGACGGCCAGCATCGTGATATCAAGGAAGTCGTTCGGGAATTTCTGCGGCGGAAAGGGATACGGTAGGGCCCGCGTCGGTGTTGGCCTCGTCACTCAAAAATAAGGCCCGCACCGAATACAATGTCCACTTCATGCCGAACCGCGACCTGGACGCGACCTGGAAATATCACAACGGCACCAAGCATTCCTACCTGAGCCTCCGGGTCCATCCGCACTTTCTCGACTGGGAGAACAAACCGCTTCTCTTCAAGATTTATCCGACACTCGAGATCACGCGGCTGCCCAAGGACTTTCGGCAGACAGGTGTGTCGGCACTTTCGGCCATCGCGAGCCCGGGTACAGCAGCGCAAGGAGAGATTCAACCCAGCCTGGAGGACATCGCGCAGCTTCTGTTCTTCTCCGCCGGCGTAACCAGGAGCAGGAAGTTCCCGGGAGGCGAGACTTTCTTCCGCGCCGCGGCCTGCACGGGCGCGCTCTACGAAGTGGAGCTCTACCTGGTTTGCAAGGATCTGCGCGAATTGCCTGCTGGCGTCTACCACTTTGGTGTCGCGGAATTTGGCTTGCGCCAGCTGCGCGCGGGGGACTATCGGAAGATTGTGGTCGAAGCCACTGCAGGCGAGTCGGCCATCGCCCAAGCTCCGCTGATCGTCATTTGCACCGGGACCTATTGGCGCAACGCCTGGAAGTACCGCTCGCGCACGTACCGGCATTTTGGCTGGGACAACGGAACCATTCTGGCGAACATGCTGGCCGTGGGCACGTCGCTTGGCCTGCCTGCAAAGCTGGTGATGGGTTTCGTCGATCAGCAGATCATTGCGTTGCTCGATGTCGCGACAAATAAGGAGGTGGCGTTCTCGATGGTTGCGATAGGGCACAGTTCGGAGCAACCGGCAGCGGCGCCTCCCGTTAGGCCGCTCAGCGTACCGCTGGTTGCGTACTCAAAAAGCGAAGTGGACTATCCAGCCATGCGGCAGATGCACGAGTCCTCCAGCTTCACGCTGGCGGAGGAGGCGGCGGCGTGGCGTGAAGGCGCGCTGGTGGTCACACCCAGCGCAGCGAAGGGCAAGCTCACCGCCCTGCACCCGCTTGGCGATGGTGAACTCCCGCAAGATACGATCGAGCAGGTGATCCAGCGTCGCGGCTCGACACGCAGGTTTGCCCGCGAATCAATTTCCCTGGGACAGCTTTCTACCATCCTCGACCGGGCCACACGCGGCATCCCGGCAGACTTCCTCAGCCCGTTCGACACCCAGCTGAACGATATGTACCTGGTCGTGCACAGCGTCGAGGGCCTCGTTCCCGGTGCGTACTTCTTCCACCGCGACAAGAAACAACTGGAGCTTCTGAAGGAAGGCGACTTCCGGAAGCAGGCGGGATATCTCGGCCTCGAACAGGAACTCCCGGCGGACGCCAGCGTTGATGTTTTCTTTCTTGCCGACCTCCACCAGGTGATTGCCAGGTTCGGAAACCGCGGTTATCGCGCCGTGCAGGTCGAGGCCGGGATGCTCGGGGGCAAGCTTTACCTCGCCGCGTACGCGCAGCAACTGGGCGCCAGCGGCCTCACCTTCTACGACGATGACGTGGTCAACTTCTTCTCGCCGCACTCCAAGGGGAAGAGCGCGATATTCCTGGTCGCTCTCGGCCGGAAAGCGACGAAATAATCAGTGTTTAGCCCTCACACGCAGCGGTGACCCACGTCACACCCCGCTGCGATAAGGCAACGCCATAATTCTCGGGTGTTGAGGGAGCGCCCATCGCTCCCCGTGTGGGGGTCCCGTGGCAATAAGGACGTGTTTCTATTATCGTCGAGCGCTGCAAGGCCTGTGGCTTTTGCGTAGAGTTCTGCCCGACCAAGGTGCTGGCACTGTCTTCCGCTTTCAATTCCAAGGGCTATCATCCACCCCATGTAGTCGCGCCCGAAAAGTGCAGCGGCTGCGAACTATGCGGGATGTACTGCCCGGATTTTGCGATCTACGGGCAGAGAGTGCCCAGCTTGAAAGGTGCCGATGGAAAGACTCCGGCGTCGTCTGCGGAGGTGAGCCGTGAAAGCTGATCCGCGCGGAGTTCTCACCGGCACGCACTTCATCGATGGCGACCACGCCTGCTGCGAGGGCGCATTGGCCGTCGGGTCGCGATTCGCCGCCGGGTATCCCATCACTCCTTCCACCGAAGTGCTGGAACGCTTCGCGGCGCGAGTGCCGACGGTGGGCGGAACGTTCATTCAGATGGAAGACGAACTCGCCGCCTCTATCACGTTGCAAGGCGCGGTGTGGGGCGGGGCCAAGGCCTTCACGGTCACGTCGGGGCCGGGCTTTTCGCTCATGATGGAGCACATCGGCTACGCCGTCATGACTGAGACGCCGTGCGTCTTTGTCGACGTGCAGCGCGGCGGACCCTCGACCGGACTGCCCACCCTTCCTGCCCAGGCCGACATGATGCAGGCTCGCTGGGGTTCGCACGGCGATTACGAAATCATCGCGCTCTGCCCCAACTCGCCCCAGGAATGTTTCGATCTGACGATCAAGGCTTTCAATTTCTCCGAAGACTTTCGCGTGCCGGTGATGTTCATGATGGATGAGGTCGTCGGCCACATGACGGAGAAAGTTGTGATCCCGCCGGCGGACGAGATCGAAGTCGTTCCACGCCGGCACACAAAGAGGTCGGTCGACGACTACCTGCCCTATGCCACGAACGGCGACCAAGTCGCCGAGATGGCGCACGCGGGCGAAGGCTACAAGTTCCACGTCACCGGGCTTACCCACGACGAGCACGGCTATCCCAACATGACACCGCAGACCCAGGACAAGCTGATCCGGCGGCTGCAGAGCAAGATTCGCGACGCCGTCGACCGTATCACGCTGCTCGAGGAAGACGGACTCGAGGGCGCCGACGTCGTAGTCGTGTCGTACGGAATCACGTCGCGGGTAGCCCAACGCGCGATCGAACTGGCGAGGCAGCAGGGTCTGCGGGTGGGCAAACTCCGCCTGATCACGTGCTGGCCGTTTCCGGAAAAACGAATCCGGGAGTTGGCGCCCGACACGAAAGCATTCGTGGTGCCGGAACTCAACCTGGGGCAGATGGTTCGCGAAGTCGAACGCGCCGCGCGGGCTTTGGCGGGCAGGGCGTCATCCTGTCGGCCATCATCATAGGAAAAACCGCGTCCATCTACCAGGGGGCCTACGCCACCATGACGCAGAACTTTGGTCCGGAGGCCCGTGGTGCAGCCTGCACCGCGCAGTTGCTGCTCTCGGACCAACCCATTCTCTATCCCTACGTCACGCAGCCCGACATCATGGTCGTGATGTCGCAGGAGGCTTACACCCGCTTCGTGCCTGAACTCAAAGAAGGCGGAACGCTGATTGTGGAGCAAGACCTGGTCCGGGTCGCCGACCTGCCACGTCAGACCAAGGTCTACAGTTGTCCGGCAACGCGCCTGGCTGAAGAACTCGGCAAACGCATGGTGCTGAACTCGGTGATGGTGGGCTTCTTCACGGCAGTCACGCAGTTACTCAAACCCGAAGCGGTGCGTAGAGCGGTGGCGGACTCGGTGCCCTCCACCTTGCAAGAACTGAACCTGAAAGCCTTCGAGAATGGCTACGGCTATGGGGTGAAGTCATTGGTCTTCAACCCGCACTCGCAGGAACTGGAGCAGGTGATCTACGCCAAGGAGTGACGCACTCGAAAGCACGGTGTAAGCAGTGGACGACGACTGCAGCGTTAAGCCACGCCAATTGGAAAACACGTCGCCCGATTGTAGCGCCGGTGTCTCGCCGGCTGTCTCGGGGGCGTCCCGCCCCCGTTTCGGTGAAGTCACGATCCGTGACCGCGGCCGCCTTCCGCATTGGGCGAAAGATGGTGCCACATACTTCATCACGTTTCGCCTGGCTGACTCCCTCCCACACTCCGTTCTTGAGCAAATCGAATTCGAGAAGAGGAACATCCTCAGCACCGCCAGTCAACTTAACCGTGCCCTTTCCCCTGACGAGCGAAAAGCGCATCGCGTACCTGTCTTCGGCACGCATCGAGCGCTACCTCGACCGCGGCGCTGGCGCGTGCCATCTGAGAGACCCCGAGGTAGCCAACGCAGTGAGCGAAACCCTAAGTCACTTTGACGAAAAACGATACCGCCTTTTCGCGTGGTGCATCATGCCCAATCACGTGCACGTTGTCGTGCGCCTATTTCCGGGCAGCACTCTGGCCGCCGTTCTGCATTCCTGGAAGTCGTTTGCGGCGAAACGGGTGATGAAACTCGTCCGAGTCCAAGGCAGTTTCTGACAACGCGAGTACTACGACCATCTTCTGCGGAATGAAGACGAGTTTGAGCGCGCAATTCGGTACGTGGTGGAAAATCCAGCCAAGGCCGGACTGGAGGGATGGCAATGGGTTTGGGTGCGAGGGCAGGATGCCCTCGCGACAGCCGGCGGGACGCCGGCGCTACTCTGATTGCGCGAACTCTACGTCAACTTGCGTATGCCTGCACCTACTCCCGCAACCTCGCCGTCATCTCCTCCGACGGCTCTCCGCCCGCCACGGCCTGCGCGATGATCAACTGGCGGGCCTCGCCACGGAACGCGGGCAATTGCCGCGCAAAGACGATCGCGCCGACGATGCTGGCGACTGCTCCAGTGGACACCGTGATCGGCGCTCCGAGTCGGTCGGCGAGCGCACCACCCAGCAACGCGCCGAACGGGGCCATGCCCATGAACATCATGGAATAGACCGCCATCACGCGGCCGCGCAGCGCGTCTGGCACCATCGACTGGATCAACGTATTCGAGCACGCCATCTGTAGCATAAGGCAGAAGCCGACCGGGATCAGGAGCACTGCCGACAGCCAGAAATAGCGCGAGAACGAAAACGCGATCAGGCTTACGCCAAAACCTGCGCAGGTCAGCGCCACCAGTCGGCCCAGGCCCCTCACGCCCGAACGCAGGGCCAGGGTCAACGCGCCAAGCAGGGCCCCGATTCCGGTGAAGCCCATCAGGATTCCCAGACCCTTCGCACCGCCGTGCAGAATGCGATCGGCAAACAAGGGCATCAGCACCGTGTACGGCATGCCGACCAGGCTCACCAAGCCGAGTAGCAACAGCAGGGCCCGGATCGGGGCAGTGTGGCTCGCCCAGTGAAAACCCTCGATGATATCGTCCAGTGGCGAGTCGGACTTGGATCGGGATGGGCAGTGGATTTTCATCATCAGCAGGCCCGCGATGACCGCGATGTAACTGATGCCGTTGGCGAAGAAGCACCAGCCCTCACCGATCTTTGCCACCAGGATGCCCGCGATGGCCGGCCCGATCACGCGCGCCCCGTTGAACATCGACGAGTTCAACGCGATGGCGTTCATCAAGTCTTCACGGCCCACCATGTCGACCAGAAAGGACTGACGGCCCGGAATATCGAATGCGTTTACTACCCCCAGCAGGGCAGCCAGCACGAAAATCTGTGGCACAGTCACTCGATGGGTGAGGGTCAGCACCGCCAGAATGAGCGCGAGAATCATTGCGGCTGTCTGGGTCGCAACTACGACGCGATGCCGGCTTACGCGATCGGCCACCATCCCGCCGATGGGCGCCATCAGGAACACCGGGAATTGGCTCGCGAAGCCAACCGACCCGAGCAGCAATGACGAACCGGTCATCCGATAGACCAACCATGACTGCGCCACCGTCTGCATCCAGGTACCAATCAGAGAAATGAGCTGTCCGGAGAAGAAAAGCTGGAAGTTGCGGTGCTTGAGGGCCCGCATTCCCACGGACCAACGGGACTGACCCGGCAGGGGCGCTGCCGCGTCCGAGGCTGAGGGGGGCGCCGAATTGGAAGCTGAGGTCTCCGCCACAATGCAGAACTTATTTGATGCTAGCGCCGACTTGTCCGTACCACTATAGCGGACTGGCCCGCGGCGAATGTTCTACAATAAACCAGTATGCGCAAAACAATTTGGGTCGCCCTGACTGCGGCCGCGTGTATGGCCGGCTGCAAGACGTCTGCACCGCCCCAGCCC
>Ga0307479_10003823_pt1 | contig 13768 bp, 9 predicted proteins | sample atmos_gasesECM4C_FD_203743 | JGI IMG/M metagenome (GOLD analysis project Ga0307479, IMG submission 203743) | Hardwood forest soil microbial communities from Morgan-Monroe State Forest, Indiana, United States - atmos_gasesECM4C_515 | ecosystem: Environmental > Terrestrial > Soil > Temperate...
GGAGATGCCCTGGATCTCAAAGATCGCGAGACCGAGGGTCATTCTCGACGGGTCACCGCCTTTACCATGGCAATTGCACGCGCCATGGGGCTGCCCGCGGAACAGGTCGCAACCATTGCCCGCGGTGCCTTCCTCCACGACATCGGCAAGATGGCTATTCCGGACAAGATTCTGAACAAGCCCGACAAACTCACCGCCGAAGAAACCGCAATCATGCAGGAACACTGCTTCAAGGGTTATCAGATCGTCAAAAAGATTCCCTTTCTCAAAGAGGCATGCGAAATCGTGTATTCCCACCAGGAACGCTACGACGGAAGCGGCTATCCGCGAGGTCTAAAAGGCGAGGAGATTCCGCTAGGGGCTCGCATCTTTTCCGTTGCCGATACTCTGGACGCGATCACGTCGGACCGTGTGTATCGACGCGCCAGATCTCTGACGGAAGCACGCAAAGAAATCCAGGCCTGGTCCGGTCGCCAGTTTGATCCTGACGTCGTGACCGTTTTTCAACAAATGCCCGATGAAATTTTCGAAGAGCTGCGTCGTGCCATCAGCGCACAGACCGCTCCTCTTGCTTATTCCACTGGGGCCAAGGGCTAAATTCGCGCACCAAGATTGGAACTGTTGAATACCCAAAAGGCATTGAGACTGATGGTTGCGACTGCGGGCCTGCTTACGGCGGCAATCACCGCGTCGTGTTTGTTTCTGCCGAAGGGACTGGTGCAGATCGCGGCCAGCGACGTGGTTGGTGGCCTGCTCATGCTTATCCCGTTCTTTGCTTGTGCCAGGCTTGGCCTCGCCAGCAAAGGCCGCATGCGTTGGTTCTGGATGCTTCAGGCTGCAGGCTGGGCAATGTGGTTCGGCGACCAGGCAGTGTGGATCACGTTCGACTTAATTCTCCGCAAGAAGCTGCCCCAAATGTATCCTGCCGACGCGCTCTTGTTTCTGGCCGGAGCGCCCATGCTGGCCGGTCTGTTGCTCAGGCCGCACCGCGAACCGACGGCGCGCGGTGCCAGACTGGGCGCGCTCGACTTCTTCTTGTTGCTTTTGTGGTGGCTTTATCTCTACGTGTCGCTGGTCGTCTGCTGGCAATACGTCTCCCCCAATCTGGACGCCTACAACCAGAACTTTGATTTGCTATCGGGAGCGCAAACCATCCTGTTTGCTGGAGTCCTGATTTTCTTCTGGATCGATTCCGCAGGACGGTGGAAGCTGTTCTACGCGACGTTCGGCGCTGCGATCGTGTTCAATGGCGTCTGGTTCTACATTCTTAATCGCGCCATAGAAAAAGAAATCTATTTCACCGGCAGTTGGTATGACATTCCGTATTCCGCGTCATTTGCGGCTTTTGCCGTGGTTGTGCTCCTGGGACAGCGGCTCTCGCCAGCGCCGGAGTCCGCGGCTGACGAAACCTATAATTCCTGGATGGCCAACCTGGCGATGATGGGTGTGCTTTCGTTACCGATCATGGCATTGGGCGCCATGCTTGATTCACACCTTCCGTCGCACGTCTCGCGTTTCCGGGTTGTGGTAACACTGGCCACGATGTTTCTGATGGCGTTCCTCCTGTTTATTCAGCATTATCGGCTGAATCGCGAGTTGCGGCGGACCAACGTAACACTGCAGGAGGCATCGCTCACCGACCCGCTCACGGGCCTGCGCAACCGCCGCTATTTTTCCGCGACCATCGAAGCGGATGTGAGCCAGACACTGCGTGCCTACGCCGACGGCCATAACGGTCACATTCGCGACCTGGTGTTCTATCTCATCGATGCGGATAATTTCAAAGATGTGAACGACCGCTACGGACACGATGTGGGCGACAAGGTGCTGCAGGAGATGGCTCGTCGGCTGAGTTCTTCCATTCGCCACTCGGATGTTCTGGTGCGCTGGGGCGGGGAAGAGTTTCTCATCGTGTCGCGCTACACCGACCGCAGCGAGGCGGAATTGCTCGCCCAGCGAGCGCTCTCGGCGGTCGCCGATACGCCATTCGCGCTGAGTGGCTCCGCGGAAAAGATCTCTCGCACTTGCTCGGTAGGATGGGCGGCGTTTCCGTTTTTTCCAGACAACCCGCGTGCCGTCAGTTATGGAGAGGTTCTTACTCTGGCCGACCGGGCTCTGCATCGGGCCAAGCAGTCCGGCAGGAACCGTGCCGTCGGCATGCTTCCTGCAGCCGGCAAGGTGCCGGCCACCATAGTTGAGGGTGTGCACTCCAAGGGGCTCCAGGTCGACATGTTCGCCATCGTTGGGCCTGGCGCCGCCTCATAAACTGCCTCGCCTCAGGCAGCATTTTTCTCATTTCTTCCATCCAATTGCTTGAATAGTTCCACTCGCAGGAGATTTCTATGTCCAATTCCGCTTCTCGTGTGTGGAGTCCTTTCGTTATCGGCATTCTTCCCATCTTTCTGGTTGGTTCACTGGTGGCGCAGGAGGCCCCGCCCGTGCCAGCGAATAGCGTCGCGCAAGGAACCATCTTGTTAATCCAGCTTTCGGACCGGCTTGACACGCATACCGCGAAGGCGGGCGATCGTTTTCAAGCGCAGCTGGCGGAGTCTATGACCGCAGCCAACGGCCAGACCATCGACGCCGGAAAGAAAATCAAGGGGCACATCAGCGCGGTGGAACCGGGATTGCGGCGGCGACTGCTGCTCAGTTTCGGCGAGATTGAAACTTCCCATGGATGGGTCCCGCTCATCGCGACCGTTACCGGCGTTCCCGGCGAGCACGGCCTGAGCCAAATCGGTGAGGAAGGCGAAATCGGACGCAAGGGGATGAGCAAAGAGCAAATCGCTGAAGCCGTGGTCGTCGGAGCCGGCGAGGGCGCGGAGCAAGGTGCGCGCTCCGGAGGGAAGCGCGGCGCGGCGACCGGCGCCGGATCGGGAGCTGCGGATGGAGCTATGACCGCGTTCGAATCCGGGCACGACCTTGTGCTCGAAAAAGGGACTGCACTCGAAATCAGGTTGGACCGCAACCTGACCATTCCCACACGCTAGCAGCGCCTCGACAAAGTGCAAGAAAGGCTCTGACAGACGTTCTTTCAGAGGAGAATCATCTTGGGGAACGAGCTTTACTGCTTGATAATTCCCTCGGAGGTCTGTCATGAAGTCTCTCCGCATTTTTCTGGAGCTTCTATTCCTCGCCGTTGGCGCCGCCGTTGCTCAAGAGCATCCGACCGTAGCCGCCCAGCCGAATACGGTCTACGTAGGCGCGGACGGCAAATTTGAGGCTGCTCCCGACACGGCGCAGATCCAGTTCAACGTCTCGGTGCAAGACGACACTTCGCAGGCGGCCTACCAGCATGCGTCCAAAGAGGTGGAGCAAGTACGCCAAGTGCTTCGCGCGAACGGGCTCGAAACCAAGACTGCGACGGTGGGATTCATGTCCGTGCAGCCCGTCTACGACTACAAGGATCCGAAGCATAAGGTGTTTGGATATCGCGTTACGACCGATGTCGTTTTGAAGCTGAAGGATTTCTCCAAGGTCGGACCAATCACGCAGCAACTCGCCGACGCCAATGTCAGCGAGACCCAGACTCTCAGCTATACGCTCGAAAACATGGATGACGCGAAGAACAGAGCTGTCGAAGATGCCTACCGCCGGGCGCACAACTCTGCCGACACGTTGGCGCATGCCAGCGGACGCACGCTGGGAGAACTCTCGTATGCGTCGGTGGATACCTTTGAGAACCAACGGATCCTGATGCCGCGAATGGCCCGTGCGATGGGTGCGGCGATGGCGGCCGCCGCCCCGCCGGCTCCGACGGAGGAGTTCACAGCCCAGTCTGTGACAGTCACCGCGCATGTGAATGCGCTGTTCAACTTGAAATGAATTTCCTCGTTTAGAGAGCTGCGGGAGCAGTCTCAGGCGGCGGTGTCGCTCCCAGCGGTGCGACCTCCAGAATCAGACCGTCGACTCCGCGCACGACGACTAACTGTCCCACCGGCAGAGCAGTCGAGGCGACTGCATCCCAGAGTTCGCCGTGGACGAAAACTTTGCCTTGCGGCGACAGCGCTGTCTGCGCGACTCCAGTCTCACCCACCAAACCTTGGGCTCCAGTAACGACTTTGTTGCGTCTCGCCTTGAGCGCGATGGTCATCAGGAAAGCCGTGATCAGCCCGAGCGGGATGCTGACCGCCAATGCAGTCATGAGATGAACCCGCATCTCCGGAATAGGCGAGTCGACCAGCAACAGGCCGCCCAGAGTGAGAAGCACGATTCCGCCCACCGTGAGCACGCCGTGAGTCGCGAACTTGGCTTCGGCGGCGAACAGCCCGAAGGCGCCAAGAATCAGCCCCAGCGCGGCAAAGCGCGTGGGCAGAAGGTTGAGCGCGAATACTGCCAGAATGATGAACACCACTCCGACTGTGCCGGGAATGACGGCGCCGGGATGGTTGAATTCGATGTAGAGCGCGAGCGCTCCGATGGCGAGCAGAAGGAACGCGAAGTCCGGTTCCATAAGCGCATCGAGAATGCGTTCCTTCAGAGTCATGTCAAAAGCAACGACCGGTTCGCCGGTGAGGTTGAGCGAATGAGATTCTCCGTTGAAGCGCTTGAAGGTCTTGCCTTGCATCTGGCGGAACAGGTCGTCTTGACTCGAAGCGACGTAGTCGATGAGATGCTGCGAGAGTGCCTCCTGCTCGGTGAATGACTTTGATTCGCGGACGGCGCTCTCGGCGGCTTCGATGTTGCGTCCTCGTTTGGATGCGACTGAGCGCATCAGGGCCGCGGCGTCGTTCTCCATCTTCTGCTTCATGGTGTCGTCCGGCTTCAGTTGCACGGGGCCGATGAGAGCCACTGGATGAGCGGCTCCGGCGGCCGTTCCGGGGGCCATGGCGGCGATATCGGCAGACTCGAGAATGAAGATCCCCGCCGAACCGGCGTGACCACCCGTCGGCGTCACGTAGACAATGACGGGCACCGACGAGGCGGTGATCTTTTCGATGATCTCGCGGGTGGAACTAACGAGGCCGCCCGGCGTATTCATCTCGATCAATACTGCCTGAGCATTGCGGCGCCGGGCTTCGTCGAGGGCGCGGGCGATGTACTCCTGGCTGATCGGCTGTATGGTGTCGTTGACGACCACTTTGAGAACCTCGGCCGACGCGGTGGCGGAACAAACCGCGACCAATCCAATGGAAAGAACAAGACTGATGACAGCACTGACTCTTCTAGTCTGGGGCGAGAAGCGCATAGGTTCCTTCGGCATGCTCAGGACAGGCCCTTCGCTCAGGATGTGGGGCCCAATCGTGCCTGAACATCTTGCTGTGTCGGGAATCGCGATCCCGACAACAACTATTGTCGCTCTATTTAGCCGAGGCTGTGGGGATTTCTTGCGGCTCTGGCGCTGCGCTCGACCGGGCTTGAGTCCACCCGGGTAGATCCGTGCTGCCGGTGATCAGGCGCGCGCCGCGCTCGTAGGTGACGTAGGACCACGCCCACTGAATGAAAACCAGAAGCCGGTTGCGAAAACCGATAAGGAACAGAATGTGGACGAAGAGCCAACTTAACCAGGCAACGAAGCCTGAAATGTGAATCTTGCCAAATTGGGCGACAGCAGCAGCACGGCCGATCGTGGCCAGGCTACCTTTGTCCCAATAGTCAAAGTTGGGACGAGAGTCAACTTTGCCAGCTTCGACTTCACGACGAATCAGTTTGGCGACAAAGCGGCCTTCCTGGATGGCGACAGGGGCCACGCCGGGGAGCATCTTGCCATCTGTGGCTTTGGCTGCGGCGAGGTCACCGATCACGAAAACTTCGGGATGTTTCGGAATGCTGAGATCGGGCCGCACCACTACGCGGCCAGCACGATCGACCGGGACACCGAGTTTTTTCCCGAGAGGGGAAGCCGCTACGCCCGCCGCCCACAATATGACTGCCGCCTCGTGACGAGTGTTCTCAAAACAAACTGCGCCCGCATCGACCTGGGTCACCATGGTCGAAGTGCGGACTTCCACCCCCAGGCGCTGGAGTTGCTCCTGGGCGCTGCGGGAAAGGTCTTCCGGATAAGCAGGAAGGACGCGCGGGCCGCCTTCGACCAGCAGGATGTGCGCCCGTGCGGGATCGATTGCACGGAATTCGTGCGTGAGCGCGTGATGGCAGATTTCCGCCAGCGTTCCCGCCAGTTCAACTCCCGTCGGGCCGCCGCCCACGATTACAAAGTTGAGCGGAGGCCCTGATTCTCCGGCCAGGGACTGCCGCTCGGCCAGTTCGAAGGCGAGCAGCACGCGGCGTCGGATTTCGAGCGCGTCTTCAATCGTCTTGAGGCCCGGTGCGAAAGGTTCCCATCCCTCGTGGCCGAAATAAGCGTGGCTGGCGCCCGCGGCCACGATGAGGTAATCGTACGGGACAACGGACTCGGGAGTCTCGACGACCCGGCGGTCTAGATCGAACCCAGTGACCTCAGCCATGAGAATTTCGACGTTGTCGCGAGAGCGAAGAATCGAGCGAATCGGCGCGGCGATTTCTCCGGGAGAAAGACCGGCGGTCGCTACCTGATAGAGCAGCGGCTGAAAGGTGTGGTAATTCCTCCGGTCGATGACGGCAATCTGGACCGGCGCTGTGGCCAGCGATTGCGCCGCGTTCAGGCCTCCGAAACCGGCGCCGACAATCACGACCCGAGGTTTTACCTTGCGGTTCATCGCCGTACATCTATAAGATTCGGCGCGATGGCAGAGGTTTCGCGAAGTTCTTCGAAAGTGCCAACCCCGGTATGGGCTCGTTGGGCCCTGCCTTCGGTGGCCGACTTGATTTTTGTTGCGCTGTTGAGCGCCTTGGTCTTCACGCCGCTGTCCGTGCGCCTGCTGGGCGACGCAGGAATCGGATGGCACATCCGAACCGGGCAGCAAATTTTGGCCACGCACTTCGTCCCTCACGTCGATCCGTTTTCTGCCTCCATGGGAGCAAAACCCTGGTTTGCCTGGGAATGGCTCTATGACCTGGTTGCGGGTGAACTGGAAACCGCTCTGGGGCTCAATGGCGTGGTGTGGTTCACATCGGTCGTGATCGCGGCGGTGTTTGCACTTCTGTTTCGGCTGCTGACGAAGGGCGGGACGAATGTCCTTGTCGCGCTCGTGCTCGTGCTGCTGGCGTTGGCGTCGTCGATGATTCATTTTCTGGCGCGCCCTCACGTGCTGAGCTGGCTGTTTACGCTGATTTGGTTCTGGATTCTCAACGCCTCGGAGCGGGACTCTAATAGCGGGCGCGACGGCCGCGGCCGGAAATGGTTATGGGCCTTGCCCCTGCTCATGCTGGTTTGGGTCAATGTCCATGGCGGGTTTTTGTTGGGGTTCGCACTACTGGGAATCTTCTGGATGGGAGCAGTGTGGAACTGGCTTTGCTCGAAAGATGGCAGGATCGAACAAGCCTTTGGGAAAATTGCGGCAGCGAAGCGCTCCTGGGAGTTGATCTACGTGGGGCTGATCTCGGCGGCAGCGAGTCTGGTGAATCCTTATGGATGGAAGTTGCATTCCCACATAGCCTCCTACCTTTCCAACGGATTCTTAATGGACCACATTGATGAATTTCAGTCCCCCAATTTCCACGGCGTGGCGCAGCGGTGCTTTGTGGTGCTTCTGCTCATCACGCTGACGGTTCTGGCGGGGCGGAGACGCCAGTTGCCCACGAGCCACGCTTTGACTCTACTGTTCGCCGTGTATGCCGGCCTCTATGCTTCGCGAAACATTCCGGCTTCGTCGCTACTCCTAGTGATGGTGCTGGGGCCGCTTGTCCCCTTCACCGGGCTGGCCGGAAGATTTTCCCAGAACGTCGCGGGCGTCCAGGGCAAGTTGCGGGGGCACTTTTTGCCCGTAGTCGCAATTGCCGGCACCCTCTGGATCGCGGCCACCGGAGGCCGATTCGGGTCGACTAAAATCATGGACGCTCATTTTGATCCGCAGCGGATGCCGGTCGATGCGGTGACCTACCTTGAAAAGCATGAGGTGCCAGGACCGATGCTGAGCCCCGACTATTGGGGCGGGTATTTGATTTACCGGCTTTACCCGAAGCAGCGGGTGGTTGTGGATGACCGCCACGATTTTTACGGTGAGCCGTTCTTAAAGTCTTACTTGAAGATGGTTCACGTGGAACCCGGGTGGCAGGAATTCCTGCACGAGCACGAAGTTTCGTGTTTACTGCTGCCCCGGAATGCGGCTCTCACCAACATCTTGCTCGAGACCCGGGACTGGAAACCGGTTTATAGAAATGAAGTCGCCATCGTATTCGTTCGTTCAGTTTTCCCAGCAGACCATGCCAAGTCATTCAATTGTGTGGAACGGGCACTCCCTTCGACAGGCTCAGGGCAGGCTCTGCCTGCTAGCCTGGAGCAAAGGGAGAGCTTGCTCGGGCAAGAGTGCCCGCTCCACACAAGCCTTGAGGGTCACTCGTGAGCCACCGACGGTAACGATGATTCCGCATTTTCCCTCCGCCTTCGGCCATGGCATGTGAAAGACTGTTGCGCATGAAGGCGACACGCCCCGCGTATCTCCACGGAAGGGCCCTCGACGCCCGAACGCTCAGTGCACCTTTTCTCGCTTTGTGGGCGCTGGTTCTGGTGGGCTGTTCCGGTTCGTCCCCAACTCAGCAGAAGGTTCAACCGGAGAACCCAATCGGCCCTAACCTTACGCAGATCAGCTCAGATTCTTTCACCGTCGCACCGGGACAGCACGCGACGGAGGTCGAGCCGCACGTTCTGGCGAACGGGAACACCTTGGTGGCGGCGTTTCAGACTGGGCGAATCGCTCCCGGTGGCTCAACCGACATCGGATGGGCTACCTCGACCGACGGCGGCACGACCTGGAAGCACGGGTTTTTGCCGGGACTGACCACAGGGGAAGGAACCGGCACATACAGCGCGGCCAGTGATCCCGCGGTGGCGTATGACGCGAAGCACGGACTATGGATGATCGCATCCCTGCCGATCGCGGCTACTGCCCAGGCTCCGGCGGTAGTGGTCAGCCGGTCGGCGGACGGTCTAACCTGGCAGAACCCTGTGCCTGTTGGTGCGCCGGTCGCGAGTTCCGACAAGAACTGGATTGTGTGCGACAGCTGGGCGGCGAGTCCGCACTACGGAAATTGTTACGTGGAATGGGATGACCCGGGCAACACTGCGAACCCGGAGGAAATCCTGATGAGCACTTCCACCGACGGCGGCCTGGCATGGAGCACCCCTTTACCGACCGCAGACGCGGCGTTCGGCATCGGTGGGCAGCCGCTGGTCCAGCCGAATGGAAACGTCGTCGTGCCGATTTGGTCGACTGGAATGGAAGCTTTCACCTCGACTGATGGTGGCGCAAGTTGGAGCGCTCTTGTGACAGTCTCAGATCTTCAAGTGCACACCGATCTGGCAGGTTTCCGAAGCGGGCCTCTGCCTTCCGCCGCCGTAGATGGCGCGGGGAACATCTGGATGGTATGGGAGGATTGCCGGTTTCGCGGCAGCTGCTCGACCAATGATCTCGTCTACAGCACTTCGCCCGATGGTGTGACCTGGAGTGCAGTGACGCGCATCCCAATCGACGATGTCTCGAGCACGGTTGATCATTTTATCCCGGGGATTGGCATTGATCCCGCCACGTCAGGCGCGACTGCGCACGTAGCAATTCACTACTACTACTTTCCGCAGAGTAGCTGCACGCTGTCGACGTGCCAACTGATCGTCGGCTTTATTTCTTCTGCGAAGGGGGGATCGACCTGGAATGCTCCGGTCACCATCGCCGGGCCGATGCAGCTCAGCTGGCTGCCGAATTCGCAGAACGGGCTCATGGTGGCAGACTACATTGCAACCGCATTCACCAACGGCATTCCTCACGGTGTGTTCGCCGTGGCCGCAGCGAACTCTGGGATGACTTACGACGAGGCCATCTATACCGGGCAAGGTCTGACGGTCAAGGCGGCGGGACGGCAATTGTCTTCGGCAGCGGACCGGCCGCTGCACAAGATGTCGGACCAAATCGAACGCGAGCAGCCTGAGAAGGGCGTGATACCACCGCTGCGGCGGCACCAAGCTAAGCGAAGCGCAAGAAAGTAACCAGGAGCCTGACAGGACCGCCGCCGATACGGAATCGGCGGCTTTTCTATTCTAGCGTCGGCAGAGTCCTCAGAAGCGATCGCTGGTGTCGATGCCGAACCCGAGGATGGCGGTGACTTCGATCGGTTGGTCGCCGCGCATGGCAGGTTGAAGCTTCCAGCCGCGCAACGAAGCCACGACTTTGGCGGTCATCTCGGCAGGACCGGGTTCAAGCACCCGCACGTTCTTCAGATTTCCGGACGCATCGATGGTGCACGCGACCACCATGCGGGCGTGGGGCAGGCCTTCGGGGAGATCGGTGCGGAAACCGGTCGGCGCGGCGATGGCCCCAGAACCGCCATCTGCAAACTCAACGACCACCGTACCCAGTGAAGTTTCGAGATAGGTGCTGTACTTCTCACCGTGCAGTTGGCTCTTGTAAGGCTCGAAGACTCCGCCAGAAGTCGCTGTAGCAACGATAGTTACTCCGAGGGCCTGCCGTTGTTGCTTCGTGCTGGAGCGCCCGGGAGCAGCAGGTTCGCCGCCAGAGGGGTCCGATCCAAAACTTGGCAGGGTAACGATGCTGCTGCCCCCCTGCACCGAAACGCCTGGTACGGGCGGCGTCCCGTTCGTCGCGTTGCCGGTTCCTCCCGGGCCTGGATTCGGAGAGATGCCAGGGCGGGCGTTCGGGTCGGAACCATAGCCCGGTCCACTTTTGCCCGCTCCAGGACCGGCGCCGTTCATGCCACTGCCCGGGCCATTGCCGCGGGCGATACTGGTGCCTCCGCCCGTCCCGCCCAGTCCAGCCTTCTCTCCCCCGGTCGGTGACATCGCAAGCGAGCCTTTCCCTCCGACAGCCGGCAATCCCACCTTCGATCCGGGCTGGTTGGAAATCACGGCTCCCCCGCCCGACCCGCTGCCGCCGTTCCCCGATGGGGCGGAGGGAGCACCAGCTTCCATGGCCGAGCCGAGTCCGGGACCCTTGCGACCGAGTCCGGACCCAGTCGAATTGGCTCCGCCTCCGACCGAGGGAGGAGGCGGAACGACATTGTTAGCGAGCAGCGTGCCTCCCGGAGCACCCTTACCCCCGCCCGTGTCGCCGGTACCGCCTCCCGGCCCGGACACCGAGGGTGGCGGAGGAACGACGCTGGGCATGCCAAGTGCGGGAGCGGTGGAGGCCGAAACCGGGCGAGTGCCGGTGCCGCCGAGGACACCGGAGGAAGGCGGCGGCGCAATTACGTTGGAGCCCAATGACGCGGTCATCCCGTTGCGGTTACCCCGCGGGTTGGCATTGGTGGCGTTGGCCCAGACGGCGGGTGGCGGGGGCACAACATCGGCGTTGAGCGAAGTATTTTTTGATCCACTGCTGGTGTTGGCATTGACGGTGGGCGGTGGCGGGACGACTTCTGTCGTGCCAAAAATCTTGCCGATCAAACTGCCGACGTACGATCCACTGCCTGTTTGCGACGGCGGCGGAGGCACAACCGCCTTCGACGGGTCGGGAGCATTGCCACTGGCGAGTCGTCGCATGTCCTGCGAAATGTCAGCCGAAGGAGGCGGCGCGATGACCGACGGCGCTGGCATAGCAAGCCTGGGGTTGCGATTTGTTGCCCGCTCGGGCGCAGACACCGGAGGCGGCACGACTGCAACGTTGGTCGTCTGGACGGGAGCGCTCGAAATTTCCCGGCTTACGGCGCCGGGTGCCGGAGGAATCACGATCGCGGCGCGCTCCGGTGCAGAGCGAGTCGTGTTGCCGGAAACGGTTGGAGCCGGCGCCACGACTGTCGGGTTCAACGACGGCGCCACTGAAGTGCGATCACGGGAGACGCTCGGCGCGGGTGGAATCACGGCCGGACCCAGAGCCGGAGCAACCAGGGTGCGATCGCTGGAAGCGCTGGGAGCGGGAGGGATCACGGTCGCGCTGAGATTCGGCGCCGCGCGGAACGGATCGCGCGGAAGCGACGGAGTTGGAGCAATCACGGAATCGAGCCGCACTCCGTTGCGGGTGTAGTCGGGGATCACCTGGGGTGCAGGGGCAACGATCGGCGCTAGGTACGTGAGAGCGGTCCGGGTCGAGCGCAACCCCTCCGACGGAGGTGGACCAGGATTGGGGTTAACCGCCAGCAGATTCGCTACCGCATCCCGCGACGACTGAAGTTTAAGGTTGGGCGCGTCCACCACGCTCTGAGCGAGAGAGCTGCCGCGCGCGATCTTGATGGTCTGCGTGCGGTGGTGGGCTTCTTCTCCGCCCGCGCGGCCAACGGTTCCGGCTTGCGCGCCTCCCAGATCCTCGGTGCGCGGAAGTTCATCGCCGCTGTAGTAGATCACGTCCCGGCTCGACAGCCGAGGGGCGACGTACGGCCGCATTTGCTCGAGCTTCACGCGGACGACAATCGCGGCGAAGATCAGAAAAGCTTCGAGTAGCAAGCACGCAATCATGCCGCGATACGGGAACATCCCGTAAGGTGCTTCGCCCGCGAGTCGGGCGTCGGAACGGGCCAGAGCCGGGCGTATGGCGGTCACGAACTCGCGCCAGGGCGAGGACCACTCCACCAACAGAACAGGGGCATCGTGCCTCGGCTCCACGAGTTCTTCGAGTTGTGCCGACGCACTCACGCTAAGCCTGCGCTCCCATTTTCTTCTTGATCGTAATCTCAATTCTATCGCCCACAACAGTCCCTGTTTCGGCGGCGGTATGGCACGGTAGTTCCAGTACAGACGTGGCCTGGGCGCGGACCGGGGCGAACCGCCAGGGCCGCAACTGGCTCTGGACGTGAATTACGTTCATCTCATGATCGAGGTACACGACGTCGATGGCGAACCCCATACCCAGAGTATGAACGCCGTGGCAGGGGACAATCCAGAGGCCATTTCCGTTACGGAAGTCACCAGGGGCGAGCCCCAGCAGGCCGCGCAGTCGAGTCCAGTGCGTGTCGGCTACAGCCAAGGCCGTAGCCAGGTATGCCTGCCGGCTCTGATTAAAGGCTTGCCCTAGAGAGGAGAAAACTGCCATCAACCTCAACTGCCCCCATGGAACTGCATTGCTGCTTGCTATTTCCCAGACACCGGTCCGAGTTGACGGATCAGCGAAATGACGGCTGGACCAATGGTCACAAAAATGATCGAAGGCAGAACAAAGATCACCAACGGGGGAACCATCTTGATCGTGGTTTTGGCTGCCTGTTCTTCGGCGCGTTGCCGGCGTTCCGTGCGGAGGGAGTCGGAATGTACGCGCAGGGCTTGGGCGACGCTGGTGCCGAAGCGATCAGTCTGAATCAGTGTACCAACCAGAGAACGGATGTCGTCAACGCCGGTGCGGTCGACCAGATTACGCAGCGCGTCCGCGCGAGGCTTGCCGGCCCGCATCTCGAGGTTGACCAAGTGAAATTCATCACTCAGATCGGGATGAGCATGGTGCAGATCCTGACCTACCCGCATCAGGGCCTGGTCGAGGGCAAGGCCAGCCTCAACGCAAATGACCGTAAGGTCCAGGGCGTCAGGCAGGGCGAGACGGATGCGTTGTTGCCGATCCTTGATCATGCGCTTCAGGATGAAGCGCGGAAGGAAGAATCCGAGGCCGGGAACACCGGCCAGCAGAAAAGGATTATCAAAGCCGGAGAACAGCACCACACCCGCAAAGCCCGCCACCGCAAGCAGAACGCGCGCCCCGAAGTAGTAGTTGACGTGCATGGCATCGCGGTACCCGGCCTGGATCATCCAGGCCCGCGTGCGCGAATCATCGGCGGTGGAGAGTGGGATCGCTTTGCTCAG
>Ga0307479_10003824_pt1 | contig 13767 bp, 9 predicted proteins | sample atmos_gasesECM4C_FD_203743 | JGI IMG/M metagenome (GOLD analysis project Ga0307479, IMG submission 203743) | Hardwood forest soil microbial communities from Morgan-Monroe State Forest, Indiana, United States - atmos_gasesECM4C_515 | ecosystem: Environmental > Terrestrial > Soil > Temperate...
CCCACCAAACGCATGGGCAATCGCCGCTAAGAACGACGAGCCATCTGCCTTTCGGGTCGGATGACGGGCATACAGGAAGAAATCCCGAGGTAAGAGTTGCCGACGATTCTTTCATGCATGCAAAATTGAATTTTGACGCGCTGTTTCGAAGCTCTTTAGCGTAAGGAGCATAAATCGAGATTTTCATAGGCGCGAGACGCAATTCACAGCGATCGAGATTCGGGGTTTACGGGTCGGATCAAGAACAATGGTGAATTATGAGCAGACTACCTGAGAAAGTGGCAATAGTGACGGGCGCCTCCAAAGGCATAGGCGCGGAGATTGCAACGGCCTTGGGAGCTGCGGGCGCGCGCGTGGCCGTGAACTATTCCTCCGACCGGGAAGGCGCCGAACGCGTCGTTCAGGCGATCACCGACAACGCGGGTAAGGCGATCGCGGTCGGGGCCGACGTGTCCAAGGCCGCAGATGTCGCGCGGTTGTTCAAAGAAGTGCATTCCGCGTTCGGAGGACTGGACGTTTTGGTCAACAACGCCGGAGTATTCCGCTTCGGCGCCTTCGCGGAGATCACCGAACAGAGCTTTCACATCCACTACAACGTCAATGTTCTCGGAACGATTCTCACCGTGCAGGAGGCGATCAAGCGGTTCGGGGCCGATGGCGGGAGCATCATCAATCTCAGCTCCATTGTGGGTTCGCATCCGGTGGCAGGAGCCCTGCTGTACGCTTCCACGAAAGGCGCCATCGAAACACTGACAAAGGGATTGGCTCTCGAGCTGGCACCGCGCAAGATCCGGGTCAACGCCATCGCTCCGGGTCATACCGAAACCGAAGGCAATGCAGCGGCGGGAACCTTTAAGGGTGGTGCCGGCGCCGTTCTGGCGGGGAAGACGCCGCTCGGCCGCCTGGGCCGCGTCACAGATATCGCCCCCCTGGCGGTGTTCCTAGCGTCCGACGAGTCGGCCTGGATCACCGGTGAGGTCATTCGTGTCGCAGGCGGTCTCGTTGTGGCCACCTGAGGGGCGGCAACCGTGTGACCGCGGGCAGACAAGTTCCATATTGTCTGTTTACGGACCCCGAATTACGGACCCCGAACTTGCTCGTATCGGCCTGAGTGAAACAGAAGGGGAGGCTCAAGGGATAGCGTATCGCTTGTTTAAGGTCCCCATGGAAACCAATCTGCGTGCGCGCACGCTCTCGGAGACCCGCGGGTTTGCGAAGGCTCAGGTGGAGGCTGATAGCGATCGCATCCTCGGGTTCACGGCCTTCGGTGTCGGCGCGGGGGAGATCCTGGCCGCCGTCCAGATTGCGATGATCGCAGGGCTGCCCTACACCGCGCTGGGCGATGCGGTCCTGACTCACCCAACACTGGTCGAAGGTCTCATCTCTCTATTCTCATCCGCGGCGTCATCTCACAACGTTGTCGAGACAAGAGGAGCCCGGACTCCCGCGGCGTGAGGTGAAACTGTAACAGCAATGAGAAAAATAGGAACTCGTGATCCGGTCATTGCGCAACATGTTTCGCTGCTTGGGCAGTGCTATTGGTACCGAAAGTCGCCCAGATGACGAACAACCCGGAAGTTATCGGTTCGTCCGTCGGATCGGCACCGAGAAACTCGTTTGTGTGAATCTGACCGCCGTGGCCCCTTTGCACGCCAGTGAAGGGTGGCGCCGCCTCGAATGCTGGAGGGTCATACCTATCCTCGATGAGGGCTCGGGTGCGAAGCCATCCTGCTCAATCGCCTTTGCCGACGCGCAGGCGAACATCGGCTCTGGGGACAGAATGGTCACAATTATTCGGACCAGCCTGATGAGTTATGCTACGACGTTGTGGCTTTTTGCTCACTGTCTCGACTACGTAGCGCGCTCCTTTCTCGTCCGACCCTCTCGGCACGGTACAAGCGCGGCGCCAGCGACGACCAGGAGGCAAATCTCGTCAGGCGCGGATTTGTACAACTTGACTCCGCGTTAGCTCTGATCAAGAAGGGGGCCAGATTTCGTTCGCAGATTGTTTCCGACTCAGGCAAAATGGTCGCGCTATGAACTCTAAGAAGGTTGTGTGGTCCGCGACCGGGTTGTGCCTGATGTTGATTGCGAGCATGGTTCATGCCGCCCAACCGTTTGAAGTGACGATCGAGCGGGGCGTGGCGGCGAAGATGCGCGACGGCGTTGTTCTCCGCGCCGATGTTTACCGCCCAAAAGCCGACGGTAAGTTCCCCGTTCTGCTTCAGCGCACGCCTTACGACAAGAGCAACGGAGTGAGTTTTGGAGTTGGAGCCGCTGCGCGCGGGTTCGTGGTCATCATTCAAGATGTTCGCGGCCGCTATTCCTCGGAAGGGGATTGGTACACCTTTAAACACGAGTCGGATGACGGCTACGATTCGGTCGAGTGGGCAGCGGCGCTGCCCTATTCAAACGGCAAGGTCGGAATGTTTGGCGGTTCGTACGTCGGGGCTACGCAGATGCTCGCGGCGATTTCACATCCTCCGCATCTGGCGGGCATTTGTCCGGTTGTCACAGCCAGCAACTACCATGATGGATGGACCTACCAAAGCGGCGCTTTCGAACAGTGGTTCAACGAATCGTGGACATCCGGCCTCGCACAAGACACCTTCAACCGGAGGATCACGCAAAACACAAACGCTCTGCCAAACGTAGGGAAGCTCCCCTTAACCAGCTATCCGCTGTTCAACCTTTCTGACTCCTCGGCTGGGCTCTATTCCACTGGGGCACTCGCGCCGTATTTTCTCGACTGGTTGGCTCACCCAACCTACGACGACTACTGGAAGCGCTGGTCCATCGAAGAGCACTACGCCGACATTAACGTTCCAGCTCTCATCGTGGCCGCTTGGTATGACATTTTTCAGGGGGGATCTCTGCGCAATTACTCCGGAATACGAACACGTGGTGGGGAGGCGGCGCGCTCCGGACAGCGGCTGCTTGTAGTGGTAGGGGGACATGCCGGCGGGGGCCAGAAAATTGGCGAAGTCGACTTTGGTCCCGCCGCAGCCCAGTACGATGAAAACGAAGTTACGCTGCTCTGGTACGAGTACCTTCTAAAGGGGGCCCAAAACCGTTTTGCCAAGGAGAAACCGGTCAAGATCTTCGTCATGGGAAAAAACGAGTGGCGAGAGGAAGACGATTGGCCGCTGGCTCGAGCCCAAAGTAGCAAATACTTTTTGCATTCGGAGGGAAGCGCAAATTCTCTTCGCGGAAGCGGCAGCCTCTCAGTCGCGGCACCGCACTCTGAACCGGCCGACCACTATGTGTATGATCCCGCAAATCCGGTGCCGACGATTGGGGGCCAGCTGTGCTGCGACAGTGTGCACTTGCCGCCGGGGCCGCGGGATCAACACCAAGTGGAAGCTCGTCAGGATGTCTTGATTTACTCAACTCCCGCTTTTGCCCGGGATACGGAAATCACCGGGCCGATCAGCCTGGAACTTTTTGCAACCTCCACCGCAGTCGACACAGATTTCACCGCCAAATTGGTCGATGTCGCGCCGGACGGTTTTGCGCAGAATCTGACGGAGGGAATTATCCGGGCGCGCTACCGCGACTCACAAGAGAAACCTGTCCTTATGAACCCCGGACAAGTCTACCAGCTCACCATCGACCTGTGGTCGACGAGCAACGTGTTTCTCAAGGGACACGTCTTGCGATTGGAGGTGTCCAGCAGCAATTTCCCACGGTTCGATCGAAACTTGAATACCGGGGATGCGCCAGGCACGGGAGAACATTACGTTCCTGCCACCAACACGGTCTACCACGACGCAGAACGTCCCTCGGCATTGGTGCTGCCGGTCGTGGCGACTCCGTAAGCATTACTGCTTTCGCGGAACACGAGTAGTGGTGACCCAGCGGGCGTAAGAGATAGTCAGATTACTGCCACGAATCGACTCGAATCTAGCACCCTTGGTGGTGGAGGGGATCCGTCGAGGCGCTCTCCTCGGCGCTTCGAACGAGTCGTCAAATACGACATGTGATAATAGCTCTCATGGCAATCACCATGAAAGATATTGCCCGCGATCTGGGCGTGTCGGTCGTAACCGTTTCCAAGGTTCTGCGTAACCATTCTGACATTAGCGCGGAGACGCGGAAGCGGGTCTTGCTGCGTATGAAGGAGCTGAATTACCAGCCGAATCCGGCCGCGCGGGCGCTGGTTACGGGACGCACGAATCTGATCGGCTTGATTGTCCCTGATCTAGTTCATCCCTTTTTCGCGGAGGTGGCAAAGGGGATTTCCAGCAGCCTAAGGTCGCAGGAATACAGCTTGATTATTGCCTCTTCGGAAGACGACGCGAACCTGGAGCGTCGCGAGATTGAGCAGATGCTGGCCCGGCGAGTGGACGCCCTCATATTGGCGTCCACGCAATCTAATCCGGAGACCGTTCGCCGAATTCAGGATCAGAGGCTACCCTATGTTTTGCTCGACCGAAAAATAGCGGGGGTGTCAGCAAACTTTGTTGGCATTGACGACGTGATGGCCGGCGAAACAGCCACTACCCACCTGCTTCAAATCGGTTGCAAGACCATCGCACATATCGGCGGCTCGGACGTGAGTACCGCGGTGGATCGTCAAGCGGGCTACTCCCGCACCTTGGCGCGGGCCGGGATGAGCCTTTCTTCAGAGTACGTTGTGACCTATGGCAGAGGCGACAATTCCGGTGATAGTGCCGGTTACAACGGAATGAAGAAACTGCTGCAGCTGAATCCGCGGCCCGACGGCGTGTTCTGCTTGAATGATCCGGTGGCGATGGGAGCTATGCGGGCAGTGGTGGAGGCCGGTCTCCGAATCCCATGCGACGTTGCCATCGTCGGCTGCGGCAACGTGCATTACGACGACTTGCTGGTCGTGCCGTTAACAAGCGTGGATCAGGATAGCCGCAATCTCGGCACCAGCGCGGCCAAGCTGGCTATGAGCATGATCAAGCGTAAAGGGGAAGGGCCTCCCAAGAGCCTGATCATGCCGGCAAGATTGGTTGTGCGAGCTTCAAGCCGAAGGTGACAGCGCCGCAGTGACTTTCGAACTTAAGCGCGTTGCCACGCTGTGACTATTTTTTCTCTGCAGTGTACGGTTGCTTGCGGGTAACGCCTTTGCCTTCCTCGACGGTCACCACTTGATCGGCTGCAATGCCGCGGAACGTCTCGACCTTACCATCAAGCCATCGAACAGAGACCTCAGCTGATGCACCTTTACCCAGGCCGAAATGCAACCGGAGATCGTTTTGCGAGATGAAAGAGCCGCCACTACGCACTTCATCGATTTGCTTGTGTCCATTCACAGTAACGGTGACGCGCGCCCCGACCGCGTCGCGCCCCGCTGTCATAGCGCGGACGAGAAGCGAATTTCCGGTGCGTGGACCGAAATTCTTGAGCAGAGTTGGCGCTTCGCTCATGTTCACAATGACAATTTCCTCGTTGCCGTCGTTGTCGAGGTCGCCGACTGCGAGACCCCGCGAGGAGTGCGGGTCGGATATCCCCGGACCCGCTCGAGCAGAGAGATCAAAGAACTGGCCGTCGCCGCGGTTCCAATAGAGCAGCCGGGGTTGCTTATACCGTTCAGCGGTATGCCCAGCGTCAACTTCAGGATAGACGTGCCCGTTGGCGACGACCAGGTCCTTCCAGCCGTCGTTATCGAAGTCGATGAAGGCGGTGCCCCACCCCAGATACTTGGTATTGACCGCGAGACCTGCTCCGATCGTGTCGTCTTCAAAATTGTTGCCACCCTGATTTTTGTAGAAGGTGTGTGTATCATCGGCGAAATTTGTCTTGAAGATGTCAAGCAAACCGTCGGCGTTGAAATCGGCGGCGGCGGTGCCCATGCCCGCTTGCTCTCGCCCCTCTTCGTTATAGGCTAAGCCGGCCTGAACGCCGACCTCCTCAAACATCCTTCCCCCAAGGTTGTGGTAATAAAGGCTGGCGGTAGAATCGCAGGCCACAAAGATATCCGGCCATCCGTCGTTGTCGAAGTCTCCGGTCAGTGCAGTGAACCCGTAGTAGTTTTTTGGTCCCGAAATGTGTACGCGATCCGAAACGTCGGTGAAATGCCCGTGCCCATCGTTCTCGTAGAAAGACAATGTTTCGGGCGGCAACCCCCGCGGACCGCACATTACGGGACGGCCTTTCCACTGGCACTGAGTGTGCTCCCCGGGGTGGGGGGTGTGCTCGATGTCGAAGTCCAAGTAGTGGACGACCACCAGATCGAGGTATCCGTCGCGGTTGAAGTCAATGAAGGCGCAACCGGTGCTCCAGCGCGGTTTCTGTGAAAGCAGGCCGCGCTCTTTGGTTTCATCGTGAAAAGTTCCATTCCCCTGGTTGCGGTAAAAGACGTTCTGCCCCCACTGGGTCACAAATAGATCGGGATATCCGTGGTTATCAACATCGCCCACGCAAACTCCCTGACCCCACCCTGTGTGATGGATGCCTGCTTTTTCCGTGACATCTTCGAACTTAAGGCCCCCCAGGTTGTGATAGAGAAAAGAGGTCGGCTGAGGGGCGTCCTTTCCCAGTCGGCCGGCGTTGACAAGAAAGATGTCAGGAAGGCCGTCGTTGTCGTAGTCGAAAATCGCCACACCATTGCCAGTGGTTTCGACGATGTACTGCTTGGAGTTTTCTGATCCGGAAACATTCACGCCGGTGAGGCCGGCCAGGGCTGCAATGTCCTTGTAATGCACGACCGGGGCCTGCATGCCTGGAGGCAGAGGTCGCGCCGGAACCGCGGTGCCCCCGGTCGCCGAACCTTGCGCGTTGGCACGCTCGCGGCAGCCGATCACGATCAGGGCAAGAACATGAATCAGGAGAAATGCGCGAAGAACTGCCTTGCCCAACTGCCGGGGTTCCTTGCTCATGATCTATTGCCGATCATAACATTCAGAGAAAACCCTATAGTGCGGCCCTCACGAACTCGCCAGTGTAGAAACTCTTCTCTGTTATTATCAGCGCCACTGGACAAAATACTTCTAGGAATCGGAATGGTGGTCAAGAATCGCGTGCGGGGCTTGTTATCACTCGCACTTTCTACTTGCACCTGCTGTATTTCCAGTTGGAGCCAGGCGGGCCAACCCGCCCGCACCTGCACAGGTCCCGCGGAACTCGAGAGTGTCATCCGCTCGCATCCGTCGGCGGGGGCCTACGACGCCCTGGGCGCGTACTTCGGGCAGCATCAGAAGTTGTCCTGCGCAATTTCCGCTTTTGAATCCGCGCTCCGCCTGGAACCTGACTCCTGGGAAGCCCGCTTTAATCTCTCGCTGGCTCTCATTCAGAACCGCCAAGCCGAGCGCGCAGTTCGTGAGTTGCGGGTCGTAGTGCGGGCGAAACCTGACGATCCTTTAGGACACACTGCATTGGGTGTGGCACTCAGCGAGTTGAATCAGAACGACGCGGCTATCGAAGAGTTCAGGCTTGCGCTCAAGAGCGACCCCAAGTCCGTGCCGGCGCTTGATGGGCTGGCGAAGGCTTTGATCGCGCAGAAGCGTTATTCGGCCGCGATTGCTTCCCTGAAGGACGCGCCCGCTGATCCCAAGCTGAAGGATGATCTGGCCGTGGCGTACTCGAACAGTGGCGATGTCGAGCAGGCCGTCCAGATCCTCACTGAATTAGTCAAACAGAATCCATCCTCTGCGGACGAACACGCCAATTTGGCCCTCGCGTACACACAGCAGCAGCAGTTCCGCCAGGCGGTCGACGAGTTTCGAGAGGCATTGCGCCTGGACCCGGCTAACGACGTGGTGAGGCTCTCGTACGTGAAGGCGCTGATCATCCTGGCTGAGTTCAACACTGCGCTACCTGAGATACAAGGTTATTACCGTCGGAAGCCGCATGATTTTGACGCGCTCTACTTGCTGGGTGTCGTCGACCGGGGGTTCGGAAAGTACGAGGCGGCAGAGACTTTGCTCAAGCAGGCAGTCGCATTGAACCCGAACCAGTACGAAGTCCGTTACAACTACGGATTCGTGTTGGCCAAGCTCGGAAAACCGAAGGAAGCCTACGTGCAACTGCAAAAGGCCGTTGAGTTAAACCCGGGGTCGAGCGAGGCACGGTTTCAACTCGCGGCAGTGCTGCGCAGTTTGGGCCAGGAGCAGAAAGCCCGTGAAGAATTGCAGACCTTTCAACAAGAGAAGCAGGCGAGCATAAAAGAGAACGTTGCCGGGACCAAGGTGAATCAGGCGAACGAGTACCAGCAGTCGGGAGAATATCAGCGCGCCGTCGATCTGTACCGCGAGGCAATCGCCGAGGATCCAAATAGCGCGCACACCTATTACGACCTGGCACTAGCGCTCGATCGCCTGGGCAAAATTTCGGAAGAACGCGAAGCGCTGCAGAAGGCCCTTAAGCTGGATTCGAGATTAGCCCGCGCCCACGAACAACTCGGCTTCTTGAGCTTGCAAGCCGGTCAGGACGCGGACGCGGAGAGGGAGCTGAAAACGGCTCTTTCTCTGGATCCTGGCGATGCGGAGGCACAGGGCAACCTGGGCGTGCTTTACGGGCAACAGGGAAAGAACAAGGAGGCGGAGCAGCTCTTCCGTCAAGCGACGGAAAACGATCCGCAGTATGCGCAGGCCTACGTTAATCTCGGCCTCATCCTGGCGGGTGAATCCCGCTTTACAGAGGCAGAGCAAGTTCTGCGCAGTGTACTGAAGATTCGCAATGACAATCTCCAGGCAATAACGGTTCTTGCCATGGTGCTCACCCGCATGCATCGCTCGGATGAGGGCATCGGGTATTTTCGAAAGGTGATTGAACTCGACCCGAAATCCTCGGGCGCCCATTTGAACCTGGGAATCGCCTTTGCCGACCAGTTCAATCTCGAAGGTGCCCTGGCGGAATTTTCCGAGGCCGTGCATCTCGATCCGAACTCCGCTGCAGCGCACTACAACAAGGGGAGAGTGCTGCTCGACCTGCGGCGTGATGCGGATGCCAAGCCGGAGCTCGAATCTGCAACCCACCTCAATCCCGAGTACGCGGAAGCCTGGTATCTGCTCGGTCTGATCGAAAAGAGTGCGGGAAACCCGGCCGCATCGGTGCAGATGCTCGAGACAGCGGCCGCCATCAATCAGAAAGACGCAGACACGCTGTTTGTGCTGGGCCAAGAGCTTCTACACACCGGCGATCGCGCAGGAGCCATCGCACAATGGCGGAAGGTGCTCGACATCGATCCGAATCACAGCAAAGCCCTCTACAATCTGTACCGGCAGTTGGCGCAATCTGATCCCGCTGAAGCGAAGCGCCTGCAAGACCGCTTTGAAAACCTGCAAGCTAAAAATCGCATCATGGACCAGGCCCAGACGCTAGGCAATTTCGCTGTGTCGTCGGCCGCCGCGCATGACTGGCCCGAAGCGATCGCGCAGCTGAAGGAGGGTCTGCGGCTTTGCGGAAACTGCAGCGCTGAAGCTCAACTGCACAAGGACCTGGGCCTGATTTACTGCCATTCCGGTGACATGAAAAACGGGCTTGGCGAACTGCTCGAAGCGAAGAAATTGACTCCGCAAGACCCCGACATCGACAAAGCTATCGGTATTGCCAAGGCCGCGCAACGATAACTTACGCACCCGGGAAAAATGTTCGTGACCCCCCGCAAGTTTCTGTAGAGTGTAGAGCCATGAGGAGATGGTTTTGGCTGGTCGCGATCCTGCTTCACTGGCGGGCTCCGCTCGCGGCGCAGGACATCGATTCCAATCCCATGGTCCAGAAGCGGAGCGTTTCGACAATTGCGGATCAAATCAGCGATGGATCGGAGCGGGCAGCTTTTCTCGAACTGTTCCGGCAGGCTGCTCCGGCGGATATGCTGGTGCGCGCAGAGACGTTCCTGAGCCGGTTTCCGCGGTCTGCGTTTCTCGCGCAAGCTTACGAAGTGGCCGCTCGCGCGAGCTTCGATTTGCAGAAGTACGAGTCCGGGTTGGACTATGCGCGAAAATCGTTTGCCCTTCTTCCAGAGGACCCGCTGCTGCTGGTGCCAGTTGCCGACGTGGAAGCGCGCCAGGGGCTGAACCAAGCCGCAATTGAGCATGCCGAGGAAGCGCTCGAGGATCTCGATGCCTTCGCTGCACCGTCGTCAGTCAGGGAAGACGAGTGGCCGGAGGTGAAACGGCGGCTCAAAGCGTCTGCCGATTTCTCTCAGGGTCGCGCCTTTTTGCAGCAGGCTCTGGGGTTACCCCTCGGGAAAAAGCGAGTTCAGTTACTGAACGCATCAGAGACATCGCTAGATCGCGCGCAGCATCTGAACTCCGCAGATCTGGAAATCACCTATCTCCTAGGCTTGGCTCAGTTAGCCGCTGGTGAAACGTCGCGGGCGGCCAGTGCCTTCGCCGCGGTTTACGGCAGTGGTAGCGAGATGGCGTCCAAGGCGCAGGAGAATCTGCGGGCCATATACAAACTGCTGCATCCCCGCTCAGACCTGCCGTTTGACGCGTTTGTGCAGCAGATTCGTGCACGCCGGACGAGTGCGGTGCCAAAATCCTCTGAGGATCAGGCGCATAGCAGTCCGCCAGTTCACAACGAATCCGCCTACTTCGGTTCGGAATCTTGCCGGGGTTGCCATGCCGACATTTACAAACAGTGGTTGCAGAGCGGCATGTCGAAGATGTTCCGTCCGTATGCGCCGGAAAACGTCCTGGGCGATTTCAAGAACAATAACCAGTTTTACTTGGGCGCCGAGGAGGAATACCGAGGCGGCCAAGTCGATATCAGTCGCGGAACGAAGCGAACCTTGTTCGCCCGCATGGTGATTCGCAACGACCATCACCATTTCGACATCCTGCAGTCCGACGGTAAGTGGCACGACTACCCGGTCGACTACACCATCGGGTCAAAGTTTCAGCAGGCCTATGCGACGAAGCTGCCAAACGGCGAGATTCACGTCTTTCCCATTCAATACAATCTGCTGCAAAAACAATGGGTCAACTTCTGGAAGACGATCGACGGGCCGGGAAGTGAGCGCGCCGACCCGAGCAACTGGGAGAAACTCGACAGTTCTACCAGTTATCAGGCCATTTGCGCCGTCTGTCACACCAGCCAGCTGAAGAACGTGAAGGGAGCCGGCTTCGACGTCAACCACCTGGAATTCAAAGAGCCAGGCATTGGTTGCGAGATGTGTCACGGTCCTTCGGCGGATCATGTACTGGAAATAATGGCAAATGGATACGAACCAAAGCCGCCGGGAACTCCACCTGTAAGTTTTCACGCCATCGACAATCGCAAGTTCGTCGCGATCTGCGCCCAATGCCACATGCAATCGGCCATACGTGCGCCCGGCCCAGCGGGGGAATTGAACTATTCGACCACGGGCGATTTTTTCGGCAGCTCCCTGCGCGAACCGTTCGGCGAGTTTTCACGCAAAGGTTTTTACAAGGATGGCCGGTTTCGGCAGACAACGTTTATGGTGGAGGCCCTCGAGCGATCGCGGTGTTTCCAAAAAGCGCCGCTGAGCTGCGGAACCTGCCACGATCCTCATGCCCACGATTCCGCTTCCAACCCAACGTCGCTGAAGTTTCGCGATGAGCCCGACCGGATGTGTACGGGCTGTCATACTCAACTCCAGGATAGCGTCCGAGCTGCGCAGCACTCTCATCACCCCGCATCGTCTGAAGGAAGCCGGTGTGTCTCCTGTCACATGCCTCGCATCATGGAGGCGCTGCTGTTTCGGGCGGGTTATCACCAGATTGACGATATCCCCAACGCTGAGATGACCAAGCGATTCGGCCAAGACGAGAGCCCCAACGCTTGCTTGCTCTGCCACGCCAAGAAGGACGCAGATTGGGTCCAGCAACAGCTCTCGGCGTGGAAACCCGCCGCGGTGAGTCAAGAGTGAAGATCTCGTGATAGTCGCAGCTAATCTCAACGAACCGAGCCAGCCGGCTGTCAAACCTATTCACGAAAGCTGGAGCCGGGACGCACGATTCTAATGAAATGGTCGGTGTAGGTCGCATGAACCCAGGGGATCTCGTATTTCGGCATGTGGCAGGACGCGCAATCCCTGGTGCCAGTGGGACAGGCTGGGGCCATGTTTGCGGTCTCCGTGTGCCCGGATTGGGCGTGACACTTCATGCAGGCGGAGTCGTAGCTTGCAGAGTCGCGCACCAGGGGTTTGTGTGGATCGTGGCAGGCGATGCACGTAATCCTCGGATCACCGCGACCACCCCAGCACAGGCTTCGCTCCAGTCGGTAGGGCTGGAGTCGGACGGATGAGATTCCCATATGCCGGGGCATCTCGATCGCCACATCCACGGGCGTGCGATGGCAGGCTCCGCAGAAATCTACGGAATCAACCGGCGTGAGCTTTCTGGGATTCAGTGGCGTGCCGCTCGCGTGCTGATCCGGGTTACTCTGCAGCGCGGTCACGTGCTGCAGTCCGGGACCGTGACAAGCTTCGCAAGTCACGCCAAGAATCGCGTGTTCGGGATCAAACTTTCCTGACACCGTGGAAGCGGTGGAGTGACACCCGAAACAGCGTCGCATGGTCTCGATTTCCACTGGTTTGCCCAGCGTCTGTGAGGTCGTGGCAGGCGCTGCTGCGTTGTGGCCGAAGGTGATATCCAGTCCTGCCAGACTGCGGTAATAGCTCAGCCGGCTTTCCAGGAACGTGTCACCGCGCTTCATGACATACGTCTGGGACGATTCACTCACACCGAAAACCCAGCCGACATTCGCGGAGATTGAATCGGTCTTGCTCCTGACCAAGAACGTTACGGCATCCGATTCACGAGAAAGAACGTAGTTGTAAGCATCGTCGGAAAACTTGAGATCGTGACCCTGCTGCGGAATCCTGGAGTCGCGGGCCAACTGGGCGGCCTGGAACATCGGTGTTGTCCGTTGCGAAGCGGCAATCTCAGAATGGCAGCGAGTGCAGGCGCCAGGACCCACGTATTCCTGCATTGCGGGCGTTCCCTTGGTAGGCCACCAGCCGGGATAATTCCAGCGGTCCAAGGTAGCCATCGAAGTTCTTGCGCCCGCTTGATCTTGCCCGACAGCGGGGAAGGTCGCAATCACGACCAGGAAAAATGCGGTTCCAAGGAAGCGGGCATGGCCAGACTTCATGAAGACGGGATTATAGCGTAAGCCTTGATGGGGCTTGCATCGGGCGATTATGGATCCAGCCGTGCAAGAGCGAACCTGCTACGGTCAAGGATAGGTGTGCGTCGAGTTCGCGCACGGCCCAACGTGTCGGAAGGATCAGTCGCCGAAGCTGTTCCTACCGCGACGGCTCGCGAACTGTAATGACCTGGTCCGCGGCAATCGATTCCAGCTTCTGTGCCGTTCCGCTGGGCCATGCGATTTCAATCAGATGAACTTTTTTCTGCGGTCCAAGGCCGAAGTGCACGCGCTTGTCGCTGGCTGAAATATAACTGCCCGCTGTGGTGACGAAGGCAGTCTGTCGGGCACCGTTGTCGGACGCCAGTCGGACTTTCGCGCCGAGGCCATCACGGTTGCTCGCCGAGCCAACCAGGTTCAGGGTCAGCCAGTGGTTTCCACCATTGTCCTGATTGCGCAGAATGATTGCGGGACCGTCGTTGCAATTAATAGCCACGTCGATACGTCCATCGTTGTCGAGATCTCCGAACGCCGCGCCACGAGCCGCGAGCGGAACTCGGAAGGCCGACCCACCTTGTTCTGACACGTCGCGGAAACGGTTCGGTTCGTTCTTTAGCAACAGCGGCGACTCACGATATCGAAGCCTCGGCTCGGTTAGTTCGATGTTGTCCATAACGTGGCCCTGGGCCACGAAGAGATCGAGCCGTCCGTCGTTGTCGAAATCAATCCATTTCGCGCCCC
>Ga0307479_10003825_pt1 | contig 13767 bp, 15 predicted proteins | sample atmos_gasesECM4C_FD_203743 | JGI IMG/M metagenome (GOLD analysis project Ga0307479, IMG submission 203743) | Hardwood forest soil microbial communities from Morgan-Monroe State Forest, Indiana, United States - atmos_gasesECM4C_515 | ecosystem: Environmental > Terrestrial > Soil > Temperate...
CTGCACTCAAGCGGCTAGTTTCCGGAAGGCTGTTGTGCGCTATCAGGAAAAACCAGTTGGAAATTCTTGTATTCCAATTCGTCCAGGACCACGGAATCTGCGTTAAGCCTCCGCGTCTGGATTGCCGAGTCGAACTCGCTGCGCGAGTTAACCAGTTTTGCCGATGTCGTAGCCACCAGCTTTTTGCTTTGCCAAAAATCGACTTTAACCTCAGGCCCAGCGCCGTTCCATTCCACCCTGTAAGTGCCGGGCTGAACGTCTGTGGTTCCTACTTTTGTGACGTCCGCGAAAGTAACCTCTTTGCTGTTTTTCGCTGCAAACGATGCAACCGGAAGCACGAACAACAGCGCGATGAATGTGAGTGTGCGAGTTGATTTCATTAGATTTCCTTTTCTAATTTGTTGTCCCGTCTCTGCAAGTAATTCCCAGCTTCATAGCGGAACACCAAGAGCTAGGGCACGAGCAATGCCAGACCAGTCCACTCACATGGCAGATTGGACCTCATTCGAATCAATGACTTGCCGGCGAGCTCATGGAAAAGCGATTGAAACTCCACAACAACTGTCGGTGCATCGACAGTGGAGTGGCTGTCTGCCGCCGCGACAGAGTCTCTGCGATCCTAGGCGTAATGCCTTCCTTCTACTTTCACCGGCGACGGTTTGTGCTGAGCCGCCACCGATTGCCGGTGAATCGGGTGCGGTCGGCGATCCTCTATGAACCCAATCCAGCACCAGACGAAGAAGACAACGGCGCAGAGGAGGAGACCTACGAGTGCGAAATCGAAGATAAATACGTAGTACATGTCACGACCTTTGCCAATCAATACCGGCTGTCTGTTTGCTGGCTACAACTGCCTCGGACGAATGAGGAGCCAGGCCTCAAGCCACCGCCGCTTCGTGCCTGAGGGCGAGCTCGATTTGTGCCGCTTCGAGGACATCGAGTCGAAATTGGCCGGCTCCGATGATTCCCCGTACCTGCTCCCGAGTTCGGACACCGACGATTGCAGCGGTCACGGCAAAATTGTGCAGGGTCCATGCAATCGCCACTTCTCCCGGCGTTAGACCATAGCGATCGCCGATTTCACGCAGCAGTTGCACCAGACGCAGATTTCGGGAAAGCAATGGCTCCTGGAAATTAGGATTCCTTCCTCTCCAGTCGTCGGCCGCAAATTGCTGAATGCGAGCTCGTGTCATTGCTCCGCTTAGTAATCCCGAATACATCGGCGAATAAACGATCACGCCAATATTGCTTCTGAGTGCGTAAGGAAGGATCTCGTCTTCCGCCTCCCGCGCCAGAAGAGAGTACGGAGGTTGAAGGGAAGTGATCGGCGCTATTCTTTGTGCGCGCTTCATCTGTTGCACATTGAAGTTAGAGACGCCGATGTAACGGACCTTACCTTCGTCCTGCAGACGCGCCATCTCTGTCCAACCTTCTTCTATATCGGCGTCGGGATCGGGCCAATGCACCTGGTAGAGATCGATCACGTCCAGCTCGAGCCGTCTCAGGCTGTCTTCCACCTCGCGGCGTATGGACCTCGCCTTCAGGGAATGGCCAATCTCTCCGTAGTCGTTCCACACCAATGAGCACTTGGTAAAAACAAACGGACGCTTCAAGCGTCCTTTTAGAGCGCGTCCGACCACTCTTTCCGAGTGTCCAAGGCCATAGACCGCGGCGGTGTCGATCCAGTTGATTCCGCTGTCCAATGCCTCGTGGATAGCCGCACGTGAATCACTGTCCGCCTGCGGTCCCCAACCAAATTCCCAGCCACCGCCGCCCATTGCCCATGCGCCAACACCGATGGGCGTTATATCCATGTCGCTATTACCGAGTCTTCGTGTTTCCATGTCAGTTTCCGTCCTTATCGTTATGCTTGTGCTGTGATCAGTTCCGCCTCAAACAGCGTTTGAGCGCGGTTTTGAGGCAGGAGAGTTTCCACTCCCGCGAGAAGCTCTTGCATATCGTCGGACTTCTGCACCAGCAGATCGGCGAGTGCTAAGTCACGTTTCGGCATGCCAAGCCGCCGCTCTGAAAGAACAATGACTTTGATATCCGGGTTCGCGGCCTTGCAGAACGCTGCCAGTTCTGCGCCATTCATTACCGGCATCCGGTAGGAGAGCACCGCAAGGTCGATGTCCCCCGCCCATGCGATTGCGGCAGCCTCTAACGCGTCAGAGCAGGCCAGCGCTTCGTAGCCTTCGCGGCGGAGAATCGTCGCTTCCACGTAAGCGCCAAACTCGTTGTCGTCAACGCAAAGAACGCGATAACGAAATCTCGACCCTCTTGATCCATTCGGTGTCATGGTTGCTCTCCTTCCAACACATCTTGCCCAGGATCAAAGCAACTTGAATTCCAAAACGGTTTTGATCTTTTCGATATTCGCAACCTCATAAGAAGTGATGGGGTTAGTGACAGCGGTCGGCTGAACGCATTGGTGAGTTGGGAATTCTGCGTCAAGACTTCGACACGCGATGCAGCGCACATGTGAACACTGCGACGCTGTCGCGTGCGTCGGCTGACACCTTGAGGCAAGGCCGGGAATCGGTGCGCGCACCAGCCAACACACAATCAGCACAACTCGCACGTTTTTGAGGGTTTAACGTCAGAACCAAGCGCAGAAATCCCATTTTCCGCAATGGTCTGGCACGTGCAAGTAACTGCATTGACCGACCAAAGGTCCGGGTCGAAATGCGGGAGCTGAGCGGCCATCTGCATTACTTAAAGCTCAGCTCCCTCAGCCCAGAATTTGGGCCAAGTGGATCGCATCTGTCGTCAGGGTGTGCTCACTCTCACGGACTCTTAGATTTAGAGGCATAGATATGACACGCAAACTTCTACTCGCCGTTTTGCCGATCGTAGCTGTGATCGGCTCGTGCTCGTCCACTGGATTCGCTCAGACTTCCTCAAAGCAAGTGGCAGCGATCCCGTTCACGTTCGTCTTCGAAGGCGTGACCTTGCCTGCAGGCACGTACGAGGTTGAATTGATGGATTCGGGAATGCTTCTGCTTCTGAACTCGAATCAAGAACCTGTCGAAGGAGAAGCCGCGACCCTTCCCTTACCGCTGAAAGACGCCGCACAGGGCCCGGAACTTATCTTCGTCAATTCACCCAAAGGCTACACTCTTGCGGAAGTTAGCACTAAGGAAGAGCGGCGATTGCTCACGTCCCAGTACGGGAACGAAAAGCCTAACGCGCAGCAACTCCGTAGCGTGCCGATCACAACAGTCGCGGAAAAGTCGGCTGCGAGTCCCAGGCAAGCTGCGACTCAAGGCCGTTGAGAAAACGGATTGTGGTCGCACTAAAATAGGGGCTGCCTGCGGCCACTTGATTGGAGGCGGTACTCGTTTTGGAAGCGGGATTGAATACCATTATGGAAGTCGTTCGAAGGCTCCCGCTATCTGCACAGCTTGCGACGATAGCTTTGCTGACCATCGCCGCAAGCGCGCAGAGTCGAATACTTCCTGAATTGCCAGAGGCCCATTCGCCAGTAACGCTCTCAGCAGTATCGGATCCTCTTACGGGCAAATCCAATTTCCGATACCAAGCCGGCAACACGCCCCCCGTGATCCGCGTGCGGCCGGGAAGCGCGTTGAAGGTCGAATACAAGAACGAGCTCACCGCCAAGTCGAGAGAAGAGTGCGTCGATCATCCGTGCATGAATATGACCAACCTTCATTTTCATGGACTGCATGTCTCCCCTAACGCTCCCCAGGACGACGTTCTGGACATGATGGCCATGCCCGGAGAGACCTTGCACTACTCCGTGCAGGTGCCGCCGCAGCAAGCGCCAGGACTCTACTGGTACCACACCCATCCCCACGGAGAGAGCTACAGGCAGGATCTCGACGGCATGTCGGGAGCGATCGTTGTCGAAGGCATCGATCGTTACGTGCCGGAAGTGGCGAACATGCGGGAGAGAATTCTCGTTCTGCGCGACCTGGTTCTGCCTGAGGACGCTGCCGAAAAGAGCAGCATAATGGAATCGGTCTCCATGCCAGCCACTCAGTGTGGCACAGCGCCGGACAAACCGGAACGGGCGCTCACGGTGAATGGAAGTCTGCGCCCGCAAATTGATATCGCTCCTGGCGAGCGTCAGTTCTGGCGTGTTGTGAATGCCAGTCCGGACCGATATGCCGATTTGGAACTCGATTCCGGACCGCTCGAAGTGGTTGCGCTCGACGGTATGCCGCTTGGCTATCACGATCCCTCGATTCGCAAACAGTCGATGGAGCACGTGCTGGTCCCGCCGGCAGGCAGGGTAGAGGCAATTGTCACGGGCCCCGCATCAGATTCTCACGCTGCGCTGCGCTCAAGATGTTTCGACACCGGTCCAGATGGCGATTCCAATCCTGCCATGGTCCTGGCCGATATCGTTTCTGCGGCGCGATCGAATCCTCAGACTCACCGTCAACTGCGTGGGCATCCGGTCCACGTAATCTTTTCGCCTGCGATGCTTAGGCGTGTCGAAGCTGCCAAACCACAATTCGTGGTCAATTTTACGGAAGACAAACAGGGGTTCTACATCAATGGTCAAAAATTCCAGATGACCGATCGCCCTATGCTGACGGTGAATGTCGGTTCACTGCAGCATTGGCGGGTTACGAATCCAACTAAAGAAGTGCATCCATTCCATATCCATCAAGTTCACTTCCTCGTCTATTCCACGGGCGGCAAGCCAGTGAAAGATCCGGTATGGCTCGACACCGTGGACGTCCCATACGGGGGCTCGGTGGACCTGGTGATGGATTTTACCGATCCCATCATCCGAGGCATGTCACTTTTCCACTGTCATCTGCTGAATCACGAAGACAAGGGCATGATGGCGAAGATCTTGTTCAAGTAAGTCCACGGAACAGTTCCTCCCGGAACCTCTGTGCTACAATTACGATATATTTGTAGCACAGGAGAATTCCATGCGGGGCCAAGCGCAAAAGAGCCATGCGCAGCGATCGGCTAGTTCTAGTCTTTCGTCAAAAAGGGGAAAGCTGAAAGATGTGCTCGTCATCGCAGAGGAGAGAGGTCTCCTTCGTGGCGCTCGAACTAAAGTTGTGCGCGGGCGTATGCCTGAAGCTCTGGTCAACAAGGCGAAAGCACGGACTGGAATCAAGTCTGACACAGACTTGCTTGAAGTAGCTTTGGCGAACTTGGCTGTCTCGGACGATTACCCGGAGTGGCTGCTTTCTCGCAAGGGAACCGTTCGCCAGGACCTGGACCTTGAGTTCTGATTTCGAACGCACGCTCCGTCGTCTAAAGCCTGACAAACAGCTACAGCGGTTGAAGCCGCGACCGGAGTCCGATCTCACCTTCCTTGGGTCGGACAAGCCGAAAACTTTGCTCTATGACACAACCGTCTATGTGGACGTTCTGCAAGGACAGTTGCCGGCAACCGGCGACCTAATGTTGCGCGCGGCAGACGCCTGGCATTCCACAGTCGCTGAAACAGAACTGGCTTCCACCTGCGCTTTGCTTGATCCCGAGCACCCCGACACTGCTGCCGCCATAAAGGAAATCACAGCAGTGATTAATCGGATGCCGTCGCACCGCACCATCGCGCCTGATCGGGAGATATGGCGCAGTGCCGGCATCCTTACGGGCACGATCGCCCGGCTTCACGGAGTACAAAAGAAGGACCGCCGCCGAATTCTTAACGATGCATTAATTTTCGCAACAGCTCGCAAATACGGGCACACGGTTTTGACCAGGAACATCGTCGACTTCGATTTTCTTCAGCAGCTTGATCCCGCTGGACGAGTCTTGTTCTACATACTTTGAGAACAACGAGACACGCATATCAATCGTAAGGGTTCCAACTCGAAAATATGAGGACTTCCACCCTAGGCCTCCTCCGCTAAAAGCGCCCGCCGAACCGGCACGAAACCCGCCAATATGAGTAACGTCCCGATCGTCATCCAGTTATCGAGGTCCCAGAACAACAGGAAAAGCAGTGCGCCGAGCACAATGCACGTAACTGCCCATTTTGGAATTCTGCCAATCAGCGTCAACGCCTGGGCCGCCAGCCCGACCATTGCCAGCTTCGCCAGCGTGGTTGTCAGCAGGAACGCTCCCTGGTTCGTTGTCATTGCTTTGAAGGTCGCGATCGCGCCTTCGGTATGCGCAGGATCCACCAGCCCAAGGCCGCGATAGAAAGCCGTCCACATCCCAAATACGCCACCGAGGTAGATCGTGCCCGTCACTGTAACCATCATTGCGATCGCGCTTGCCACCGGACGCGTCCGCCTCCCCAACATGTAAAGGGCGAAGGCGCAAAGTGGAATAAGTGGCAGCGCGAGGTAGCCAAGGATATGCGGATCGTGGATCAAAGGCCACCGGTTTTGCGCCCTGATCAGCGCTGCGACCACCCGCTCCGGCGGTGCCGGCGCATAATGCAGACGGAAATGAAAAAAATCCGACCCGCGCCGGAAATGCATCAGGAAAACAAGGATGAATAAACACGGAAATACCAGCAGTGCCGCCGCCAGGGTTCTCCGGATAGGGTCATTGGTCGCGTTGATTGCGCTGGTTGTTGCTGTCATCGCGGCGATGCTATAAAACCCGGTTGACCGCGGCAACAGGAAACGGCGATTACATGGCAGTTGCGAAACAAAATTCTGCAAATGTCTCGCATCGTCGGAGCGGTACGCGCAGAGATAGGGAGAAAGACCAACGCGTCCTGCGAACGCGTGCGCGCATAGATGCGGCATTCGTCGAATTGCTGCATCGCCGGCCTTACGGTGACATCCGTATTGGCGACATCACCAAGAAAGCCGGCCTCGGTCGTGCCACGTTTTACGCGCACTACTCTGACAAGGACGATCTGCTCCGGTCGCAATTCGAACGCATCGTCGCTCCCATGCTCATCGCCGTGCCCGATAACCCTTCGCTCCTCGATGCCACGCCGTTCTTTGCCCACATCCGCAGCGCGCCACAACTCTACCGGGCACTGATGGGACCAAACGGCGGCAGCGCGCCGCGAGTTCTGCGCGACTGCTTCGAAATACGCGCACGAAAAGCCCTGTCACTCGACCAAAGCGACAACCCCGGACTGAAGCAGTTCGCCGCCACCCGCTTCGTCGCATCTTCACTTGTCACCATCGTTGAATGCTGGCTCGAACACGGCGGCCGCGAGACTCCGCAGCAGGTACAAGCGCTCTTCTCCAAGCTGGTCAGCCCCGGCTTGCGCGCTTACACGACGGTCGCAATTTGATCTGACTGGCGCCTTACCTCAAATGCTAAAAAATAGGCGCCGGTCAAAGCCGACGCCTGGCAAAACCTCGTTAGATTTTCCGTTACTTTGTCGGACAAGGCGTAAACGGCGATGTCAGCTTGGTTGTGTCCGGATAGCTATATGCTCCGCCGATTGCCGTCGAGGGACTCTGACCTTCGAACCACTGTAACAATCCTTCTGTCTGCGGATGATAGGTGAAGCCGTGCAATGTTACCGGGAAGGAATCGTTGGGAAGATTCTCGATCACATCTCCGGTTTCCAGCACGTTCTGACAGACGCCCGGAGGAGCTCCCGGAATTTGATAATTGGGAACCACATTATTTACGAACGGATCGTTCATCGTCTCAGACAATTCGTGACTCAGAGCATTTACATCTGCAAAAGCCGTTGGATCTCCAAAGACACGGTCCGCAATGTCTGAGTCCAGCGAAGTCGCGAAGTCGAACAACTGGACGAAATGCTTGTTTTCAACCTGCTTAGTCTCGAAGGCAGTGTGGAAGCCACCGATGCAGCAATCCACCGGCTTCCCTTGTTTGAAGTCGCCATAGACAGCATTGCGCGTGAGGAAGATCGGTACTGCTTCAACGGTGAGCCCTTCGGTCTGTATCAGCGTGTTCAATTGCGACACGATAAAGTTGATATCGATCAAAGCGCCCACGCTTCCATCTTTCGCTGCAAACACAATGGCTGATCCCGGCGGCACTTCGATAGTTACTGGAATAAGAGTTTGCGGAGTTCCCAGCAACGTGTGCCAGTCGTCGCGGTCGTGTCTCTCCGTGTTGATGACGTTGAAAAACTCGGCGCGCTGGACGGCGTCGCCAAACTGGGTATCTCCCGAGGTATAGTCCGCGTTCTCAAAGTTCGGAGACTGCTTGATCTCGTCAGTAATCGCGGTTGCGTCGATGACGATGTTATTTCCGTTGCTGTCAACAAACTGGTCGAAGAACAGCGACATCGGCACGTAAGTCGTGGGAATCGTCGTCGTCCTACCGCCGGACGGATCATGTCCCATCATCGTGAAGGGAAATAACTGTCCCTGGAAGACGAATGATCGGATGAAGTTTGGGACCGAAACGATGCGTTGCGGCTGCTGCGTGGTCGCGGCATTCGCGTCGGAAGACATCTGGTTGAACTTGGTATGTTTTGGACTTGCTCCCAGCGACTGGAAGAAGCTCGAATCCACTGCGACCGGCAAACTGGTACCGGTCGTATTGTGCCCTTGAGCAAACATCGCGCTGGTAACGAGGGTGGTAGTAAAAAGTGATAGCGCAAACGGAATTCGCATTGCTGATTCAGTCCTTTCGGTCCGACTCCAGGGGAATTTGTCGATCTCGAAAAATCTCGTCCCACGCGAGCGGAGGGTGACGCTCGTATCGACTCAGCAACTCTCGTTCCTATTCCGGCTCCTTATGTAATCAGCAACTTCTCTGCTTCGTCCCTATGGAAAATTGCAACTGGCTGCAGATTGTGGAAGTGTTCGCGGCAAGTTTGGGACGAAAAGAGACGAGACGAGTCGCTTCTTCCCTATTTGGGCAACATCCGCCGCGAGTCATCGCGCGAAAAGCAAATCATGACACGGGACAAAGGAATGGCCCCCACCCGCTCTATTCCGGGAGTGACTGCAGATTCTTGAGTTAATGCAGCGTCGCCATTCCGTCCCGCGATCCTCGCGTTTTGTCATTGACTGCTGACGGGTAGCCGCTTAGGGTACTCGGCGCTCGAAAAAACCAGCGGCCGCGCACATCAAAGGTTGATCGCGCTGCGGTCCCTGCCTAGGAGGAACTATGAAATTCACGACTCTACGCGGGCTCCTGGTGGCATCCCTGCTGGTGTCCACTTTTGCCGGAGCTCAGAACAACGCTCCGACGCAGTTCAACGAAGCTACCATCGCTCAGCTCCAGGCGCAGATGGCGTCTGGCGAGCTTACGTCGCAACAGCTTACCCAGTACTACATCGACCGCATTATCGCTCTGGACCAGAATGGGCCGGGCGTTAACGCCGTCATCGAACTCAATCCCGGCGCGCTGGCTTTGGCGCGGCAGGCGGACCAACTGCGCAAGAAAGGCATCGTCCTGGGTCCGCTGCATGGCATCCCGATCCTGCTGAAAGACAACATCGACACCGCCGACCAGATGCAGACGACTGCAGGATCGTTCGCGCTTTTCGGCAAGCCTGCACCGCACGACTCCACCATAGCAGCGAACCTGCGCGCTGGCGGCGCTGTGATCCTCGGAAAAACAAACCTGTCGGAGTGGGCAAACTTCCGCTCGTTCGAGTCCATCAGTGGTTGGTCGGGACGCGGAGGGCAGACACACAATCCCTACGGCATCGATCGCAATCCCTGCGGTTCCAGTTCCGGATCGGGAGCGGCGGCTTCGGCGAACTTTGCCACAGTGTCTTTAGGTACAGAGACTGACGGCAGCGTTGTCTGTCCCGGAAACGCCAATGGAGTTGTCGGATTGAAGCCGACGGTTGGACTCACAAGCCGCGCTGGCGTGGTGCCGATCTCGCACACGCAGGACACAGTCGGTGTCCACGCTCGCACCGTCGCAGATGCCGCCGCGACTTTGGGTGTGATTCAGAGCCGTGGTTTCGACGGACGCGACCTGGCCACCGAGGGCGTCCCGCTGGGCTGGCAGGGAACGGGAAGGGCACGTCCGAACATTCCCAAGGACTACACACAGTTCCTGGATCCGAACGGTTTGCATGGCGCGACAATCGGCATCACGCGCGCAGGGTTGAGCGGCTTTCCGGGGGTATCGACACCACAACCGGTGCTGGACGCCTTCGAATCGACTGTAGAGGCTCTTACCGCAGCCGGCGCCAACGTAGTGGATCTGGATGCTGCGGGCTTCAGTTTCTCGCCACCCGATGGCGAGTTCATGGTCCTGGTCTACGACTTCAAGTTCGATGTCGCGAAGTATTTTGCGACGCGGGTTGGAGTGCCGGTCGCAGGAGGATCGCTGCAGACGGCAATCGATTTCAACAATACCGTTCCGGGAATCGAGATGCCCTTCTTCAATCAGGACATCTTTGACTTTGCCGAAACCATGAATCCGGATCCTAATTTCTGCGACCCACGTTTCACTTCGGCGGTGCTTCCCACTACCGCAACCTGCATGACGTACAACGATGCGCTGAAGATCGGACATCTTGCAGGCGCGAACGGCATCGACGCAGCAATCAAACAATTCCACCTTGATGCGGTCTTTACGGCCACGGACAATCCGGCCTGGGCCACCGACCTGCTCTTTGGTGACCACTTCATCTTCGGTACCTCGGGCTTGGCCGCCTCTCCGGGATATCCAATCATCCAGGTGCCCGGAGCCATGCCGAAACTTTGCGCTTCACCAACGCTGCCGGCGAACTGCACGCAGTTTGGCGTCCTCCTTGGCGTCAGCTTCTTTGGCTCGGCGTTCAGTGAACCCACGCTAATCAAGTTGGCCTCGGGATTCGAGGCGGTGACGCAGACGCGCGCAAACAATTTGCCCACGTTCGCGGCCACAACGCCTTTTACCAATATCCAAGGCACAACACTTACACCACCGCACCGACACGCCTATCCTCCGGGTAAGCCGCCGAAAGGGCCACACCGGATGTAGGTTGTTGGATGTCCACGAACGAAATCGGTCCCTGTCGGCTCCCACCCTGTGAAATCCCGCAGGATGGGGGCCACAGACCGGCCTGCTGCGTGCGCTGTCGTCGGCTCGTTTGGCAGACCGGCGCTAAACAGGCCCGGCAAAAACTGCAAACCGGTTTAGGGAAGGGCGCCGGCTTCAGCCGTGCCGTTAAATCTTTCCAAATTAGTACGGCTTTACAGCCTGCGGAAAAATGCTGTGGAAAACGATCGATGTCAAGGCCGCTGCGCGTAGTGCCGACGTAAGAAATTTGTGAAACATCTCGTAGCTTCAAATTCCCTGCTTCAGCGAATTTTGCAGCGAATTTTTCGCGCATGAAGCCCGAAAATCTCAAATTGTGCCCAAAATCCGCGAAATTAGCTCCGCACGCAGGGAACGTGTCAGCGATTCCAGGGAATTTCGCGCTAACGCTCCGGCAAGATTAGAGTTACAAGTACTTTCCCTCGAGTCTGGATACCACTAGCAGCGAAATAATAGGGAATCCCGGACCTTACAGTGCGGTGACCTCTTAAATGAGCAGGTTTCGCCTCCATTCAATTTCCACAAGAGTTTTTTAACCTCTTAGCCGCTGAGGTTGGCTTTTCTCTCGTTGGTCAACTTTTCCACCCTGTAACCCGCAATCCTTTGCTACCAATCGTTGCCGCAAGACTTGCCGCATAAATGCGGCCAATTGAATGTGACGCTAATTCTTTGGCTTAGCGCGAGTCTAGGATTTACGAGGCATTCCAATGCACGTCAGCGATTTAAGACGTCATCTGATTTGCGGACACATAAAATATGGAGACTCACACCCGGGCAGGCAAATATTGAACGTCACGAGGATTTGGCGAACAGGTTTCATGGTTTTCGTTCTCTGTATGGCGGCGCTCGCCGTCGCACAGGACAGTACTGCGCCGGAGCGGATCGGAAGTCCCGAATCCGGCTCTGTAGCGGCAGCCAAGCCCTTGAGTATCTCACTGCCATCTCGCCCGGAATCTCTCAGCCAGGATCAGATTAAGGAACTCATCCAGAAGGTGGCAGACAACGACATCGAAAACGATAAGAGACAACGCGACTACACCTACATCGAGCGCGACGTCGAGAACAATCTGGATGGCAAAGGACAGACGAAGTCCAGCGAGATCAAAACCTACGAGGTGCTGGAGATTTATCGCGAGCAGGTGCAACGCCTGATCGAGAAAGACGACAAGCCGATCTCAGACAAGGAAGCGGCCAAAGAGGAAGAGAAAATCCAGAAGATCATCGACAAACGCAGGAACGAGTCGGAGCACGACCGCCAGAAGCGTGAAGAAAAAGAAAGGAAAGATAGGGAAGAAGGACGCAAGTTTGAAGCCGAGATCGCCGATGCCTACAACTTCCGTCTGGTGGGCACCGAACTGGTGGGAGAGCGTCCGGCTTGGGTAATCGAAGCCGAGCCGCGTCCCGGGTTTGTCCCGCACATGAAGTACGCGAATCTTCTTTCCAAGTTTCGCGGCCGGGTGTGGATCGACAAGACAGACCTGCAGATGGCAAAGATGGATGTGGAGTGTCTAGACACGGTGTCGTGGGGATTGTTTTTAGTCCGTTTCCACCGTGGCTCGCATTTCATGATGGAGCAAACTCGAGTAAACGACGAGGTTTGGCTGCCCCGCCAGCTCGCGTTCAAAATCGACGTCCGGCTCGCCTTGCTCAAGAACTTCAAAGCGGACTTCGAGCAGACATTCCGTGATTACAAGAAATTCCGCACCGATACCAAGATTGTAGGCATAAGCGAAGCTCAACCCGAGAAGTAGTCAGCTACTGGCGCTAGCTGCTTGCGGCTTAAAGAATGCGGCCGGATGATAGCGCCTGTCTCCGTGATTTAATGAACTGAGTGTCCGCCCTTCACAGTCTTCGGGTTTCGTTGGAAATGATTAAGTGGGAGCATTCCGTTTTTGCTCTACCTTTCGCGCTTTGCGGAGCCATGCTCGCCGCTCGAGGATGGCCAACTCCCTGGCAGTTGCTTTGGATCGTTGTGGCCATGGTCAGCGCGCGCACTGCGGCGATGGCATTTAACCGTTACGCCGATGCTGAGATCGACGCCGCCAATCCTCGCACCAGTGCTCGCGCGCTTCCCGCCGGCATTCTCAGCAAGCGATTCGTGGGATTGTTCGTAATCGTCGCCAGCGCTTTGTTCGTCCTGGCGGCGGCAATGCTGAATCGCCTTACGCTGCTTTTGTCGCCGGTCGCGCTGGCGCTCGTGTTCTTCTATTCATACACGAAACGTTTCACTCGCTGGTCGCATTTGGTGCTGGGCTTTACGCTTGGAGTCGCTCCCGCAGCCGCATGGATTGCGGTGCGCGGGTCCCTGGACATGCGCATTCTGCTGCTGACGGGTGTGGTGACATTCTGGGTCGGTGGCTTCGATGTCCTTTATGCTTGCCAGGACTGCGAGTTCGACGCCAGCTTCGGACTGCACTCGATTCCCCGCCATTATGGAATCCCACACGCGTTATTGCTGGCGCGAGCGATGCACCTGGTCATGCTTTTGCTCCTGATCGGAGTAGTAGCTGCATTCGGATTGGGGAAATTGGCCATTGCAGGCGTGATTGCAGTCGCCCTTCTGCTGGCATACGAGCATTCGTTGGTATCCGCACGCGATCTCTCGCGGTTAAATGCGGCTTTTTTCACAATGAACGGAGTGATTGCGGTGGTGCTTTTCATCTTCGTTGCTGCCGATCTTCTGTGGCGCCACGGCGGGCATCTATGATGAATGCGAGCACAGTGGCACTCTCCAATTGATCCTAACCAAACAAGTGCGCGGTTTCAATTTGAAACTCTCGGCTCTGTCATCCTGAGCGAGGGCGGATGCCCGAGTCGAAGGATCCCGGAGTTTCTCAAAAAATGAAATGCTACCGGGGCCCGAGTCTTTCAACCCAGAACGGTTTC
>Ga0307479_10003827_pt1 | contig 13764 bp, 12 predicted proteins | sample atmos_gasesECM4C_FD_203743 | JGI IMG/M metagenome (GOLD analysis project Ga0307479, IMG submission 203743) | Hardwood forest soil microbial communities from Morgan-Monroe State Forest, Indiana, United States - atmos_gasesECM4C_515 | ecosystem: Environmental > Terrestrial > Soil > Temperate...
ACCCGTTCTCGGCTTGGGATCCCAACCGGATCATCACGATCCCGATCCGCAATATCACCGCACCGCCAGGATGGCCGAAACCGGGGACGACGCACAACGAATCGACCGCGGCCGCCAACTGGCTAAAGACCACTTGGCCGAAGCTGACGGCTTAAGCACCCCGCTGCCCTCACCCTTCCCACCGCTGACGCGATGGGCCCCTTCCCTCTCCCGCAGTGCGGGAGAGGGAGCCTCGCGCAGCGAGGCGGGTGAGGGCTTGTACCCTATGGCCGAAGGATAGCAGCGTGTCGATACTGGCGGTTCAGCTGCTGAACTCGCTGTTCTACGCTTCAGTTCTGTTCCTGATCGCGGCCGGTCTCAGCCTCATTTTCGGGGTCATGCGCATCGTCAATCTGGCGCATGGCAGCCTCTTTGCGGTCGGCGCTTATATCGCGGCGTGGCTCGTCGGCCGGGCGATCGGGTTTGGGGTGCCGGTCATCTGGCTGTTGCTAGTAATACCGGTCGCCGCGCTCGCCGTCGCACTGATCGGGATCGTGATCGAACCCCTGCTGCTGCGGCCGTTCTACCGCCGCGCCGAGGAATACCAGCTGCTCGTGACTTTTGGCCTGCTGCTGATCCTCGAGGACCTGATGCGGCTCGTCTGGGGTGGGCTGCCGCTGACCGCAGATACGGTGATGGATGCGATGCCCGTCGTCCACATCGGCGGTCTCGTCTATCCCGGCTATAACATCCTCGTCATCGCCATCGGCATGGCCGCCGCGGTCGCACTTTGGCTGCTGATCTACGAGACGAAGTTCGGCGTCCTGTTGCGGGCCACCTCGCAAGACCGCCGGATGGCCGCTGCACTCGGGCTCAATGTCGGGCTCGTCTATGTGGCGGCGTTCGCGATCGGCTGCTTCATGGCGGGGCTTGGCGGCGCAATCGTCGTCCCGAGCCATGCCGCAGTGCTCGGCATGGGGGTCGAGGCGCTGGTGCTGGCCTTTGTCGTCGTTGTCGTGGGCGGCCTCGGGAGCCTGAAGGGCGCCCTCGTCGGAGCGCTGATCGTCAGCTTTGTCCGCACTGCCGGAATCCAGTTCTTTCCCGAGGTCGAGCTGGCCGTTCTCTATCTGATCGCTGCTGCGGTGCTGATCGCGCGGCCGACCGGGCTGTTCGGAACCGCGTGATGAAAGCTGCGGCGATCGCCTTGCCGCAGTTCAATACCCGGCTTTGGCTGTATGCCGGGAGTGCCATCGGTCTGGTTGTGCTGGCTTCAGTTCCCGGGTTTGTCGGGCTCTACCAGACGCAGCTGTTGACCTATGGACTGATCATGGCGATCGCCGCGCTCGGCTTCAATCTGCTGCTTGGTTACACCGGATTGCTGTCATTCGGCCACTCCGCCTATTTCGGCCTCGGCGCCTATACGGTGGCCTTTCTGCTGCAGTGGCTCGGCATCCATTCGATGGAGCTCTACATCCTGATGGGCTTGCCGGTCGCAGCGATCGTCTCGGCGCTCCTCGGTTACATCTGCGTGCGGCACACGCGGATCTTCTTCGGCATCCTGACCTTAGCATTGTCGCAGGTGCTGTACAGCCTCGCATTGAAGTTCTTCTGGGTCACCGGAGGCAGCGATGGGCTGCGGGTGCCGCGCCCGACATTGCTGGCCGGCATGATCGACTTCGCTGGCTCGGGTGGCTTCCCGCGTTTTATCCGCTCCTACTACTATTATGTCCTCGGCGTTTTTGTTCTCAGCGCTGCGATCATGTGGATGATGGTCCACTCGCCTTTTGGCAAAGCGCTGCAGGCGATCCGCGACAACGAGACCCGCGCGCGGTTTATCGGATTGCGCATCCGCCGCTTCCGCTGGGCGGCCTTCCTCCTTTCCGGCACCTTCACCGCGCTCGCCGGCATCCTGTGGGTGCCGCTCAACGGGCTGACAACCCCGGACGTGTTGTATTGGCCGTTTTCCGGTGAGATCGTGTTCATGACCCTGCTCGGCGGCTTCCGTAACTTTTCCGGGCCAATCGTCGGCGGAATCGCCTTCACCTTCATCAAGACTTACGCCGTGGCATCGACCGAGTATTGGCAGCTGCTGCTCGGCACGGTTCTCGTCGTATTGGTGTTGCTGCTTCCGACCGGCATTGTGGGGGCGCTGTCACAGATCTCGAAGCGGCTTTGGGCATCAAAGGAAATCGCCACGTGAGCCTGCTGCGAACCATCGATTTGCACAAGCATTTTGGGGCCACCCACGCCTGCGACGGGGTCAACTTCACTGTCGAGCAGGGGGAATTCCTGTCGCTCGTCGGCTCAAATGGCGCCGGTAAGACGACGCTCGTCAATCTGATCACCGCCCACCTCCAGCCGGATAGTGGCGAGATCTTGTTCGAAGACCGCGACATCACCTCGTTGTCGGTGGCGGCGCGGATCAAGGCCGGAATCGCGCGCAGCTTCCAGCTGGTCAACCTGTTCGACGGTCTGTCGGTGTTCGACAATGTCGCGCTGTCGATCTTCGCGCGCCAAGGCAAAACGGCAAAGATCGCCACACTCGCTGCCAACGATGGCGAAGTCCGCCGTGAAACCCGCGAGGTGCTGGCCGAGTTCGGCCTCGCGGCAAAGAGTGAGCTTCCGGCGGGCGAGCTCGCGCAGGGCGAGCGCAAGCTGCTCGACGTTGCCGTAGCCTATGCGCTGCGCCCGAAGCTGTTGTTCCTCGACGAGCCGACGAGCGGGGTCAGCAGCGCCGAGAAGGCTCAGATCATGGATACGGTATCCTCGGTCGTCCGCTCAGGGGCGGTTACCGCGGTCGTCATCGAGCACGACATGGATGTGGTCTTTCGCTATTCGGACCGCATCGTCATGATGCACGAAGGCGCTTTTCTCGCCGACGGACCGCCCGACGCGATCCGCGCCAACGAGGCCGTGGCAAGCATCCTTCTCGGCATCTCCGCTCCCGCGTCAAGCAATGCTGCTTGAACTCGACACTATCACCACCTACCGCGGTCCCGCCCAGATTCTACGCGACGTCTCGCTGGCAGTGAACGATGACGAGGTCGTCTGTCTGGTCGGGCGCAACGGCGCCGGACGCACGACGATCATCGAGAGCATCCTCGGTCTGTTGCCGGTTCGGTCCGGAACGATCCGCTTTCGCAATGCCGACATCACCCGCTTGCCGCCACACAAGCGGGCCAAATGCGGCATCGGCTACGCTCCGGAGGACACCGGCGTGTTTCCCGAACTGACGGTGGCCGAGAATCTGATGATCAGTCGCTGGCTCTCGGAGACGGCGGAGGGCGAGGAAACCGAAGCGCGAGTCTTTACTGTCTTTCCCGAGGTCAAATTGCTCCGCCCGCGGCAAGGGATGTACCTGAGCGGCGGGCAGAAGAAGATGGTCGCGATCGCTCGGGCATTGGCGCTGGCACCGTACCTTTTGATCCTCGACGAGGCGTTCGAGGGGCTCGCCCCGGCCGTCGTCAAGCGTTTCCGCGAGGCGGTGACGATGATCAAGGGCATGGGCATCGCGATCCTGATCGCCGAGTCGAATTTGGCGAGTGCCGCGGCGATCGCCGACCGACTCTATGTCGTCGAGCGCGGCGAGATCATCTTTCAGGGTGCGCCGTCCGAGGCGATGGCCGATGCGACGGTCATGCGCACCTTGCGCGGCTGAGCAATGACCCGGCGCATTGCCGCCGCTGCCTTGGTCGCTGCGTCATTCGCCGGGACGATGGCGTGGGCCGGTCACGAGCTGCCGATCTACCCGTCCTATTATCCGCACGAGATCGACATCGTGACGGTGGCGCCGGAGCGGGCGCTCGACCTGATCGAACGCGGCCAAATCCAGGCTTACGTCGGCGCGGCCCCACCTCCGGTAACCCTGCCCGGTTCGGCGGGCGCCGTGCAAACGCTGGGCTCCTACATCGTCGTCGCGGTCGATCCGGCCTCGTCGCCCGACCCCTGCGCCGTCACGGCGGCAGTCATCGAAGAGCTGGCCGGGCGTGGCGGGGATTTTATCTTCCACCCCTATCCGGTGACGCCGTTCCACGGCGATTACCTATACCACGCCGACCTCGCGGCTTCTGCGAAGGAGCTTTGGATCAGCCGCGCGAGGAGCACGCCACAGAGCGAGGCGGGGCGACGAGATGTCGCGGTGACGGCAATCGACGCTGGTGTCTTGGAAGCGCAAGCGATGGCTGTTGTGAACGGCTGGCTCGGCCCGCCGTGGCTACGCACGGGCTGGTTTCACGCCGACCTTCTGCTGCGCGATGCGCCAATCGAGCCCGAGGCCAAAGCCCGCCGAGCAGCGGATGTCGAGCGGCTTACCACCGGCGACTACGAGGACGCGGCCGAGCGCATCAATCTCGAACGGGACCTCGTCGGGGTCCTTTCAGGTGGTTGCCACAAAACCATCGCCGGCTACACGGTTAGACGCTGGTACTACAACGACGACTACTCCGCCGGCATCGAGAATATCGGTTACGACGCGATCAGTGGATTCGCAGCGCCGATGTTCTTGCGCACCGTGAAACTAAAGGATTTTCCGTGGAACGGCTGGCTCGGCCTCGGCACCGATGCGCGCCCAACCGCCGCCTGGAACCCGGTGGCGGGCTTCACCGACAATTTCGGGCGTCTGATGTGGTCGGCACTCGGCGACCCGGCCGCGCTGCCGGCACCCAACGACTCCGGCTGGACGGTCAACCGCATCGCCGATGTCGCCGCGACGCCGTCGCGATGAGGCGTCAGCTCGCGGCACTCGCCCTCCTGCTGCTGCCCGCATCGACCGCCATTGCGGCGGAGCGCCTCATCGATCTTACAATCGTCCACGGCAAACTGACAGGCGGTCAGGATACGATCCGCGTGCAGCAGAACGACAGTGTCGTCCTGCGTTGGCATTCAGACCGGCCGATCGGCCTGCACCTGCACGGCTATGAGCTCGAGACGCGCGTCGTCCCCGGCACGGTGGCCGAAATGCGGTTCGAGGCCCGTGCAACCGGGCGGTTTCCCGTCCATGTCCATGCGGCCCAGGCGCGCTCGGAATCTGTGCTTGTGTATCTCGAAGTTTATCCGGAGTAAGGCGACCGTCGGCCTGTTCGCTGCGGCGAGCCTGCTGCAGGCGAGCGCCGCGGCCGCGCACGGCTTTGGTCAGCGCTACGATTTGCCGCTTCCGCTCTGGCTCTATCTCTTCGGCGCGGCAGCGGCTGTGGTGGTCTCCTTCATCATCGTCGGGCTCTTCGTACGCGGCGGCGCATCGCGCACCGGCGTCGATCGGCGGTTCGACCTGATGCCCCACGGGATCGGGCGGCTGATCCTGCATCCCGCCTTTGGCCTGGTCCTCAAGCTTATTGTATTCGCCATCTTCGCAGTGACCGTGGTGTCGGGCTTTATCGGCAACCAGGATCCCTACCGGAACCTCGCCCCGACCATGGTCTGGGTCGTCTTCTGGGTGGGGCTGGCCTACGTCTCGGCTTTCGCCGGAGACATCTGGTCGCTCGTCAACCCGTGGCGGACGATTTTCACCACGGTCGAGCGCCTCTCGAAACGCGTCGCAAACCGTCCTCGCCTCGACTATCCCGAAGCAGTGGGTGTGTGGCCCGCCTGCCTACTATTGCTCGTCTTCTCGTGGATCGAGCTCGTCTATCCGAGCCCCGCCGAGCCCCGCCATATCGCGTGGTTCGCAACGGTCTATTCGCTGCTGACCTGGGTCGGTATGGCGCTGTTCGGCAGCGAGACTTGGCTGCAGCGCGGGGAAGTCTTCACCCTGGTCTTCGGCACCTTTGCTCGCTTCGCCCCGACCGAGATCAATCGGCGCGAGCGGCTCTGTGTGCTGCGACCGTTCGCAGGCGGCTTGCTTGCTGGCGGGCCGGTCTCGACCTCGATGACGGCGTTCGTGCTGTTGCTGCTGTCGACCGTGCTCTATGACGGGCTGCTCGCCACACCGCAATGGGTCGCGGCGGAAACCGCCGCAATCGACCTTCTGGGCGGCGGCGAGGGTGCCGCACTCGTTGCGCGATCGATTGGTCTCGGCGGTTTCTGGCTGTTCTTCCTCGGCGCCTTTATCGCGGTGGCCGCGGTCATGAGCCGGTTCGCCGGCGGGCTTTGCTCGGCCTGTCAAATGGCTCAGCACTTGGCCTTGACCCTGGTGCCGATCGTCATCGGTTATCACCTCGCGCACTACCTCCTGCTGTTGCTGGTTCAGGGGCAATACGTCGTACCACTGATCTCCGACCCGTTCGGTTTTGGCTGGAACCTTTTCGGCACTGCAGGGTATCGGATCGACATCACGATCGTCGGGGCGCGCTTTGCCTGGTACACCGCGGTGACCGCGATCCTGCTCGGCCACATTGCCGCGGTCACTCTCGCGCACCTCAAGGTAACGGAGCTTCTTCCTGGCCGCGCTGTCGCGCTGCGTGCCGAGGTGCCGCTGACGGCGCTGATGGTCGCCTACACCTGCCTATCGCTCTCGATCATCGCCGAGCCGATTGTCGAGCGGCGGGCCGCAGCGGAAGCCCCGAGCGCGGCGCTTATCGTTCGGGGCGACGCATTGCTCCCGGAGCCCGGAACCGGACGGCTCGAGGCCGTCGGGCCGGGCAAGACGGCGCGGCTCAAGCTGACCTACCGGCTTCTCGGCTCGGCCTTCCACGACGGCACCAAGATGAATGCCGCCGACTTCCTCTATGCTTACATGTTCGCTTGGCGCTGGAGCGGCCCGGGTGAGGCCTACGATCCCGCGGTCGCCGCCGCCACCGCACCGCTGCGCCGGGCGCTTGCCGCTGTGCGCCTCGCCGGCTCGGACACGACATCCAAGTCTTTTCGCGTCGGCGACTTCAATGTCACGCGCGAGTTGTTGATCGTCGATGTCTACCTGGCGGTTCCGCCCGAGGACCCCGAGCAGGACGCCGCGATCGCACCGCCGTGGAGCACCGTGCCCTGGCATGTGCTGGCGCTGATGGAGGAGGCGGTCGTACGGGACTGGGCCGCCTTTTCCCCAGACGAGGCGCGGCGCCGCGGCGTCGAGTGGCTCGATCTCGCTCGCTCTCCGACGCTGAATGCTCGGCTGCTCGGTCTGGTCGAGGAGTTCGGCGCCACCGGCTGGCGCCCTGAGACACTGCACGAATTTGTCGGCGCCGAGGAGGCGCGCCGCCGCTGGACCGCCCTCGCCGCCTTCTTCAAAGAGCACGGCCATTTCCTGGTCACCAATGGTCCCTATCGGCTCAAGAGCTGGTCGGCGGACCTGACGTCGCTCGAGGCCTTTCGCGACATGAGCTACCCGCTGGGTGTCGGTTCGTTCGACGCCTACGCGATCCCCCGCCGCGGATACGTCACCGGCATCACCCGTGACGGCGACCAGCTCAGGCTTACCGCCGATGTCGAGACGGTGATCAAGTTCGGCCGCAGCTACCGCCTCGAGCGCCAACCGATGCAGTCGTTGGCACCCGACGTGTTGAAGCGCACCGCGCCGGAATGCCGATACGTAATCTTCGATGGCGACGGGCAGGCCGTTCTCGCCGGCGCCGCGCGACCCGGCGAGAACCGGGGTTTTGCGATCGATGTTGGCGGCAAACTGGCGGACGGCCGCTATACGCTCGCCGCCGAGATCGCGGTCAAGGCCAATGCGATGAACGCGGACATCCGCCGCTACGAGTTTGCCGTCCCTTGACGCCGCCCCACACTCGATGCACTGCGGCGAGGCAGCTTCGCGCATTCGGCCCTCGTACCCCACGCCTTACACCGCTGCTTGGCCGGCGCCGCGAGGCGCCGGGGCGCCGTAGAGGTCGCGGGCGCGCTTTTCGAAAGCGCCGACCATGCGACGAACCGCCTCGCTGAACAGCACCTCGATCAGCTTTTGCATCAGACGCGATTTGAATTCGAAATCGACGTAGAAATCGATGCGGCAGCCACCCGGCACCCTCTCGAACACCCAGTGGTTGTTGAGGCGGCGGAACGGTCCCTCGGCATAGGTCACGTCGATGCGCCGCGGCGGATCGAGCGCTACGCGCGAGGTGAAACGCTCGCGAAACACACGGAAGCCAATGATCAGATCGGCGACGATCAGATCGGCGCGGCGTTTCTTGACACGCGCCGCAAGACACCAGGGTAGAAACTCGGGATAGCGCTCGATATCGGCGACGAGCGCGAAGAGCTGCTCCGGCGTGTAGGCCAGCACACGCTGTTCGGCATGCGTCGGCATCGCGGGTGTTCAGCCGGTGGCGAGCTTGGCGGCGCGCGCCGCGCGCAACCGCGCGAAATCCTCCCCGGCATGGTATGAGGAGCGCGTCAACGGCGAGGCCGAGACCAACAGAAAACCCTTGCCGAGGGCGAAGCTCCGATAGCTGTGGAACTCTTCCGGCGTGACAAAGCGCGCGATCGCATGATGCTTTATTGTCGGTTGTAGATATTGGCCTATCGTTAAAAAATCGACCTCGGCGGCTCTCAAATCGTCCATCACCTGCAATACCTCGGTCTTGTCTTCGCCGAGGCCGACCATGATCCCGGATTTGGTGAAAAGCGCGGGATCAAGCCGCTTGACCTGGTCGAGCAGCCGCAGTGAGTGAAAATAGCGCGCACCCGGCCGCACCTCGGCATAAAGCCGCGGAACCGTTTCCAGATTGTGGTTGAAGACGTCGGGCTTGGCCGCCACGACGGTGTCGAGCGCCCCCGCCTTGTGCAGAAAGTCGGGGGTCAGGACCTCGATCGTCGTACCGGGTGCCGCGGCGCGGATCGCGCCGATCGTACGCGCGAAATGCTCGGCGCCGCCATCGTCGAGATCGTCTCGATCGACCGAAGTGACGACGACGTGAGACAGCCCGAGCGCCGCGACCGCCTCGGCGACGCGGCCTGGCTCGTGCGGGTCGAGAAGATCGGGCCGGCCGGTCGCCACATTGCAGAAGGTGCAGGCCCGGGTGCACACGCGGCCGAGAATCATGACCGTTGCATGCTTCTCTTTCCAACACTCGCCGATGTTTGGGCAGCCCGCCTCCTCGCACACGGTATTGAGCGATAGCTCGCGCATCAGCCGGCGTGTCGCCTGATATTCGGGCGAGCCCGGCGCCTTGACGCGCAGCCAATCGGGCTTGCGCGGGATCGGATTATCGCGACGGTGGGCCTTTTCGGGATGGCGCGATGACGGTGGTGCTGCAATCCCGGTCGGAAAATTCATCCGCTAGAAGTGGATGACGCGCCCAAAGGCGTCAAGCACGGCCTCGTGCATCGTCTCCGATATGGTCGGGTGCGGAAAGATCGTGCGGATCAGCTCCGTCTCGGTCGTCTCCAGGGTCTTGGCGATCGTGTAGCCCTGGATCAGCTCGGTCACCTCGGCGCCGATCATGTGCGCGCCCAAGAGCTCGCCGGTCTTGCCGTCGAAGACCGTCTTGATCATCCCCTCGGGCTCGCCGAGCGCGATCGCCTTGCCGTTGCCGATAAACGGAAAATGGCCGATTTTTACCTCGTGGCCGGCTTCCCTGGCGCCCCTCTCGGTCAACCCGACACTCGCGACCTGCGGCCGGCAATAGGTGCAGGCCGGGATATTGTGGAGATCGAGCGGATGCACGTCGTTGACCCCGGCGATGCGCTCGACGCAGATCACCCCTTCATGGCTCGCCTTGTGGGCCAGCCACGGCGGGCCCACGAGATCACCGATCGCGTAGATCCCGGGTTCGCCGGTGCGCAGCCATTCATCGACGACGACGTGCGTTTTCTCCACCGTGACGCCGGTGTTTTCGAGGCCGATGCCCTCGACATTGCCGACGATTCCGACCGCAAGGATCACACGCTCGACGGTGAGCTCATCCCCCTGCCCTCCCCCCTCGATGCGTGCGGTGACGTTCTCGCCGTCGCGCTCCAGTGCCGCGACCGTCGCGCCGGTGTGGATCTTGATCCCCTGTTTTTCGAACGACTTGCGGGCGAACGCCGAGATTTCCTCGTCCTCGACCGGAAGCACGCGATCGAGCACTTCGACCACCGTCACCTCGGCGCCCATGTCGTGGTAGAAACTGGCAAATTCGATCCCGATCGCGCCCGAGCCGACGACGAGCAGCGATTTCGGGATCGCCGTCGGCACCATCGCCTCCTTATAGGTCCACACCCGCGCGCCGTCGGGCTCTAGTCCGGGTAACGCACGGGCCCGCGCGCCTGTCGCCAGCACGATGTGCGCCGCCGTGATCTCGGCCGCTGGCTTGCCGTCCTTCTCGACCGCGAGCCGGCCCTTGCCAACCACGCGGCCATGACCATCGAAGACGATGACCTTGTTCTTCCGCAGCAAATAGCCGACGCCGTTGGACAGCTGCTTGGCAACGGCGCGCGAGCGCGCGACGACTTTGCCCGCGTCAAAGCGGATGTCTTTTGCGGAGAACCCGAATTCGTCGAGACGATGAAGGAGATGGTAGATCTCCGAACTGCGCAGAAGGGCCTTGGTCGGGATGCAGCCCCAGTTGAGGCAGATGCCGCCGAGCTGCTCGCGCTCGACGAGTGCGGTCTTCATGCCGAGCTGCGCCGCCCGGATCGCTGCGACGTAGCCGCCCGGCCCGCCGCCGACGACGATCAAGTCGAAGGAATCTTCGGCCATTTGCCCCTCACCTTCCCGCTAACGCGGGCCCCTCCCTCTCCCCGCTAGCGCGGGGCGAGGGGATTTCTCCGCAGTTCCTAGGCCTGCTCCCTCGCGCCGCTTGCGGGGAGAGGGCTGGGGTGAGGGGCGTCGCGCCACGGCGACTTACTTCATGTCGTCGCATTCACAGCAGCATCGTCAGCGGGTCCTCGACAAGCTTTTTGAAGGCCGCCAGGAATTGCGCGCCGACCGCGCCGTCGACGGCGCGGTGATCACAGGAGAGCGTGCAGCTCATCACCGTCGCAACCGTCAGCGCGCCGTTCTTGACAACCGGCCGCTGCTCGCCGGCGCCGACCGCCAAGATGCCTCCATGCGGCGTATTGATGACCGCTGCGAAGTCGCGCACCCCGTACATGCCGAGATTGGAAACCGAGAAAGTGCCGCCCTGAAACTCCTCGAGCTTGAGTTTGCCCGCCCGGGCGCGGTCTACGAGATCCTTGGTCTCGTTGGCGATCGCGGCCAAACCTTTGCGGTCGGCGGCTTTGACAATCGGCGTGATCAAACCGTCGTCGAGCGCCACGGCGACGGCGATGTCGACCCTATCCCAGACGAGGATCGCGTCGTCGCTCCACGAGGCGTTAGCCGCCGGCACCTGCCGGAGAGCGAGAGCCGCGGCACGGATCACTAAATCATTGACCGAAATCCGGTAGGCGTCTGACTTTGCATTCAGTTCGGTGCGAATTTTCAACAGCGCGTCGATCTCGCAGTCGATCGTCAGATAGAAATGCGGGACGGTCTGTTTGGATTCGGTCAGACGCCGGGCGATCACACGGCGCATCGCATTGAGCGGCCGCTCGGTGTAGGGCGGGTTGCCGGCGAGTGCTGCCACCCGCTCCTTGGACAAGACTGGTGCGGCGGGCGCCAGTTGCGGGGCCGCAGCGGCCCGAGCCGGAGCGGGTGCGACGCGATCGGGCAAGAGCGCTGCCTCTATATCCGACTTGACGATGCGCCCCTGTGGCCCCGATCCGCGGATCGCCCCGAGGTCGAGACCTGCCTGCTGCGCCATGCGGCGCGCCAGCGGACTGGCAAAGATCCGCCCATTGCCGCGTTCCGTGGCGGGCACCACCGGCGCGGATGGCGCAGATTGGACGCGTTCCACGGACGGCTGTGCTACTGGCGCGGGTTGGGGAGCCGGCTCGGCGAATTCTTCGAGAGCCGAGTCGTCCTCATCCTCGCCGAGCAGCAGTGCGATCGGCTCGTTGACCTTGATCCCTTGGGCGCCTTCCGGGACCAAGATCTTGCCGATTTTTCCGTCATCGACGGCCTCGACCTCCATCGTGGCCTTGTCGGTCTCGATCTCGGCGAGCACGTCGCCGGAACGCACCTGGTCGCCCTCTTTCTTGAGCCATTTGGCGAGATTGCCTTCGGTCATCGTCGGCGACAGCGCCGGCATCAGGATTTCGATCGGCATGGTCTCTGCCTTCTTGATTATGCCGACTATCGGTAGGCGACCTCGCGGGCTGCGGCGACGATATCCTCGACCTGCGGCAGGGCCAGACGCTCGAGATTCGCGGCATACGGCAAGGGGACATCCTTTCCAGTGACCCGCTTCAATGGAGCGTCGAGCCAGTCGAAGCACTCTTCCATGACCATCGCCGCGATCTCCGCGCCGATCCCCGCAAACGGCCACCCTTCCTCGACCGAAACGATCCGGTTGGTTTTCTTGACCGAGGCCACAACAGTAGCCGTGTCGAATGGCCGCAAACTACGTAGATCGATGATTTCGGCCGAAATGCCGGCCTCGTCGAGCACTTCCGCCGCCTGCAGCGCGTTCTTAACCATCCGCGAGAAGGCGGTGATCGTGACATGCTTGCCGGGCCGGGCGATCCGCGCCTTACCGATCGGCACGACGAACTCGGGATCTTCCGGCACCGCGAAGCTTTCGCCGTAGACCAGCTCATGCTCGAGAAAGACAACCGGGTTCGGATCTCGGATCGCCGCCTTCAGCAACCCCTTGTGATCGGCCCCAGTGAACGGGGCTATCACCTTGAGGCCTGGGCAATGCGCATACCAGCTCGCGTAGCATTGCGAATGTTGCGCGGCGACACGCGCAGCGACACCGTTCGGCCCGCGGAAGACGATCGGGCAGCTCATCTGGCCGCCCGACATATAGCGGGTCTTGGAGGCGGAGTTGATGATCTGATCCATCGCCTGCATGGCAAAATTAAAGGTCATGAACTCGACGATCGGCCGCAGTCCGGCAAAGCCGGCGCCGATTCCGAGCCCTGCGAAGCCCTGCTCGGTGATCGGGGTGTCGATCACCCGGCGGGGTCCGAATTCCTGAAGCAGGCCCTGGCTCACCTTATACGCGCCCTGATATTCGCCGACCTCCTCACCGACGAGAAAAACCGTATCGTCGCGCCGCATCTCCTCGGCCATCGCATCGCGCAGCGCCTCCCGCACGGTCATGGTCCGGGTCGTGCCGGTATATTCGGGCTCGGCCGAGGGTGCACGGCGAGTAGCGGCGAGTGACGGCGAAGCAGTCGGGGACCGAACTTCCGCCGGTGTCTCTGGGCGGGGCTGAGGAGATCGCCCCGTCTTCTCCACTGCGCCTACGTCTTCGCCATTGCCGGCGATGACCGCGATCGGCGTGTTGACCGCGACGTGTTCGGTGCCTTCGGGGATCACGATCTTGGCGAGCACCCCCTCGTCGATCGCTTCGACCTCCATGGTTGCCTTGTCGGTCTCGATCTCGGCGAGCACATCGCCCGCGCGGACCGCTTCCCCCTCGCTCTTGAGCCAACGAGCGATCTTGCCCTCGGTCATCGTCGGCGATAACGCCGGCATCAAGACTTCGCTAGCCATGGCTCTACAGCCTGAACCAGATTGAATTCCGAAGTACCCCTCGGTTGTTCGTCGTTCCCGCAAAAGCGGGAACCGAGACCTCCAGGGATACGACGGCCGCCCCCTCCGCCCGCCCGCCAGGCCTGCCCCAGGCGCCGCGCCTCGCAGCGGGATAACGGGGCAAATCGACCCGCTGATTTCGTCTTGGCCCGGCTTGTTCCGGCCACCCACGCCTTCGAGCGCCCGAAACAAAGACGTGGATCCGCGGATCACCCCCGGGACGGCCCGCAAGGGCCGTCCGCCCGGGGGCGCGCACGACGACTTCAGATCGGTTCCTATAAGCCCCTAGCCGGTTATCGTTGCAGATATACTTTCCCCTGACAGCCTTGCGCGTTCGCGGGGGTGACACCGAA
>Ga0307479_10003828_pt1 | contig 13761 bp, 13 predicted proteins | sample atmos_gasesECM4C_FD_203743 | JGI IMG/M metagenome (GOLD analysis project Ga0307479, IMG submission 203743) | Hardwood forest soil microbial communities from Morgan-Monroe State Forest, Indiana, United States - atmos_gasesECM4C_515 | ecosystem: Environmental > Terrestrial > Soil > Temperate...
GACGTTACCAAACGGCACTTCTCGCCGTCGCCTCGACCGCCTCTCCAACCGGCTCACCAAAATCCTCAGTGAAGCCCGCAAGCTCCCAACACCCTGAAATGGGCAGAGATTGGCCGCTAATGCCGACCACCCTCCCGGAAAACCACTGTCAAGAAGCACGTGTTTCGATTTTCTCGACGGTCTGAGAAATAATGCGACGTGCCTTGCCCGCCGAATGGACGCCCTATTGAATCTTCGACCAACGCCCGCGCCATGGACCGCTCGAGCGATCCTCCCGCTGGCAGCGGAAGGTTCTTCTCGAAATGGGTCATGGCGCGCCGCTTCGAGGGCAAACGTCGTAACCTAGAGTTTCTGTCCGTATCCCAAAGGCGACTAGCTGCGTAAAGATAGATATGGATCATCCACGCGACATGGAAGCCCCTGGCCCCTTCGACCCACGCTATCTGGCGTTTCTTGAAACCATCGCTCAGCAGCGCCCGCGCCTGCACCGGTACTGTTCACGGATGACCGGATCGGTGATCGACGGCGAGGATGTTGTTCAAGATGCGTTATTCGAGGCTTATCGGAAGCTGGACCAATACGACGACAGCCGCCCTCTTGCCCCGTGGCTGTTCCGGATTGCTCACAACCGATGCATCGACTTCCTGCGGAGGCGTGGTGTCCGGGTTGAGGCCGAAACAGCTGCTATGGGTCCAGATTATGTAATGCCTGCCAATCCTCCTGTCCTTGGTGTCGGTCGAGCGGTTGAACAGCTAGTGATGAGTCTGCCTCCCAAGGAACGGGCCTGTGTTCTGCTCAAGGATGTTTTTGATTACACGCTCGAAGAAATCGCAGAACTCGTCAGCTCAACTGTGGGTGGTGTCAAGGCTGCACTCAATCGGGGCCGGTCGAAATTGGCGACCTTGCCAGAGCCGGAGAAATCACACCGCGAAGTGAACCCAGAGTTGTCGCGGCTTTTGCATCTCTACGTCGACCGATTTAATAAGCGTGATTGGGATGGACTCCGAGAACTAATTAGCGCGGACGCTCAACTGCGCGTCGTAGATCACTTTGCCGGTCCCATCGACAAAGCGCCATATTTCAAGAACTATGAACGGCAGAGGGTGCCGTGGCGACTGGCCGTGGGTGAAGTGGACGGCGAGTTGGTGGTCGTCGCGCTGCACGAACATCGTGACGAGTGGAAGCCTGCTTCCGTCGCTCGACTCGAAGTGATCGATCAGCACATCGCGCGCATCGTGGATTACGCGCATTGCGCGTGGGTTCTCTCGGCGGCGACCTCCGTGGTCATGGCCGATCCTTGCTGAGCATTTTGACGGGGCGCCGTATCCTGGACCGCTCCAGAGTCGTAATACTTAATGAGAGTGCAATTCCAGGAGGAAAAAATGCTTATGAAAGAAGCTATTAAGTTTGCTCTGACCGTTTCGGATGGAGCGGTGCTAAGTGTAGTCGACGAGATGAGCGGCGCCGCAACGACGTTTCCGACACCGAACGGCGGGTGTCACCCGCTCTGGGTCCTCGGTCACTTCACACTGGTAGAGGGTATGATCCCGGCGGTATTTTTCGGAGACAAGAATCCCGCGGCAGAGTGGCAACAGTACTTTGGTGAGAACTCTGAACCCGTCGCCGATGCCAGCGCGTATCCACCCTTCGCCGAGGTTCGAGAGAAGTATCTTCAATTGCGCCAGCAGAACCTGAAGCTTCTGGAGTCGCTGAGCGAAGCGGACCTCGACAAGCCGACGAAAGCGCCGCCCAAGGGCCGGGAACGGGAGTTCGCCACTTTCGGGCAGAGCTTCCTTGTGCTGGCCCTACACCAGGCGATGCATCGTGGCCACGTGACCGACGCGCGGCGTGCGGCTGGCCGTGCAGCGCTCGCGACACGGACCGCCAGCTGAAACTCTGTTAATCCGGGGCCGCTGACGAGCTTGGGCCGTGGCCCAAGCTCGTCCTCTCCGAATCCTATAGCGTGACAATCCTGCGTGCATATTTCCGTGTCGTCGAGAGCCGTAATAGGGGTTAGCAAGGTATTTCAATTAAGGAGACGAGTTAAAATGCGAAGAATTATGGCAGCGTTGGTATTACTTCTGGTCAGTCTGCAAGTTGCCTCCATACATGGGCAAAGCGCCAAGTACCCTCCGCTCAGCGAGTACATGATGACGCCCGAAGCCGAGATAGCATTGGCGAGGAGTGCGGCGCCTGAAAACGTTTCTGCGCATGCCACCGTGAAGATACTTACAGCTTCCGGATTCAAGGTTGCCGCCACAGGCGACAGCGGCTTCGTGTGCATTGTCATGCGCGGCTGGGGAGCTCCGACGTTTACGCCTGCACCGTTCCGGGACCTCGTGTACTACTCAAAGCTCCGTGCACCCATCTGCTTCAATCCCGTCGCTAGCCGCACCGTTTTGCCGCTGCAGGAACTGCGCACCAAGCTCGGAATGGAAGGCAAGACGCCGGACCAAATTGCCGAAGGAGTTCAGGCGGCGTACGCCAAAGGCGAGCTACCGAAAATGGAAACGATGGCATTCGCGTATATGTTCTCTGCGGATCAGGATCTCGGTCCTGGAGTTGGCCCGTGGCACCCTCACATGATGTTGTACACCCCGTATTACGAGAACTCGATGCTTGGGGGTAACCAGGTAGGTGGCATGCTTCCCTTCGTTGAAGACGATGCCGGAACGCCTTTCGCTGTGACCGTAATCCCAGTGGCTCATGAGTCGGCCGTCAAAACCCAAGTGAAATAGGGCGTCCACCGTACGGACGAGTCTCGCGATATTGGACGTTGTGTCTCAGCCAATTTATGCCGCCGTATTTGCTGGATTCTTTAACATTCCCGCGAAGTCCGGTTCGAGGAAATCGTAAATTGTCTCCTCGCCCCCGTTTCTGGCCAGTGACGGGTATGATTAGGCGAGCGAAGGGAAATCGGTAAACACAAGCGCGTTTATCGGTACTAACCCAACGGCGAGCCGATTACTTCCGACTCACCCGTGATCCGCTCGCAATCGTCCGAGGATGATGTGCGCATTCGATCGACCTTTGCGGTAGGTCTTGAAGTGCATGGAATCAGGCGGTGGGACTATAATTCGCGAATGGCATCCACAGGGCAAAGTACCGGGCAGGCTCGGCAGGCGCAAGATGTTGACGCGATTCCTACGCTAGCATGGTCCGCTCGTCGCGACGGCTCCGCTGAATTTTTGAATCGGCGCTGGCTGGATTACACCGGGCTCTCCGCGGAAGAGGCATCGGATTGGGGCTGGACTGCGGCTGTTCACACAGAAGACCGCGATAGGGTCATGGATTCTTGGCGGCACCTGCTGGACTCTGGCGAGGCCGGTGAGATTGAAGCACGCCTGCGCCGGTACGATGGCGACTATCGGTGGTTCCTGTTTCGAGTAGAGCCCGTGCGCGACAATCACGGCGGCATCCTCAAATGGTATGGCGCGAATACGGATATCGAGGATCGTAAGCGCGCCGAGGCATTACTGGCCGCCGAAAAACGGACCTTGGAAATGATCGCCAACGGGGCTTGCCTACCAGACATCCTGGAAAAGTTGTGTGAAACGATCGATGCTCAGTCCAGTGACGTCAAGTCGGCAGTAATGTTGATGGACCCGGACAACATGCACCTTCGGCCAGCAGCCGGTCCTCGATTCCCCAAGGAGTGGCTTGAGGCCATCACTCCAGTGAAGATTGGCCCTTGCGTAGGTTCGTGCGGCTCTGCCGCGTTTCTGAAGCAGCGTGTGATCGTGTCCGACATTGCAACAGATCCCTTATGGGCTGATTATCGCGAACTTACTTTGAGGTACGGGTTTCGCGCCGCATGGTCTCAGCCGCTCCTCTCCAAGAACCAGCACGTACTTGGCACTTTCGGAATGTACTATCCGGAGGCCCGCATTCCGAGCGAGACTGATCTGCGACTGATCGAAGGCGCGGGTCACATCGCTGTAATCGCGATCGAGGGGGAGCGATCACAGGAAGCATTGAGAAGCGCCTTTGAAGAAATTCGGAACTCGGAAGCGAAACTTCAACAGGACGAGCGCGAACTGCGGCAACTCATAGATTTCCTTCCTCAGCATGTTGTTGTAATGAATAAGGACGGCACCTTGCTTCAGGCCAACAAGAGGCTGCTTGACTACTTGGGCTTGACCTTGGAACAAATGAAAGCCTCGGGAATCGACGAGCGAATCAGGTGGAACGTTCATCCAGAAGATCTGGAAAGGTTTGAAAAGGGACTAAGCGCAGGCTTTTCAAATCGAAAGCCCTTCGAGATGGAGAAGCGGCTGCGCGGAAAAGATGGGCGGTATCGATGGTTCCTGATTCGCTGTAACCCGCTGCTCAATGAGAACGGAGGCGTTGTCCGGTGGTTCGGGACAGGAACGGACATTGAAGATCATAAACAGGCCGAAAATCGGCTGCGAAATGAGAACGTCGCGTTGCGCGAGGAGATCGAACGCTCTTCGATGTTTGAGGAGATCGTTGGCTCCTCCGAAGCGCTGCGGCGAGTGCTGGCTCAAGTGTCGAAAGTTGCGCCTACGGACTCGACAGTCCTGATCTCGGGAGAAACTGGAACGGGAAAAGAGCTGATCGCTCGCGCCATACATAGCCGGTCTAATCGCTCGTCGCGAGCCTTCATTCGAGTAAATTGCGCGGCTATTTCGCCTTCCCTCATTGCCTCGGAACTGTTCGGACACGAAAGGGGCTCCTTCACGGGGGCACACCAGCGGCGTCTCGGACGATTTGAATCGTCCGAGGGCGGAACGATCTTTCTGGATGAGGTTGGTGAAATACCGCCAGAAACTCAACTTGCTTTGCTACGAGTTCTCCAGGAGCACGAATTCGAACGAGTAGGCGGGAACCAAACGCTTCGGGTTGATGTGCGAGTGCTCGCGGCGACAAATAAAGATCTGCGCGCGGCCGTAGCTGACGGCAAGTTCCGTCAGGATTTGTTCTACCGGCTCAACGTATTCCCGATTCAACTGCCGGTTCTTCGTGATCGGGTTGATGACATCCCGTTGTTAGTGGAATACCTCGTCGACCGGTACGCCAAGAAGGCGGGTAAACGAATTCGAAGTGTGAGCAAGAACACGCTGGATTTGTTCCAAGGCTATGACTGGCCCGGTAACATTCGGGAATTACAGAATGTCGTCGAACGCGCCGTGGTGCTTTGCGAAGGGGAGATATTTTGTGTCGATCCAAGCTGGCTCGTGCCAGCGTCCCCAAGTCCGACGTCCCCCAATCCGACTGCGCAGACCATTCCCTTGGTCGCAGACCTCGCGGAACGGGAGAGGGCGATGATCGAAAACGCACTGCGCGAGGCTAAGGGCCTGGTCTCGGGCCCCACCGGCGCTGCTGCAAAACTAGGCGTACCCAGACAGACGCTTGAATCCAGGATCAGGAAACTTGGAATTAATCGGCATCGCTTCAGAACGTCGTAGTCCCCGTCTCGGCCACTGGGCGTCATTTCGATTAGAATCCGGATTCCAGACTTCTCTCTCAATGTAGTGCCCCTCTTCGATACGCCGCCCCGACGGGATTTGACCCAGCCCCAAACACGATGCTGAATTTTCAGCAAACGCTGAAATTGCGGCATGTCTGCAGAAGCTAACCACCAATATCTCAACTGACTACGAGTGGCCCAGTTATTGCCATTCTCTGAGGCGTGAATCGTCCGGAGGTCAGACGTGACCTTTAAGATTGAGAAGCACCGTGATGGGCACAGCACCACTATTCGACTCATAGGCCGGATGCGGGCGGAGCATTTATCCGAGTTGGAGAAGCAGATCAAGGAGAACGAATCGAAGATCGTACTGGATCTGGAGGAGCTGAACTTGGTCGACGTTGAAGCAGTCCGCTTCCTGGGGAAGTGCGAGGCACAAGGGGTCACGCTGCTCAACTGTTCGCCCTACATACGGGACTGGATCGGCAAAGAGCGAGATTAAAGGAATAGGAGTCCTATTCGACCGGAGGCTGAGATGCCGTCGATGATTGCCTCACCACTCACCGAACGTCCCTCTCTCAAACCAGGAGCGTACGGAATAGATTTCGCTGCAAAATTCCACGTTTCGGATAGTTCTAGCCTCACTGCCCCTTGGCCCGATGAGCAGGCCTTTGCCGTAACTCGTTTGTGGTCTAAATCAGGGATGTTGGACCGGAGCATGCAATTTGATCGTGAGCGAGCCATCGTTGTCTCCCTTTCGCTCAATACGATTCCTCGTGGCAATTACCGATTCTGGACGGAAGGAAAATTTCGCGAGGTCCCATTTCTTGCTCCGTTCACGACTAGCGTCACGGACATGGAGTCGGATCCAGTGTGCTTGGTTACAGGACCATTCGACTACATCCATTACCATGTTCCGCGTACGGGTTTGGACGACATTGCCAAGAGCGTTGGGATTCAACCCGTGAATACTTTTCGGTGTGTATTGGCGGAAAGCGACCCTTTCCTCTCCCAATTTACAAGGCTGGTGCTCCCAATGCTTGAAAGTGGGAGCCAACTTCCCGCGCTGTTGCTCGACCACCTCAGTCTGCTCCTGGGTGCCCACCTTCTACAGAAGTATGCGGGACTACCAAAGCTTCCGGAAGTGATACGCGGCGGCCTTGCTCCTTGGCAGAAACGCAAGGCGGCAGAATTTCTGACCGACAATTTGGCCAATAACGTCCGGCTTCGTCAGGTTGCAAAGGAATGCGAACTATCGGTGAGTCATTTTGCGCGATCATTCAAAGAGACGTTTGGAGTATCAGCCTACCGATGGTTGATCCAGAAGAGGCTCAGCCATGCCCAGCATTTACTGCTCAAAACAAAAATCCCTCTTATTGACATCGCGTTGCAGTCTGGTTTTCCGGATCAGGCGTCTTTTACAAGAGTCTTTAAGCGCAACCTCGGTGTCCCCCCCGGCTTTTGGAGAAAACTCCACCGTGACTGACCACCGCGCTGGCCAATTCGCAACTGACACGTCAGCGCAAGTATCCAGCCGTTTTTGTCAAAAGCCGGGCGTTTGCGGCAAGACCGTGTTTTCGATTGCTCCTAAAGTTGTGGCACATCAGATATCGAGTCTGAAAGCTCCGAGCTGTTGAATAAATGGCGTGCTGAATAGGAGCTTAGGAGGTCACATGTCTAAGTTAACCGAAAAAGTTGCCCTCGTTACGGGCGGCTCGCGCGGTATTGGTGCCGCGATCGCTAGGCGTCTGGCTGCGGACGGAGCGAACGTGGCCATCACATATACGAAAGGTGCCGACGCGGCTGCGTCGGTCGTCAAGGAGATTGAACGCGGTGGCCGAAAGGCGATCGCAATTCAGGCGGACGCCGCGGATGCCAACGTCGTCAACGCTGCGGTCGAAAAGACCTTCGCTGCCTTCGGCCGGCTCGACATTCTGGTGAACAGTGCCGGCACAGCCATCCCCAAGACGTTTGAGGAGACCACGCTGGAGGAGATGGATCGCGTCATCGACATCAACGTCCGTGGCACCTTCGTCGCCACGCAAGCGGCGCTGAAGCACATGAAGAACGGTGGCCGCATCGTCATGATCGGTTCGTCCGTGGGTGAACGTGTCGCGGCGCCCGGGCTTGTGCCCTACGCGGCAACGAAAGGAGCCGTCAAGATGTTCACTCAGGCACTGGCCAGAGAGATCGGGAGCCGGGGCATCACGGTCAACAAAGTCCAGCCGGGTCCGATCGACACGGATTTAAATCCCGCCTCGGGTGATTGGGCGGTACCGCAGAAGGCCGCCACAGCGCTTGATCGATACGGGCGTGTGGATGAGATCGCCGCGATGGTGTCGTTTGTCGCCGGCCCGGAGTCCTCGTACATTACCGGCGCGAATCTTACCGTGGATGGCGGAATGAATGCCTGAAGCAACGCCCACAAAGTCACGTTGCGAATGAAAGCATGGAAGTGAATAGGCAGGTCCGAAGACACGCATTAGATATCAAGTGGAGAAAGGTGCCCAATGGCCAATGTGGTGAAGAAGCACAGCATCTCTTACGAGCTAGCACAGAAAATGGTGGATAAAGCGGTGGCGAAAGCCAGAGAAATTGGCGTTAGCGAGAACGTGGCAATTCTTGATGACGGCGGGAATCTCAAGGCTTTTGGCCGGATGGATGAGGCCCCCATCCCTACCATCGAGATGGCGCAGAACAAGGCGTTCACAGCTCTGCTCGGCGTCTCCACGCAGGAATTTTTCAACTTTATCCAGGGCGACCCGTCGCTTTTGGCTGGAGTCCCAACGCTGGCGCGTATGGCGGCATGGGGCGGAGGTTTTCCCATTAAGGTGAACGGAGAACTTGTCGGGGCTATCGGGGTGAGCGGGGCGCCCGCGGTGCAGAACGACGTGGACTGCGCGAAAGCGGCCCTAGCGCTCGTATCCGATGCCGCGCCAACTCGACAATAACGGAGAGACAACAATGATTCACACCCACGAGAACGCGCCGACACAGTTCGTTGACTGCGGAGGAGCCCAGATCTAATCGAGCAACCGTCGTTCGCTGCACTTTGGTAGGAGGAGTCTGAAAGACTCGAGATCCATGAAAGTATCAAGGACAAATAAGTTGTTCACACCAGTTCAAGTCGGATCCATGGAGCTGAAGCACCGCGTGGTGATGGCTCCACTTACTCGCTCGCGGTCCGTTCAGCCGGGGAGTATTCCGGGCGACCTCATGCTCGAATACTATTCGCAACGGGCCTCAGACGGTGGCCTCATTGTTTCTGAAGGGACTTCGATTTCGATCGCAGGCGGAGGGTGGTTCGGAGCCCCTGGATTGTATTCGGACGAGCAGGTTGCAGGATGCAGGAGAATCACCGACGCCGTTCATGGGAAGCGTGGGCACATGTTCTCCCAACTGTGGCATACGGGGCGTGCAGCACATGTGGACTCGACGAACGGCATAACCCCTGTCAGTTCTTCAGTCAACCCAGAATATTGGCACGATCCAACGATAAAAGAGTCTACGCCTCGTGGATGGCAGCAGCCTTCGCCTCACCGCGCGCTTGAAATCACGGAAATCCCGGAAATCGTCGAGGATTATCGCAAGGCGGCCGAGCGCGCAAAGGCCGCCAGTTTTGATGGCGTTGAGCTTCACGCGGGTAACGGCTACCTACCTGATCAATTTCTGCAGGATGGCATCAACAAGCGAACCGATATGTACGGCGGTTCGATCGAAAATCGATGCCGCTTCTTGCTTCAAGTGGTGGAAGCGCTGGTTACGGTGTGGGGCGGGAACCGTGTTGCGGTGCGCATCTCGCCAAGCGGAACTTGGAATGGAGTATCGGATAGCAATCCGACCGCGCTGTTTGACTACGTGGCAAAGCGACTGAACCACTTTGGACTCGCATACTTGCACATCATCGAACCACGTATCAAAGGAAACGTGCTAATTGCTGAGGGCCAAGGGCCCATTGCGAGCGCGAGGCTGCGAAAGATATTCACGGGAACGATTATTGCGGCTGGGGGTTTCGAACCGGACACTGCCGAGGCTGCTATTCGAGATGGCGATGCGGATTTGATCGCATTCGGACGGTATTTCCTCGCGAATCCCGACTTGCCAAAGCGCATCAGGCTCGGGCTGCCTCTGAATTCTTACGACCGAGCCACCTTTTACACTTTCGAAGCTCACGGCTACACCGATTATCCGTTCTATGAGGAGCGAATCGCAGTCTCATGAATAATCCGCATTTCCTATAGGTGAGCACAGAGGCCAATTTCGGATCCGAAGATAAAGGAGAAATTCAATGGGTACTCAAGTTGTTTTGGTTACAGGTGGACTGACTGGCATCGGGCGGGCGACGGCATTCGCGTTTGCCAAGGAGGGTGCTCAGGTTGTTGTTTCCGGTCGGCGCGACGAAGAAGGCCAAAAGCTCGTCAGTGAAATCCGCAAGACAGGTGCAGAAGCGGAGTTCGTCCGCGCCGATGTACGCCAAGAAGAAGACGTACGTAACTTGATCGACAAGGCCGTGGAACGATTTGGCCGTCTCGATGTCGCTGTGAACGCTGCAGGTACGGAAGGCGTGCCTGGCCCAATCACGGAGCAAACGGCGGACAGTTACGCGGCAACGTTCGACACGAACGTGCTCGGCACACTGCTGAGCATAAAGCACGAACTTCGGGTGATGCTGCCACAAAAAAAAGGGAGCATCGTGAACATATCCTCCACATTTGGGCATACCGGCGCGCCTGGGGCTTCTGTCTATTCCGCCAGCAAGCATGCGGTGGAGGGACTCACGAAGTCGGCGGCGCTCGAAGCGGCCGGAACGGGCGTGCGGGTGAATGTCATTGCTCCCGGACCAATCGAAACGGCAATGCTGAACCGCTTCGCGAAAACCGACGAAAGAAAGGCTGGTTTGGTCTCGACCGTTCCGCTACAGCGCGCGGGAAAACCCGAAGAGATTGCTCAAGCTATCGTTTTTGTTTCCTCTGACAAAGCCTCTTTCGTTACGGGAGCCTCTTACCTCGTCGACGGCGGCAAATCGGCGCGATAGCTCTCACGCGCGTGGCACACCCGTTCAAGAAGGAGGATAACAATGAATCAGACAATCGAAGAAAAGAATAAAGAGCTTGTCCTAATGGCCTTCGACACACTGTTCAACAAACGGGACTATGCAGCGGCCGAGCGCTACTGGTCGGCCAACTACATCCAGCACAGCGCCCATATTAAACCTGGTCGTGACGGCCTCTTTAGGCTCATCAAGATCATCCCTCAGACACTGAAGTACGAACCGGGAACGATTGTGGCCGAAAAAGATTTTGTGATCGTGCATGGGCGTTTTTCGGGCATCGGTCTGCCGGTGAACTGGATTGCGGCGGACATCGTTCGCGTCAAAGATGGTGTTCTTGCCGAGCATTGGGACGTGATTGAAGACGAGGCCACGCGCGAGCAATCAAAGAGCGGTCTCCCGATGTTTGGCGATGTGTTCACGAAGTGAACGAGACTGAAGCGAACATCGGGGGACGAGAGTGATCGATGGCTGATCGAGACTGCCGTGTGGCGGGCCTAACCGTAACCAGAGAGGGCTCTTATGAGCAACCAATACATCGTCGTGGCTGATCAAGAACGGGAATCGATGGAACAGCATTTGGCCTTGGCGGAAAGGGCGTTGTCCGCCTTTGTTACTGCAGTCCACCAGTTTTTCGGTGCTGAGCAAGCGTCGCGTGCGGCAGACAGCTGGATAGAGGAGTTAGAACAGACGGATTGGCCGAGTGAAGCTCCGGTTATTGATTGGCGCACGGTGACCGTCGCGGCTGCAGGAAGGCTTGTCGACCGCGACAAACGTCGACTCTCACGAAGTTAAGGCAGAAGGTATGTTCGAGAGATGCTTGAATCCCGACTGCGGCTTGCCGTTTGACTACCGCGAAGGCCGACTGATTCGAGTCTCTTCGGCAGACGCAAAGTCTCCCGCAGAACGACTCAAGATAGAGCATTTTTGGCTCTGCGGAAAATGCTCGGAACGATATGTGTTCCCGCATGAGCGCGAAGCGGGCATGAAGATCAGGCTCCGTGTAGAAGAACCTCAGGAAACGGCAGTTTGGGCCTTGGCTGCAACTGTATAGCAGTGGGAGCGAGTGGGGTACCACGAAGCAGGACAACGTCGATGGAATTGTTGTGCCAACGAAACGCAGGGTCTATGCACCGGACGCCAACGAACGAAAATTCCGGAGCGGTGGGGGCATCCGTGGCTCCGGTTTGACGAACATCTGTGGCCGACCTGTCGGATTTGCGCAGCGCGCCTTCGATGGCATGCATTGGTCTTGAGTGGTATCGTATCGCGAAGGGTCGAACGCGGAACCCAAGGTCGAGAATATGATGAGCTCTCCGCAATTACACCTCAAACCGGAGCGCAAAATAAAGCTCAATGATGCCGCGAGTGTGGTGCAGCCGGCGGGATCTGGATCGACAGCCGACATGCGTAAGACCGGTGTCGAAGTCGTGGGCGACATGCCTTGGGGCACACACTTCTGTCTATTCTACGAGGCGCTAATGGATCTCCTCGAACCATTGGTTTCCTACTGCAAAGCTGGATTGGAAAGCCAGGAATTCTGCCTGTGGGCCGTGGCCGCGCCCCTCACGGGGGAGGACGTCACCCACGCGTTGAAACGAGGTGTTCCTGACTTCGATCGATACCTGAACGACCAGAGCATAGAGATTGTCCTGGCCCGCGACTGGTATTTGCAAAACGGCAGGTTTGATCGCAACAGAGTAACTGGCGGTTGGAATGAGAAACTCGCGCGCGCTTCAGCCAGAGGTTACGCTGGCGTAAGGGTGACCGGAGACAGCGCGTGGCTCGAAAAGCAGGACTGGAAGAACTTCTGTGAATACGAGGATTCCATCAACCACTCTATCGCCAACCAGCGCCTGACGGTGCTATGCACGTACCCGCTCGCCGCCTTCGGAGCTGCCGAAATCCTAGATGTGGTGCGTACCCATCAGTTTGCGGTGACAAACCGACGCGGGACTTGGGACGTTGTTGAAACCGCTGGGCACAAGCAAGCTAAGGCCGAAATCAAGCGCCTGAATGAGGAACTCGAACAACGTGTCGTTGAGCGAACCAGCCAACTGACGACGGTCAACAAGGAACTGACCAAGGAAGTTCTCGAACGACAGCGCGCTGAGGATGAATTAGGGAAGGCGTTCGAAGAAATCAAGCGGCTGAAAGACCGCCTTCATGACGAGAACGTTGTCCTGAGGGAGCAAATCGATCAGGTCTTCATGTTTGAGGAGATTGTGGGTGCCTCGCCCGCCTTGAAAACTGTGCTTTCCAGCATCGTGAAAGTTGCTCCCTCCGACTCTACGGTGCTGATTACGGGCGAGACAGGTACAGGGAAGGAATTGATTGCGCGCGCTATACATAAGGGATCGCAACGTGCCGGCCATGCTTTTATTACTGTGAATTGCGCCGCGGTTCCTTCTTCGCTCATCGCCTCAGAATTGTTTGGCCACGAGAAAGGGGCCTTCACCGGTGCCCTGCAGCTCCGACAAGGTCGTTTTGAGTTGGCGCACTCCGGCACGATTTTTCTGGACGAAATCGGCGAGCTTCCCGCGGAAACTCAGATTGCATTGCTTCGAGTGCTCCAGGAGCGCCAATTTGAACGAGTGGGGGGTAGCCGCGTCATTTCCTCTGATGTTCGAATCATCGCCGCTACCAACCGCGACTTGGCGGCAGCCATTACTGCAGGAGCATTTCGCGCCGACCTCTTCTACCGGCTGAATGTTTTCCCAATCCACGTGCCGCCTCTTCGGAACCGAAAGGAAGACATTCCGATGCTGGTGGAGTACTTCGTGAAGCGCTACGCGGAGAAGGCGCGAAAGCAAATCGGCAAGATCGACAAAAATACGCTTAAGCTCTGCCAGTCCTATCCTTGGCCGGGAAACATTCGTGAGCTGCAGAATATCATCGAGAGATCCGTAATTCTCTGCACCGGAGATACCCTTTGGATCGATGAGGCCTGGCTTTCAGCTCAGGGCGTAGCGGGCCTCGAGTCATCAGGTCCTCTCACAGAGACCCTCCAGAACTATGAAAAGGAACGCATCGAAGCGGCTCTTGCGGAAAGTAATGGAAAAGTTGCTGGGTCAGATGGTGCCGCTGCCAAACTCGGAATTCCGCGGTCGACGCTAGATATGAAAATCAAACGACTCAAGATAAAGAAATACAGCCTCGGGTAAGGTCCCGCTTTCAAACTCCCCAAAATCCAGCATTTCAACCAAATTGCGTCACTCGATTTTCCGTTTCGAGCTCTGTTTTCAGTGAGATCCAATTGGCTACTCGGTTGCACTTCTCG
>Ga0307479_10003829_pt1 | contig 13760 bp, 9 predicted proteins | sample atmos_gasesECM4C_FD_203743 | JGI IMG/M metagenome (GOLD analysis project Ga0307479, IMG submission 203743) | Hardwood forest soil microbial communities from Morgan-Monroe State Forest, Indiana, United States - atmos_gasesECM4C_515 | ecosystem: Environmental > Terrestrial > Soil > Temperate...
TCTAGATTTCCCCCAACGAGGGGGTTGTATTCCTACGAATAATCCGAGTGTCTTGCGCCGGGCCTCAGTGTATGTGGTGATTGCCACGGCATTGTGTCTTCTGGCGCCGATTTACCAGTGGGCGCAGGAGGCCGAATGGCGCGTGCAGTTGCGCGCCAACACGGTTGCGTCGAGCACCATCACCGCGGAAAACGTCTCCTGCCACCGGACGCATCGTTTCAAAGTCGTGCCGGATTCCCTGCCGTTCATGAAGCTGCTCGATTCCGCGCCTTTCGAGGTTGCGCCGGGCCACCAGCACGCCGTGCCCGTGCAGTTCGACGCGCGCAATATGGACCCGGGCCAATACGACGCCGTGATCACCGTGCAATGCCTGACGTGCAAGAGCGAGGCGGGCTGCACCGAAGATCATACGGACATGCACGTATACTTGACGGTGCTGCCGGGCCTGGGCAATTGGACTGACATTCATCCGGAACTAAAGAATGCGCTAAAAGAGAATCCTGGATTGCGTTGGTGCAATATCTCCCCGTACAAAAAGCCGAAGCAGTGAAGCGGTCCGCTTCCGTTGCGCCGTGAAATGAGAAGAGGTGAGCAATGGCCAGACGATGGAGAGATCGGGCGTGGTTCCGGGCCGGAATTGTTGCCGCGTTTCTGACGATGGGCTTGCCGGCGGTGGCGGGCGCGCGCGCGCAAGCGCCCGGCGGCGCACCGCTCACATGCAAGCAGATGTGGCTGGAAGCGACGGCTGAGGCAGCCCGCGCCGCGCTCGGAAAGGCAAGGCTCGATGCAGGCGCGCCTGCCGGAGCCGCCGCGGACGCCTGGGAGACGGCATGGGTCGCCGAGTGGAAGTCCGTTTGGGAGGCGAAGGCGGACACGCTGGTTCCGGGACCCGACGGCGTATGCTGCGACATTGATTGGTTCGAACTCGCGGCGCAAACGGGGAAGGCCGCTTGGACAGCGGCGCTCGGAGCTCCGCCGATTCCACCCGGTCCGGCCGGAACGTGGGCGGGAAAATTTAGCGCGGCTTACGCCAAGGCGTGGGCCGATGCGTGGTTTGTCCATTACCCGTTAGTGTGCGCGGAAGCGCGTGTGAATGCGGCGGCGAGCGCGGTGGCAAAAGCCAAGGCCGGTGCACAAGCGGGAGTGTTCGCGTGGGCGGACGGCGTCGCACTGGCAGGTGCGTTCTCATTCGGGGCGCAGGATTCGTATCAGGACGCCTGGGGGGAAAGTCAGGCGTCTGCCTGGGCCGCGGCAGGAGCGGCGGCGGAGGCAACGGCGAATGCGGCGGGAACCGCCGAGTCAGCGACGCTGGTCGAAGGGAATTGCGCCTCCGTACGCACAAATTCATGTGCACGCGCCGCGGCATCGGCGTTCGCATCGGCATGGGCGGAGTCAGGAGCCGACGCTTTTGCCGATGCTTACGCGGAGGCATATGCCGAGGCGTACGCCGTGGCGTTCGCGAATTCCTGGGCCAAAGGTCAATCCGCAGCGGGAGGTGTGGCGCTTTCGCAAGCGGCGGCGACGGCACTCGCAAGAGCGGTGGCCGATAGCTACGCGGCCGCGTGGCAAGAGCTGCTTGCGAATCACGGCGAGCTGCCCACGATTGTCCACTGGTGGACGACGCCGGGCGCCCCCAAGCCCGCGGTGAAGAAAATCGAAAGACTGCTGGCTCGCGACCAGCGAAGCGCGATGCAATCTGTCTCTGCCGCGGCGCTCAAGAAGGCGCTGGCTGGACAAACCGCCTGGGCGCTTTCCATCAGGCAGACAGCCACTAAAGCGGAAAAAGACGTCGTATCGTACGCGGCGGGCTGGGTGAGCACCTGGGCCACCGACTGGGCCGCAGACTGGGCCGAAGATTGGATCGATACCTATATTGAAATGTGCAGCCAAGCCGCGGCGTCGGTGTGCGCGGAATGCCCCCCATGCGAAGAAGAATGGTCGGGAGAACAGCCAGGTCAGGAAGATTATGGCTGGCCGGAACAACCGCAGGATGAGGAAGAGCCTCCGGAGACGATCAGCCATCCGCAAAGATTCACATACACCCTGGTGGGGCTGGGGGTCACTGCGGGCAACATCTTTGGCATCGTTGTGACGAACGAAACCGCCAAGCCAATCATCGTGGAAATTCCCGGAGGAACGGTGTTCGAGCCGGACAGCCCGGACGACCAGCGCGAGGAGATTTCTCAGCCGGTGCGAATACACGTCCCCGCGAATGGGAAGGCGCAGGCGCCGCTCGATGGATATTGCCTCGACTACGGAAAGCAGGCGCCGCCTGCGGGACAACTCGGCGTGGTGACGACGAGCGACCCCGTGTTAGTGGCGTCGCTTTACGACGCAGCGGTGTATGCGGCGGCGCCGGTGGGGGCGGCGGGTGCGGGCGCGCCGCCGGCGAAAGTGACTTACCACGCGGATCTGAATCCCAGCGCGGGCGCAGCGGTCTTCCGAATCATTTTGGCGGGAGATAAGCTTGCGGCGAGCGGGAAATTCCACGATGATTTGCCGCCGGCCCGCTACAAACTGGCGGTGATTCAACGCGCAATTTGGGTTTACGAGTCGAAGGGAACCTCGACGCCGCATACGCGCGATACGCTGCTCGGCGATATCCGCAAACAAGTGAAGGAAACCGGCGGCACGCAGACCGACGAACAGATTCAGCAGCTCGCCGGCCACATCATGGAAGACGTTAGCGCCACGCTTGCCGCCGCGGGAGTCTAGCGCGGCTGCCCGCCGGCAAGCACGCCACGGGAAAACCTCCGCCGAGCTTTGTCCACTTGGAAAAAGTTCACTTCTCCTTGGCAACGATCGTGGCGCCGGTCACTTGATCATGAAAAATGGTTTTCACGCCGGGACCGGTCAGGCCGGGATCGCTCGCCGGAGTGAAAACGAAATAATCATATTGGGCTGGGGGCAGGGCGCTTGGGGATTGCCAAAAATAGGAGCGATCTTCCACGTCGTAAGGTTCCATCCACGTTGCGCCGTAGCGGCGGCGGTAGAAATTGATTTCCGGCTCGTACCACCATGTGCCGCCCACGCGAACACCCGTCAAACCGCGAGCGAGCGCGTCGTTTGAAATGGAAAGATAAAGCTGGCGCGAAATGGCGTCATAGGCGTTGTACCTGAAATATTTCGTATTCAGCGACAGCGCATAATCGAATATCACGACCGCCGCTATGATGAGCCCCAGCACTTTCAGGTGATAGCGCGGGAAGCGGAATGATAATTCACGGCCGATGAGCAGGGTGCTGAGCGTAAAGAGCGGAATGAAGTAAAGGCACGTCCGGCTCACGGGATACTTCACGTGCAGGAGCATGCGAAAAACGACGGCGAGAAGCACGCAAGCGATTGCCGCCACGCCCAACAGCCGGCAGCGCGCCATTTCGCGCTCCCTTGATTGTGTGGAAGAGCGCGATACAAAAATCAGGCCGAGAAACACGAAGAAGAACAGCAACGGGAAAATGACGTAGACACCGAGGTCCGATAATCTGAGTTGCCAACTTCCCGCCGGCGACGGAATCGCGCTGAGGCTCGCCGAATAAACGTCATCGGTCCATTTATATAGGAAGCTCGAATTGAAAAAATCTCGCAGCGCGTCGGATGCCCGCTGCATCCCAATGTAAAATTGCCACGGGCGGGCCTGAATCAGGAAGGGCCACATTACGAAGAGTCCCGCGAAGACGCCCGGGACAATAAAGCACCGGCCAAAAATTCGCAGCGTGCGTCCGCTCATGCGTTTCGCGTCCGGCAGAGAATTTCCCAACGAAGCCGCGAGGAAGGCGAGAGTCAGCCCGGCCGCCGGGAACAGGTTGGTGAGATTTGCCGCGAGGGAAAGCGCAAGAAGGATGGACGCAGTCGCGCAATCCCGCTGCCATCCCTGGTCGTCCGGTTGGAAATCTCCGCGGTCTAAAGATTTCACCATGACGTAGATGGCCGCGAGCAGGAGTGCCAAGCCCAGCCCGTAGCCCCGCGCGGCGGCCATGAAATCCATGATTTGCGGATTCAGGCAGAGCAGGGCGACTGAGAGCAGAAAGAGCATTCCTTCGCCGAAAAGTTTTCTCGAGAGAAGCCATGCAAACGCGAGATAGCCCACGGCGCCGATCAGACTCGCGGCGCGGAGGGTGAGTTCCGTGACGCCGAGGAATTTGACAAAAGGCTTGGCGAGGATCGTAAACAGAACGTGGTTGGTCGAGTCAAATCGCAGCAGGCTGTAAACGCCACTGTCGAGGAAGAATTCGTAGGATAAGGCCTCGTCGTGGGCAATCGGCTGCGAATACGCACGGAACACGGTCACAGCGAAAAAAAAAGCAATCATGCAGCAGGCAAGAACTCGATAGAAAAAGGCGGCGGTGCTTGCTGGCTTAATCGGCGAGTTCAATTGTCTTTCTCGATCCGGAGCAAGCATATAGATTCGTATGAAAGTGCGTCAAGCGCAGCGGTCCGCGCGCGATCGAGAGCCGAAATATTTCCGCATCAACTCACCTACTGATAATGGCAGGCTCGCGCATTCGCTGCCTGTGGCGCTCCCCGGAAGGCTCGGATGGCAGGGGCGGCGACGTCGCCAGATAGGCCATCACCAAGAATAGCAGGGCATTCGAAGGAATGTGCAGGTTGAAGTCGGCGAAGCTGTGCAGAAGGAGCGCGCTCGCGGCGGCGATGGCTCCGGCGTGCAGCGCCCGGGAGAGATGGCTTTGGTCGGCCTGAAAATTTCTCCGCGCTTCGCGGTAGAGCCGCCAGAGGAAAGCCACGCCGCAGAGGCCGCCGAGCAGTCCCGTTTCAGCAAGGGCTTCGATGTAGTCGTCGTGGACATGGTCCACGATCCTGCCGTCGTACTGCGTTTCATACCGGGGATACACGGAGACGAGCGTCCCCAGGCCCGAGCCCATGACCGGATGATCGAGAAAAATATGCGCCGCTCCACGGAACATCGAGACGCGCCTCGCAGTGGAAACTCCATGGTTATGCAGCGACATGAACCTCTCGATGGTCCCCTGCACTCCCACCCAGGCGATGAGCGCCAACGCGGCGAGGGCCACCAGCGCGACCATCGTCATGCGAGGTCCGCGCAACTCCTGCCGTTTTCGCACCAGCAGCGCCAGCACCGCGATCCCGAAGGCGAAGCCAACGATTCCGGCTCGTGAACCTGAAAGAACGAGCGCGCTGACAGGAACGATGGTGAGCAAACCAACGAGAGGGAAGAGGTCCCTGCGGACGCCGCGAAAAGCCAGGAGCGCCAGACCCATAGGCAGCGTAAGCTCGATGAATCCGGCGAAATGATTGCGATTCACGTAGGGGCCGAAGACATCGGCCCCCGACGCTACCTTCTGGAACCAGTAAATCTCTCCATTCGAGGTGAAATGCTGAATGATGGCCAACAGCGAAACCGCGAAGCACAAGACGACCAGAAACCACGCGAGCGCCGACAAATCCGCCCGGCTGCGAAACGCCTGCGCGGTGAGAAATAGGACGATGAAATAGGCCGCGAACTTGAGCAATTCCTGGCGCGTAAGAAACGGATAGGCCGTGCGGTGGAAGAGCAACTGGAGAAGTCCGATGGCAAGGAAGCCGAGCAGGGGCGCGTTCAGCGGACTCCACTGGATTCTTGCGCCCGCGTCCCTGGAGACGATGAACGCCCAGGCGACAAGAAGCAGCGCGGCTCCCATTTCGAGAAGAGACACGGACCACGTTTGGACCCCGCCAAACGCCAGCACGCTGAATGCGAGCAAAAGACAGAGTCCGATGCGCAGCAGGCTCATGGCGATGGCTGCGCCGCCGCCGCATCGGAGGGAGCGAGCGAGACATCGGCAATCCAGACCGTACCGCTCAGTTTGTTGTCGAAGAACTGGCTGGGATACCGGACCAGGCGAACAACCAGGAAGTGGGTGTCCGCGCCTGTGGTCACGTCAGCATCCACGGGGGTCCAGGGACGTGTTCCGATGAAGCCATCGGTGAGCAGATTCACTTCCCCGGGGTGGTTGGGATCCGTGATCGAAAAACGGATTCCGCTATCGGTCGAAATTTCATCCGTGCGCATCAAGGCATGGAAATGGAGCGCGCGGCCCGGTTCGGCCGGGACGAATTGCGCCGGGGCGTCGAGCGACAAATTGGTTCCACCAGTGAAATCGAGCCGCACCGCGCGCGTGCCGCTGGGCGGACGCACGGAATCGAAATTAATCTCCGCGCCAACAGGCGAATCCCAGCGCCAGCCGAGGCCGGCCTCGGCAAATTCCATGGCGAAGCCGCCATCCCAGATCAGGGAATGATTAGCAGGCTCGTCGTGAGGCAATCCCGCGGCCGCGAGGGCTTGGGGCCAGACGCGGCGGGCATCGTCGCCGCGGTCCGTACGGATCAGTTCCTCAAAAAACGGAAATGTTTCCGGCAGAGGGATGGGTTTGCCCAGGGCTGCCAGGTGCTGCCAGAGCGCAAGGGCCGCGTCGGTCTGCCGATTGGATCCGAGGAAATCGAGCGCCTGCAAATAGGCCTCGGGGTTGGGGGGCAGCACCTGGCCGACGAGCTGATTGACGTCTCCGCTCGATCGCCAGGTGCGCGAGATGGCCATGGGCAGCAGGCTCGGGTCCCGGTCGATGGCCAGCCGGATCTGGGCGTAGGCTCCGGTGAAGTCCTGCTGCCGCAGGAGAAAGTTTCCATAATTCCACGCGGTCAGCGCGGAGGCGGGATAAACGCTCCTCGCGTGATCGTATGCGTCCGCGGCACGCGCCAGATCGCCCGAATCTTCATACGCGCTTGCCAAATCCATCCAGTAGTAGGAGGAGAGGGGATCGTCCTCGACGGCTTTGCGGTAGTCGGCGAGGGCGCGGGATGTATCTGGGTTTGCAAAGTCGAATTGCTCGAAGCGGCCTAGTCGGTCCCACGCGTCGCCATCGCCTGGCACGAGTGCCGCGCCGCGCTCCATCTTACCGAGGTTATCGGAATGGATTTCGTTGCTCGCGATCCAGTATTTGGCGGCCGGATAGATGAGCAATGCCGCCGTGGCCAGCGCGGCGATTGGCAGCGCCCGCCACAGTCCCAAGTCTTCGAGAGGGAGTTCCATACTCGCGTAATCTGCTACGAGGGCTGCCCGCTCTGCAAGAGCAATCTTATGATGGCTCTGCAGTGACATGCATGGCATGAAGGCAGCCCGCCGCGAGGTTATCGGTCGCGCCTGGGAATGGCCTCCCGCCCCCTGCTGGATGGAAGCTATTTTTCGCCAAAACGGTAAGTAAATCCGACGGCAATGGTAAAGTTGGATTCGCCCTTGGAAGTAAGGAATTTCGTACGGCCGTAGTCAATCTGGATCAGGCGAATTCCCCAATGCTTCCACATGTTCAGATCCATGCCGTAGCCGAGATCCCACTCCTTACTGGTATATGTGCGCGTTAGGGCAGGGAATTGGCCCATTGCTGGGAAGCGGATGACGTAGACTCCGCCACCGTATAAGAAGTGCCCCCAGGGCTCGAGCTTGTGATGCCGAAACGGGTAAATGCGAGGACCCGCCATGGCGCCGTAGATACTTATATCCCCAGTTCCATTGGGTTGATGTTTATAATCCCCCGAGAATAGGCCCTCGGCTCCCAGCCAACTGAAGAAGTTGTACTCGACGGAACCATACCAGCCCTGCACAGTGAGATGAGGACCGCCGTTATATCCTTTGAAAAACTGGACTATGTAGCCACCGGAGATATCGTATTTCGGGAAAATTTTGGGCGCCGCCTGGGTAACGGGTGTCTCAGGCGGCGTCTCCGTCTGCCCCGTCTGCTGATCCGTGCTTTCAGGTGTAACTTGGGCCATCGCTGGTGCGGCGAACACCAGGAGCAATACGGACAATCCACACAGCCTCAGCATCTACACGGTCCCCCTCTCGAATATGCGGGCGAAGTTCCTTGCCGGGAAGGCATCATACCCTACTTCGATGCAATTTCCCTGCGTGGCGTCAGATGGTCTGCGTGTTCTGCGGGCAAAAATGGGACGGGAGCGCTCAGGTATGTTTGGACGCGGTTGCCACTGGTTGCTTCTCGAACGCCTGGATTCCTTGCAGGATGGCATTCAAGACCGCTTCGTCACCCACGGAGGAGTTGACCATCAGGTGGAACAGCGAGCGGTTGGGCCACTCGTGGCCGAAGTAGTGCCTGATGTAAGCTGCGCGATCGCGGTCCACGGTTTCGACGAGTTCCAGGGCTTCCCTCTCGTTCTTTCCCATTTCCTGCAACCGCCGCACCTTCTCCGCGAGGGGAGCATAGATGAAAACGTGAAAGGCATCGGGACGATCCCGCAGATAATATGCCGAGCCGCGTCCCACGATGACGGAATTGCCCTCTTTCGCGGCATCCGTCACCACTTGCTGCGCGACCTGCCGGATACACTCGGCATCCACCATCTTGAGTCGCGGAGCATTGAGAGTTCCTTCGAAGCTGCCGCGCATGAAAGACTTGAAGAGACGATATTGAAAGGAATCCCTGCGCTCCTCGCGCTCCTCGACGGCGCGGCAATCGCACTCCATTTGGCGCGCGATTTCGTTGGTTAGAAGCTGGTCCCAAAGCTTCCATCCCAGGCGCTCGGCGAGTTTCGCGGAGATTTCTTGAGCGCCGCTCCCATATTCGCGATCCACGGTAATCACACGGATCATGGAAAACCTCTCTTTCCGTCGAAATCGCGGTTCGTTTGAGCTAGCCGGCCGCGACTTCGCCGCCTCCGCGCGTATCGTTCTTCTTCAGAAAGAACGACAGCACGAACATGATCGCAGCGGCGATCGCCAGGACCATGAATGTATCAATATACGCCAAAGTCGTGGCTTCGCCGACCAGCTGCTGATAGACGACGCCATACGCGCGATGCAGCGCGGTCACACTATCCGTTCCCGCGGCGGCGAAATAGTGCGCAAGGCTTTGCACGCGCTGCTGAAAACTTGGCTCGCCCGGAGTCGCGTGGGCCGCCAGATACGCCTGGTGGACCTGCGCGCGCTGCGCCAGCAATGTCGTCACCATGGATGTCCCCACGCTCGAGCCCATATTGCGCATGAAGTTCACGATTCCCGAGATGCTGTTGCTCTTCTCGGCCGGCAGCCCCACATAGGCGGCCAGCGTGATGGGAACGAACAGGAATCCCAAGCCCAATCCCTGAAAGATGCGCATCGACGACGCAAAACTGAAGCTGATGAGCGCATCCAGATGCGTCACCGTGAAGAACATACTGGAAGACATCAGGAGCCAGCCGAATGCAGTCAGATATTTCGCCGGAATCATCGTTGTCAACTTGCCGACAAGCGGTAACTCGAAAAGCAGGACGAAGCCGCTCGCTGAAAGGACCAACCCCGAGTTCTGCGCCGTATATCCCAGCACGACTTGCAGAAATAGCGGCAGCATCACGAGGCTCGCGAAGTAGATGACGCCCAAGAAGAACATCATCATGTTCGACGCCAAAAAGTTGGCATTCTTAAAAAGCCGGACTTCGATGATGGGCGACTTGTTGAACCATTCCCAGATGACCAGAGACACAAGGCCGACGAAGGCGAGCACGGCAAGCGTGGTGATAAAGTGCGAGCCAAACCAGTCGTCGTCCTGTCCCTTGTCGAGCATCACCTGCAAGGACCCCACGCCGAGGGAGAGCAAGGCAACGCCGATATAGTCGAATTTCACTGCGCTCCCGCGCCTCTGCTGTAAGTAGGACGGCTCCTGCACGAGCAGATAGACCAGGTAGAGTGCAAGTATCCCCACGGGCAGGTTGATGTAAAAAATCCAGCGCCAGGTGTAGTTGTCCGTAATCCATCCACCAAGGGTGGGACCGATGGTAGGGGCCAGCACGGCCGTGATGCCGTAGAGCCCGAAGGCCAGGCCGCGCTTTTCGGGGGGGAACGTATCGGCCAGGATGGCCTGAGCCATGGGCTGAAGCCCCCCGCCGCCCGCGCCCTGGATGATGCGAAACACGATGAGCATTGGGAGGCTGAGCGCGAATCCACACAGCATCGAGCTGATGGTGAAGAGGACGATGCAAATCATGAAGAAGCGCTTGCGTCCAATGACCCCGGCAATCCAGCCGCTGATGGGCAAAACGATGGCGTTCGAAACGAGGTACGAAGTCAGGACCCACGTGGCGTCGTCCGTCGTGACGCCCAGGTTCCCGGCGATGTGCGGCAGCGCCACATTGGCGATGCTCGTGTCGAGCACCTCCATGAACGCTGCCATCGCCACCACCACGGCAATCAGCCAAGGATTGGTGGCAGGCCGCGCGGCGGCTGGTCCCAGCGGCATGGCTTCGGCGGAAGTCCCCATCACATCCTCGCATCAAATATTTGGTGTAACCGTGCCCATGAATAAGCCGTCCGAGTAGTTTGAAGAGCCCGGCTCGCTCTTCTCCGCGCCTCCGTGCTCAACTTTACCATCCGTTTGGATGATTTTGCCGGGTCAAATGGCGCGCGCGAATGAGCCGAGGCTGCTCGATGCGGGGATGGGCAAGTTTATGTGTTGCGTCATTTGTTTGATGGTATGGTTATCGCCAGTGGTGGTGCATGGGACCCTGTCAAAGTACGTCCGCGATGCTCTATGCGTTTGCCAACGCGCTCTCTCAATTGCCAGACGCGCCATCCTTGCCTTTTCATCCCCAGGTCTATCTGCTCCCGTAAAAGGAGGAAGGTAAATGGGATCTCGAATTCCGCGTCGTGAGTTCCTCGTAAGCGTCGGCGGGCTGGCGGCCGCCGCAGCGGTTTCCTCGCTTCCAGCAAAAGCCCTGCTGGCCTCTGAAAAACTCTATCCGCCGGCGGATTTGTCCTACTTCGATACACCAATTTCACGTGGGCCGGCCCGGATCCGTGTCGGATATGCGGCCATCACCTGGAACGGTAACGACCGCCAAGCGATTGAAGATATCTCCGCCCTGGGCTACCCCGGAATTCAGTTGCGCTCCAACTGCATCGCGGAATTCGCGAGCCCTCAGGAACTGCGGGAGCTGCTGGAGAGAAAAAATCTCCGGATGGTCGCTTTCTCAAGCGGGTCGGTGAATATTGATCCCGCCGTCGAAACGGAACAGATTTCCACGGCCATCGCGCATGCGCAATTCGCCCACGATGTCGGCGGGCTCTATCTCCAGATTACGGACCAGCGGCCAAAAGATCGCGCTATCACTCCGGCGGATTACCAGCGCCTGGGCCAATTGCTCACGGAAATCGGCAAACGCACCGCTGATCTGGGAATTTTAGTGGGATATCACAACCACATGGGCACGCTCGGCCAGCGTCCGGAGGAAGTAGACCAAATCCTGCAAGCGAGTGACCCGCGCTACGTCAAGCTCCTATTGGACACGGGCCACTATTATCAGGGCGGCGGCGACCCGGCCAAGGCCATCGAAAAATATCATGATCGCCTGCTCTTCCTGCACATCAAGGATGTGGAAGAGCTGCCCCACAGCACGGATCCAAAGCACACTTATCGGTGGGTGGAACTGGGCCAGGGGAAAGAGGACATCCCCGCGGTGTTCGCCGTGCTGAGACGAGTGAAATTCCACGGCTGGGTGGTGGTCGAACTTGATAGCGAGCCGGATCCGTCACGCACGCCAAAGGAATCGGCCGCGATGGCCGAAAAGTATCTCGAAGATAGGATCGGTATAAAGGTATGAACTCTCCGTTTCGAATCGGCGTCATCAACGACGAAATCTCCCAGGATTTCGACCGCGCCTGCCGGGTGGCCGCCCGCGAATTCGGCATGGACTGGATCGAGCTGCGCGCCATGTGGAACAAGAACATGATGCATCTCGATTCTCACGAAGTCGCTGAAGCCCGCCGCATACTCGAAAAATACCGCCTGCGCGTAACTGATATCGCGAGCCCGCTCTTCAAGACCGACTGGCCCGGCGCGCCAGCCTCGAAATTCACCACCCAGCACGACCAGTTCGGCGCCGACTTCACCTACGACCAGCAGACTGAACTGCTCCAGCGCTGCATCGAACTCGCCAAAGCCTTCCGCACCGATCGCGTGCGCTGCTTCGATTTCTGGCGGCTCGATGATTCCGCTCCCTACCGGGCCGCCATCAATGCAAAATTGCTCGAAGCGGCTGCCACGGCCGGCAAGCACGGCGTCATTTTGCTTCTCGAAAATGAATATGCCTGCAATACGGCCACGGCCGCTGAAGCCGCCCGCACGCTTGCCGCCGTCGAGTCTCCTCATCTCATGCTGAATTGGGACGCCGCCAACGCCGCCGCGCGCGGCGAGGAGCCTTTCCCGCTTGGCTACAGCCTCTTGCCCAAGGCCCGCATCGGCCATTGCCACTGTAAGGACGTGGTGAGGACAGCCAATGGCGGCTTCGATTGGGCCGCCGTGGGCACCGGCGTCATTGATTGGGTGAGCCAGTTCAAGGCGCTCAAGCGCGAAGGCTATCACTACGCCATTAGCCTCGAAACCCATTGGCGGGGCGCAGGCACGCCCGAAGAATCCACACGCAAAAGCTGGGCCGGGGAGAAAAAGGATTTGCAGCAGGCGGGAGCGCTCGAAGTCGTGTCCTTTCTGCCTCTTCGATCGCGCTTCGGATGAGGCCGGCGGCATCGCCGCGAGTCGGTCGCATGCGAACGCGCAAGCGTGTGCTTGGGTGCGCGAGAAGATCCCATAGGAGGGTTTGGATGGCCAGGAATACGAGGCGTGAATTCATCAAGCAGGCTGCCATGGGGACGGCGGCCTTTCTTGCGTATCCCAGCTCACGTGTGCTCGGCGCCAACGATCGCATCCGCATCGGATTGATTGGAGCGGGCGATCGTGGCCATGTTGACCTCCGCGATGTCCTCGCCTTGCCCAACGTGGAATGCGCGGGCTTCGCGGACATTTTCACGGACCGCCAACAGCAGGCCCGCGAAATGTTTCCGAAGGCCCACATCTTTGGAGATCACGAGGAGCTGCTCGCGAGGGACGACATTGACGCGGTCATCGTGGCCAGTCCACTGCATCTTCACGCGCGCCATTTTCTGGATACGCTTGCCGCCGGCAAAGACCTCTATTCCGAAAAGACCATGACTTGGTCCATCCCTGAAGCGGAAAAATGCCGGGCTGCGGCAAAAAAATCCAACCGCGTGGTGCAAATCGGCTTGCAGCATGAAAGTTCCGGTGCGCTCGTGGATACGCGCGCGTGGATCAAGCAAGGGATTGTCGGCAAGGTCACCCAAGTTGAATCCTGGATGGGCCGCAACACGGCTCACGGCCACGGCCAATGGGTGCGCCCCATACCCGCGAATTGCACTCCCCAGAACGTCCGTTGGGACGCGTTCCTGAACGGCCGCCCGCCGCAGCCATTCGATGGCAACAAATTCATCAACTGGCGGTTTTTCTGGGAGTTTTCCGGCGGAAATATCACCGAAAACATGGTCCATCAGATTGCCTGGATCATGAGCGCGCTCGATCTGCCGGCGCCCACGGCCGCCTATCAATCCGGAGGCGTCTTCTCCGAGAAAGATGGCCGCGAAGTGCCGGACACGATTGTCGTCACGCTCGATTTTCCGAACGATCTGGTGGTCACCTGGCAATCCACTTTCAACAACAACCATTACGGCTTGTGCGAACGCCTGCTTGGAAGCGACGGCACCGTCGAGCACACGTGGGGAACGAACGACATGGTGACCGGCAACTCTGCGGAAGCCACTCGTTACTATCCCGAGAAGATTAATCGGCCCACCGGCGCGGCTTTCGTGGGCGACACTCCCAATCAGAATCACATGGCCAATTGGCTTGATTGCATCCGTACCCGCAAGACGCCCAACGCGTCCGTGGAGATCGGCTATCGCTCCGCGATTGCCG
>Ga0307479_10003830_pt1 | contig 13756 bp, 8 predicted proteins | sample atmos_gasesECM4C_FD_203743 | JGI IMG/M metagenome (GOLD analysis project Ga0307479, IMG submission 203743) | Hardwood forest soil microbial communities from Morgan-Monroe State Forest, Indiana, United States - atmos_gasesECM4C_515 | ecosystem: Environmental > Terrestrial > Soil > Temperate...
AACTTGACGGTTTACCGCGAGCATTACGTTCATGTGGAACATGGCAGCCCCGTGCCGAAGAATATGAGACACCCACCACTCGGCTCAGGTTGGTACGCGGATGCGCTCATTCCGGAGGTGAGTGACGCAGCACACGGCCGCCTGCGTGCGTTTCCATTTGATTTGGAAGCAGGCACGAGCCAGCCGATCTGGGTGGACATATTCGTTCCGCGAGACGCCGTAGCAGGAACGTACACCGGCGCCTTCGAGGTGAGGTCACCGCAAGGTAGCGATCGCGGCCGGGTGCGGCTAAAGGTCTGGAATTTCGAACTGCCGGTTAAGCCGTCGCTCGCTTCGTCGTTCGGACTGCAGCGCGACCGCAGTGCCGCAGCGTACGAGCTGATCCTTCGCCACAAGCTCATGCCCATTCCGGTTTCTACCGATGAAACCCCCATTCCTATTCCGGCTTCTGCTGAGGACGCCGGTCGCTTCGCCAGGGAATTCGGCTTGGAATGGTTCGACCTGGGTTTTCCAAGCGGCGCATCTTGGGATACGGCGAAGATGCGGGAGCCTCCTTCAGTGGACACGATCGAGGCGAGAGCCAAGAGTTTTCCGGCCGGAGCAAAGCTGTACAACTACACGGCAGATGAGATCGTCAGGTTCCCCGAGTTATACCCGCGAATTCGCGAATGGGCCAGGACGCTGCATGCCGCGGGCGTGTTGAACCTAATTACGATGGCCCCCGTCCCCGCCTTGTTTGACGACGGCAATGGCAGGTCGGCAGTGGACATCTGGGTGCTGCAGCCGGATTATTATGAAACCTCGCCCGCGAACGTCCGAGCGGTGCAAGCAAAGGGCGATCTCGTCTGGTCGTATGTTGCGCTCGTGCAGGACGATCATTCGCCATGGTGGGAGATCGATTTTCCTCCGGTGAATTACCGGGTAATGCAAGGGTTTATCAATCAAAGTCTGGGATTCACGGGCCTCCTCTATTGGGTGGTCGATTTATGGACGGCCAAACCGTGGGAAGACGTCGACACTTATTCCCAACCCGATGCACATTATCCCGGTGAAGGTATGCTGGTGTATCCCGGCGATGCTGTGGGCGTGCCGGGAACGGTCCCGTCGATGAGGCTGAAATGGATCCGGAAGGGAGTGGAGGACTACGAATATGTCGAACTCCTCAAAAAGCGAGGGCGCGGCCAGTGGGCCCTCTCGATAGTTCGAGAGGTGGCGACCGACTTCCGGAACTGGTCCGATGATCCAGCAGCGATCGAACGCGCGCGGCGGATGATGGGCGAAGCTTTGAGCCGACACTGATTGGCGCGGCTTTCGAATTCCGTTCCCCGCTTGCAGCCACTTCTCGATCCAGGCGAAAGCGTCATCCTGTATCGGCACCGTGAGGCTGCTGTGGGACACGCCGCAAGAGCGCGATTAGGAACCGGAGTGAGGAAGGCCCCGTTAAGAACCATCCTGTCGGCAATCGGCGATGACCATGCCTTTTCGCTAGCCCGACCAAATATGGAACGGGACCGCACGACATATCGTAAAGATCATGGATTTATCATCATTATTATTATGTAATCATTATTATGTAATCGAAGTTGCCGTTCGCTGGATAGAAGTTGGCCTGAAGCCTGCGCCCGGAACGACCGCGCTGGATATTGATCTTTGCATAAATGACCGAAATCCAAAAACGGGAGAGTGTGAATGCTTTGACTGGTGCGGAACTTAAGGATTTCTATGATCCATCAGGCTTTCGAGAATTGGTCTTGCAGGGCGAAACACGCTCTATGCTGAGTGCACGCCGAGGTCGGTCACAGGTCTAAGAACTATTTCTTAAGGTTGGCGCATTCTCGTCTACTTTGATGGAGGTTGTATGTCTGCTCTAAAAGCTTCACGGCGGGACTTTCTGAAACTCACGAGCGCCGGGGTAGCCGGCGCTGCTTTGGACGTCACGGCATCCAGCTACGCAAGAATCATGGGCGCGAATGATCGCGTCGGCGTGGCGATCGTGGGTTTTTCCGACCGCACACGAAGTAGTTTGATTCCTTCCTTCTTGAAAGTCGCTGACGGCCTCAATTTCGAACTGGTCGCTCTCTCCGACATCTGGGGTCGGCGACGCGAAGAAGGAGCAGCTTACATCGCGAAGCTCAGCAACAAACAGGTGGCCATCGCCCGCAACAACGAAGAGCTCTACGACAACAAGGATGTGCAGGCCGTCATCGTCGCCACCGCCGACTTCCAGCACGCGTTCCACGGAGCCGAAGCCATCCGCGCCGGCCGCGACGCCTATGTCGAAAAACCACTCGCCCACACCATGGAGGACGCACAAGCCATTCGCAACGCCGTCAAGGGCAGCGACCGTGTCTTCGCCGTGGGCACGCAGCGACGCAGCTCTGCCACCTATCAGAAGGCCTACGAATTCATCAAGTCCGGTCAGTTCGGCGACATCGTCTCCGTTGAGATGACCTGGAATGTCAACCAGCCTGGCCGCTGGCGCCGCCCCAAACTCGTTCCGCAGCTGCGTGAAGCGGACACCGACTGGAAGCGCTTTCTCATCAATCACCCCTTCGAGCCGTTTGATGCCCGCAAGTATCTCGAGTTCCGTCTCTTCTGGCCTTTCTCCTCGGGGATTCCCGATCAGTGGATGGTCCACCAAATCGACACGGTCCATTGGTTCACGGGATTGCCGCGTCCGCGCAGCGTCGTTGCCAATGGCGGCATCTACCGCTGGCACGACGGCAGAAAAAACTGGGACACCATGACTGCGGTCTTCGACTACGGCCCGCTTGACGACCCCACCAAGGGATTCCAGGTCATTTACTCATCTCGGATGACCAATTCGGCCGGGGGCGTCAAAGAGTTGTATTACTCCAACGGCGGCACCATGGACCTGGACAAAAACCAGATCACTTCCGAAGGTGGACTCACCGAAAAACTCGCAGGCGAAATGGACATGAAAGCGAACCTTCTCCCGGCCGTTTCGCTAGCCCAGGCTGCCTCCGCGGCCACCACTGCCGCGGACGCCGGCGACGACGACATGACGGTCGAGAACGTTCGGAACTGGCTGGAGTGCATCCGCAGCCGCAAAACCACCAACGCCCACATCGAAGCGGGCTACAGTCACTCGGTCGCGCTCTGCATGACCATTGCCGCGATTCAGACCGGACAAAGAATCACTTTCGACGACGCAAACCAGCAGGTGGTCGTGAGAGGCCGCAGCTAACCATGCGCATTCCCATTGCCGGTGCGTCTCTCATCCTCGTCGTTGTGGCTGCGTTTCTGACGTCTTTCGTCTCCGCCGGCCCCCATCCTCCCGACCGCGTTACCGTCGTCGTCAACAAACAAGCCCGCCGCGTCGACATCTCCATCGATGGCCGGCCATTCACATCCTATATCTGGCCGGCGACCCTGAAAAAACCCGTGCTCTATCCGCTGCGCACCGCCAAGGGCACCATCGTCACTCGCGGCTTTCCTGTCGAGCAGCGCCCCGGCGAACGCGTCGATCACCCCCATCAGGCCGGCCTCTGGTTCAACTATGAAAGTGTCAATGGCATCGATTTCTGGAACAATTCCGACGCCATCAAACCCGAAAGTGCCCAAAAGATGGGCACCATTCTCCATCGTGCCATTATTTCGGCAAAAAGCGGTTCGGAACAGGGCGAGCTCGATGTGGAAACGGATTGGCTCACCTACCACAAGAAAGTATTGCTCAAGGAGCATACCCACTTCGTCTTTCGTGGCGGTCCTGGATTCCGCAGTGTCGAGCGCATCACCACCCTGCGCGCTCTGGATGAAAAGGTTTCTTTCCCTGACGAAAAAGACGGCCTCTTGGGCCTTCGCGTGATTCGTGCCCTTGAAATCCCTTCCGACAAACCCGAGGTCTACACCGACGGTAGTGGCCGCGCCACTACCGTCCCCAAGCTGGACAACATCGGCGTCAACGGCACCTATCTAACCAGTGAAGGCAAAAAAGGCGACGCCGCCTGGGGCACGCGCGGCCGCTGGTGCAATCTCAGTGGTTTCGTCGGCGATGAGCCCGTCACCATCACCATTCTCGATCACCCTGCCAATCCTGGCTTTCCAACCTACTGGCACGCTCGTGGTTACGGTCTTTTCGCCGCCAACCCGCTGGGAGAGAAAATTTTCAGCGAGGGCAAGCAAGAGTTGAATTTCTCCTTGCCGCCCAATGCCAGCGTCACGTTCCGCTATCGCATCTTGATCTCTTCGGCGATCGCCACGCCCGAGGCCACCGAAGCGGCCTACAAAGATTTCGTCGCCGCCTATCGTTGATTCGCCGGGTCCTGTTGTCGAGAGCTCACCCCTCCAGGACTGAGGTCTTCGCAATCCACGACTGAATCCATCCCTCGAACGCGGTGCTCAACCAAATACAAAAATCTTCCGCTTAGTCTCTGGCCAAAAATGGAACACTGACAAGGGATCACGTCTTAAAAAGGTTCTCGAATCAACCAGCGCAGTCTCATCGGATCATTTGGAAAAAATCACAAATCCGACTATTCTTCTTCTCTTACTTAGAACTGAAAACTGACAACTGAAAACTCTCCATGACCACCCACATCGGCCTCGTCGGCGGGGGCAACATCACGGTGACCCACGCCCGTGCCGCCCGTGCCATTTCTGGAGTCGAAATCTCCGCGATCCACGGAACCAACGCCGAAAAAATTGCCCACCTCTGCCGCGAATACGGCGGCACTCCCTACCACGACTTCGACGCCTTCCTCCAGCATCGCCCCATGGATCTCGTGGTCATCGGCAGTCCTTCCGGATTGCACGCCGCGCAAGGCATCGCCGCGGCCAATCACGGCCTGCACGTCCTTACGGAAAAACCGATCGAAATCAATACCGGACGCGCCGACGCCCTCATCGAAGCCGCAAAACAATCCAAAGTCCAGCTCGGCGTGATTTTTCAGGACCGCATGAAGCTGCACATTCGCCAACTCAAAAACTGGGTCGATCAAGGCCTGCTCGGCAAGCCCTTGTTCGTCGACGCCCGTGTGAAGTGGTATCGCCCTCCCGAGTACTACGCCAATTCGCGCTGGCGCGGCACTCTGGCACTCGATGGCGGCGGCGCCTTGATCAATCAGGGTATTCACACCATCGATCTGCTCCTTTGGCTGCTAGGTGATGTGGTTCGCGTTCAGGCGCGAACCGCCACTACGCTCCACCAGATCGAAGCCGAAGACACCGCCGTTGCCATCCTCGAATTCGCCAGCGGCGCCTTGGGCGTATTTCACGCCACCACCGCCGCCTATCCCGGCTACCCCCGCCGCGTCGAAATCTCCGGCTCCGAAGGCACCGTCATCCTCGAACACGACCGCATCATCGCCGCCGATCTCCGAAACATCCCAGCCGCCACCACCGAATCATCCGCCCTCGACGAAAACCAAAGCGCCTCTTCCGCCGTCGTCAGCGATTTCCGCGGCCACCAAGCCGTCTTCGAAAATTTTCTCCAAGCCATCCAACAAAACCGCGACCCGGCAAGCGACGGCCACGAGGGCCGCCGCAGCATCGCCCTCATCGAAGCCATCTACCGCGCCACAAAAACTCCCGATCGTGTCGCAGTCGTCTGAGCCGCATCCATGCCTGTAAAGGAGCCGCCCGGCGGGCCGGACTCCAGAAAGACGTGCATCCCTATCGCATGCCAGCATTTGCAGCCGACAAGTACCCGAGGCGAGACAAGATATTACTTCTTGTGGCACGAACGCCTGCAGGCAGGAGGCACAGGCGTATCACTTGAGTTCCAGCTTCCAACTGTGGGTTCCCGTGCCGGCTGGAAGGTGGATCAGCACGGGGCTTTCAGCCAATTGCGAAGTGTTGAGAGGCCCGGCCATCCGGCCATCCACAATCATGTTCGCAGTGGCTGACTGCTTGATTTTGCCTACAAGCGGATCAGCCAAGAGCAGCCTCCACGACGAAGGGTGGTTCCCGAAGTAGGCGCCATAAGGTTCTTCATACTGAAAACCAAATTCGATGCCTTCGCCAGCAGAGGTGACCTGAGCGTGCAGAATTCCGACGTAGTGGTTCATGCTTAGCGTCATCGTATCTTTCGGTAAAGCATTGAACGTACGCTCGACGAAATCGTGTTGCAACGAAATGTCGCGATCGTGGAAGAGAAGCACAAATGGTCCGTCCGGATGCTGCGGCCACTTCTCGGGATGCAGTTCGCGATCGTATTGGTGACCCGAGGCCGGCGAAATGCCCGTCATGTCCAGCGCCAAGTCGCGATCCAGATAGAAATAGCTCTCGTTGATATCGAAAAACCCGAAACCGGCTTGGGCAGCCACACGCGCGCTGTGATTCTGATAGGACTTCGACCAGCCTCCGCCACCGATAATGACGGAGAGTGGACGCGCGCCGAAGTCCTGGCGCAAGTAATCCAGCGACCGCTTTAAATGGAACAACTGGGCAAGCGCTGGAGCTTCGACCCCGCGCCGCGTGTCTTCAAACTCTTCGTACCAGCCACCGACAGATGCCTCGCCATCCAGATCCGCGGTCCACCACGGGCCTGGCGCAGAATCCAGGTCGGGCTGCATGTGGGTCCAGCCATGGCTCTGAATCTCGAGCACTCCTGCTTCAACGGCAGCCTTCAGACCGCGCTGCGTCGATGCGTAATCCTGCTCGACGCCGTAGTCATCCGTGAATTTCTGGTCCCACGGAGAGATGACGCGATGGGTCTTGCGATCGACAAAACCCGTGACCACATTGGCGGAGACAACCGCATGATGGTGGGCCAGCACGGGTATGACTTTATCGCGCATCAACTCCTCGGTAACCGTCTGATAGCGCCAATAAGAGAGGAAGGATTTGTCGGCGGCTCCCCAGTCGTCGATCATCACGAGCACGCGCCGGGAGTAATCCACGTCCGGCAAAACCAGATATCGCAAGCCCCACAGCAGAGAACGCTGGAAGATGTTCCTCCAGTACGGCGAGTCGTTTAAAGATCGCAAATCGGGCGCGCCGACCCAAACCGCGGCCGTGTCCGGGCTCGGCTGATACACAGTCAATACCGGGTGGCGGCCCTGGCTGATGAGCGCCTGAGCACCGCGGCATTCCACCCAAATATGTAAGGACTGTTCGCGCCCGGGTTTTATATCATCCATCAACTCGCGCGTGATGAAGTGGACCGGCCCACGAAGAACCGGATCAGGGGCGCGATAGTCCGCTTTGTAATGGAGGCCTAGAATCCGCTCCAGCACGGGGTCGGTAAATCGCGAAGCGGCGACAATGATGCTGGTTCCCTGCTGCACCGCCTCGGTGAGCGCCGCCAGATTCTTCCCGGCGTAGGACGGCATATCGACAAGCCAGAGCATGGCGCCATAGCGCACTGCGCCAGAACGATCGAACAGGTACGATGCCCCGAGTGTCTGCTGATCTAACCGGAGAATATCGAAGGGAACAGACCAGGCTTTAAGCAGCGCGGCTACGGGCTGGAAAGCGTCCTTCTCACCGATCACCTGGCTGGCCGGATCACCCCAGCCCGCGACCACGACGAGCACACGGTAAGGTTTCAGAACGGACGGTTTCGGAGGTTCCTGACCCTGAATCGCGCAGAGGACCAACCATGCGACAGCGAGTAAACGGCCCATATGCAGCTGCATGCGTCAAGCAGTAAGGAAAATCTTGCGCTTGTGCATCCAATACAACACAAGCCACTCGACAGTTAGAACCGCAATCGCGTGAAAAAGTGGTGTGAACGAGCCCAGTGTTCCGGCGAGCGGCTGCGTAAAGATCGCTACTATATTGTTCCAGGGGATAATGCTTTCCGACATGTAGATCGCCACCGCATTCATGCCGATCACCAAGAACGGGAAGGCCAGTTTTCTATAGCCACGGACGTCAATCAACCAGTAAAAAACGAGAAACATCAGGCAGGCAAAGCCGGCCGACGCCAGTCCATAGGACGTGGTCCAGATCTTCATCACGATTGGGATCACAGGGTTCAAGGCCCAACCGAGCACGACGCCGGACAGCCCGACCAAGCCGATAGTTTTCATTTTGCTCGCCGCGCTGCGGTTCGTCATAAGAAGCTCGCCCAGTAGCATGCCGACGATCGTGGTGGAGATGGTCGGCAGGGTGCAGATGACAGTGCCCCAGTGCTCGGGCAGCACGCGGCCCACGGTGACCAGATCGGTCCACAGAACTAAGTTCGCGTTTCTGTCGTAGCTGCCGGCAGGAACGCCTGGCGCTGGTACGAATGCCAGCAGAAGAGCATAGAAAACCAGGATTCCGGCGCCCACAGCGGCCTGGAACCGCCATGACCTGCGAACGATCAGAAAAGCCGCTAGGTACGCAACTGCGATCGGCTGTAACGCACTGCTCAGCTCGATGAGATAAGGATGGTTGAAATGAATGGACTCCCGAAGCGAGCCTAGCAAAAACAGAACGAGGAACCGGCGCAAAACGCGCATCAAGATCTCGCGATGAGTTTGCGTGAGCGACCGCTTGGCGTAGGAAAACGGCAGCGACATGCCCGTCATCAGCATGAATGACGGCCAGATCAGATCATAAAACCGGAGGCCTTGCCAATCCGAATGATTGAGCTCGTAGACCAGACCGTTGATCACGGGATTGGCGTTGAGTGCTTGCAGTCCGGCAACTAGCGCCGATCCCCCCACAATCCAAAACATGGTCCAGCCGCGAAATGCGTCAAGCGAAGATAGCCGTTTGGTTCCCGGGGAGATGTCCATGCGCAACGAAGGCGAAGTCGCTTGCTCAGCTTCGATTCCCGTTGCCGTTGCAGTGGCGGAATGGCTAATGGCCATCAGAACACTCCATGGGCTCTCAAAATTTGAGCTTGAGGCCAAATTGGATATCACGTGGGCTGGCAGCGCTCGTGAGTTGACCGAACGCGCTGGTGCCTATGGTGGCGCCGGGGGTGCCGAAATTAGGGTGATTGAATATGTTGAAAAACTCGGCGCGGAATTCAAGGTTCACCTTCTCGGTGATCGGATTTCGCTTTATCACAGAGACATCCCACTGCTGGGTGCCCGGTCCGATCAATATGTTGCGGCCGGCATTCCCAAAGCGAGGCGTCCCATTGGCCAAAGCTTGCGCCAGTGCGTCGGTCGAGAAGCAATTGACGTTGAACCACTCCGCCACGGTCTGGGGGCCGGCACCATTGCAGATGCGATCCGGCCTCGGGGCAAATGCGCCGGTGTTGGAGAAATCCTGGTTCGCCAGGACGGAAAAGGGGAAGCCGCTCTGAAAGGTAATGATGCCAGAAAGTTCCCATCCCCCCGCCAGAGCATTAACCAGTCCGCCAGTGTTCAACAAGGGTTGTTCTTTTCCAAACGGCAACTGCCAGACGGGACTGAGGACTAGCCGCTGTTTAATGCTCAAGTCCGATAAGCTATAGTCTGCCCTCTGATTATTGTCGTTCTGGTCCGCGGAAACAAAATCTGAGTTGCCTCCGTTGAAATCGAGCGCCTTGGAGTAGGTGTAGGAGATCAGAGCCTGGAAACCTTTGGACAACCTCTTGGTGACTTTAGCCTGAAGGCCATCGTAGTTGGAGATGCCGTCGAAAGTGTCGTAGAGCATGGTGTTGAAGTCGGGCCAGGGGCGACGAGGCTGTACGTCGCCGACTCCGGGCACTGCTTGATTGCCCCATTGATGAGCATTGTCAATGTGGACGCCCCGATTGCCAACATAACCAATCTCCACCGCCAAGTTCTGCATTAACTGTGACTGAATGCTGATACTCCACTCGTATATGGTTGGCGTATGGTAAAACGGGGTCGGCATGAGCTGCGAAAGGATCTGAGACAGAGGAACCGATGCGGCATTTGCGAACATAATCTGTGTTGTGGTTGGTACGCCGTTGGTCAGCGGAGGCGGAGAACCGACGGCCGTGTTGTAAGCAGGCGATTGAGTCGATACCGGGTTGTTGTTGACGTACGAACCAATGGAGTTGGTGATGGGCAAATCATTGAATACACCGGCGCCGGCGTGAACGATGAGCTTGTCGGACTTGGGCCGCCAGGAGATTCCCAATCGTGGCGCAAAGCTCCCGTGGCCGGGACCATAGCTGAGTTCCCGCAGCTTATTACCCGTCAGTCCTACCCGCGTCCTCATTGCCGAGCTCATGATTACACACTGTCCGTTAATGTTGAGGTAGTGGGGGTCCGAGCAGAGCGCGTCGTTCACCGCGGCAGGCAGAGGAGTGACCAGCAAAGCGTCTCCCGGCGTCGAGTTGTGCGCCAGAGGGTAAATGGTGGCCAGCTGGTTGTTCTGATCATAGGGCTGCTTCCGATACTCCCACCGTAGCCCGACTTCAACACTCAATCTCGAGTTGACGCGAATATTATCCTGGGCAAACAAGCTAAACCATCCCCCGCCGAGCAATTTACTGACAAACGGATTCTTCGTGAAAAATCCGCCCGAAGGGTAACCTAACTCCAGATCGGCCAGGTCGGAAACAGCGCTAACTCCCGGTATTTCAGCCGCCAACGACGAGAACTGCCCGTTGAAAGTGATGGATCCATTCAGTTCGATGGGGTCTTCCACTGCGGGAGTCTGCCAGAAATTCAGATCGCCGCCGACGTTAATGGTATGCTTCCCAACGATTTTGGTGAGAGTATCTTCGTACTTCTCAATTCTATCCTTGAGAACATCCGGGCTATAACCGCCGTCCCCCCACCCGGCGAAATTGGTAAAATTAAACAACGGGTCCTCCTCGAACTGAGGCGAACTCGCCTGCAGGTTTTGAATACCAAAGCTGGCCAAAAGCCCTTTCGCGCGGGGGAAGCCCTGAGGAGCGCGGATCAGATAATCCTGCTGGTAACCTACGCGCGCGTCGTTGATCAAGGTGGGGCTGAAAATGTGGGTCCAGCCCCCCACCACGTTCTGGCCTCTAAAATGTTGATAGAAGTTAAACGGATCGAAATTTCCCGGAAACAGTTGGTTCGAGTTGCCGAACAGGTAACGGCCAAACAACCGGTCCTTGTCAGACAGAACCTCGTCGACGCGCACGTCAAATTGTTCGTCCTGGCGCCGCGCCGGCTCTTGGTTGATATAATTCGGGTTTCCGGAGCGGTTGGGCGCTGGGAAAAGGGCCAAAACCTTCTGCGCCACCGGATTGAGGTTGCTGACGATATTTCCTGGGACCGGCGTACCCACTAGAACGGTGGCAGTTCCGGCGCCAGGGTTTGCCGGGTTCGCCGGACATTTGAAAAGAGTCTCTGAAGCCGGATTGAACAATTGACCCGTGTCGAAGTTGAGATTGGCAGGAGCGGCGGAGCCACTGGCGGCGCAGAGGTTAGCGGTTTGTCCGGTAAGAAAAGAACTGAAATCTCCCGCTTTCTCGGCGGCCGTGGGAACGAAACTGCCCATTGTCTGGCCTTGAATCAATCGCAGTCCTTCATAGCTTCCAAAAAAGAACGTCTTGCCTTTCCGAATCGGGCCACCCAGGGCGCCTCCATATTGGTTGCGGATGAATTCTGGTCGATTCGTGGCAAAGAAGTTGCGCGCATCAAGATTCCGGTTGCGCAAGTATTCCCACGCGGAGCCATGAAAGCTGTTGCTGCCCGATTCCGTGATCAGGTTCATTGTGGTACCGGAGGTAATTCCAAACGCCGCGTCGTACGTATTATTTTCGATCTTGAATTCTTTCACCATTTCCGGAACGGGTTGCAGAGCGAACCCGCCATTGTTGAGTGCCCGGGAGATCATCCCGTCGATCAAAATCAGATTGCCGGAAGAATGCCCACCCGAGCCGCTGTAGCTATTGTCGTTGAACCCGGACCCGTTGCCGTTTGCGGAAGCCAGCGATCTGTTGGTCGTGTCTACTGTGCCGGGCACCACCAGCGCAAGCGCGCCCGTGCGCCGCAAATTGAGCGGCAAATCCAGAATGGGTTGTTGGTCGACAACCGTTCCCAAGCTGGCGCTGGTGCTGTCCACCACAGGGGCTACTGCGTCAACAGTCACCGATCGCGTCACCTGACCTAAGTGCAGCGCGACATCCAAGTTGGCCTTTTGGTCCACATTCAGAGAAATGCCGGACATCACTCCCGTCGCGAAACCAGTCTTTTCCACCGAAAGGGTATAGGTTCCCGGAGCCAGCGCAGGGAAGACGTAATCTCCAGACGCGCTCGAAGTGGTCCTGGTGACCAGGCCCGTACTGACGTTGGTGGCCGTCAAGAGGGCCTCAGGCACCAGGGCGCCGGCCGGGTCTTTAACCGTACCGGCCAGTCTGGCCGTCACTTCCTGAGCCCTGCTGGGCCACGCCGAAAGCAACATGATCAACGCCAGCGCACAACAGCCGTGCTGAAGCCTGCGACCGTTCGATGTCATGACGTCATCTCCTCCCTCGAAAGTTCTCGAGCCACGCCCCTGATCTCGCTGTACATGGTGGCGCCCGTCACCAAACTCAATTTACTGACCGACTGGGCGCTGAGATTGAGCGCGACTCGCGCGCCAGCCAGGTAGTTGCGCTCGATGGCGATGCCGTCCACCCGCACTTCGAAGCCGAACGTCTGCCCGCCGTTAGCTGCGCCGGTGAAGGTTCCGACGGTGGTGCCGGGCAGGCTGCATTTCTTCACCCCTTAAGATTAGCGATCACGCTAGGGCGGCCGAATCCGCATTGTCAATCAAATTCGAGCACGGGCTCGACAATTCGTCTAATTGGCTGAACAGCCAGTATGCGTGATCGTTTCCCGGCCCAAGTCAATGCCTGAGGATTCGATCTTGGCCGGGATGAAACCTAGCGCCCTCGGAAATGTCGGCCGCAGTTTGTCGAACCAGTTGGCCGAAGTAGATAAACTCTTCACTTCTGATTTGAGCCGTCGTGCCCGCCACGCTGATGGCTGCATTAACGTTGCCGGAGTGTCAAAAACTGGCGCTCCGGCTGACGAGTTTGCAATGGCCAATCGGATTTGCGCACTTGTACCCACTACAGCGATGGCGGCGATCACACTGCCGGTAAGGTCGAGGATTGGATTGCCAACGCAACGGCAGCCGATCTCACCTTCCTCATCTTCGATGGCGCAGCCGATCCGGCTAATCTCCGCCATTTTGCTGCTTCAGTCTCTGGATCGAGTTATTGGGTTCTCGTTGTTGGGGGTTAGGTGCTCGCCTCCGCCCGCACTATATGGCGGCGGTGCGCCCTTCAAAAAATGTTCAGCCTATTGGATTGCGCAGGCGAAGCTGGCATATCGCGATTGTGCCGTGTTTGCCGCTGGCGTACGATAGGCAATTCGATGGTGCAACTTCTCCTTTGCTTGCCGTTTTTCCTGGTGACGCCTTTGCAGGCCGCTCACAAGCCGCTGCTGCCGCGGCCGCAGCAGATTCAATACGGCAACGGAAGGCTCGCGCTCAAAGGTATTGCGATTTCGTTCAGTTCGAGTCCGGCACCAGAAGACCGCTTCGCGGCAGACGAGCTGGCCTCAGCACTGGCAGAAATCATCGGTAAACCCGTGCCCGTAGTAAGTAGTAGAACCGCGGCTGGTGGCATCGTGTTCTACCGGACGGCTGCTGTGGATGCATTGCCCGGCCCCGATGATCGTCCGGGGCCCGATTCCAGGGAATCGTACACGTTGAGCATTTCTGGTAGCAGGGCCGAAATTCGTGCACGCTCTTCGGCCGGCTTCTATTACGCCGTGCAGACCATCCGGCAGTTGGTGGAAGAAAGCGGTGGAGAAAACTTTCTGCCGGAAGTGGTCATTCATGACTGGCCGGCCCTCGCCTACCGCGGCTTCATGATGGACACCAGCCACGGACCGCTGCCAACCGAGGACGAGATCAAGCGGCAAATTAATTT
>Ga0307479_10003831_pt1 | contig 13756 bp, 9 predicted proteins | sample atmos_gasesECM4C_FD_203743 | JGI IMG/M metagenome (GOLD analysis project Ga0307479, IMG submission 203743) | Hardwood forest soil microbial communities from Morgan-Monroe State Forest, Indiana, United States - atmos_gasesECM4C_515 | ecosystem: Environmental > Terrestrial > Soil > Temperate...
CTGACAGCAGTCACAGAGTTAGCGCCTAACCAATGGATGGAGTCGGTGCTGAGAAACATTGCCCATACGCCGGGAATTCTCGTTTTGGTGTATATCAGCGGGCTGATGTTCATTATGCGAAACTTCGCCGGAACAGTTGCCCGAAAGATTTCGCCGATAGGCCTGATGCTTGGTTGTTCAGCTCTCTCAGGCATAGGTCTGTTTGCTCTTAGCTACGCCTACAACGCTTTTACCGCATTCGCTGCAGCGACGGTTTTTGCTGCCGGAGTTTGCTACTTCTGGCCCACTATGTTGGGGATTACCAGCGAGCGGTTCCCGAAGGGTGGCGCATTGTTGCTCAGTGTGATGGGCGCGATAGGAAATATAGCCGTCGACCGCGCTTTACCTTTGATGGGGCGAATTTATGATCGATACGGAGCGGCCCAGTCCTTCCGTTACGTTACCGTAGCTCCTCTGGTGCTGGTTTTTGTTTTCGGGTTGATGTTCTTGTACTACAAAACGCACGGCGGTTACAGAGCAGTGAAGATTCAGCGAGGAACAAAACCAGGGCAAACGAATAGATCCTTTGTGGCTGGATGACCAGAACCGCAGGAAAACTGAGATACATGCCCACACCACGCTTGCTTGACGATTCCAAGAATATCGTTGGGGAGAGTCCATTGTGGCACCCCGAGGAAGGTAGCCTCTATTGGACCGATGTGAACGGCTTCAGAATTCACCGTCACATACTCAAATCAGGAGAACAGAAGTGTTGGTCGTTCGCTGAGCCCGTCTGTGCGCTATCACTGACCACCGCCCCTGATCGAATACTCGTGGCTCTGGGATCGCGGTTGCTTCTGTGGCGCCCGTTAACCGATGAGCGCACCGACTTCGCCTCCCCGGAGCCGAACTGGCCTCACAACCGCTTGAATGACGGCGCAACTGACCCCAATGGAGTTTTCTGGATAGGCAGCATGCGAAACAATGTTGGTCCAACTGGGCAGGATATCGAGGTCTCGGGAAACTCGGGATCACTCTATCGTGTAACGCCCGACGGGAGCGTGTCGGTTTGGGACACCGGCTTTGGCATCACCAACACTCTGGCGTGGAGCCCGGAACGCAAGACATTCTATTGTGGGTGCTCTCCCAGTAATGTCATTTACGCCTATGACTATCGGGCCGCAGATAGCTCGATCAGCAATCGTCGCCCCTTTATCGCTGGTGTCACCCCGGGCCTTCCCGACGGTTCAGCGATGGACGAAGATGGCTATCTTTGGAACTGCCGGTTTTTCGGAGGGTGCATCCTCCGCTTCAGTCCCTCAGGAAAGCTAGATAGGGTTGTTGAGATGCCGGTGTCGAATATAACCAACTGCACTTTTGGTGGGCCTTCTTTAGATACGCTTTTTGTGACCACTGCGTCCCTTCACGCCAGGGACCGCGAGGATCATGCCGGAGGGCTGTTCGAAATACCAGTCGATGTCCGGGGCCTACCCCCGGAACGGTTTCGCCTCTCTTGACGAAGCCGTCAAGGAGGGCCGCTGGATTATTTTCGTCGGCCACGATATCGGGAAACGAGGCTACCGGGTGACGGCTGCGCTGGAAGCCCTCTGGGAATCTTTGAAGGCCCCCGCGCACGGAATCTGGCTCGGTACCGTGGCCGAGATCGCCGAGTACATTCGAAAGCAGAGAGGCACTAACCAGGGAAGTGTTGGTGGAGCAGACCAAGACGAGGAACATCGTCCGCTTAGATGCGCGGCCCTGGAGCGAGGCTGTTGGAGGGAGTCCCATCGCAGGGAAGGTTTTCGAGTGAACCTCCATCCAGACGCAGTCAAACCTCTTCCGGTCTGACCGTCTGGCGGGCAAACAACTTTGCCACGGTCTCCAGCGTGTCAATCTCCGGTGCCGCCTTGTCCCTGCGAACGCGAACAATCCGGGGAAAGCGCAGCGCATACCCACTCTCGTGCCGGCCAGATTTTTGGATGTTGTTGAATGCTACTTCAAGCACGATCGCCGGCGTGACGGTACGTCGATGCCCATGATCCTCAATCGTGTGTTGCAAGAAAAAATCGGTGTATTCGCGAATCTCCGCGTCGGTTAAACCCGAATACGCCTTGCCGATGTTCAGCAGCCTCTCCCCGTCTCGCACTGCAAAGGTGTAATCGGAAAGTACCTTGTGCCTCTTTCCGTGACCATATTCCACGCCGGTTACGACAACATCCAATGTCGCAAGCGGCTGTTTTAACTTGAACCAGAAACCGCCGCGCCGGCCCGGCACGTACGGAGAAGTCGCCGCCTTGGCCACAATTCCTTCGTGCCCGGCTTGCAGCGAGTTATGAAATGCCAACTGCACTTGGCCTGCGGTTCGGCATTCCCTGCCTCCCGCAACGCGCAACGCCGTTCGAGCATTCGCACAAACCGCACCCAGAAATGCTTTGCGTTTTGTCAAAGGTTCATTCAGCAACAATTCGCCATCTTGAAAAAGCAAGTCGAACGCGACATATTTCACCGGAATATCGTTCTGTACGAACAGATCCAAGCGTTTACGTCCCAGCCGCCTCTGCAATTCCGTGAACGGCAGCGGCCGGGTGTCGCGCCAGGCCAGGATTTCACCGTCGATGATCAATTCTCCTGGCAATTCGCTTATGGGCTCGACGAGCTCGGGAAATTCTGTGACCTCCTCGAGCGTCCGCGAAAAAATCCGCACTTCGCCGCTTTTATTCTTGTGAACCTGTGCCCGAATTCCATCGTACTTTTCTTCTACCAGCAGCGGGGGGAGCTCCAGCCCATCTCTTTTGTCGAACAGCTCATCCGGAGTCTCAACGGGCGCCGCCAACATGAATCCTATTGGATGAAACAGGCGTACGGCTGCACAGGCCAACTGGTTTTGTGCCGCCAGCGTCAATGTTTCTGCGATATCGCCAGTCAGCATGTTTGCGCGGCGAACTTCCGCGAGTGGACGCTCGAATGCTTTCGCAATGGCTTCTTCGACGAGGCTTTCTTTCGACCCAATCCGCAGATCGCCAGTAGTAATTTTCACGATATATTTCACGTCGGCGGCACTGGAGCGCTCGAAAGCATTGGCTAGCAGTTCGGCCTTATGCGTTTGCCCCCGCGCGGCTGCTAAGTCGTCAAAAAGCCGGGCCACGTCCGCAAGGGATAAGTCTCCGTCGCGATTCGTGCTGCGCAGGAGCTCCTCGGCCATGCCGCCTAGGTCTCCGTGCTTTCGATACGTAGCCCCGAGGACGTGGCCTGGCTGGCCAGCCGTTTCTGCGATCACCCGGGAAAGGGTAGCGGCCCCAACCCCCAACGCACGCTCGTCATGTCCCGCGAACACGCGGCCCGAAAGAAACCGTGCAGCGATCGCGGCGTCAGTAGCGCTGAGAGATTTAAGAAATCCGCCGATCAAACGCACTTTCTCGAGCCTTTTGGAGGTGCCACCGATGGCGTCCGCGATCTGTACGAAGCTGCGCACATGCGCTCTGAGCTACGTTTAGTCCACAGGCGATCATGCAGTCTTTGCAATCGGTAATGCAAGCCACGGAGGCATCGCGCGCAAGGCGCGATTCGCTCGACATGGTTTTCTGGCTCCTTGTTCGCCGGTTCCGGTCCGGCTGTCGTCAAACCCGAAACCGTGGTCCGTTGGCACCGGGCTGGATTCCGTCGGTATTGGGCGTCAATCTCCAAGGGGAGAAAGCATCGCGGAAGAAGGCCGGCCTCCGGGGTCGTTCGGCATCATCGCCCTCCGAGAAATGTGAAAGGCTGACAAGATTCCCGGCTTGAGAAACGATGTGCATCGGCCGCTGTCTGCGGATGAGATTTTGGCGAAGGACCGCCCGACGTTGCTGACGACAGAATTGCAAACGTGCGGCCTCAGATGAGGGTAGGGAGGCCGATAATTCTTCCGTCTAGTTTGCCAGTCGTCCGCGGATGACGGTGATGGAGGCTTTGGGCAACGTGAAAATGGTTTGCGGGTTGGCGGCGATGATTGCGGCGGCGGGAGGAAGGTTGGGGTCGGGATGGCTGTTGGGACCGTCGTTGATCCAGACGTATTGATCGGATCCGAAACTCATCCAGGATATATTTCCGGAAAGAAATGAATGGCGTTTTTCCTTTGCATTTTCAAAAGAGACGCGAACGGTGTGTGAGTTATTTTCGTCGCGATTAACGAGCATGAGTGACCAGTTACCGTCGGGACGATGCACCGCATAAGTGGTGACAAGAAGATTTCCGTCAGGGTCTTTTATGTCGGTTGAGGATGGAAACATTTGATGAACCCCCGAGCGGTGCTGCACCCATTCGAGATTGATCATGCGGGCCGCATAGTACGGAGAGGTATAGCCTCTAATTTCGTAATTTTCGTCAGAGACGAAATTCGACCAGGATGACCAACCGAGGCAAGTGTTGTTCATTCGCTGTGGCTGAATCGGCGAGTGGTAAAACGCGGCGCCGCCACCTTCGAAAAATGAACCGACGTTATCGGCGAGCCAAAGCGCCGCGAAAATTGTGGTCATGGGGCCCGTGAGTTGCCAGGACAGATGATTTTCCGTGACCATGAGGGGAACGTCTTGCGGCACGCCGTCATCGCGCCAAATTTGCAGGATGCCTTTCATGAGTTGCGGTTCGCGATAGAGATCCTTCCAGGTGACGGTACAGGGCTCAAACGGATAGTGCTCGAAGGAAACGAACGCGAGATCGGAAAGATGGTTGTGGTCTTTTAAGTAGACGACAAACCGGCCCATCCAGGAGATGCGGCCTTTGGAATCGGGCCAGAGGGTAATGTCCTTGTTGACACCTTCGAAAACAGGGCCGCCGAGTTTCAGTTTTGGATCGACCTTGTGAATTGCGTCGGCCCACTGGATGTAGAGCGCGGCGTAATCTTCCGGCATCGTATGTTTGCCGTCGGGCTCTTCGCCCATTTCGATAAAGCTGATGGGATAGCCGCGTTTCTCGATGTAGGCAATTTGTCCGGCGGCATCTTCGGGAGTGCCGTAGAGCAGCGTGACGGGAATCATCGCGGGCAAATTGTTAGTCATGCCGCTGGTGAAGAACAGATCGAACCCAGTGTGCTGATAGTCGCCGCCATCGCGGACGTCTTCCGCAGAATGCCAGGGATCGATGGAGGAGGCGCTGTAGGTTGTCGCACGCTCACCGGACCCTTTTGGCGCAGATGCGAATTTACCGCTTGCATCGCTACTGCCGAGTTCGATTTGTTGGACTGCATAGCCGACACAGTTACGAATGTCGCTTGGATCGTGCTCATCACAAGTGTTCGAAGACTCCGACATCATAATGCGTACGTAGCGCGAAGAAATCGGCGTGTCTGCAAGCTTGAGAATTTGCGTTCCGCCTTGCGCGTTTTCGATCTTGCCGGAATGGAAAACCTTCCATTCGCCTTTGGGGCCGCCGTCGAAATCGAGCGCGTTGGTGCCGACCCAGTATTCGACTTGATAGGTTTTGGCGAACGGAGAAGCCCACTGAATGCGCGCGGCATTGATTTGTTTGTCGGATTGGAGATCGACGATGACCCATTGTGGATGGAGCACATCCGATTCGCCGGTGAATTTGCTAGTGAGGTAGGGATTGCTTTTCCAATAGAGAAGGTCGGGGCCTTGGACGGGACGGTCGCCGCTGGTGGCGAAGCCCCGGTGTGGGAGGGCGTAGGAAAGAATGTAGCGGATTGGAGTTTTGAGTTCGGTGCTGCCGGTGAAGTATCCGCTTTGATGCGCGGCGTCACTCCAAGAGCCGTTCGGGTTCCAGTGCCAGGCGGCCATGCGGAGTTCACTGTTGTTGCGGTAGGTGATGGGGCCCCAGCCCGCGGAGATGGACTCCTGAACGATGTGTGGCGTGTGGACGCGGTCGATGTCGCGGCGGGAGAGAACGTCGAGGGAGCTGCCAAGGGCGTAGTCGGGATCGAAGGAATTTATTTGGTGGGAGGGCGTGGTGTCGATGTGGACGGTGGCATCGGGAGCGGATTGCGCGAGGAGAGCGCCGAGGTTCAGACTTAACGCGAAAAGTAGAAGGGCGAGCCGGACCGTAAGCATCGAGAATCTCCGAAAACGAACTGCATGATAGCATTATTCATTCGATTCAAATCAACGGAACCAGGTGTGAGGAACCGGAGGCCGGCAGGTCATAGGGTTTGACATGGAAGTTAGCGTTTGCTAACCTAGTTGTGTATGACAACCCCACTTCCTTTCTACATTAGCGAGAATGATCCTCCCGCCAAACGGGAAATCCTCCGGGCGGCAATGAAGCTCTTTAGCGAACGCGGCTTGGCTGCGACCAGCATCCGTGACATTGCCCAAGAGAGCGGCTTCACGAATCCCGCGCTTTATAAGCATTTCGTTGGTAAAGAAGAGCTGGCGCTGCATTTGTTCGAAACCTGTCACGGACGAGTGTGGGCTAGCTGCGCTGCCGCCCTTGCCTCGAGGAACGACTTCGAGGGCAAGTTGGACGCGTACGCTGGCCGATGGCTCGCATTGTGGGATGAGTACCCGGACGTTCTGGCCTTTCTGTCCGACAGTGCCCGTGTCCTCTGGCCTAAGTCACGCGCAACGGTGCGGCGGCACACGATGATCGGGCTAGCCAAGTTGCTCGTTGCCCAGGCACCCCAAGCACGTCGTGCATCGCCGGTCAATCCCGACCTTGCGGCCGCCAGCCTGCAGGGGACTTTGGCAGAACTAACTCGCATGATTCAGGTCGGGGTAATTAAGGGACCCGCAAGTCGGTGGACGAGCAGCGTCGTAGGCTTGTTTCGAAAGTTCTTAGTATAGAAATTTTTTTGTCGCACTAGTTAGCAATCGCTAACTCAGATGGAAAAACCATGTTTGCGATCGACCACGCAGCCACAGCTCTGCTAATCAAACGTCGCTTCCCTTCGGTCCCAATCGCGCCGCTCCTTGTTTCCGTTCAGGCCATGGAACTAGCCTGGGTGACATTCAACTATCTCGGCATAGAGCGAACGACCACAGAATCCACAGTTCGCAGTGTCGCTGATATACACCTCGCGTACATGCCCTACTCACACTCCGTCGGCACGGCCCTCGTCGCTGCCCTTGCCGCCTGGCTGATCATCGAGAACGGTTTTCGTCGAAAGCAGATTTGGGATCACCGGCCTTGGAATAAGCCTCGGCGGCACTGTAAGCGATGTCAGGACACTGAATACCCGTGTCCATCGCTGCTGCGTATGCCCGAGCACTGTCGGCAAAGCGCTTTTCCTCAAACGCCTTTTCTCCTTCGATGACCGACTTTCTTGCCGTATCGAGATCGACAGTGGCGAAGGAGCTTGCGGAAAACGGGCCGCACACTACCAGGGCCAGAGCAAGGATTCGGAGATGCACCTGCACAGGGATTTCCATTTTGAAGATCAAGCAGGTGGGAGTACACCGATTCGCCTCGTCTCGGAGCCTTTTGCCCCCGCAGCAGACCGATGGCCTCACATAACCTTCCTCGTCTCGCCCGCTATAAGCCAACTCGACGATCATCCTGTGGCCGCCGCTGACTGACTGAAAGACTTAACGGCTATCTCCTCGTCGTCGATGATGTCGAAGACCGTATATAGCTTTGTAATTTGCAGCAAGTCGTGGACCTTATTCGTGAGGTTGAGCAGCTTAAGTTCTCCCTCCTGCTTGCGCACGCTCGTGAAAGCACTGACCAGATGGCCCAAGCCCGAGCTTTCAATGTAACTGACATCGCCAAGATTAAATAAAATCTTCTTGTGTCCCTTCCTTAACAGGTCGCAAACAAGGTCGCGTAGCGCGGCACTCTCTTCGCCAAGAACAATCCGGCCGCTGATGTCCACAATGGTGACGCCGCCCAGTTGTCGAGTGTTTGCGGTCATGTTCATCGGCGATCTCCTAAAGCACTTTGATGCTCGAAGACTTCTCCCTTGCAGCCGCGCATGATGGCTCTAGTCAGTCTTCCAGCGACCCCACATTAGCGCAAATCGTGGTATGGCGGTTGAGAAAACGCCATAAACGGAGAAGTGAAATTTGCCCTCACTGTCCCGAAGGAGCTTGTAGCTGCCGGGCAGGGCGCAGCTAGCGCTCGGGTTCGAGAACAATCTCGCGAGCCAGGCGATTGCCCATAACTTCTCTGATATCCGCGCGCTCGCGGTAGCCCTGCATCTGCTTCTGGTCGTCGCCGACCAAACGTTGCCCCAGCGCATCCGCTTTCTTTTCGTTAGCCTCAAGTGTGGCCAGATCCTTCACCTCTGTCATCAGGATCAGGTCCCAGTCACCAGCCGTGTGTCCTTCGGTGACGAGAACTTTGTAGGAAAGGATGAGCCCTTCCTTTTTGGCGGCTTCCTGTATCCGCTTCCAATCGTTGGCGACGTAATTGAGGTACGCTGAGTCCATCCCTGGCTTGATGCGGATGAACGCCAGTGTCCATACCGAACCGTTGTGGTAGGGGCGCACCATCTGCGCGTAAACCGAGACGGACAACAACGCGAGCGAAAGCACAAGAGCGCCGAACACAATCTTTTGCTTTCTCATGGGAGATTCCTTTCAGGGGAGGGATCAACAACTGCGGGAATCTATCGAATACAGGCGAAGTCGTCAAGCGCGAAATCTGCGTACCTGAAGTGGACGCGCCAAGGCAGCATACTTTACCCGTTTGGAGTTCGTCCATTCGGTGGCATAGGTTGGCCGACCTTCTTGCCGTTGAGTCGGCTAGTCGTCGAAGTGACTTCGCCACTAGCTGTTTAGCGTCAGCTCATGGGGTTGTCGCCCAACGGCTCGGCCCCTTATTGCCCCTTGGAAATTGTGGTAAGTGGTTGAAAAGAAAAACCAAAGTTGGTGGAGCCGATGGGATTCGAATCCGCCAGCTGTATGGAAACAAAGGAGTTTTGCGGTGCAGCCCGGCCTTCTAAGGTATTGAAAGGAAAGGAGAGGAATTCTTAGTGCCCCCTAAACGCCTCTCAGAAGCTGTCTGGATCAGATCAGAAAGCTTTCTCCCTCGTATGCTCCGAGCAAAAGCGAGTGTTCTCGCAACTACAATTCATCTACACTCGCACGCGCCTAGCTCTGGTATCCGCTGACGCCCAAGGGATCAATGTTGAGATGCGGATTCGATGAAATCGAGCGCGGTCGACAGAATCTCGCCACTACAAGTAGTATGCTGCATGCCGGGAACGTCGAACAGCTTGGCTTTAAAATCCTTCTTTTGCAAAACCACCGCTGAAAATATCCAGGATGTTCCCTCTACGAAAGTCATTCGTACCAGTTACCAGGACAAATCTGACCTGCTCGGCTTTTACGATTTCTTCGTCGATTGCCTGAAACGTTCCGTAAGGTCGGCCGGACGTGCTGACCCATGAGGTTGCATGCACAGTGGGAACTTGTCTATAAAAGTCAGCGCCGCAGTTCTGGATCGTGCCGCGAAAGACGTCAGGCTGATAGAAGCCAACATTCCGGCCATGCGAGCTCCTCCAGAATATCCAGCAACGTACACTCGGCTGGGGTCGATTCGATAACGCTTCATCATCTCCCAGCGCTCCCAAGACCGCCAGACCCATACGTCGGTCTCTGTCTTGATCGTTTCCGCCATTCTCCGGCGAAACGAACAACAATTGGCGCGCGTCGAGTACGCTCGCCCATCCATCTGGAACGTCGTTGATGACTTCGTCTGCATCGATGAAGACAACCAAACCGTAAGGAACGTTGCCGGCATAACTGTCCGGAACGCGAACCAAATACCTCTCCCTAACTGGATCGAGGCCGTAGTTGATGTGCGGGTCGTGGTACTTGGGTGCAAGCATCGTCCCCCGAACGCGGTGATGAAATTCCCCTTGCGGCCAATATTGTTCGCGAGAGGCGAGCCGCACGAGCAGAGAAAAGTTACCGCGAGTAGGGCAATCCCCCACGGGCTTCCGGCACTCGGCTTATGTTCGGGTCGAATCGGCCACCTATAGATAAAAAATAATCATCGATGATTCACTTTGTCGATACACCCCAGAACCAGAGGGTCGATTTTCATCTGCCCGGTCATCGCTGAGACTGCTATGCGCGTGATTCGCCATGAAACATTGACGCTGTGGCTTTCGTTTTGGCCAATCCTAATCGTCACCGGCTGCGACGGCAGCCAGACCATTTCTACCGGGACGGTAACATCCAGAGCCAACGTAGTACTCGAACCTTGAACGCCAACCTGTTTGGGGCCGTCCCTCTCAATGATGCGTACGCCAAGGGGGGCCTTGCGATCTTTAGCCAAGAATTGGAGACCCACTACTTTTCTCTTAGAGAGAACCTCGCTATCCTGAAGCGATATCGAGAAGGTTGGTAGCCACTTGGGATCGTTCCTGAGCCTAAGGACACGAATGGTCGCGTGGAGCGCACAAAGGCCACGAAGGTCATCATGCCGCCACTCTGAAAATGCATCTTGGGCGCTGTCTAGATCCAGATAAAAAGCCTGTCCAGTTGCGGGTATGAAAGACGGGTTGGCCTGAGGTGTCGGGGCCGCGTCTGGTCCCAGGACGATGCAACAGACTACTCCCAAGAGAATGCTCAGTCTTGTCATGATGCGTGTTCGATTACCGTGGTACTGTACAGAGGAGCAATCATCCATAATCTTTCCTTTCCGCCTTGCGAATCGCTGATGGTAAAGCGGCTCATGCTCATTTCCCGTAAGCGCGATTTGAAGGGCTTTTTCAGCGGGCGGGACTCTGTTCGGGCATACTCGTCCTTGTCAGAACCGTGACAGTGGTTGCCCGAAGGTGCAATCAATTTTGTCCGCGCTACTTCAAGCCGAACATAAACTGAATCTTCGAACCGTCATTCAGATCGATCTCCAAGTAGTAGGTCGTGTTCGAGCTGCTCACGGCGCCAGTCTTGGTGCCGATGTTGAAGATCCACTGCTGACCTGTCGGATCGAAATTCCAATACAAACTATTGGTCGAAGAAATGTTTGGCTCGTCCACAGTTGTGACAGTTCCGTTCTTCGTTTGGTAAACAAAGAAGTTGACAACGACTCCTGCTGTGCCTATGGAGTTGCCGTTGGCGTCGCAGACCCGGAACTTGGCTGGAACGGTGCTGCCCTGCTTCCACACGCTCGTACCGTCGACATTGATGGGCTGAAGAATCTGGTGGCTTGCATCGCCATCGCAGATTCCGCCACTTGCATACTGTACGACCTGGGTCACCGATCCAGAATTGCCCGTAAAACTCCCATCGCCGCTGTACACCGCGATGATGCTGTGGCTATTCACCGGCACAGCCGAGGACGTAACAAATGCCGTTCCGCCGCTCACACTGGCTGTCCCAAGCTGCGTGCCGGATGTGCTGTCGACGTAGAATGTCACAGTTCCGCTCGGCGTGCCTGCGCCCGGCGCAACAACTTTGATCATCGCCGTGAACGTCACCGATTGGTTCAGAATTGACGGCGACAAACTGGAGGTTACATTTGCGGTTGTCGCAGCCTTAGTGACCGTGAGGTTCGCACTTACATAGGTCAGAGTGTAATTGGATCCAGCCGTCAGACTGCCTTGCAGAATCGTGTACGCGCCAACAGCCTCACCCGAAGCGCGGGTCAAGCTGCCGCTGAAGCTATCTCCAGTATACACCGAGCCGCTCGTGACCTTGTACGTCAGCGGTGGATCCGCGCTACCGAAGACCTTCGTCTGCGCGTCTGCGGTCACGGTGACTTGAGCAGGTGTAATATTGGCGGTTGTCGTCGCGATGCTGTTAACGCTGTAATTGCCGGCATCAGTGCCGTTTAAGCCCAGCCCGGTGGCTGTCACAGTCTTGCTCGTGCCAACGTTCTTGTCGGAGAAGTTCGCTGTCCCACCGACATAGCTGACGTTGTCGCCATTTACCGTCCCTGAAAGTGTTCGGCTGCTGATCGCGGCTGTGGTTGTGCCGTCATACACCTTATTGCTGGCTGTGATGCTGCCGGTGATTGCGAGCGGGGTGATGTTGGCGGTCGTTGAGGCGCTAGTGTTAAAGCTATAGTTTCCGGCGTCTGTTCCGGAGATAGAAATCCCACTTACGCTAACAGTCTTGCTGTTAGTGGCGTTCTTGTCGCTGAAACTAGCCGTGGTATAGCTGTCTGTAAATACATCGCCGGAGACGCGATTGTTCGAGAGCATGACCGTCGCGATAGTAGTGCCGTCATACACCTTGTTTACCCCCGTGGCTGTAACGGTCAGCGGAGCCTGGGTAATGTTTGCGGCTGTCGTGGCGGTGATGTTCTGCAGCGAGTAGTTGCCTGCGTCGCTGCCGCTGATGCTGATCCCGCTGACGCTCACCGTCTTACCAGTCCCCACGTTCTTGTTGGGGAATACTGCGCTAGTATAATTGTCGGTCACTATGTCGCTGGAGACGCGGTTGTCCGAGAGTGTGACCGTCGCGATGGTGGTGCCGTCATACGCCTTGTTTACTCCCGTGGCCGTAACGGTCAGCGGAGCCTGAGTAATGTTTGCAGCAGCCGTGGCGATGGTGTTGGCGCTGTAGTTCCCGGCGTCGGTGCCGGAGATGCTGATCCCACTAACACTCACGGTCTTGCCATTCCCCACGTTCTTGTCTGCAAAGCTCGCGCTGGTATAACTGTCAGTCACCATGTCGCCGGACACGCGGTTGTCCGACAGAGTTACTGTCGCGTTGGTGTTGCCGTCATACTGCTTGCTCACGCCCATTGCGGTGACGACCAGCGGCCGGGCCGTGATGTTGGCCGTCGTGGTAGTGGTCGTGTTGACCGTGTAGTTCCCCGCATCCGTGCCGCTGATCGAGATGCCGCTGACGCTCACGGGTTTGCTCATTGCTACGTTCTTGTCTGCAAAGCTCGCAGCGGTATAGCTGTCTGTAAACACGTCGCCCGCGACGCGATTGTCCGCGAGCGTGACCGTGGCATTGGTGTTGCCGTCATACTGCTTGCTCACGCCTGTGGCGGTGACGATCAGCGACCGGGCCGTGATATCGGCCGTGGTGGTCGCGGTAGTGTTGAACGTGTAGTTGCCGGCGTCTGTGCCGTTGATCGAGATGCCGCTGACCGACACCGTCTTGCCCGTGCCCACGTTCTTGTCCGCAAACGCAGCGGTGGTGTAGCTGTCCGAGAACACGTCGCCGGAGACGCGGTTGTCCGAGAGGGTCACGGTCGCCGCCGTCGTTCCGTCGTACTGCCGGTTGACGCCAGTTGCCGTCACTGTCAGCGCCACCCGCTGGATGACCCCCGTAGTGTTGGTCACGAGGGTCACTTTGTAGTTGTTTCCGCCGTTGCCGTCGCTGATCGTGTCTGCCGGCGTCAGCGTCTTCCCCGTCCCCGCGTTCTTGGTGTCGTAGGTCTCGCTGAAGCTTGCCGTGTCGCCCGGGGCCAAGCTGCCGGTGGTGACTGTGGGCGTGGCTGCGGCGCTGGTGTTGCCGTCATAGGGCTTGGTGTTGGTCGCTGCGGTCACGGTGATGCAGCGCACCGTGATGTTGGCCGTGGTGGCTGCGGTAGTGTTGAAGGTGTAGTTGCCGGCATCCGTGCCGCTGATGGAGATGCCGCTGACGTTCAGCGGCTTGCCGGTTCCCACGTTCTTGTCGGTGAAGCTGGCGCTGGTGTAGTTGTCCGAGAACACATCGCCGGAGACGCGGTTGTCCGAGAGGGTCACGGTCGCCGCCGTCGTTCCGTCGTACTGCCGGTTGACGCCAGTTGCCGTCACTGTCAGCGCCACCTGCTGGATGACCCCCGTAGTGTTGGTCACGAGGGTCACTTTGTAGTTGTTTCCGCCGTTGCCGTCGCTGATCGTGTCTGCCGGCGTCAGCGTCTTCCCCGTCCCCGCGTTCTTGGTGTCGTAGGTCTC